>Ga0105240_10001199_pt1 | contig 45226 bp, 50 predicted proteins | sample KBSC54metaG_FD_80426 | JGI IMG/M metagenome (GOLD analysis project Ga0105240, IMG submission 80426) | Corn rhizosphere microbial communities from Kellogg Biological Station, Michigan, USA - KBS C5-4 metaG | ecosystem: Host-associated > Plants > Roots > Rhizosphere > Soil | place: Michigan, USA... | reverse complement strand
GCGGCGCGTCGAAATCTCCCTCTCCGGTATTCTTTTGGACGATGCCGGCCAGCGTGGTCTGCGGCTTGTAATAAAGACCGTCCTTTGCGTCCACCCCTTTCACCTGGCCATAGGTAACACGCAACGTGCTGTTGGCGTCCGGAGCGATGAGGCCTCCCGACTTGGCCAACAGCGCTTCCATATACCGCGGCGCCAGGCGCGAACGGGCGCCGGACCGATTCTTCGCGGCTTCGCGATTGGCCTTCGTCAGCGGCTCCAGTGCTTCGGCCAGCAGCAGGAAGGAGTCCTTGGCCGCCAGAAGCTCGGCGGTGCTCTTCTCGGTCAGGCTCAATCGGAAGTCGCGATCGCCCAGCCTGGTGCCGGCAAACAGCTTCTGAAGATAGGCGTCGATCGCCTTTTCGGCATCCGCCGCAGCCATCCCGGGCTGGATCCCGACTGCCTGGTCCAGCCGGACAATTCGCTGACCCGCAGGGAGCGCGGCCGCAAGACCCATCGCCCAACGAAGCAGCGCGCGGTCGGCGGTAGCGTCCAGCGTGCGCCCTAGACGATCCTGCGCGTCGCGCAGCCTGGGCCAGTCCCGCTGTTGGAAGCCAGCTTCCCGATCGATATCCGCCTTGGGCCGCTCCACTGACAATCGATAGAGGGATTGAGCGGCACTCAAGTAACTGGACGCGCTCGCCAGAGTCGCCATGGCGGCGGACTGCTCCCGCGTCTTCTCGCTTTCCACCTGCAGGCTGCGGAGGGCAGGAAGAATTTCGCCGTACTTCTTCTGCCGCACGGGGTCGGCCGCGATCCAGGCTTGCAGCTCTTTCTCCTGCGTCTGCTTCCTGGCGAGGCTCCCGCCTTTCACCAAGCCTTCGAGCATTCCTTTTTGATTCGTCAGCCCGTTATTCAGGCTCTGCACACGTCCGGCAACCTTCAGCGCGATCGCCTTGTCCTGCTTCGAAAGTCGATCCAGGATCGCCAGTTGCTCCTGCGCCAGGCGGATCGAGCGAGGCATGCTCCACTCGGTCGTCTCCTTCACTTCCGAGTAGGTCTGATGACGCTGCGTGCGTCCGGGATAGCCGGTCACGAAGACCAGATCGCCAGGTTTCACCCCGTCCGGCGAGACCTTCAGCCAGTGCTTCGGCTTGAAGGGAACATTGTCCTTGGAGTACACGGCCGGCTGCCCGTCTTTTCCGACATAGGCGCGCAGAAAGCTCCAGTCGCCCGTATGCCGCGGCCAGCGCCAGTTATCCGTTTCGCCGCCGAACACGCCGATTCCGTCGGCGGGCGCGTACACCAGGCGGACGTCCTTGATTTCCATTTGCGCGATTTCGAAGTACTTCAGTCCATCGAAGAACGACGACACGCTGCAGCGCTGTCCGCCCTTTTCGCAGGCGGCGATGCGTTCCTTTACCCGGCGGTCGATCAGGTCGTAGCGCTCGCGGTCGGTAGCCTTCACGTCCATGCCGCCCGTAATGGAAGCGGTCACTTCGACCACTGACGTGGTGACGAAAACTCGCGAACCCGGACCATTCGGTAATTCCTGCTCGCGGGTCTTTGCCAGATAGCCGTCTTTCAGCAAGTTCCGTTGCGCGGTGGAGTTGAACTGCAGGCCGCCGGTGACGCAATGATGATTGGTGACGATGAGGCCATCGGGTGAAACGAATGACGCGGTGCACCCGCCCAGCGAAACGATGGCGCCCATCGGCTGCCCGGTCAGGTCGGCGAACGCTTTCGGGTTACCAGCAAATCCAAGGGCTTTCAACTTGGCTGCCAGGTCGGGAATCTGTTGAGGCATCCACATGCCCTCTTCGGCAAGCAGCCCCGAGACGAGGAGCGCCAGGCCCATCGGCAGGGCCAGGAATTTTGCTTGCGGGAAACGGAAGATTTGCATAATGACGACGAGAGGGTAACACCATTCACCAGTGGGTGGCGAGTGCGGAGAAAACTACCGCAAGCAGCGCGCCCCGTGGTCAGACATGTGCCATCCCGAACAGTTCACCCCTTCGTATACCCCCCGGAGGACCGGAATTTCCTGTACCCTAGTACTAACAGCAGTTGATCTTGTACAGATTCTGTCTGGCCTTCACCTTCCCTCACGCCGGGAAAGGTCCGGTAGGGCATCCGGATCTTCCAAACTTCATTCTGACGCCACTGCGACTGTCGTTAGCAGGCCCTCCGGCCGCCGACGAACCTTATTTGAAGGGGAGTTTCGACATGCCGAACGGCGTTAAACTTATGCAGTCCCGCGAGATGGAAGATGCCCTCATGTATCTTCCGCGCAGGGCAGTCACCGACTTCCGTAAAGCGCAAGTCATATTCGATGAACATCATCCTTCCAAAGGCCTTCATCTCGTAGTACAGGGTAGGGTCAAGGTCACCATTCCGCTGGACGACGGCTCGCAGACCGTAGTCGACATCTTCACCACAGACGACTTCTTCGGTCAAAACTCGCTGCTGGGAGAACCCCACAACAACGAGCGCGCTGTCGCCCTCGACGCCGTTTCCCTGATGTCCTGGACGACTCAGGAAATCGAGGAACAAGTCGAACGCCAACCGCGCCTCGGCATCGCGCTGTTGCAAATGCTGGTCAAGCGCGGGTTGGATTATGAGGACCGGCTGCAGAGCTTCGCCCTCGATAAGACCCCGGAACGCGTAGTGCGCTCGCTTCTGCGCTTCGCCGACCGGTTGGGATCTCGCTCCGATGACGGGTCCATCAAGATCCCGCCGCTCACGCACCAGGTGATTTCCGAGTACGTCGGCACGTCCCGCGAGATCGTCACGTTCCAGATGAATCACCTGCGGCAGAAGGGTTTTCTGCGCTATTCGCGGAAGGGCATTCAGGTCTACCCTGATGCGCTTCGCGAGCATCTGCGCGAACAGACGCATCAGAAGGTCGCCTGGGATCCGGGCCAGGAACAGCGTCAGGTAATGAACGGCGGCGAACGGGTTTAACTTTCGAGAACAGCGGAGTACTTGCCAAATTCAGGTTTACAGGGCTTGCTGCTTTGGATAAATTCTTACAGAAAGCAAAGGATTTGTCGTGGCAGCAGCAAAGTATCTCCGCTTCCTCTCCGTTCTCGCCCTGACTGCCGTAGGTCTGTTCGCAAGCGACGACGGCAAGCCGTCCTCCGATAGTTCCGTCCCGGCCCGGCCCACGGCTGCAGTCGCTCCCGTGCTGCGGAACAACGAACCTGCCGATAACCGTTTTGTGGTGCTGCCGGGAGGTCCTGCGGCGAAGGCGTTCGTTGAGCCACCACCGCCTTCCAGTCCGGATCCCAGGCCGGTGGAAGTGGCAGAACGCCGCGAACATGCTCCTGCCGAGTTGAACGACCCAGGCCGTCCCATTCTCCACCGCGCCCCCCGCCCGGTATTTCCCCAGGACTTCGAAACCGATAGCGGAACCTTCTGCCAGAAGCAGATCGGTCAGTGGAAAGAACTGAATGCCGTTGAGCTCTTCGGCACACCCGCCGGCGATCGGGCCGCCCTTGACGACAGCGGGCAGCCGAACGGCCGAATTTACGCCTTCTCCGATCCCACCAATCGTTACAAACAATTGGAATTGGACTTCGACGCCGAAACTGGCGCGCTGCGCACCGTTTTCCTGTATCCCTGGAAGATGACGTGGACCGATTGCCGCCGCATTTGGGGCGGGAACGTCTCTGCCGCCGATGCCGCCAAAGGACGGAAGTTCTATTCCTATCTGAACCGCCGAGTCGATGTGCTGGTGGATGCCGCCGGCAAAGTGATTAGTATCGGTCTGTATTGATCGCGGCCGTTCCCGATAATTTTCATTAAGAAAGCGAAACCCCTTTCCACTGTGCCGCGTTTACAACAATGAGGTACACCAGCGCCGGTTTTCGGGCGTATAGTGTAGCTATACAGGAGTTTCGGGCAAATGCAGCGCACAATCACTCACTTGGTGGCTACCGTGACTGCTCTCAGTTTGCTGTCTCTGAGCGCACTCGCCGGCGACGATAAGAAAAAGAACCCCAAGAACGATCCCGACTCGATCGGCGATCGCAAGGTCGGTGAAGGGGTCAACTTCTACTCGCTGGAAAAGGAAATTGCACTCGGTAAGAGCCTCGCTCAGGAAGTCGAGCGGCAGGCCAAAGTCATCGATGACCCGGTCATCGCCGAGTACGTGAACCGCGTTGGACAGAACCTCGTCCGAAATTCCGACGCGAAAGTGCCTTTCACCATCAAAGTTCTGGACACCGAAGAAGTCAATGCGTTTGCGCTGCCCGGCGGTTTCTTCTTCGTGAACTCCGGACTCATCCTGAAGACTGAAACCGAAGCCGAACTGGCCGGTGTGATGGCTCACGAAATCGCGCATGTGGCTGCCCGCCACGGCACGCGCCAAGCCACCAAGGGCGACCTGATGCAGATCGGCACCATTCCGCTGATCTTCATGGGAGGCTGGGCCGGATACGCCATTCGCCAAGGCGCTGGCTTGCTCATCCCGATGGGCTACCTGACGTTCACCCGCAGCTATGAGCGCGAAGCCGATCATTACGGCCTGCAGTACATGTACAAGTCGGGCTACGATCCGACCGCGTTCGTGGATTTCTTCGAAAAAATCGAGACGCTGGAAAAGAAGAAGCCCGGCAGCATCGCCAAGGTCTTCTCCACGCATCCGATGACCGATGACCGCATCAAGGCGGCGCAGGACGAGATCCAAAAGGATCTGACTCCCAAGCCCGAATACGTCGTCAGCACTTCCGAGTTCAACGATGTGCGCGCCCGCCTGGCAATGCTGCACGGCAAGCGTGTCGTCGATAAGACCGATCCCAACAAGCCGACTCTCCGTCGCGCTCCCGGCACCGGCACCGGTCCCGCGGATACCAACGAGGACGGGACGAAGCCGAAGACGGACGAACAGGATCGTCCGACCCTGAAACGCCGCGACAGCGGCGGCGGGCAGTAAGCGTAGGTCTCTGGCCTAACACAGTAATCGAAGTCGGTAAAAAGCAGGCCCACCCAGCCTGCTTTTTTTTCAGTTCGCGATAGGGTGTTCTGCGTGGTCGATGACAATTACATCCACGCCGGCTTTGCGGGGCACCAGTTTTAGCCCGAGTTGTTCCTGTAGCTCGTCCATCATCGCATCCGCCGAGGAATCGAAGACAATGGTGTAGTCGCCGGTCAGATTCGTTTCGTCCACCACGAGCCGTCCGGATACCGAAGAGAGCGCACGGCACAGCCCCTTAAGATTGAGCGCTAAGAACCGAGACTTGCCGGCCGGCGTCGGAGGAATGCTTGGATGCGAGTCTGGGGTCCGGGGCGTCAACTTGGTTCCCTTTGGCCCCACTGTGAGGGCGTAGAAGGACATTTCCTTCGATTCCTTATGGGTTTTCAAGGCGAAGCGCTCGGCCAGTAACGCCTGGAGCATTCGACGGAATTGCTCTTCCGGGAGCTTCTCCGGCGCTCCCTCCGCCTTCGCGTCTATATCGAATCGGTCCGAGCCGATCCATCCGCGCGCACCCGAGACTTGCATGGGCTCGACTCCAAAGGCGAGGATCACCAGAGTTTCGAGCGTGCAGGTTGCCTGGAACCTGCCCCCCGGCAGGTTCTGCAGCCGCGGGCCGGAAGGGTTCGGGTTCAGCTTGATCGACGCCAAATTGAACTTGAGGTCGGCTGGCGCCTGCGCTGGCGCTGCCGAGAGGGTAATGGCGATCGCAATAATCCAAGGCAGCCACGAAGATAACCGTCTGGCGCATGGCATGCTATTTTCTTAGCACGTCATGGGCTGTCGGTCAAGAATCGAGCCTGGCCGCAAGCTGCTAACCCCCGGCCCCTGGCCCCCGGTCCCCGGCCCCCAGTATTCGGTACGCCCTGCGAGCCACGATCAGCTCCTCGTTCGTCGCGAGCGCCAACACAGCCACCTTGGATCCCTCCGCCGACACGAGTCTGTCGCCCGTGCCCGACTCGTTCCGCTCGGCGTCGATCTGCACGCCGAGAAACTCCAGGCCCGCGCAGCAGGCCGACCGCAGGCGCGCCGAGTTCTCGCCGATGCCGCCGGTGAAAGCGATCGCGTCCACGCCGCCCATCGCCGCCGCATAGGCGCCGATCGTCTTCTTCACCTGATACACGAATACCTGCAGCGCCTCCGCGGCCTTCGCGCTGCCGTTTGCCGCCGCCGATTCCAGATCGCGCACGTCGCCGCCTGCTACGCCGGACAGTCCCGCGAGGCCCCCGCCCATGGCCAACTGCTTGCGGACCTCCGCCGGATCCCAGCCGTGCCGCTCCATCATGTACAGCACCGCGAACACGTCCAGATCGCCGTGCCGGGTCGCATTCTCCAGGCCCGATTGCGGCGAGAAGCCCATCGTTGTATCCACGCTGCGTCCGCGATCGATGGCGCACATCGAAGAACTCCCGCCCAGGTGGCAGCTCACCAGCCGCACCGGCCGTTCCAGCATCTCCTCCACGCGGCCAGCCACGTACTGATGCGACGCTCCGTGGAAGCCGTACTTCGCCACGCCGTCGGCCAACCAGTTCTCCGGCACGCCGTAGAGTCGCGCGAAATCCGGCATGGTGGCGTGGAACTCCGGCTCGAAGGCCGCTACGATCGGCACTCCGGGCATGGCCTGCTGGAACGCCTCGATGGCTGTCAGATAGATGGCATTGTGCGCGGGAGCGGCCGGCAGAAACTGGCGCAGCCCTTCGACCACTCTCTCGTCCACGAGAAATGTTCCGCGATAGTCAGGCCCGCCATGCACCGCTTTGAGCGCGATGCCGTCAATCTTCGCTTCTCCGGTGGCGATCTGCGCGATGGCTTCGCGATAGTCGCGGACACGCTCTACGCGTCCCTTCGCCCGAACCGTTTCGGACGGCATTTCCAGCACCTGGTACTTGAGAGACGTCGAGCCCAGGTTCGGTATGAGCAGGTTCATTTGATTCCGGGACTGTGCGCTTTGATTTCCTGCAGATTCTTCGTTGCAGTGGCCTGGAACTGGCTCTTGAGAGCGGAGCAGTCGCGATAGAAATTGGCGGCATCCTGCGCCTTGTTCATCTTGAAATTGACGAAGCCCAGGTCGTAAAGCACTTCCGCTTTGATGTCCTGATTAAACCCGACGAGGGGCAGCGCCGCGCGTAGTTCTTTGTCGGTGGCGGGGTATTTGGCTTCGCGGTAATACAGGGTGCCGCTCATATAGTGCGCGAGGCCCGTGACCTGATTCTTGCGCGCGGTCCACGCAGCCTCCGCGACACCGGCGGGCGCCGGTTTGGTGGTCATCAATTCCACGAGTTTCTCGGAATACGCATGCACCTTCTCCGGCTCCTTTTTGTTCCTGGAATAGCTGTCGATCACCAGCAGCAGCATGTCTTCATTCGTCTGATCGCCCGGCAACGTTTTCTCCGCCAGGGCCAGCGCCTTATCGTTCATGCCGGCCTGCGAATAGGATACGAACAGTTGACTCTGCGCTTTGGGAATGTACTCGCTTTGAGGATTGTGCGTCTGCAGCAACTCCAGCAGCTCGACCGTGATCTTCGGGTCGCGCGATTCCGAGGCGGCGCGATAAATCGCGTAGTCGGTGTACTGATCGACCTGCTTGGCGTACGCGACTTCGCTCTTCCAGCTATCGACTTGTTCGGCGTCCTTGGGCTGCGGCGCAGATGCCATTTTGCGCGAGTTCACGGACGTGACCGCCGCCCATTTTTTGACGCCTGCGAGGTCCTTCTTGTTCTCGGACGCCTTCAAATTCTGAAGCGCCGCTTCCGGATCGTCAGGATCCAGCGCCAGCAGTTTCTCGCCCACCGCGATCGTCTTATCGGTGTCGCCGGCTTTCACATAGATGGCCTGCGCTTGCTCCAGGACCCATGGTGTCCCGTCGAACTTCGGGAATTGCTGCGCGAACTGCTCCAAGAGCGCCGCCTTCTTTGCCGGGTCGTTCTCTTGGAGCGCCGGCTGCAACAGCTTGCCTTCCGGCTTTTCGGTATCGACGTCTTCCACCGCTTTGTGGCGCTGCCCGTAGGCCGCCGCAGTCAATGCCATCAGAATGACGAGTGTGCGCACTGCTCACCCCCCTATATTCGACGGCATGTTACCACAAACTGCGTCCGAGTTTAATGCCGATCGTGATGGTCGTCGTCGTGATGACGGTCGCCGTCGCGGCGGCCGCGATCCCGGTCCCAGCGATGGTCGTGCTCGAATCGACCCCGGTCGCCTTCCCAATAACCAGAGTAGTATTGGCGGCCGTCATACCGCGGACCAATCCAGCGCGCGCCGGCATACGGCGCCCGCGACCAATAGCCTTGGTGCCACCGGTAACGACGGCCCACTGGATACCAGTAGCCATCCACCCACACGAATCCCGGACCCGGAGCAACCGGCCGTATAGCCATTACGCGCGGGGGCGGCGGCGGGCCGATGCTGATGCCGAAGGAAACCTGACCGAATACGGCGCCCCCGGCCAGAAGGGCGAGTGCAAAGAGTTTCTGTTTCACCCTCTGTCGTAGTGCAAACGCGTAGCCAGCGTGATTCGCTTTACCGAATGAATCCAAGCTGCTTCAGAGTTGCTCGGGGCTCGTCGTTTTCGAATTTCGTCAGCGCGGTCTTCTCGCGGCCGTTCTCCACTGCCACGGCGAACGGGTAGGCTGTGTAGCTGAACGTCTTTTTCAGCGTTTCGAAGTCGCTGGTGATGGGCGCCTTCAGCCCCGTCTCGTTCATGAAGGCCGGAGCATACAGCATCTGCTCGACCGGCACTCCCACCACGCGCGTGTCGCCCCATTCGAACGTGGACATGCGCTTGGCTGAATCGAAACAGTGGGTGCACAGCGGATTGAAAAAGAAGAACAGCACCTTACCTTGTCCCACGGCATAGGGCTGTCCGTTCACCGTGACCGTGTCGGGCGACCGCGTGCCCGTTTGCCGCACCGCCTCCACGCCGTACGACACAAACGCGAATACCGTCACGACGCCCGCGATGACCAGGGCCGATCGCAAACTGCCTGACGGCTTCGACCACACGCCCGCGCACAGCGCCAGCAGCAGCATCAACCCATCGCCCATGAAGAACTCAGGACCGACCACGCGCTTCACCCACGGGAAGCAACTGCACTCGGCGCCGCGCAGCAGGTTGTAGTTCAGCGCGAAATAGGCCATGAAGGCCAGCAGCAGCGCGCCGACCAGGATGGCGCCCCATCGCCGGAAGCGCGGCACGATAATCAGGACCGCGCCCAAGGTCTCCGCGATGCCGAAGGCCAATGCTGCGGCCAGACTCAGACTCTGCGGCACATTGAGCTGCGAGATCCGCTGGGACCAGCCAAGCGGGTCGACGACCTTCCACAATCCGGACACGAGAAAGAGTAGAGCGAGCAGCAGCGCGCTGGTCCAACTCGAGGCTGTCTTCCAGCCGGGGAGATCCAGTGAGGCAAGCCCCTCCCCAGGGTGTGCCATACTGTCGTTCATGGTCCCCATTGTAGCGTTTTCGGATGCGGGCGGGGCCTGCCACAGCCATGCTGCCCCTTGTGCTCCTGCTGCTCTCGGCCGCCACGCGCGTGCAACTGGTCGATGAGCCGTTCGAAATTCCGGCGCACGATTGGCGCTTCGATTCGGAGTTGGGACTCCACCAGCGCGCCGCCCACCTGATCGCCCAATATCAGGTGAAGTCGGGCGGACCCGTTCGACTTCTTCTCATGACGCGCGAGGATGTCGATCAGATGAGCGAGGGCCGTCGCCACACTTTCATGGCTGCGGCCGGACCGGCGTCCACGGGTTCCATGCGTTACAACGTCACCCAGCCCGGCGATTATGCGCTGGTCGTCGACAACCGCGAGAATGACCGGCCCGCTCGGGTCCATCTCTCCGTCTGGCTGGATTTTCCGGCGGTGACCACCATCTCGCCGGTGCGGCAACTCACCGTCATCCTGCTCAGTTTCGCTTTCTTCTTCGGCGTGGTTACATGGTCGGCGCGCCGTCTGTGGAAAACCTTGCATTAATCCAAACTCTGTTTCCGGAATCGATCTAGTGAAAATTGTTACCTGACCCGGTACTGTGTTACTGCGCATAACCGTGCTATAAAGTTCACTGCGAATGAAACGGGTGCTTCCCCCCATGTTCAACTTACAAGTAATTCTCCGGAGCACATAGCAGCCACCCGAAAACTTATCAGGAGACAATTAAATGTATCGACGCATTCTATTCGGTATCGGTGTGTTCGCTTGCGCAGCCTTCGCGCAGAACGCCAGTTCGAAGGCGACCGCGGCCATCAACACAGCCGTCGGTTGCACTCTGCAGACCTCGACAACCATGGGCGACACCGTGCCCCAGACTTGCCACGACGTGTTCAGCGGGGCATCCGTGCCGGTGACCCCGGACAACTTCGCAACGATCATGTCCTCCACCATCAAGGTGTCGAACAGCCAATCCCTGTTCGTTTCGCCCTCACTGGTCACTGGCCTTTACACCCAGACGAAGGTCAAATCGTCTCCCGGCGGTGGTCAGTCGTCTGCCACTGCCTCGGGCGGTGTCTACCTGCGCGCGATTGTAACCAACCAGGCGACCGGCGCCGTCACCATCGCCTACCCCGTGGCATCCTGCGCGGCTGGAATCCTGGGTTGCCAGGCCGACCAGAACGGTAACTTCGGTGTAACTCTGGATGCGCGCGTCCAGCAGTTGACGCAGGACATCAGCAACTGTGTGGTCACTGTCGGCTCCAGCACCGGTAGCTGCACCTTCGATCTGACCACAGACCTCCTCCTCAAAACCACCAGCGCCCATACGTTCAACTTCATCTTCCCGAGCGTGGGAGTTGGTACTTACACGGTGGCGGTCCAGGCCGCGGTCAACGCGGATGCCATCACCAGCGGGTTGGCGACCGCAGTGGGCGGCGCAGCCTACGGACTGGGTTCGCTCACCGTCGAAAGCGTGAGGCTGGTGAACGGCTTCTCGTTCTAAAACGACGCGGTTGGGCGGGGGCACTGCCGTCTCCCGCCCGGCCGCGGTTCTTGTATGCTGTTCCTATGTCGCAAGCTGCCGAAGCACCCGGGCGTGTAGCCAATCTGGCGCCGCCTCCCACGTTTGCCACCGTCGAAGAAGAGCGCCAGTATCGCAAAGTCCATCTGGCGGGCGCTTTCCGGCTATTCGCGAAATTCGGCTTCGATGAGGGCGTCGCCGGCCACATCACGGTACGCGATCCGGAGCGCGCCGACTGGTTCTGGGTGAATCCGTTCGGCGTCCATTTCTCGCATATTCGGGCATCCGACCTGGTGCTGGTCAATGACAAGGGCGAGGTGGTGCAAGGGCATCACCCGGTCAACACCGCGGCCTTCGCCATTCACTCGCGGATTCACGCCGCGCGGCCGGAAGCCGTCGCCGCCGCCCACGCGCACTCTATGTACGGCAAGGCTTGGTCGTCCTTGGGCCGGATGCTGGATCCGATCACGCAGGACTCCTGTGCCTTCTACGAAGATCACGCCTTGTTCGACGATTATACAGGCGTGGTCTACGAGACCTCCGAAGGCGACCGCATCGCGCAGGCGCTCGGCCAATGCAAGGCCGTGATCCTGCGGAACCATGGACTGCTCACCGTGGGCCGCAGTGTCGACGAAGCCGCGTGGTGGTTCATCACCATGGATCGCAGTTGCCACGCGCAGTTATTGGCCGAAGCGGCCGGCACTCCCGTCCACATCGGCCACGACAATGCCCTCGTGACCCGCACACAGGTCGCCGGCGGCATGAACGGCTGGTTTCAGTACCAGCCCATGTGGCAGATGATCAGCCGCGAACAACCGGACTTGTTCGAATAGTCGCCGCCTCCTGACTCCTGATTTCTGACTCCTAATCCTCCTTCCCATCCCGGCAATTTCAGTGTATTATGTCTGAAATGCCTCGCTCACAGACTCTATCACCATCGCCCGTGCTTGGTCCGCCACTGGATATTCCGCCGTCGATCCACCTGTACGGCTGGCATTCCCGCACTGAGACCTGGTACGGACCCAACGAACTCGGCAGCCTCCGGCTTCCCGACGCGCGGCTGCTCCAATCGCTCAGCTCGGTGTCGGGCGGTTCGTGGTACGGCTCCTTCACCTGTACCGCCTCAGAAGAGCCGGCATCCCGCTTCTTTGCGCTCGTTCACCGCCTCGCCGACTGCGCCACCGCATCCATCTACTGCCACGAATCCAAAGCCGGACCGGCCGAACTCCTGGTCGTGATCCCGCCCGCCTCGCACGGGTGCCTTCGCGACGAATTCGCCTTCGAGTTCCTCGCTTACGCGCGTTTTCTGGGTGTGGTCAGCGCCGGCGCTGAACTGCAAGTCCACGAAGCCATCGCCAGTGCTATCGCGGCGCGCCTGCCGGAAGAGACCGTCGTCTTCTCGCTCAACAGCGGACTATGGCCCGACGATCTGGAACACGTCCTCTCCTGCTGTATCGAAAAGCTGGCCGTGACCCTCACCGCCTGGCTTGACGTCGCATAATCAGAACGGCAATCGGACATCGCGCTGCTGCAGTGCCGCGCCGGTCTGCTGTTTGCAGAGGTCGAACAACTGCTTCAGTGCGTCCTTCGGCTCGAGTTCGGGACTGAACGTCAGAATGGATCTGCCGCTCTCATTCGTGAACGCCAGCACCCGCGCCGTCGACCCGGGGAAGGGCAGTTCCCACATGCGCATATCCCCGTTGTAATAGCTCGTGAAGATGTGCTGGTCTTCAACCCCGCGGATTCTCTTCCACGGCACTTCGCGCCAGCCGAGTACCGAGCTCAGCCGCACGCCTTCCGCATTGGCCGACAGTTCCATCGTCTTCGTGTGCCACGACAGCAGCCACAATGCGATCGTGAACGCCGTCCCGCAGGCAATGCGGAACATGCCTCCCGGCCGATTGGCGTCGCCGCCGAAAACTTCCGCGGCCACCAGCGCGATCCCCAGCGTCGACCAGCCGATCGCGATCTTCCACTGCCGCCCCGGCGCATGCAGGCTCACCCCCGACGCCAAAGCACCCGGCGGTCGCGTGAACATCCAAAACGCCGCCGTAGTATCGGCACCTTGCTCTCTCCCCGCTACCACCGCCATCCCGGAGATCGCCAGCAGCAGCAGAGCGAGAGCCATCATTTCTACCGGATCCAGCCACATCTGCAGGACTCCCGCCGGCATCACCCGCGAGTTGTCCGCCGGATCCACATACAGCGGGACCTTCTTAAACAGGCTTAATCCCCACGTGTGCCCGACCGTGGCGAAAGCGCGGTAAGACTCGGGCTCGGCGCCGATCTCGAACTCGATGGCCCCGTTCATGGCCCGCACTTCGCCCTGCGTGCGCGTCCAGGATTTCGCCGCCGTGAGATTTCCACGAGCGACCGGCAGCAGTACTCTGCCGATCATGCAGACTCCGATCAACGCCGCGCCCGCAACCAGGACCCGAACCAGCGGATTCATTTTCTCCCCATCCTATCCAATTCTCGATATGGACCGGAACAATGTTAAATGTCCGTTGCGCAGGTCGCCCGCGATTCGCAGGATATACCGCCCCTGCAGGAGCACCATCCCGCGTCCCTTGGCCACTCGGCCGCTAAATCCTCGCGCAACCGGCGGGATAGATGCAACAGGCACTGCGCGTCCGATGGCCTTTCAAATCAAACGCATCTTAGCACGTGCGCCAGCGTCCAGGGCGGAATGGGATGCGTACGTTTTCAGGTATTTGGCTGTTGTATGATGAACTTAGAGGGTTAGGATCGGCTGGTATGACCTCCATTGGCGAGACTCTGCGCCGCGAACGGATTCGGCGCAATCTCGATCTCGACCACATATCTCGCGAACTGAAGATCAGCCCGAAGCTATTGGAGGCGATCGAAGCCGAGCAGTTCCAGAAACTGCCGGGCAGCGTATTCGCCAAAAGCTTCGTCCGCCAGTACGCCCATCTGTTGGGACTGGACGAAGAGGAACTGGCGGCGGAGGTGCAACGTACGCTTCAGCCCGAACCCGAAGTACCCCGCATCACCGAAGCTCGGCAGCCGCTGGCGGCGCCCATTCAGGTTCCCAAAGTGGAAGAGTGGGAGACGGTCGGCGATCGTGGATTCTCCTGGGGTTCGCCCCTGACCGCGCTCGCGCTATTCGTGGTCGCGATGCTGGTCTGCTCGGGAGTCTACTCCTGGTATCAGAAAACGCGCCAAACGGTCCTGGCACGGAATACAACGGTCGCGCAGTCCGCTCCCGTGACGCAAGCGCCGCCTCCGGTAGCGCAGCCGCAGCCTGAGCAGCAACCCGTTCAGCCGCCGCAGCAGGATCCCGCGGCTACTCCGCCTGCGACCGGGCAGCAGCCCGTCCAGAATCCGCCCGCGACGCAGCCCGCCCAGAATCCGCCCTCGCCTGCCGTCGCGGAACGTGCGGCGCCAGTGACAGCTCCGCCGGCCCAATCCTCCATCGTGCAGAGCAAGGTCATCAATCCGGGCAATCCAAATGGTCCCGTGAAGGTACAGATCACGGCCGCCGAACCTACCTGGATCCTGGTGAAGGGCGATGGAAAGTTTCTCTTTTCGGGGACGCTCGACGCCAATCAGACCCGCACCGCGGAAGGCGCCAGGATGGTGGAACTGCGATTGGGCAATGCCGGCGGAGTTTCTATCGTGCTCAATGGAACGCCTCTCGGGGCTGTCGGACCGAAAGGCCAGGTCCGCACCGTTCAGTTGACCTCCGGCGGTTTCCAGATTGTCGCCGCGCCCAAGTCCGCTCCGCTTCTCGATCCCCTCTGACGCATCATCGCGCGCTGGCGTTTGCGCTCGAGTTGCAGCAGTTCTTTGCGTCGCCGCAGCTTGATTCGCTCGTCCACTTTGTGCCAGAACTTCCGGAAGTAACTCACTGCCGAAATGATCGTGAAGAAAATCACGACCCACATGAGAATATTCGCGGTCAGCAGCAGCGGTTTGTGCCGCACCGCCAGTAACATGGCGGAGATGGCTACGACCTGCGAAAACATCTTCGTCTTACCCAGATCATTGGCCTTGATCGTGTAGCCCTCGGCGGCCGCAATGCTGCGCAGTCCCGAGACCGCAAATTCCCGCCCGATGATCAGGATCGCCATCCAACCGGGCAGCACTCGCACCTGTACTAGCGAGATCAGCGCGGCCGAAACGAGTAACTTGTCGGCGATAGGGTCCAGCAGCGTGCCGATGGTCGTCACCTGCCGCCAACGGCGAGCCAGATAGCCGTCCAGCAGATCCGTCGCTGCCGCTGCCAGGAAGATCGCCAGTGAAAGCCATTCGTTCGTGACCAGAAAGTTGCCCAGCCGCAGCACGAAATTCTCCTGGACCAGCGCCGCTACGAGCAGCGGTACGAAAAAGATCCGGAGAATGGTCAGCGAGTTCGGAAGGTTCATCGCTCCAAACCTAACTATAACAAGCTGTGCTGCGAAAGGCCTCGGTCAGGTGATGGAGCGAGTCGGACTACTTACCCGCCGCCGCGGCCTTGGCGCACTCCTCGCAGAAAGGAACGCCCATTCCCGCCGCCGCTTTTTGCACTTCGGCGATGGCCGCCAGATCGGCGTCATTGGGAAACGTAGAGCCCTCCGGGACCGGCGACGCGGAGGGCGGGGGAGGCGCCGATCTCGCATCCAAAGGGAAAGCCGGCCCGGCGTCGGGTTCGGCCGCCAGCGCGCCGCGCACGATTGCCCTTGCCGGACGGTGTACTCTCCACAGCCCCTGCGCCAGTCGCGCCGCGATCTGCTCTTGTACGTCCGCCTCGTCGAACTCGTCGCCCAGATCCAACTCTCGGCGCAGATCGTTCAGCAGGTTGATGTCTTCGCCGTAATCGTTGAGAAACTGCGTCGCCAGCGCGTCATCCGCCTGAAATCGAAATTTATCGGGGCGGCCGGGATCTTCCCAACTGGACAGCCACCACTCGTCGCGGCCTAATGGAACGCGCATCGCAGTCTATAATACCAATCGCCCAGCCACTTTGAGCATCCAACTAGTACCCGTTCGGCTCTGATCGGAGCCGCGCGCGTAAGCAAGCGAAAGACAGCAGCAATTTCACCTCGCAACCTCAGCCGAAAACAACGCGCATCACGCCGTACGGCAATCTCCTCATCACCTGGTCGACGCTTTACGCTTTTCCCCGCGGCCGTTCTTTGCGCACGAAGTCCGTATCCTGCCGGGGCACGCCGTCGCACTCCAGCGCGATCGTCGTCACCGGATCGTCGGGCGCCTTCTCCGGCAGTCCCGTCAACCGCAAACGGAACTTGTCCTGGTCAAATTTCACCTCTTTGTTGGTCGCGAACAGCCGCGCCGATTTCACCGTATTCATCAGCCCGCCGATCGCCACCGTCTCGCCCGGCCAGAAATGTACATGCACGTACAGCGTGTTCCCCTTGCGCGAGAAGCTGGCAAATTGCGAACGCCGCGGCTGGCACGCTTCCGACTGATAGATCGTCGGCCCGTTCCGCTCCATCCACTTGCCTACCGACGTGAGAATGCGCGTCGACTCCGGCGGGATCGAGCCATCGCCCGTCGGTCCGATATTCAGCAGATAATTCCCGGTATCGTGCGCGCACGTGATCAGGTTGCGTACGACTGTCTTGGGCGTCTTCCAGTTATCGTCGGCGCGCTGATATCCCCAGCTATCGTTCATCGTCATACAGGACTCCCAGGGACGCGCATCCGCCGTGATGCGCTGCTCCGGCGTGGCAAAATCGCCGGGCAATCCGTTGCGATTGTTGACGATGATTTCCGGCTGAAGCTGGAACACCATCTCGTTCATCTTTTCCGATTCCCAGCCCTCCGGTTTCAGCGGCCAGCTCACGTCGTACCACAGGATGTCGATCTTGCCGTAATTCGTCAGCAGTTCGCGGATCTGGCCGTGAATGTAGTCCACGAAGCGGCGGCGCGCCGCCTCATCCGTAGCGCAGCGGGCGCCGTCGGGATGATGCCAGTCCATCAGCGAATAGTAGAAGCCGACGCGCATGCCCTCGGCGCGGGCCGCTTCCACGTACTCCTTGACCAGGTCGCGGCCGGGTCCCTGCCTGGGCGCGCAATAGTCGGTCAGTTTGCTGTCGAAATTGCAGAAGCCCTCATGATGCTTGGTCGTCATAACCATATATTTCTGTCCGGCGGCCTTGGCCAGTTTGGCCCAATCGCGCGCGAAGTTCGGCTTCGGCTTAAACTTCTTCGCCAGTTGCTCGTACTCCGCCACCGGAATCCCCTCGTTCTCCATGACCCACTCGTGGCGTCCCAGCGTGCTGTACAGGCCCCAGTGGATGAACATGCCGAAACGCGCCTCGTGCCACCACTTCATGCGTTGCTCGCGCGTGGCGTCACCGGCGGCAGCCATCGCCGGAACAGCGCGCGCGGCCGCCGTCGCCACGCTCATCATTTGCAGGTAATCTCGTCGAGTCATAGGAATCAGCCTTAGTTTAACGCTAAAAATAAATACAAGCCAGGAGGATTCCCCGCCGTCATGATTTGTGCCACTATGAGGCATGCGCCCGGTCATGCTGATCCTGTTCCTGGGGCTTGCCCACGCTCAAGGTACCGCTCCGAAGGAAAAATCGGAGGATTATCCGGTACATGCTTACACGCGCAGCGCGGACATCGGCGCCGAATTCATGGTCCACAGCTTTTCGGGAGGCGAACAGACTTACCTGGTGAAAGGTTTCCTGGTAATCGAGGTCGCCCTCTACCCTCCGAAGGGACGAACCGTGGACGTGCACTCCGGCAATTTCATGGTGCGCATCAATGGTAGAAAACAGGAACTGCTGCCGCAGCCGCCGTCGATCGTTTCCGCCGCGATTGCCCATCCCGAATGGGAGGGCCCCGGCAGAGTCGAAGCCGGCGCAGGCATGGGCAATACGCAGGTCACGTTGGGCCAACCTCGTCCGGCGCAGATTCCCGGCATTCCTATGCCGACTCAGGCGCCGCAACCGACTCGTGTGCCGAAGGACGATCCCAGCGGTCTCCCTCCACGCGAGCGCATCAAGCCGGAGAAGTTGGTGCTCGACACCGCCCTGCCGCAGGGCGAGGCGCGCCACCCGGTCAGCGGCTTTCTCTATTTCGCTTATCCCGGCAAGGCGTCGTCGATCAAATCGCTCGAACTCCGTTACGAAGACGCCACCCTGAAATTGCGATAGTCTTCTGCTACAGTAACGCGAGAGGTGAGCAATCATGGCCTTCTGTCAAAACTGCGGCGCCCAAGTCAGTGGCGCGTTTTGTAATCAATGCGGTACTCCGGCGCCCGGCGTGGGCGGTCCTGCCCAGGCGGTACCCGCGGCCGCGCCGCCGCCCGTAATGGCGCAGCAGCCGGCGATGGCGCAGCCGGGAATGATGCCCCCGCCGGTCGGGCCCCGCAAGACCAGTCCGCTGGTCTGGATTCTTGTAGTCGTGTTGGGGATCTTTCTGCTCGGCTTCATCGGTGTTGTCGGCACCGGCTTCTTCGTCGCTCACAAACTCCATCAGGCGGGTATCGATTCCGACAGCATCCGCCGCAATCCGGCGGCGGTCGCGGCGCGTCTTGCCGCGCTGGCCAACAATCAGGTCGACGTCGTCAATGAAGACGATAATGCCGGCACTATCACGCTGCGCGACAAGAAGACCGGCAAGACCGTCACCATGTCTTTCGATCAGGCCAAAGGCGGCAAATTCAGCTTCTCCGCCGAAGGCGACGATGGCAAAACGGCAACGATGGAATTCGGTGGCAGCGGTAAACTCCCGTCCTGGGTGCCGTCTTATCCCGGATCGACTCCGCAGTTCAACGTTTCGGCCCACGGCGATGGCTCAAACGGACAGGGTGAAGGTGGCAACTTCACGTTCACTACCGACGATCCGGCCGCCCGCGTCCTCCAGTTCTATCAGGAGAAGGCCAAAGATCTCGGCATGAAGGTCAACATGAACACCACCGCCGGCGACGCCGGCATGGTCATCGCCTCTGACGACAACAGCCACAAATCGCTGACCGCGATCGTGGGCGTCGATGGTGGCAAGACTACGGTGAACGTTACGTACGGCTCAAAGATGTAAGAAGAAGGAGTCAGAACTCAGGGGATAGGAGACAGAATGCCCAGCAGGGCGTCACCGACTCCCGGTCTTCGTGGGACAGGCGCTTCCGCCTGCCCTCGGCTTGCCGAGCGTTTCGCGTCGAAACGCGCAGAGCCACCGAGTCCGCAGCCGGCAACCTGGTCGCCTCCTGACTCCTGACTACTGTCTCCTACCCGTGCCCGAGATACATTAGCCAGCCGAGGCCGAACAACGCCAGCATAAAGCAGGCGAAAGTATACACGCCGTACTGCAGGCGATCGCGATCGTTATTCTTGGTCACGATGCCCATGACCACGCTCGTGAACACCGAGAACAGAAACGCTGCCTCAAAATGCGAGAGATTCATTTTGGGCATTATTCTTTTCTCCCGGCTGCGATCTCGAACGCATCCACCATCGCCAGGATATTCAGCAGTCCCGCTACTACCAGGAACTTCGTGCCGTAATCGTGGACATGGCCGGCCATATCGACTTGGCTATAACCCAGCCACACCGTCAGTAGATATAGTATCCCGCCGGCAACATCGCCGACGAAGCCGCCGACGTTGATCAGTGTCGTCAGCAGGTCGCCCGTCTGCGGTTGGAACATCGCGCCGCGCATCATCAGGCCGCATACAAACATGCTGGTGATCGCCACCAGCAGCAGTACGCCGCGGCCCGTCCGCTTCAGCAGAAAATGTCCGCCGCCGGGTATCAGCCAGCCCAAAGCTACCGCCGGCGCCCACGTGCCAATAGGCGCCATCGGCGGCTTCTCTTCTTTTTCCTTGACTGCCATTCTCTTTGAGTTTACTTCACTTGGGAGCTAACATGCTCCCCCAAACCACCTGATATGCCTCCACATTTCCGGCAACGCTCTTACCGCCGCGCACGGAAACTCGCATGTTTGGTTTGAGGTTTTGGACCGTCACCGCCTCGCCGTTGTCGAGGTATCGGGTGTCCGAACGGAGCACGATTTCGACGTCTTCATTGTCCCGCTGGTGCAGCACCAAGCGCGAGTTGCCGAGTCGCAGTACCAGCCCGGAAAAGGTCAGATCGCCCTTAGGCGTCTCGAGCGGCGGCCGGCGATGTTGCACCAGTTGCGGCGTCAGCACATGGATACTCTGCGCCGTCCGCATCGCAGCACCGGGCGCCGCATCCGACACCACCTCGACCTTATCGCCGGCCCGCAGTTGCTCCGGATCGCTTGGACGGTTCTCCCGCTCGACGTAGGTCTGTGCGTCGAATCGGAAGCGCAGGACTCGATCTTCGGCGACGCGCACCGTCAGCACCCCGGACTTAATGCCAAGTTCGCGCCGCACCACCACGCCCCGCACGACGGGCGAGTCCTGCGCCAATGCCGCGAAACAGAGCATCGCTAATATAAGCGCCCGCATCTGCCAACACGGTACCACGCGAAATGTCAGTCCGTTTAAGGCTGCCAGGGATTCACGATCGGAATGCCACAGTTTTCGAACCCGCCTAAATCTCGTGTGGCGAGAGCGGCGCCCTGTGAGCGCGCGATGGCGGCGATTTGACCATCCCGCTGTGACATCGGCCGCCCCGACTTCCTGCGAGTTGCGGCGATGATCGCGAACAGCCGCGCGGCATCGCTGTCGAACGGCAGAATTCGATCGAGAAAAACCCTACCGAACATCTCTTCCGCGCCGGCCGCTAAGATGTCGCGCCGTTTCCTCTCCGGCAAAAGCTCCAGGCCATAGAGGAGTTCGGACTGCGTGACGGCGGTCGTAAACAGGCTCGATCGCGGGAACTGTGCCACCCAGTCGATGACTCCCGGGTGCGGTTCCGGGCGCATCAACTCCGAAATTACATTGGTATCCAAAACAATCACTTGCTGAAATCCGGCGGTTCGCGGATCGGCTCGCGTGGAATAACCGGCAGTTCAACGCCGCCAAGCGGCGCAAAAATACGTCGGATCGACTCAGCCAAATTCGGCTCGGAGCGCCCCGCTGCCTTCTTCGCCAGTGCCAAGCGGAGGATCTCGCGGGCTTCCTCTTCCATCGAACGGCCATTCCGAGCTGCCCGCCTACGCAACCGTTCTTTCGTGGATTCTTCCAGCCGCCGAATTGTGATACTGGCCATGCCTCATTTTACCGCTGCAATCATTGATTGCACTTGGGCACCCGCCTACCGCACTTCTACTTCGTGCATCCAGTCAGGCCGCTTCAGGACTTCGCGAGGCTTGCTGCCGTCCGGCGCCCCGATGATCCCGTCGCGCTGCATCATATCCAGGATGCGCGCCGCCCGGCCGTACCCCAGCCGCAGATGCCGCTGCAGAGTAGACGTCGAAGCCTTGCCCATTTGCAGCACCAGGCGGACGGCCTCCTCGTACATGGGGTCCTGATCTTCGCTGACCGGCTCTCCGTCGGCGCCCGCGTCGTCATCCGTCGGCGGCGCGATGAGGAAGCTCTGATCGTACTCGGGTTGCGCCTGCACCTTCCAGAAGTCCACCACCCGATTGATCTCGTTCTCCGTGACGAACGCGCCGTGAACGCGCGTCAGCCGCGACGACCCGGGCGGCAGGAACAGCATATCGCCCTTGCCCAGCAGGTGCTCGGCACCCATCACATCCAGCACGGTGCGCGAATCCACTCGCGTGGCCACGCGGAAACTGATGCGCGACGGGAAGTTCGCCTTGATCAACCCCGTGATCACGTCGACGCTGGGACGCTGCGTCGCCAGCACCAGGTGCATACCCACGGCGCGCGCCATCTGCGCCAGTCGCGTCACGCTCTCTTCCACGTTCTTGCCTTCCAGCATCATCAGATCGGCCAACTCGTCGATCAGAATCAGGATATACGGCAGCGGCTTGGGCTCGTCGGTCGTGGCCTCCTGCTCGTCGAAGAGGTTGCGCGGCACGTCCTGCAGTTTGCGGATTTTCTTATTGAACTGGTCGATATTGCGGCAGCCGTATTCAGCGAGCAGCCGGAGTCGGCGCTCCATCTCCAGTACCGCATTCCGCAGCGCGTTGGTCGCCTTCTTCGGATCCGTGATGACGGGCGTCAGCAGGTGCGGGATGCCTTCGTACATGCCCAACTCGACGCGCTTGGGATCCACCATGATCATGCGCACTTCGTCCGGCGTCGCCTTGTACATGATCGACATGATCATCGAGTTGATCATGACGCTCTTACCCGACCCCGTCGATCCCGCGATCAGCAGGTGCGGCATCGACTCCAGCGCCGCGACGCGGATGCGCCCGTTAATGTCTTTGCCCAACGGAATCGTCAGGTGCGAATGCGATTGCCCGAACTCGTCCGACTCCAGCATTTGCCGCAGCGCGATTACTTCGCGCTTCGTGTTCGGCACCTCGATGCCTACCGTCGGCTTGCCCGGAATGCGCTCGATCAGGATGGACTCGGCCTGCAGTCCCAGGCACAGGTCCTCCGTCAGATTCGTGATCTTGCTGTACTTGATCCCGGCTTCCGGCTTGAACTCGAACGTCGTGACCACCGGACCTGGATTGATCTGCACCACGTTCCCGAGCACGTTGAATTCTTCGAACTTGCTCTTGATCCGCGCCGCGATGTCCTTCAGTTCCTGCTCGTCGAAGGCGCTGCGACCCGGGATCTTGTTCAGCAATTCCGTGGAAGGCAGATGGTAAAGGTGCGCTTGGCTCGCAACGGGACCCACGGCCACGGGCGCAACCGGCAACGGCACCGGAGGAGGCACGGGCGGCAGATCTTCCACCTGGCAAATCGGGATCTCCTGGATCTCCGCGTACCCGCTCTCTTCCTGTTCTTCCTCTGGTTCAGATTCCCACGGCGGAGTATTGTCGGCAGCCGTGGCCGCCACCGGAGCCATTTCGGCGACAGGCGCCGCCTCGGGTACCGGAACAGGCTGCGTCTGCTCCTTCTTCTTACTGCGCCGGGTCGGCTGCGCCGCTTCCTGCCGTTTCCCGGCACGCTCGCGCGCCTTCTCGATCGAGCGTTGCTGCATGCGTTCGCGCCACGCCGACCACGCGTCGAGACGCCGCTGCCACCATGCCATCGGACCGGCCAACCACTCTGCGAGCTTCGAGAGCGTGAACGTGGATACCAGGTAGATCGCGACAATCATAGTCGTACCGGTAGCCAGGACGGCCCCGGCGACATTCAACGAATCCACCAGGCGCGTCGCGAGCACATAACCCAGCGTTCCGCCCAGCCGGATATTTCCCGAGAAGATGCGCCACGGCGCAAACGATAGTGCCGCCGAAACACTCAGCGTCAGCATCACCGACCCGATGATCTTTACGGTTCCGGCCTGTACCTCGTCCGACCGGATCCACTTCCATGCCAGCAGGAAAAGCAAAAAGGGGAACAACAGCGATGTCGCGCCGAACATTTGAAACAGCAGGTCGGAAAGGTAAGAGCCTGGATATCCAATGAGATTCAACGGACGCGTCGAAGCGGCCGTATCCCACGAAGGATCCTGGACGTGGTACGACACGAGGCTCAACAGGATCACAAGGCCCAGCGAGAGTAGCAGGAATCCGGTGACTTCGTTCAGCCGTCGATGTTGAGTCGGCGATAAAAGCTTCATCACGCTGGCCGGCGGATGAAAGCCAGAGCAAGGACTATTATGCCAAAAATAATTCGGTAGTACACAAACGGCCGAAGACTGCTGCGCCGGAGGTAGTGCAGGAACCAGGCGATCACGATTGCCCCGGTCACCGCGCTCACCGCCACCCCAACCACGAAATTGGTATCGATCATCTGCTTCAGCATGTGCTGCTTGTGGATGTCCCACAAGGTTTTAACCACCGCGCCGCCAATGGCCGGCGCCGAAAGCAGAAACGAAAAACGTGCGGCCGCATGACGGTCGAGATCGCGAAACAGTCCTGCCGATATAGTGATTCCGCTGCGAGAAGTACCTGGTACGATGGCCACCGCCTGCGCCAGTCCGATGGCCAGGGCGTCCGGCAGATTCACCGACCCCAGATTGCGCATCTTCCGGCCCGAACTCTCGGCCACCCACATCAGCACGCCGACCGCAATCAGCATCGCGCCCATTACCCACGGAGTCCTCCAGGCGCCCTCCGCCTGCTTGTTGAACAGTGCGCCGAGTACCGCCACCGGGACAGTGGCCAAGGCCAGCAGCCACAACAGCATGGGATTCCGGTACAGTTCGTCGTCTTTGCCGACCCGCATGCCGAATCCGTGACCGATCAGTTGGACCCAATCCGAAAAGAAGTACAGCAGGATGGCCAGCAGGGTACCCAAATGGAGCATCACGTCGAACGACAGCGACTCGGTTTGCCACCCCAGTAGCCACGACGTGAGGTACAAGTGCGCCGTGCTGCTAACCGGCAAAAACTCGGTGAGGCCTTGCACCACGGCAAGAACAACGATCTGCAATAGGGGCATTAAGACTAAGGTAACAAAGTGGAACAGCCCACCGTTATTGCAGTGCACCAACCAACATCTTCTTCATTCGGTAAGACCTCCAAGGACACTGATGCCGCGCTTTTGGCGCCGTCGCAATTTCATTGGGAGTGCGCCGCGCCTGGGCGACGGCCCTTTTGGCCCCCGTCGTGCCCTAACACTCGCGGTGACCTCTTACCTGATCGACGCGCCGTTCGACAAGGCCCTGGACGCTGTCCGCCACGCGCTTACCTCCGTAGGCCTTTCCATATCCGGCGAGATGGATATCGCGGACAGAATCCGCCGCCAGTTGGGACTCGGGCTCGGCGGATGCCGGGTCCTCCTCGTGGATTCGCCCTATCTGCTGGTGGAAGCCCTCGCGCTCGACCGCTCGGCTGCCGCGCTATTGCCTCTGCATGTCGTGGTCTCCGGACGCGGCGCCGCTACCCATGTCCAATGGGTCAACCTGGCTCACATGCGCCAGGCCGGACTCCCGGTTTCCGCCGAAGCGCCTCTCGCCAAACTCCAATCGGAGTTGCTGCGCGCGCTCGATACTGTCGGCCATAAGGAGACTGGTTGGCCTGTTTACACGGCCTGAGGTTCGCGCCCCGGCGGCGTCAACCCGTGCTTCTCCATGCGATAGATCAGCGTGCGCCGGCTGATGTCCAGATAACGAGCCGCCTGCGTCTGATTCCCTTCAAATTTCGACAGGGCGCGCGAAATCAGCTCCTTCTCCACGGCCTCCAGGCTGATCCCTTGCGGCGGCAGTTCCAGGTGAAGCGCTTCCAGAACGGGACGTTGCACGCGCAGGAATTCCGGCAGGTCGGCCAGCCGCACTTCGTCCCCCATGGTCAGGACCACCAGGCGCTCCAACACATTCTCCAACTCCCGCACATTGCCCGGCCAGCGGTATCCGCAGAAATAAGGAAGCAGCGATGCGTCCAGCCGCAGTTCGCTGCGATTCTGCTTGGCCTTGATCTTCACGAAGAGATTCTGCACCAGTTCCGGAATGTCGTCCGCCCGCTCACGCAGCGGCGGAATTTCCAGCGTGATCACAGCCAGCCGGTAATAAAGATCCTGCCGGAATACCGCGTCTTCGATCATGCTATGCAGGTCGCGATGCGTGGCCGCAATAATCCTCACGTCCACTTCCACCGTGCTGGTGGCGCCCACCTTATCGATCTGCCCCTCCTGGATCAGGCGCAGCAATTTGACCTGCAACTCGGTCGGCAATTCGCCGATCTCATCCAGAAACAGGGTGCCGCCGTCGGCCATCTCGACCTTGCCCGGCTTGTTCCCCATCGCCCCCGTGAACGATCCCTTGGTGTATCCGAACAGCTCGCTTTCCAGCAGGTCCTTAGGGATGGCGCCGCAGTTGATCGTCGCGAACGGCCTGTCTTTGCGCGGACTGTTGCGGTGGATCGCCTTGGCCAGCAGTTCCTTGCCCGTGCCCGTTTCGCCGCGAATCAGTACCGTGGAGTTGCTCTGCGCCGCGCGTGAAGCCAGGTCTAGCACGTGCAGCAGCTTGGGCGATCTTCCGACGATGCTCTCGAACCCGTACTTGCGATCCAGCGTGGTGCGCAGGTGGCGCACTTCCCGCACCAACTGTTGATGCTCCAGAGCGCGGTTCACCACGATGCCCAACTGGTTATAGTCCAGCGGCTTGGTCAGATAATCGTACGCCCCTTCGCGCATCGCGGCCACCGCCGATTCGACCGTGCCGAAAGCGGTGATCACCAGCACCGCAGTCTCCGGATAATCTTTGCGGATGCGCCGCAACAACTCCATTCCGCTCATCCCCGGCATCTTCAGGTCGGTCAATACCACCGGCGCCGGACCCGCGGCCAGGATCTCCAAAGCCTCCGCCCCCGAGGCCGCCGACACAACGTGGCAGCCGATCTCGTCCAGTTGCATCTCCATCACGCGCCGCAAGCTCTGATCGTCGTCCACCACCAGGACCGTTCGTGGATTCATCACCCTCCGCCTTGTCTGCACGGCAACAGCATCTGAAAGCTCGTGCCTTTGTGGGCCAACCTGCGCGCGGTGATCGATCCTCCGTGCTGCTGAACAATCTGGTGAACCACCGATAGTCCCAGCCCCGTGCCATTCTCTTTCGTCGTGTAAAACGGATCGAAGATCCGGTCCATGTCCGCCGCGGCGATCCCCGGACCCTCGTCCCTGACCTCGACGCAAACCCGCCCGTTCTCCGCGCGCGCGGCCAGCACCACCTCACCGTTCTCGGGCGATGCGTGGATCGCGTTCAGTAGCAGATTCAGAACGGCCTGCTGAATGTGCTCGGGGTCGCATTCCACGTTGGGGACCTCGACGGCCGCCTCCAATCGAATCCGGACGGCCTTGTCGCGCACGGCATGCAGCGCCAGCCCGGCCACGGCGTCCAGCACCCTCGTGAGCTCGACGATCTGGTATTGCGGCTTGCGCGGCCGGGCAAAATCGAGAAATTGCGAGAGCATCCTGTTGAGCCGTTCGCATTCCCGAAGGATGATTCCGACGCACTCATTGCGCCGCTGCTCCGACGCCTGTCCGCGCTGCAGAAGTCCAGCCGCGCCGGCAACGCTGGCCAGCGGATTACGGATTTCGTGCGCCAGCCCTGCCGATAACTGTCCCAGCGCCGAGAGCCGCTCCGCCCGCTTCACCTGCTCGAAACTGTTCTGCAATTCGGCGTAGACTTCCGTGAGTCGCGCGGCCGTCCGTTCCATGTTGATGCGATGTTCCCGCTCGCGCTGCGCCAGCAGGCCGGTGAACACGCCCGCCCCGCAGAAAATCACAATATCCAGCAGTTGGTCGGCCGCATAAGGCTGCATCACCGCTAGCAGCCGCAACGAGTACGGCAAGCTCGATATTCCGGCGAGGAGACCGGCGAACAAGCCGCCCCGCCAGCCATAATACATGCCCGCGACGACAATCGGCAAATAGTACAAGTGCTGCAGGACGTTATGCCAGTGCGCCAGGGTCAGCGGCAGGGCCATGTGCAGCAGCCCGCAAAACAGGATCGCGGCGAGAATAGCGATCCACCGAAGCCTGAGTGTCTTATCCAAATCGGATTTCCACCACCAGTTTATCTGCAAGCGCCGCGCCGGTTCAGACGCCGCCGGTGCTGCGGGCGCAGCCTCGGCAACGTTCCCCGCCGGAGGGAATGAGGTCTGATTGAGGTACAACCACTTTGGGACTGATCTGCGGGAATCGTTAGCGGAAATTCAGCAGAGTCTTACTCCCTCCCAGCCGGATCTCGCGGATCTGAACTACCTCGCCGATTTTTTCGGTCGTGATGGCGGTGTGATCGAATTTCGTCTCGCCCGTTTCGACTTTCACCGGGGCGTCAAATCCCTTGCCGCTATTCGAGTTGACGATATGCACTGAGTTTCCGTCCACCGAAACTTTGTAAGATCCCGGCGCCATCTCGTTGCTGCCGAGTTTGGCCCCGAAACTGAGATTAATCTTGTAGCTCTTGCCCGTCGTCACGCCGCCCCCCGACGCCCCCGCCACGCCTGCGACCAGCGCCAACACCACGGCAAGAACCGACATCATCTTCGTCATCTGAGAACCTCCATGAAGTTTGTTGCGCTCTGTACATGGCACGTCGTCGGCCACCTGTAAATCAGCCGGAAACATGGAGGAAGGCTGTCCCATATCGGACAGCGCGGCGAAGCCCGTACTCAAAACGGACAGCAGCGTAGGCCTCCGGCCTGCGAACGCGCCAACGGCGCGCGGCTCTCTAATTGCATGGCTATGTTCAATGGCCGAGCAGCCTTCTTCTCGGAGGATGCATGCGCTGCTCGTGGGGCGAAGACGGCCGACCGACCCTATCTTCGCCCCACGCTTCTGACTTATGTCATCCTTGAGCAGAGTACTGCAATGGCATCACTGAAATTCCGATTCGTTACTCTCGGCTTGCTTCTCATCCTCGCGGGTGCCGCCGTCGCATATCGCGGGATCCATGTCACCGCCACCGCTTCACCCGGGTTGGGCGCTCTCGGTGGCGGTATCTCATCTGCCGGACTACTCGGCATCCTCGCCTTACTGTCCGGCATCGGACTGCTAACCGCCGGCATGCTTCGCCGCCGGGTTAGATAGGCTACTTCTCGTCCGCCGTGGGTCCGTACATCTGCGGCACCGGGACATCGTTCAGCCGCAGATAGACACTCAACTGCCCGCGGTGATGCACGCCGTGATTGAAAACGAACGACCGGATCACCGCCACGCGCGGCATCGTGAAAAGCGTCTGCCCGCCGGCCAGCAGCGACCAGTTGCCCATGAACGCATCGTTCTCCGTCGTCGCCAGCGCCTCTCGCGCAGCCTTGGAGTTCTCGTCGAATGCCGCCAGCATTTCCTTGGACGTCGTGAACGCCGGCTCGCTATACGGTTCCTCTCCCGGAGGAGCGATATCCAGTTCCGACTTCGTCAACGTATACACCGCCCAATTCGGCAGCCGCGCGACGTGGGTCGCCAACTCACCCATGGTCCACGACTTCGGGTGGGGCCGCCAACCGAATTTCTCTTCCGGGCACCGCTCCAGCACTTTGCGAGTGGTGGCAGTCTCCTGATCGAACTCAGGTAATAGTGCATCGCTGATACGCATGAAACCTCCTTGAAAAGTTTCGCCTTTTATTCGCCTACGGTCAAGCACTGAATTTGTTAATTATCCGCGGGCCATCGCGCGCACCACCCCCAGCGCCTTATCGATCTCTTCCGGACTGTTATAAATGTGCGTGCAGTGCCGGATTGACACCGCACTCGACCCGCGGGGCCGCAGCTTGGCGCGGTCCCACATCTCCTTCGCCAGTTGCTGTCCTCCAACGCCCTCGACCCCGTACACCGTGATACCCGCGCACATGGCAGCATCGTCCGGCGAATAGATCTTCACCTGCGGGATCTTCCGCAGTCCCGCGCGCAGGTAGTCGCCGAGATACTTGATGCGCTGCTGCACGCGTTGCGCGCCGATCTGATTGTGGAAGTCCAGCGCCGCCTCCAGCCCCATCATCAACGACATGCTCCCCGTGCCGCGCTGGCTGAATCGCAGCCCGTTATCGTCGTGATTATTCCAATTCGCGCTAGCCACCGACGACCAGATTCCCGGCGCGCGCTCGCTCCGCAAATACAGAAAGCCCTCGCCCGCCGGCGCCAGCATCCACTTATGGAAGCAGCCCACGTACGCATCGCACCCGATATCTTTCACATCCACGCCGATGTGTCCGAACGCCTGCGCACCATCGATCACCGTGAAGATGCCCCGCTCCCGCGCCGCCGTGCAGATCTCCTTCACCGGCAGAATCGCGCCACTCGCCGTGATGACATGCGAGAGGAACAGCACGCGCGTCCGCGGCCTCATCGCATTCATCACGATGGCCAGGATTTCGGCCGAATCGTGCGCAGGCTTGGGCAGTTGGAATTTCGTCACCGTCCCGCCGTGCCGTTTCGCCGCGTTCTGCCAGGGACTCTCGCCGCCCACGTGCTCCTGATCGCTCATAATAATCTCGGCACCTTCCGGCAACTCCATGCCGGACGCCACAAAGCTGTTCGCCGACGTGACATTGTCCGTGAGCGCCAATTCTTTCAAGTCGCAATTGAGCAGGCGCGCCGCCTTGCCGCGAATCGCCGGCACATCGCTGTAGCCGCTGATCCAGTCGGGTCCACTGTAATCCCAATCGGCCACGTCGGTCGCCATCTTGCGCAGGTGCTCCACGGTCTTTTCGTAAACCACCCGCGGCATCGCGCCGATCGTCCCCGTGTTGAAGAAGGCCTTATCCTTCGCCAGCATGAACTGGTCGCGCACTCGGGGCCAGTACGCCGGATCCTGCGGCTGCGGCATCGCGAACTGCGGAAGAAACGGAGCGGCAAAAGCGCTCTTCAAGAAACTACGGCGTGGAGTCATGAAACGTAGCATAGGCCTCCCGGCGTGTCCAGGCAAGCCCTGCCGAAATGTTTGCCCACACCCATTCCTCCACCGATGGTGAATGCGCGCACTCCGCCGGTGACGGTAACGTGGCAGCTTAAAGACGGGGACTCAATCATGCGATCTTTGATGTCGGCGCTCGCCACGGCAAGCGCTGGAGCGCTTGGTTCCGCGGCGAAGAAAATGAGTTGGCGCAGACCTTCCGCCGGCGACAAAGCCATGCGTCGGCTGACCGCCTGGTTCATCGTCCCGCTTTGGATCGGAGCGGGTTTCGCCGATTACCTGTGGCACCGCCGCACGCGCATCGAGACCACCAGTGGCTTGGAAGAAGGCCTGACGCACTCGCTGATGATGCTGGAAGCGGCCCCGCCCGTGCTCGCGCCGCTGTTCCTCGAAATCAATGCGGGCGTCCTCGCATGGATGACCGCCCTCTCCGTCCTGCATGAAGCGACCGTCCTTTTTGACCTGTGGTTCACCGCGCCCCGCCGCGCCATCCCCGCCGGTGAACAGGTGACGCACACATTCCTCGAAGCGCCGCCATTCCTGGTGACGGCCGCCGCCATCAGCACGCACTGGGATCAGTTCCGGGCTCTGTTCGGCCGCGGCAGCGAACGGCCCCGCTTCCAAATCCGGCTGCAGCATCCGTCCGTCCCGGTCTCCAATATCATTGCGATGTTCGCAACGCTCACCCTTCTCGGCGCGCTACCGCACGCGGACGAGTTGCGCCGTTGCATCCAAGCGAAGAAAGCCGGCACCGCCGGACAGGACACCCCGGCCTGCCTGCCGGAGGTCTACTCCCGATCGTAATCGCCGCCCGCGGATGGGAGTGGCTCGACCGTCGCTTCCGCCAGTTGCTGGCTTCCGTCCAGCAGCGGAGCCTTTTCGTGTTTCAGATATTTCCCCAGGAACTCGCGCGTGAACGTCTCGATCAGATCCAGATTGTGCAGGACCCGGTTTAGCTCCGGATACCCGTTCTGTCCCGCAAATAGCAGCGGAACATCGCTGAAGCTGGGATGCGCGATATCCGGCGATTTCAGGACGACAGCGTAGCTGCCCGATGGCAACCCCCGCAATTGCTCGTCCTTCTTTTTCAGATACTCCAACACCTGCGCGTGCGTTGCCCCCATTCCCTTTTCCGGATCGTGATAGGCCTCCAGGAAAAGCAGCGGCTGCTTCAGCTTCGCGCCGTCAGGAGCAATCGGAAGCGCCGACACCGGAACCATGCCGCCGTCCAGATCGACGCACGCCTTGAACCGGCCGTCGAGCTGGCATGCCCGCGCCGCGAATTCCGCCCCCGCCGAGTGGCCCATAGCGGCCACCTGCGTCAGATCGACTCTTCCGGCGAGCAGAAACCTCTTCCCGTCACGATTCACTCGACCCAGTCGATCGAGCACGAATCGCACATCGGCGGCGCCCTCCTCAATGAGATCCTCCGCCCTTTCTTTGTCCCGCGCCACCACTCGTCCGTCGGGAAACCAAACCGCCTTCGCGACATAAGTGTGCTCGATAGCCGCAACCACATATCCCCGACTTACTAAGTCCTCGATCAGGCACGTGTAATTGAAACCCGTGCTGCCAAGTCCGTGTGAAAAGATAACCACCGGAAATAGCCGTGAACTCTTCGCGGCCGGTACGCCTTTCGCGGCATGCGAGAAAATCGCCCCCGACACCATGGACGGCCACTTATCGCCGAATTCGCGCGCCATGGGAGCCCGTGTTTCAGGATTCGAGTCCATCTGCCGCGCTCCGGCCCAATACGAGCCTTTGGCGGATTTGTCCGGCGTGGGATACCAGAAATAGACCATCAACTCACGGGGTGTCTTGCGGGACGCATCGATCCAGTCGTATCCCACGCGGCCGATGCCGAACCGGCCTGCGGGAACGGGAATCCTCGGCACCTGGTCCGCCTGCGCAATGCAGACGGCAACAAAGACATAACCCAGAGCGCGAAATGCCATCCGCTCTATTCTACGAATTGCGCGAGCGCTGCATGTGCAAGGCCACGGCGGTGGCGTTGGCCAGATTGCTCATGATCCGCACGTCCTCGTGGTCGAACTTCCGCTGCTCTGTATGCGAGACGATCCACAGCGTTCCCAGATCCTCGCCGGCGTACGAGATCGGCACCACCAGGCCTTCCACAATGGCAGGCTGGGCTGCTTCGAAGTACGTGAAGACGCGGCCCGGATACGATAGCAATACCGGTCCGCCGTGTTGCAGACACAAGCCGCAAGGGCTCCAATTCTTTGGCGTGTGCCCGCCTACGAAGCTCTCGAACGCGCCCGCAAGGGCAGCCCATCGGAACACCGCTTCGCCGTCCGGGGGCTCTTCCAGAAGGCTGATGCCCGTGGACCCGGCATTGCACAGCCGTAGCGCAAGTTTCGTCACCGTCGAAAGGACGGCTTCTGAATTTGCAGCCATGGCGGCGATCAGCTCCGTCATGGCCCGGTTCTCATCCGCCCGCCGCGGCCGCCTCGCGCCTCGAATCGCGAGTTGGTGATTGATCAGAATCTGATGAACATCGAGAACAGGTGCGCGGCCCGCCATAAGCAATAGGGTACACCCGGACCGCGCCGCCGGAATCCATGATTATTCGGCATATGTATGCCACTTACGAAAGTCGCAGACATGCGGTTGAGTCCGGTGGGCATAATATGAGAGACATGCGCAACAGGTCCGTGACACCTAAAGGTCATAACATCATTGTTATTGGAACATCGGCGGGCGGCCTGGAAGCTTTGGATTCCCTCGTGAGCCAGTTGCCCAGCGATCTTCCGTCCACAGTGTTCGTGGTTTAGCACATGGCCCCTGAGAACACGGGCGTCGCTCTGCTGGAGAGACTGGGAAAGACCGGTCCTTTCATTGCTCGATGGCCACCAACGGAGGACAATTTCAGACCGGCAGAATCTACATTAGTCCTGCCGATCATCATCTCCCGGTGAAGAAGGACCATGTTCTCGTTACCAAGGGCGCCCGGGAGAACCGCTACCGCCCGGGCATCGATCCCTTGTTCCGCTCCGCCGCGTCCACGCACGGACCTCACGTCGTGTGCGGAGGCGTCACCATGGTTCAGGATCCGAAGGAGGCGCCGTATCCGGAAATGCCGCAGAGCGCGCTCAACAATCTGGATGTGAGCCATTGCGCCCGAATTTCCGAAATCGCCGTGCTGCTCGAAAAGTATGCCAGGCAGCCCGCGGGCAAAGCCAAGCCGGTTCCCTACGCGGTCCGCGTCGAGGCCACGATTGCCGAACGCGTGTTGAGCGACGTAGCGCAGGTAAATGGTCCGGGCGATCAGGTTTCCTACAACTGCCCGAACTGCGGCGGGGTTCTGTGACAGATGAGCGCTCAGGCTTGACCCGCTACCGCTGTCACACCGGCAACTCGTTTGCTGCCAAGGCGCTGCTCACCAGCCAGACCGAAAAAATCGAGGAGACGCTTTGGGTTTCGATGCGCATGTTCGAGGAACGCAAGAACCTGCTCAACAACCTGGCAAAGACAGAGACGTTTGCGGCAACCAGGAAGAAGTACATGGAGCAGGTGAACGCGGCCGAGGTCCACATCCAACGGATCCGCGCCATGTTGGTTGGCCGAAGCCCCCGAGCCCCAGGACTAACGGCGTGCGAGCCTTCTGACGTAACCCCCGTTTGTACGCACCGCCTTACTGGAATCATGTCTGCTTGAGAAAGGCTGCGATCCGCAATAGGAAAGCACAGGAGTAATATCATGCAAGATATTTTGCAACGTGAACCGAAAACCGGGCCGAGAAGTGAACATCGGGAGGGCGCGGTTGCGCGCACCATTGAACAGCAAACGGCCAAACTCCCCTCCGACTTCTTCTTATGGGCAGCGCTCGCCTCGATCGGGGGCTCGCTGGCATTCGCGCTCGGAGGAAATACGAAAAGGGCCAACTTCGTCGGCCAGTGGGCGCCTACATTTCTGATCCTTGGGCTCTACAACAAGATGGTGAAGCTCCACGGTTCGGAAGGCCAGTAATACCGCACTACATGGCCGGGAGGCTTCACCGTACCAACGCCTCCCGGCCAACTTCCTGGGCTAGAATGAATGACGCCATGGCTCAAGTCCTCGTGCTCTATAACACGCCTTCCAGCCCGGAAGCTTTCGATTCCTACTACCGCGCCATCCACGTCCCCATTGCCAAAAGGTTACCAGGCTTGCTTGCTTACACCGTCAGCGCCCACACTCCGCGCGCGATAGCCGGAACTGCGCCGTATCTGGTAGCGGCGTTGGAATTCGCCAATCTCGCCGCCATCGACGCAGCACTGACGTCTCCGGAAGGGCAGGCAACTGCCGCCGACCTCGCCAATTTCGCCCAGGCGGGCGTCACCATCATGATCTTCGAGCCGGAAAAGGTGTAGCGCTATGCCGCTTGCGGCGGTTCCGACGGACGGCGCTTCGTGCTGCTTCCGAATATTCTCGGAACTTCGTTGAAGATCTCGGCCAGCAAGTCCATCGATCCCGGTTTCAGGTGCCGCTTTGCCAGACTCGCCTGAACCGGCATGGGGACAATCCTCCACGGAACGCGGCCGTAAGCCGGCATGAGCGCCGACTCGTGGTAGCGGACCGCCCTGAGTTGCGTCTCGATCTGCTTCGAATTCCACCGCCAGTTGCTCTGCACGCATTCGGCAAAACCGAAGAGCGCACGCCCTAATGGGATCAACTCGGCGCGCCGCATCTGCTCGATCGGATCCCGGTTGCGCCGCGCCGCCGCTTCGCCGAGCGCGCGCTCCAACTCAGACCAGCCCATGTCCACGTATGCGGGATGCAGGCGTCCGTCGCCGCTCTCTCGCACCGGAGCTTCGGGAATCGGCAGCACCCGCGAAAAGGTCAGATGCAGGCTCGTCGCTTCCCCGTCCATATCCCAACTCGACTCCCGCCACTCACGCCCGAACAGCTCGAACGGACCTGGACTGGGACCAGCCCCCGGCCACGACGACGGCATCTCCGGCCATGGCACCGTCAACTTCGCATGGTCTGCCGTGCAATCGATGCGAAGCCGGTCTGCTGGCGCGTAGATGATGAGGTTCCGCTCTCCGCGCTGCAGTCTCCACGGCTGCCACGCCCGGCCGTCCATCGTCACGACCACTGACCCGATGCGCACCGGATCGTGGCTCAGAATCCGCAGCGCGTCCTCCTCCGAAATGGGCACGTGGAGCTCGTCGCGCCCTTCCGATTGCTCGTAAGTAGCGTGGCGAAGCGCTTCGTCGTATTCAGCCGGCAGAGCCGAGCCGTCGGTCGCGCCCAGGAGCACGGCAGGCAGGACGGGCAGCGTGGGGGCCGAATCCCGCCCGAGAAGTGCCAGCACGACGTCATGCAGGATCTCGACGTCGGCAGGATAAACAAGCCTCGGCGAAAGCAGTCCCTGGGCCAAAAACATTTCCAGCGTTTCCGGCGAGAGCCGCTCACGCACTAGCAGCCGGTCGAGCGCCCGGGCGACCGCGAGCGCCGGGATACCGTCGTCCGGCGATTCGCCCTCTTCCTCCGTCAACATACGCGCCACTTCCGCCGGCAGCCACTCGTTCAACAATCGGCCGATGTACGTGACCAGACGTTCCGGCGCGAGTGCTCGATAGGGCGGCTCCAGATGTCGTCGCGCGGCAGGCGGTTCGCCGTGGCTAAGAACGTTGTGTTCCGTCCAATTCAGCGTGCTCAGGAGAACGTCGTGCGCGAACGTTTCGAGGCGTTCCTCCCGAAGTGCCCGCTCCATACTCTCTTTCAATTGCAGCCACCAGACCCGATTGTGACCGCCGGAGCAAATCGTTTTCAGCCAGCAGGATGCGAGCACCGGCAGCGTTTCGGGATAGAGCCGCAGCCGCATTCGAGACAGCAATGTTTCGACTGCCGCCTCGGGTTCCTTCGCATGCCCGAAGATCCACTGACCCACCGATAAGCCCGCCATAAGCGCCTACGCATTCGACGGGCGCGCTCCGCAATCTGTTGCAGGCGCCTGGATGCTTTGTCACGTTTGGCAAAGTGGGGCAGGCGCTTTCGCCTGCTCGTCGGTTCTTTCACGCTCTTACTTCTCCGCGATCACCTCGAAGACATACCCGTTTACCGGCTCGCGAAAGAAGAAGCGCTCGTGCGGACCGGCACGCAGCGGTTGCATGACTTCCGCTCCCGCTCCCCCCAGCCGCTCTTTCAGTTCGGCGATCTCCTGCGCCGGATGGAAGACCGCAATGTGACGTCCGAACTCGCCCTCGAATGGCGACGCCTCGAAGCCCTCGACGTAGACGATGTGGATCTGCTGGCCGCCGCCTGTCGCCAGCCACACGGTATCCACCGGCGAATTGCCCGGAGCCGGATCGCGCGTCAACCCCAGCGTTCGCTCGAGAAATTCGGCGGTGCGTTGCACGGCGCGCGTCGGCAGTGTGAGATGGGCAAGGCTCATCGCAGTTAAGCCGGAATCCCTTGGGCCAGCCACTTCGACCAATAAAACGTCATCTGCGTCGACCCGGTGTTGGTGATGCCGTGCAGCGTATTCCCCGCGCAGTACATCATCGCCCCCGGCCCTACCTGGGTCACCTTGCCGTCGCACTCGATAATTCCGCTGCCGTCGGCGACGATCAGAATTTCCTCTTCCGGATGCCGGTGCGGCGGGTGCGGACTGGCGCCCGGATCGAGTGTCGCCATTCCGGCGCACATCCCGCTCAACTGGTCGGTCGGCCCGTTGTAATGTACGAAGACCGTGCAGCCCGGTTCACGAACGGGCGCAATTTCCGTGGCCGCGATGACTCCGTCCTGAAGTTTCGCAGTGGTAGTCGCCGCGGCGACCACAAGGTTGTTGGTTTCCGGCACGGAACGATTATAGAACGGCCAAGTCAGGCCCCGAATGCGACCGTCCATCGAGTAACTGCTTCGGATCGCAGAAACGCTCGATGCAGGTGACCAGAGCGGCGCAGTCGACGTCGAACGCGCGCGGCGGCCTGCCACCTGCGCCTGCTCCACTTCGGGCCGCGTCGGAACGCCCTTGGGCCAGCGCGCCGGCAGGTACAGTGCGTCCCATTTCACTACCGTCCTTTGGAAAGCGCCGCTGGCCGGGTCGGCGGACCGATTCCGCCTGCAGCGATCCGAGCCGCTGCACCACGCCGTCGCGAATTCTGGCATCTCCAAGATGAATCATCCGGCAAGTGTCATTCTACTGCTGCTGCTGATAGGCTAGACAGTTGGCATCTCCACAGCCGAGGATCAACCAGGCCGCTCCCTCCGTTCGCACCCTGCTCCTGACGTCCGTAACTATGACGTTCTTCGCGGCCAACTCCCTGCTGGCCCGCTTTGCGTTGCGAGCCGGCGAAATCGATGCCGCCGGCTTCACTGCTGTCAGGATCGTTGCCGGATCCGCCGCCCTCTTGCTGCTGATGAACTTCCGTCCGGAAGGCATCGCCGCGGCACGCGGACACGGTTCGCTGCGAGCCGCCGTCGCCCTGTTCACCTATGCATTCACTTTCTCCTTTGCCTACCTGTCGCTCAACGCGGGCGCCGGCGCACTCATCATGTTCGCCGCCGTACAGATGACGATGCTTGGCATCGGGATCGCGCGTGGTGAGCGGCCGCGGCCGGCCGAATGGATCGGCCTCATCGTGGCGTTTGGCGGCTTGGTGTATCTCGTTTCGCCGGGCATGACCGCGCCCTCTACGATTGGTGTGGGCCTGATGCTCGTATCGGGCGCGGCTTGGGGTTATTACTCGCTCGCAGCCCGGGACGTCCGTTCGCCGATCGCAGCCACCGCCGGCAACTTCACCCGGGCGGCGCCCCTTGCGGCGGGAGCGCTCGGAGTAATCTGGCGGCTCGGCCATGTTCACGCGAGTTGGTTCGGCATCGGCTTGGCCGCCGCCTCCGGCGCGGTCACCTCCGGTTTAGGCTACGCGCTCTGGTACTTCACATTGAGAGGCTTGCGTACCAGTCTCGCTGCCATCGTGCAGTTGACCGTGCCCGTCCTTGCCGCCACCGCGGGCGTGATCCTGCTCGGCGAGCGCTTCACGTGGAGATTGGCATTGGCCTCGGCCGCCATTCTCGGCGGTGTGGCCTTGGCCCTTCTGCAGAGGATCCGCCGTTAACCACGGTGGACTGTCCTTATGCAGGAAACCAATGTCGACCTTGTGCATTGCGGAACATCGGCCTAAGCTTCGTACTGGGAGTACATCACATGCCCGTCTCCGCAACCCTGATCTGCTATGTCGCCCTGATGGTCACCTTGGCGCTCGTCGTCAGATGGGAATGTGCCCGCCGGCGAAAAGGCCCGATCCTCAGGCCGGGAGATCTCAGCCAAATCGACGGTTCGCAGCCGCGCATCAGCTACACCGCCCCTCCGGATCGCTCCAAACGTGCCTTTCAGGCGCCCCGCCAATAGCGGCGTGCCGAGTGGGGCACGCTTTAACCGCGCTTTAGTCTGCCCGCCGAGCGGAGCTCGGCCCTCGACTTTGGACATTCCGTACGCTTTTCAGTAACACCGGCGATCTTGTCGCCGGTTGTGGAGCGCGAGCTCGGCCGCTGCCTTTCAACTCCGCCGCCGCACCGCCGCGACATAACCCCCCACGCCGAGAATCATCCCCGTCCCGAACACGCCCCAATGGAACGCACGGGGCCTTCCGCCCGCCATGATCGCCTGGTAGTCCATCGCGAACGCCCACACAATCACCAGTGCTCCGCCGATAATTCCCATCCAGTGTCCCCGGCCGATCGCTACCGGCTCCGATCGTGCTTCACTCCGCAGGTGCCAGACTCCCGCCCCGATCATTGCCGCCGACACCAGCGCTGGAGCCAGCACCGGCCCTGTCCATGGCACCGGAATCAGGAACAGAATGTCCCAGGTGAACAGCGACGCCGGCCATCCCAACAGCAACTTCAAGAACGCGTAGAACGCGATATCCCAGGCGCCAAAGGCAATCACAAACGCGGCCGCCCACTGCCCCGCATTTCGCGCCACCGCCAGGCCGACCGCCGCCAGCATAAGGATCGTCGCCGCTTCCCGCCCGAGCTCGATCGCCAGCAGTTGCCGCTGCTCGGGACCCGAAGCCTTCAATTGTTCCATGGTAAGTAATGGGAAGAGCTCGCCCGCCCCCCGCCCCGGATAAAACCGCTGCCGCGCAGGTTCGTGCAGCAGCCGCAAATACGCCACCACGGCCGCTTCTACATATCCGAAGCTAGCCCCGAAAATCAGCAGCGCAACCACCGTTCGTTTCCACGGAATGGAGCCCATGCTCAAAAGCCTACAGCAAAGTGGAACAGGCCATCGTTTCTCAGTGTCCTGTTGAGCCTGTACGAAGATGAGCGTGCCCGGCCGGCCGTCAGCTCGGCCGGTAGGTTAAACAAATGCCGGACCACGATACAGTAGGCGTCATGCCATTTCACGGACGCTCGCGCGCCTTGGCGCTCTAATCGCGTTTCCGCGCGTAAGCGACCACGTGCGCGCGGCGGAGGCGGACCGCGTGGTCCGTCTTCGTAGACCCTGGTCCGCACCCTGGTCTGCGCGGGTCCCCCTGGACCCGCTGCCCCCGGTTCTTCAGATCAACGCCAACGTGTAGATTCTCAGGATCTCTCGAAAGAGACCGTCATTCGCCGGATCGGTGAACGATCCCATGGAGGAGACGGAGAAGGTCAAGCCTGGCCGGCCCGCTGGAAGGCTACCGGCGGTTGAGCTATATGATGATCGACAGCGATATCGTGGCTGTCAACCCGTCCAGCGTATTTCGAGTGCTGCGCGATGGGTTTCGAACAGCCACTGGCGCCGCCATTGCGCACGAACCTGGTGGCGGAAGATCCGGCTGTGTTGTGGGATCGCTACGTGCAACTGACGCAGATCGAAGCGGCGTTCAAATGCCTGAAAAGCGATTTGGGCATCCGGCCGATCCATCATGAACTGGAGCACAGGGTGGACGCACACATCCTGGTGGCCTTTCTCCCTTACTGCCTGACGGTGACGCTGAGGCATCGACTGCGGATGCATGCTCCCGGATTGACGCCACGAGCGATGCCGGAGAAACTGGCCGGCATCCAAATGCTGGACGTATCGTTTCCGACTACTGATGGCCGCCGTCTGATCATGCCACGCTAAAATGTAGTGGAGACCTTTGAAGTGCCTCTGTTCAAAACAAACGACATTCCGGCTTGAAGTCTGATGAACTGCGAAGGTTCGGTTATCGGAGCCGCGACCTAAGGGAGCGTTACCTCCCCATCCCCGCATCCCAATGCAGGACGACATGCAGATCCTGGGCCACGGGCACGGAGGGCTCGATGATCAGGAATTTCTGGCCGTCGCCGGAGGGCGTACCAGTCGAACGCTGCGAGCGGATTGCTCGGACCCTGGAACAGCACCACGGGAGCGGACACATCCAACTCCGCTCCTGGCTTCACCGCGACGGACATCATCCGCCCGGTGGACGACATATAGAAGAGCTCCCTGCCGTCCTTTCTCCAGAAAGGAATGCAGGCATTCTCCCCCGAAACCTGCTTCTTTCCACTCATGGAGGGGAAGGCCGCGACGAAGACGCGCCAAGTGCCGGATTCCCTCGCCTGATACGCGATCCAGCGACCGTCGGGTGAGAGGTGGGCTTCATCCACAAAAGTAGGCGGGTCCACCTCCAGAAGCTTCGCGGGATTGTGGCTGGTATCGAGCGGAAATGTATGGATGGACCGATTCTTGCGAAAAAGAACGAGGAATTCTCCGTGCGGCGACCAATCCGCCGGCGTTACCCAGGTACCCCGCTCTTCCAGTAACTTCTTCGGAGCGGGCTCACCCAATTTGAGTTGCCAGAGGCTGGCCGGCTCGTCTGTATCCGGGCCGCCGGAGTGGTTGACATATACGATCGAGCGCGAATCGGGCGACCAGACCGGGTCATCATCGTTTCGCTCGTTGGACGAGAGGCGCGACGTCACATTGGTCTGCAGGTCCAGCAGGAATATGCTGGTGCCTTTGTTCATCACGGCATCCAGCGCCACGTAGCGTTCGTTGGGCGAGAGGCGCACCTCGCGGTAAGGCATTCTCTCCCCTATCGCGCCGAGCCGCTTGCCCTGACGGCTGTACCAGACCAATTCACTTCCCTGAGCGGCGCTCGGTCCTGTCTCCCGGTAGACCAGGACGCCGTTAGCGGAAGCCGAGAAGGCGCGGCGGAGGTTGTGCACATTCTCGCCTATGCGGACGGGCTTGCTGAGCAGTTGGAAGCGCTTCATGTCGAGGCGCTGCGCATACAGCGTGCCGTCGCGGCTGAACAGCATGCGGTCGGGAGCAGCGAAGCCCGGCATTCCGTCGTTGAGGACCACCATGTGCCGGTCCGGCGTATCCAGCGAGCCGGCCCAAATCGCGCGTTTTTCGGTGTCGCTATTATTTGCCCAAAAGAGAAAATGGCGGCCGTCGGGTAGGAACTCCGGCATGGAATGCGACGTCTCGCCGTGCGCGGCATCGAGTGCTGTGACTGCGGCCGGCTGGCCTCCGGACGCGGCGACGCGGTAAACGGGCGAGTTGCCGCCGGCGAACAGGATGGTGCCGTCGCGGTTCCAGGTTCCGCCGTCCGCATTGCGGGTGTCGCAGATGAGTTCGGGTGAGCCGCCGCCAGCCGGAATGCGCTTGAGTTGCCAGGTCCGCTTCGCCGACTCTACCGGCAAGGGCGCGAAGAATGCGATTTGTTGCGAGTCGGGCGACCAGAACGGCATGGCCGCACCCCGGGTATTGTCGAGCCGCACGGCCTGTTCGGAGGCCAGCGGCCGTACCCAGAGCCAGAGGCTTCCCTCATAGAAGCCGGTGAACGCCAGGTACCGGCCATCGGGAGAGACTGCCAGCGGCAGCATCGTGTATTCCATCGCGCGGTCAACCGCTGCGCCCGTTGGTGGCGCGATCGTGAAGCGCGATGTCTCCGCGGCAGGCGGGCCGGGCCGGTATACGAAAGCCGCCAGCAGAGCGGCTGCCGCAATGCCCGCGGCTGCGATCCACCGAACAGATCGATTCGCAGGCGTCCGCGTCTGCCTCGCTTCGCTCGGCGTGGACCATTCGATCGCGATCTTCAAATCCCGTACGGATTGCCATCGATCGGCGGGATCCTTGGCCAGGCATCGCCGCACGATCCGCTCCAGGCCGGGCGGCGCGGCATCCCCCATCGGTGCGGGCTCGCGCTCCAGAATGCCGGCCATCACGCGCGCCGCGCTGTCGCCTTCGAACGGCCGCCGTCCGGTGAGCATCTCGTAGAACACCAGGCCGAAGGAAAAGATGTCGGTGCGCGTATCCGTGTCCTTGCCTTCCACCTGTTCCGGAGACATATACTGCAGCGTGCCGGAGATCGAGCCCTTCTCCGTGAGCGTCTGACTGCCGGCCGCTGCTGCCGCCTGCATCTTGGCGAGCCCGAAGTCGAGCACCTTCACGCCGGACTTGGTCACCAGTATGTTGGCGGGCTTCAGATCGCGATGCACGATGCTCTTGCGGTGCGCGGCATCCAGCGCATCGAGCAACTGGCCGGCTAGCGCGATCGCCTGCTCGACCGGCATGGGACCGGACAGCGTTTTACCTTCCACGTACTCCATGACCAGGTAGTTCGGGCCGGCATCGTACAGCGTGCAGATATGCGGATGATTCAGCGCGGCGATCGCGCGGGCCTCCCGCTCGAATCGCTCGCTAAATCGGGCGTTCGAGAATTTGATCGCCACCGTGCGGTCGAGCCGCGTATCCAGGGCCTTGTAAACGGTGCCCATGCCTCCCGCGCCGATCGGCGCCAGGATCCGGTACGGACCTAACAACGCACCGGCCACCAGCGCGGCGGCCGGCCGGTCGAGCAGTCCGTCCGGCGATTGCTCCAGAAGCGCGAGCACGTCGCGCCGCAGATCCGCATCGGAGCAGGCGCGGTCCAAAAAAGCCTGCCGCGCCGGGGCGTCGTGTTCGAGAGCGCTGTGGAACAACTGCTCGACTCGGCGCCAGCGTTCTGCGTCCATTTGGATTGGGTGATCTATGGTCTTCCGGAGTCGCTGGAGACGAGGCCCGGGGCCAGCACTCGCCCCTCTCTTTGCTGCACCACGTGCGTCAACTCGTGCCCCAACAGGTGCTCGCCCTCTGGGGTATACGGCTGATACAGGCCAGGGGCGAAATGGATATCGCTGCCTTGCGTGTAAGCCTGCGCGCCCAGCAGCGTCGCTCCGTGCCCTTCATGCACACGCACCGACGAAAAATCGGCGCCGAACGTAGTTTCCAGATTATGTCGAAGACTGTCCGGCAAAGGAGATCCCTCACCGGATTGCGGCGGTGCTACTTGAATCGTGACGTCGTCGTTTCCACTCTCGGCCATGTTCGTACCCTCCTTGAGAATTGCTAAGCATTATATAAAAAAACCTTTCGGGCCATGCCAGTTTTCATCTCCGAACTGCGCAATAGGGACGAAGGCAGGTGCGGGTAACGGGCGCCGCCTAACAAAGCCACTTAGAGGAGATGACGAAATGAAAACGAATTTGATCCGCGTTCTCGTGCTTTCCGCGCTTGCTGCTACGGCTGCTTTCGCGCAGCCGGCTGAAGCCGCCAGGACCCAGGCGCAAAGGGGTAGCGCCCCCGCTCCCATCGTCGGGATTTGGGACGTCGCCGTCACCGTAGTGAACTGCCAGACCGGCGCGTCGATCCGCAACGTGCATTCCGTGCAGATGTACCAACCCGACGGCGCGTTCTCCGAAACCACCAGCATCGGCACGCGCGGATCCAGCCTCGGCTATTGGTACAACCAGGAATTGCAGCGCTACGGCGCGAACTACTTCTTCTTCCGCTACAACGCCGACGGCAGCTTCGCTTCCATCGCGAAAGCCATCAACACCATCACGCTGAGCAGCGACGGCAACTCGTTCATGGTCGCGGCCACCATTCAGGATTACGACGCGAACAACACTCTGATCTCCACCGGCTGCGTGACGCAGACCGCGAAGAGACTGTAAACGTCGGCGCATTCAGGGGCACTGGCCACCGTGGGCAGGCGGCCAGTGCAGTATTCAGCATATCCAACCATTCGGGAGGGAATCATGTAGAGTTTGTGTGTGCGTCGATCGTGGCAATGGAATTGATGGCGCAGGGATTCAATCGAACACAGCGTCCTCACGAGCGACTACCAATGTGACGGGCGTGGAAATCAAGGGTAACTGAACGTCCATCACGGCGTGGCGGATGTATCGGCATCCGGCAATCAACTGCTGGTTCACGACATTCACGTTACCGTCCCGGTGAACGGCATGGTCACCGGCATGAGATCCGCGACGAACGCCTGCCACATCTGCCCCCAGGGAGCCGGCCTGCTGAATCCTTACGGCAGAAGGGTTGAAAAAGCGCAGAGCCTCCAGGCGGGGAATATGAACCGTCTGAAGCAGGCTGGACTCTATGGATGAACCGGAGCGGTTGTACCGCAACGCCACCGAGTTAGTTAGGCAAGGGCTTGCGCTTTACCGCGACGGTAACCGGAGAGAACACCCGTGTGCCGAGGCCGTCGCTGTCGGCCCCGGAGGAAATGAAAGGACGGGCCAGCAGTGAGAGCGGCGACTGGGTGGACCGTATATCCGCCTCGGTTTCGGAAGGTGGGGAATCCTGGCGGAGCACGATATCACCGGCCGCAGTGTCGCCGCCGCCGCTTTCGCCAGCGAGCGAGTTATGGCCTACTCTTCTGGGCGGTGCGGGAATGGCTGGTGGCGTCGCTGATTGTGGAGCGGTTGTATGTGGACAAGCCGTACCTCGAGCGCCTCAATGCGGCGAAGTTCGAGCTGGCTGCGCCCTAAATGCTACTTGACGGCGGAAGTCTGCTTCTTCAGCGCTACCGTCAGTTTGTCGCCGGGATGGACTTCGATGCTCTCGCCGATGTCGGCATAGTCTTCCATGTCCCGGACGGCTTGGAATTGAAACGGGACGCCGTTCTCCATAGCAGCCAACTTGTACTTACCCGGAGCGACAGCGGGAAACTTGTAGGCGCCGTCGAGACCGGAGACGACGGCCATTGGGCCGCGGTCGGATATCAGCATCACGGGGACGGCCGCGGCCGGGCCGTTCGAATCGCTCACCACGCCCGAGACTTCACCGAAT
>Ga0105240_10001193_pt1 | contig 45286 bp, 35 predicted proteins | sample KBSC54metaG_FD_80426 | JGI IMG/M metagenome (GOLD analysis project Ga0105240, IMG submission 80426) | Corn rhizosphere microbial communities from Kellogg Biological Station, Michigan, USA - KBS C5-4 metaG | ecosystem: Host-associated > Plants > Roots > Rhizosphere > Soil | place: Michigan, USA... | reverse complement strand
TCGGGCGGCTTTGGACCGTCGCGGCAGGTTTCAAGAAGGCGAATCGGACGATTATACGCGGTTATGTGACAACTTGCCTGGGGGGAGGGGAGTTGTTCAGGATTTGCGGCGTGGACGCCTGTATCGAGCAGTTGGGAGGCTGGTCGATAGGTGGGGGTCTAGAACTCCCCCTCACCCTAACCCTCTCCCCCGGCGGAGCCAGGGGAGAGGGGACAAACTGAGGTGACCTCAGTGTTTCGTGCTTGCATAACTTGGCTCCCTCTCCCCCGGCTTCGCCGGGGGAGAGGGTTGGGGTGAGGGGGGCGCTCTTGCCCCTACTGCTGGATCAAACTCAACTGATCCGCTGCCGTCGCATACAACAACTGGTAGTGCTCATACGGATAGGCGTAGCTGGCCGTTTCCCCGTCGATGGTCGAGGTATGGACGCCATAGACCAGACACGTGCCGGTGGCGCAGTTGATCTCGTCGACCCAGGAAATGAAGGTGTACTCCTTCTGTCCGAAATGCTTGCCGTCCAGGCCGTTGAGCAGGGGGCTGCTGATCGACAGGCCGTATTGGCCGCAGGTCAGCGTGGTGACGTTGAACGGATAGATGCCGCAGGTGTACAGGCCATGGAACGCACCGGCGATGCCCAGGAACACGTCGACCTTCGACGAAACATTGAGCTTGGTGATTTCCAGCGCCGCCAGGGTGGCGCCCATCGAATGGCCGATCACATCGATATGGCCGGTGCAGGAGCTGGCGATCGCGCTGGTGATCGCATTGCGCACCGGTGTTTCTTCGGTGCCGTTGTGGTCGTTGCAGGCGGCGCACAGCGAGTTGCCCCAGGAGGGCGCGAAAATTTGCGAACTGGTGTAGCCGTTTTGCAGCAGCAGATTGACGGTGTTCTGGAAATCGACCGGGCTGCCGGTGTTGCCATGCACGAGCACGACGTTGTCGACACAGGTGGCATGTAGAGCCAATACGGGACTTAACAACAACAGGGCCAATAGACCCAGCACGCGTTGCTTGATGGACATCGCTTGTTGCTCCCTACGCTTTCACTGGAATGCCCCGAGTGGGGCGGGAAGTGCGGAGGTGCTCGGTTTGTTGTCGAAGTGCGAAAAGCCCCCCTCACCCTAACCCTCTCCCCCGGCGGAGCCAGGGGAGAGGGGACAAAGCGCTAAACCAGGCCGGTCAGGTAGAACGTGGCGATCACCACGAAGACGGCGAGCGTCTTGATCACGGTGATCGCGAAGATGTCGCGATACGACTGCCGGTGCGTCAGCCCGGTCACGGCCAGCAAGGTGATTACCGCGCCGTTGTGCGGCAGCGTGTCCATGCCGCCGGAGGCCATCGCGGCGACGCGGTGCAGGACTTCCATCGGAATGCCGGCGGCCTGTGCGTTGTGAATGAACGTCTGCGCCATTGCCGCCAGGGCAATGCTCATGCCGCCCGAGGCGGAGCCGGTGATGCCGGCCAGTGCGGTCACGGTAACGGCCTCGTTGACCAGCGGATTGGGGATGGCGTGCAGACCATCGGCCACCAGTTTGAAACCGGGCAGGGCAGCGATCACTGCGCCAAAGCCGTATTCGGATGCGGTGTTCATCGAGGCCAGCAATGCGCCTGCAACCGCCGCCTTGCTGCCCTCGGCGAAACGCCGCGTTACCGGGCGCCACGCAAAAGCCAGCACGCAGACGATGCCTAACAACAGCGCGCCTTCCACCGCCCAGATCGCGGCGATCTTGGAAACGTCCTGCACCACCGGCTCGGCCTTGCCGACTACCGCCGGCACGAACGACTGCGTCGGGCCATAGAGTTTCGGGATCGCATCGGTCAGCAGCTTGTTGGCGACGCCGACCAATACGAGCGGCAGCAATGCGACCAGCGGATGCGCGAGCTTGCCATCCTCGAACGGCGCGGGTTCGTTCACCAGGTTGTCGCCATAGCCTTCGCCCGCCGCCGCGGCGCGTCGCCGACGCGATTCCAGATAAAGCAGGCCAATAACCAGAATAAATACCGAGCCCAGCGTGCCCAGCCACGGCGCGGCCCAGCCATTGGTGCCGAAGAATGCGGACGGAATGATGTTCTGGATCTGCGGCGTGCCGGGCAGCGAATCCATGGTGAAGGTGAAGGCGCCCAATGCGATGGTGCCGGGGATCAGGCGCTTGGGAATCTGCGATTGGCGAAACAGCTCCGCGGCAAACGGATAGACCGCGAACACCACCACGAACAGCGACACGCCGCCATAGGTGAGCAGCGCGCAGACCAGCACGATCGACAGCATCGCGCGGCCGCGCCCGACCAGGCCGATGGTGCCGGCGACGATGGATTTGGAAAACCCCGATAGCTCGATCAGCTTGCCGAACACCGCCCCGAGCATGAACACCGGAAAGTACAGCTTCAAAAAGCCGACCATCTTGTCCATGAACAGGCCAGTGAAGATCGGCGCGACTAGCGCCGGGTCGGTCAGCAGGACCGCGCCCAACGCGGCGATCGGCGCGAACAGGATCACGCTGTAGCCGCGGTATGCCGCATACATCAGAAAACACAGTGCGGCCAGCACGATCAGAAAGGCCATGCCTGAAGTTCCTCCATGGACGTTGGGCGGCGAGTATCCGCAAGCCATGGCGTGGGCGGCACTGTACCAAGGTACAAGTGTGGCCCCGTTCGCACCTGCCTAATCTGCCGGGCATCGGCATCCGGGGGAGTGGATGCGTTCATTGACGAGGGGTGACATGAAACGCACGCATTTGAGTCTTGCGGTTGGGCTGGTGTTCGGCCTGCTCGGTAGTACATCGCTTTACGCGCAACAGGCCGGCGATACGGGTACGGCAGCCAAGACCAGCGACGCCAAGCAATTGGGCGAGATCAAAGTCACCGCGCGCAAACGCGAGGAAACGCTGCAGGACGTGCCGATCGCCGTCAGCGCCTTCACCGCCGATTCGCTCTACAAGCAGAATGTGCAGAACATCGGCGATCTGCAGGGCAAGGTGCCGTCACTGCAGGTCTATGCGGCGCGTGGCTCCAACACCACCTTGACCGCCTATATCCGCGGCGTCGGCCAGGCCGATCCGACCTGGGGCTTCGATCCGGGCGTCGGTATCTATCTGGACGATGTGTACCTGGCTCGTCCCCAGGGCACCTTGCTCGATGTGTTCGACGTCAACCGCATCGAAGTGCTACGCGGACCGCAAGGCAGCCTGTACGGCAAGAACACCATCGGCGGCGCGATCAAATACGTGTCCAACCCATTGCCGACCAAGACCACCGGTTCCGTGGAAGCCACGGTGGGCACCTATGGCGAGAAGGACATCAAGGCGAATGTCGGCGGTGCCACCTCCGATGGCGTGTGGCGCGGGCGCGTTGCGGTAGCCAGTGAGCACAACGACGGCTACGGCACGGACCTGCTCACCAACAGCCGCAACGGCAACAAGAACACCAATGCCGCGCGTGCCAGCATCGGCTTTTTCCCGTCCAGCGAATTCAATGCGCAGCTGTCGGTGGACGGCATGCGCGACAATTCCAATCCGCGAGGCGCCAAGATGCTGACGGTCAATGCGCTGGATCCGACCTACCAGCCGTTGAGCAGCAACTACAACACCCGCAGCGGCATGGCCCAGCTCAACAACACCGAGATGAGCGGCGCCGCGCTGACCTTGAACTGGATCGCGAGCCAGGATTGGTCGTTTAAATCCATCACGGCGTACCGCGAATCCTCGACCGACACCAATATCGACTTCGATACGCTGCCTGAAAAGATCGCCGACGTCGGCGCGGATTACCGCGATCATCAGTTCACCCAGGAGCTGCAGGCGAACTACGATTCGGGCGGCTCGCTGCATGGGGTGTTCGGCCTGTTCTACTTCAAGGGTTCGGCGGCCGGCCAGATCGATAACATCTTCCTGGGCTCGCCGCCGTATAGCCTGCTGGGCCTGTCGCAATACGGCAGCACCGGCGGACGCGTGGGCACGAAGAGCTATGCGGGCTATGGCGACTTCACCTGGGATATCAGCCCGCAGTGGAGCCTGGATGTGGGCGTGCGCCTGAGCCGCGAAACCAAGAGCGCGGTCATCCAGAACTATGGCTATGCCGACGCGAGTTTCAGCAATCCCATTGCTACGCTGGCCGATTTCAGCGGCTCGCATACCACCAACAATGCCTCGCCCAAGGTGTCGCTGAACTGGGCGGCCAGCGATCACATCAATCTCTACGCCAGCTACAGCGAAGGTTTCCATTCGGGTGGCTACAACATTCGCGCCAACTGCGTGGCGATCCCCAGCTCCTGTCGCCCGATTCAGGACGAGAAGGTGCAGTCGTACGAGTTGGGCAGCAAGATGACCTTTTTCGATGATCGCCTGATGGCCAACACGGCGGTCTTTCACAACGTGTACTCGAACATCCAGCTGTCGGTGTTCACCTCGTACACCTTGCCCAACGGCAGTCAGGGTTTCTTCGGCGACTTTACCAATGCCGGCAAGGGCCATATCGATGGCCTGGAAGAAGAGTTTGCCTGGAAGCCGACGGAAAACTGGACCCTCAGCGGCAACGTGGCGTACCTGCATACCAAGTACACGCAGTTCCTGAGCGGCGGCGTGAATATCGCCGACACCCAGCGCTTTACCAATGCGCCGAAATGGTCGGGCGGGTTGTCGCTGGAGAACACCTATCCGCTGGCCAATGGCGGCAGCATCACCGGTCGCATCAACTACACCTACCAGACCTCGGTCTATCCCGAGACGACCTTGTCGCCGCTGATCCTGCAGCCGTCCTATGGCCTGTGGAACGCGGGCGTCATCTGGCAGATCAACGATCCGTGGACCTTGAGCCTGCAAGGCAGCAACCTGGCCAACAAGGCGTATCGCACCACCGGCTACAACATTGCGGCGCTGGGCATCGTGACGGGCTATTACGGGGCACCGCGTGTGGTTACGCTCAGCGCGCGCTATAAGTTCTAAAGTGTAACTCCCCGCCCTCTCCCGACGGCTGGAGCCTGAGGGGGAGGGTACTTTTTTTGGAGAATGCCATGCGTTGGATCGGTGCTTTATGCCTTGGCCTGCTCGCTGTCGGCGCGCACGCGGACCCGTTGCCGAAACTCAAGCTCGATCCGCACCGTGTGGCGGTAGCCGGGCTATCTTCCGGTGCCTATATGGCGACGCAGATGCAGCTCGCCTATCCGGATGTGTTTCCTTACGCGGCGATCGTGGCGGGTGGGCCTTATGCCTGTGCGGGCGGTAAGCTGGATGTGGCGCTGAGCAGTTGCATGAAGGGTGCGCCGGCGGCGGATGTCTCCGCGCTGGTGGCCAAGGCGACTCAGCGTGCGCAGTCGGGCGATAACGGCGCGCTGAAAAATCTTGCGCATGGCAAGGCGTATCTGTTGCATGGCAAGGATGATGCGTTGGTGGCGCCGTTGGTGGCCGAGGCGGGTGCGCAGTTCTATCAGCGTTTGCGCGACACGGTGCCGGGGCTGAAGGGGTTGCAGGTAGTGGACGATGGCAACCGTGCCTTTGCGCACAACTTGCCGATTGCGGCGACTGGCGTTGATTGCGACAAGTCGGTTTCGCCTTATCTGGGGCATTGCGGTTTCGATGCGGCTGGCGAGATCTTTGCGCAGCTTTATGGCAAGCCCTTGCATACGGTGGGTGATGCCAAGGGGCAGTTGCAGACGTTTAGCCAGAACGCCTATCGGGTCGACAATGTCGATCCCCTGCTGGCCGATGACGGTTATCTGTATGTGCCGCCGTCGTGTGCGGCCGGAAAGCCCTGCGGTCTGCTGGTGGCGTTTCATGGGTGCAAGCAGAATGCGGCGGCGGTGGGCGAGGCCTTTGTAAAGGACGCCGGGTTCAATCGCTGGGCGGACGCCTATGATGTGGCGGTGCTGTATCCTCAGACGCGCGCGAGCATGGCGCCGTTGAATCCGCAGGCGTGCTGGGATTGGTGGGGGTATTCGGGTGGGGATTACGATACTCGGCGTGGGGTGCAGCCGCGGTGGGTGATTCATGTGGTGGAGCAGTTGGGGATTGCTGCGCCGCGTTGATGCGCACTCGCATTTCTCTCTGTACTCAAACCTCGTCATCCCGGCGTAGGCCGGGATCCAGTGGCCTCAGTACTGGGTTGTCGCGGTGGTTTTGCTCTCAGGCCAGAAAGTCGCCTACGGCGTGTTTCGCCGACCTGCCGGTCGCCGAGTTACTTTCTTTGCTTGTCCAAAGAAAGATAACCAAAGAAAGGACACCCCTAGTCCGCCGTCCTGCGGACCGGGAGGTTTGGCCGGGCTTTTCGACAGGACATCCGTGTCCTGTCGAAAAGGCGTCGACGTCCTGTCGACGCCCCCTTCGGGGCCTTATCGTCCAAACCCCCCTCGGCTCCCGAGGGGGCCCGAAGATCAAGAGCTGTAGGCTCGCTTCGCCTCGCCTCCAGTTTTCAACTCCACGACAACCTGCTCCCTCTCCCCTGGCTCCGCCGGGGGAGAGGGCTGGGGTGAGGGGGCGCTCTTGGCTCTCGAGTTGCGCCCGATGCTGAACTCCACCGTCATCGCCGCCGCCGCCCTTGTCTGGCTGGGCCTGCTTTTCGGCGTGGCACTCATCGGCGAGCGTCGCCCGCATCTCTTCGAAAAACGCTGGGCAATCGTCTACGCACTATCGCTGGCCATCCACTGTACGTCCTGGACGTTCTACGGCACGGTAACGCAGGCGAGTCGTTCGGGCTGGTGGTTGCCGCCGACGTTTATCGGCGCGATCTTGATGTATCTGCTTGCCGTTACCGTGCTGCGTCGACTGGTGCAGCTGGCGCGTGATTACAACGCAGGCTCGTTGGCTGATTTGATCGCGGTGCGCCTTGGCCGACATTCCGGCTTGGCGGCGATGGTTACCGCGGTGGTGGTGATTGGTATCGTTCCGTATATCGCGCTGCAGCTCAAAGCGGTGGCGATGAGTTACGCGATGCTCAGCCATGGGCAGATCACCGAGTCCGAGCCGTGGCAGGACAGTGCGCTGTATGTGGCCTTGCTGATGGCGCTGTTCGCGATGCTGTTCGGCACGCGGCGTGCCTCGGCGATGGCGCATAACCGTGGACTCGTGCTGGCGATGGCGTTCGAGTCGCTGTTCAAGCTGAGCGCGATGCTGGCCTTGGGTTCGCTGCTGTTTGCACCGTTGCCTGCCAATCTCGTGCATGCGGCGCCACCACCGCACGACAGTTCGGGCTTTCCTGCGTTGATCCTGCTCGGTGCGCTGGCGATGTTTACCTTGCCGCACCAGTTTCATGCCGGCGTGGTGGAGTGTCGCGATGCGTCGCATCTGCGCACGGCGCGCTGGCTCTTTCCGCTGTACATGTTGCTTATCTCGTTGCCGATTCTTCCATTGGCGCGCCTTGGCGATGCGTGGCTGGGCCCAAGCGGTGTGCCTTCGGATCTGTATGTGCTTGCCTTGCCGATGGCGCGCGAACAGCACGGTCTGGCGCTGGTCGCATTTCTCGGCGGCTTGAGTGCGGCGACCAGCATGGTAGTGGTGGCGACGCTCGCGTTGAGTTTGATGATCGTCAATCACTTCATCGCCCCCTTGCGCGTGCGCGCGGGCTGGGGGCGCGACGAGCGGGGCGATCTGCGGGGCGAGGTGATCAACCAGCGCCGCGTGGCGATTCTGGTGGTGATCCTGCTGGCCTGGGGTTATAGCCGTGCGCTGGCGCGCAATGATGCCTTGGCGGATATCGGCGCGATTTCGTTTTCCGCCCTGGCCGGTCTCGCGCCTGCGCTATTGGCTGCCGTGTATCGGCCGCAATGGGGGCCGCGTGCTGTCGCCACGGGATTGGCGGCGGGAACGTTGGCCTGGTTGTATATCCTGTTGCCGGCGATCATGTCCGACGCGGTCTGGATGCATACCGGCCCATTCGGCGTCAGTTGGCTGTCGCCGGATGGTTTGCTCGGACTGGACGACTGGAGTCGCCTGGGCCGTGCGGTGGTGTTGAGTCTGGCGGTGAATATCGCCGTGACGATGGTGTTGGCCGGCTCGCGGTTCGGGCAGGTGGTGCGGCCGGTCAGTGTCGGCGATATCGATGTCTCCCAGTTGCACGCGCTGGCGGTGCGTTTTCTGCCGGTCGAGCGGGTCGAGCATCTGTTCGATAGCGCCCCGGCGCATGGTCTCGCGGGCGGTCATCGCGTGGCCTTGGTCGAACATGAACTAGCGGCGGTGATCGGTGCCGCGTCCGCGCGACTTTTGTTGGAAGTGGTGCGGCAGCAGCGCGGTGGTGAAATCGACACCGTGGCCGCCATCGTCGGCGAGGCGGCGCAGGATCTGCGTTTCAACCAGCGTGTGCTCGAGGCAGCGCTGGAAAACATGAGTCAGGGCATCTGCGTGGTCGATGCCGAGCTGCGCCTGGTGGCATGGAATCGTCGCTATGCCAGCCTGTTCGATTATCCACCCGAACTGCTGCAGGTCGGGCGTCCGGTGGCCGAGCTGACGCGCTACAACATCGATCGCGGCATGATCGGCGAGGGCGAACTCGAAGAACGTGTGCAGCGTCGGTTGACGCACATGCGTGCCGGCACGCGGCATCTTTCCGAGCGCCGCTTCCCTGACGGCACGGTGGTGGAGATCCGCGGCAACCCGATGCCCGGTGGTGGCTTCGTCGCGACGTTCACCGACGTCACCGCGTTTCGACAGGCGGAAGATGCCTTGCTGCGTTCGAACGAGACGCTCGAATGGCGCGTGGGCGAACGCACGCGCGAGCTTGCCGCGGCGAGCGCCGAGGCGCAGCGGGCGAACGAAGCGAAGAGCCGTTTTCTTGCCGCGGTCAGCCACGATCTGATGCAACCCTTGCATGCGGCGCAGCTATTCGCGCATGCCCTGGCCGAGCGTGGCGGTGAGGTCGCCACGGTGCGCCATCTCAACGGTGCACTCGCCGCGACCGAGGGTTTGCTGGCCGGGCTGCTCGATATCGCACGTCTGGAAGCAGGACGCCTGCACCCGCAACCACGCGGTTTTGCGCTGGCCGAAGTGCTCGATCCGCTGGCGGCTGAATTTCGTGCGCTTGCTGAAGAACGCGGCATTCGCCTGGATGTCGTCGGCAGCCGGGCCTGGGTGCATACCGATCCGCAACTGTTGCGTCGAGTACTGCAGAACTTCCTGTCCAACGCCTTGCGCTATGCCGAGCGTGGCCGCGTGCTGCTTGGTGTGCGACGACGCGGCGATCGTTTACGCCTGGAAGTGTGGGATACCGGGCCTGGCATTGCGCCGGAAGAGCAGCGTGTGATCTTCGACGAATTCCGTCGTGGTAGCACGGCGGGTGGACAAGGCCTTGGGTTGGGGTTGTCGATTGCGCAGCGCATGGCAGGCTTGCTCGGAACGCCGTTGCATCTGCGCTCGTGGCCTGGACACGGTAGCGTGTTCGATCTGGAAGTGTTGCGTGTGGCGCCGTCGCTGCAACCTGCCGCGATAACGGTTGTCACGCAGCCTCTGCCTAATGGACGCGCACTGGTCGTCGACAACGAGCCGGCGGCGCTATCGGCGCTTTCAGCCTTGCTGTCGAGCTGGGGCTGGCAGGTGCATGCGGCGCGTACGATCGAACAGGCGCGCGAGGCACCGTGGCCGGCCGACCTGCATATCTTCGATTACCACCTCGATGGTGGCTGCACGGGGATCGATGTGTGGCAGGCGTTGGGTGAGGCGGCCAGTGGTACGCCGACGATCATTCTTACCGCCGATCGTGATGGCGAACTGCGGCAGCGTCTTCTGGAGCGTGGCGTGGGCGTGTTGTACAAGCCGCTCAAGCCGTTGGCGTTGCGGCAGGTGTTGCAGCGGGTGGCGACGGCGCAGCAGGTTTGAGAGGGTCGCGACTGAAGTCGCTCCTACAAGCTAGCCAGGCACAGCTAGTTTGTAGGAGCGACTTCAGTCGCGACCGCAACCTTGGAGATGGCCATACCCTAGAGACGCGCCGGATCGTTCAACGTCAGCGACTGCAACAACACCCCCGCCTGCGTCCGATTGCGCACGCCAAGCTTCTCGAAGATCGCAGTGACATGTGCCTTGACGGTGCGCTCCTGGATCGACAACCGGTCGGCGATCTGCTTGTTGAGCAACCCTTCGCCGAGCAGGACCAGCACACGATATTGCTGCTCGGTCAGTCGGGCCAGGCGTGCGGCCAGATCGGTATCGGCCGGATCGGAAGGCAGCGATTCGATCGTCTGCGCCCATGCCGGTGGCAGCCAGCTGCCGCAGTCGAGCACGGTGCGAATGGCCTCGCCGATCTCGGCGGGACTCGCGCTCTTGGGAATAAAACCCGCCGCACCATGATTGAGCACGCGGCGCACGATACGCGGATCGTCATGTCCGGACACCACCAACACCGCGACGCCAGGGTATTGCCCGCGCAACGCCGCGAGTCCGGAAAGTCCCTGGCTGCCGGGCATATGCAGGTCGAGCAGTACCAGGTCGATGTCTGGCTCCGCACCCAGCGCATTCAGCGCACTATCGAGATCGGATGCTTCGAGCACCTTGCAATCGGGCACGCTTTCGCTCGCTGCCTGGCGCAGCGCAGCACGAAACAACGGATGGTCGTCGGCAATCAGCAAGCGTGTCATGGGCGCCGACGGTAGCCGGATGCGGCGTCGCCGTCGAGTTCGAAACGTCATGCTGGACTTTAGTACGATGGCGCATACGGATCGGCTTGTTATCGTGCAGGGATGAATAAACGATCCCGCGCCTGGCTGGTCCTTCTGATCGCAGCGGCCGTGTCCGGCTGCGCGTCATCTCCCCGAACGACGGAGCGTTCCATGAAAGCGGCCGACTTTGTGCGTGGCGATATTGGCGTGACCGATCATCGCCATGGTGACGATCTGCTCAGCGCGGGCCTGGGCCTCAAGGGGCTTGCCGGCGCGCCTGCGCCATTTGCCGATCCGCAACATCCCACGCCTGTCGAACTTCGCCGTCGCGCGATTCAAGCCAGCTGGAAAGGCATCGCCGACCTCGGTCCGCTGGGCGGTTATGGAAACGTCTATGGCGGCGTGCCCGATGTGCCGGGTCATGAATATCAGGCCTTCGCGTGGATTCCCGGTGCCAGGCAACCACATCGCGTTCTGCTGCAGGTGCCGGACAACTTCGATACGCAGCGGCGCTGTCTCGTGGTCACCGCATCGTCCGGGTCGCGTGGCATCTACGGTGCGATCTCGCTGGCTGGCGCGTGGGGACTGCCGCACGGTTGCGCTGTCGCCTATACCGACAAAGGTACGGGCGCAGGTTATTTCGATGATGCCGACGATAGCGGTGTCGCACTCGACGGCACGCGTGCACAACGTGGCAGCAAGCCACTGGAATTCGAGCCGCCCGCGATAGCCGGTTCGTCGGCGATCGCCATCAAGCATTTGCACTCGGGCGACAACCCCGAAGCGGATTGGGGACGTCATGTCCTGCAGGCGGCGAAGTTCGGCCTGGCCATGCTCGATCGTGCCTATCCGGACCAGGCGCCGTTCACCGCGCAGAATACGCGCATCATCGCCACCGGACTTTCCAACGGTGGTGGTGCGGTGTTGCAGGCGGCCGGCTTGGACGACGAGCACCTGTTGTCCGGCGTGGTGTCGCTGGAACCGAACATCCACGCCGAAGGGCAGGGCCGTGCGTTGTACGACTACGCGACGGAAGCATCGATCTGGTTACCTTGCGCGCTGAGCGACGAGCGCTTTGCACATGTGCCTTTCGCGCGCACGCCGCACGGCGAAGTACCACCGGCATGGACGGCGCGCTGTGCGAGTCTGCACGCGCAGGGCAAGCTCGGCGGCGACACGCCGGCGAAGCAGGCGGCGCAAGCGTACGATCATTTGCGTGCGGCCGGCTGGGCCGATGGCGCGATGGAAGTTTCCGCCAGTGTGACCGCGTTCGATCTGTGGCGCGCCATCACGGCCGGTTATGCGTCGTCTTATATGCGCAGTGGCGCCACGTCGATGCCATGCGGTTTCGGCTATGCCGCGCTGGGCGCGGACGGAAAGCCAGCGACGGCAAGCGCAGCGGTGCGTGCCGCGTGGTGGTCCGATGGTGCGGGTATTCCGCCTGGCAACGGGATCGGTCTTTTCGGCGGTATGGACGCGTCGAGCGATCCAAGCCTGGCCGGTGCCGATTGCCTGCGCGCGCTTTGGGAGGGTCAAAGCGCCGATGCGAAAACGTTGCGTGCCTCCGTGGCTGCGACGGCGGGACGTTTGCCACGTGCCGATTTGCCGATATGGATCGTGCATGGCGCGGATGACGGCCTGCTGCCGACCGCCTTCAGCTCCGAACCGTACGTCGACTGGTTGCGTGCGCAAGGGCGCCAGCCCCTGTACTGGAAGGTGCCGCATGCGCAGCACTTCGACGCCTTCCTTGCGTTGCCGGGCTTCGGTGAACGGCATTTGCCCCTGATGCCCTACGGCTATTGGGCGCTGGATCGCCTTTGGGCGCACCTGTTCGAGGCGACCGCCTGGCCGACGGATGCGCCGACACCGCAGGGCAAGCCCCGCGGGAAGGCCGCGCTGGAGCGTGAGGCGCTGGGGCTGCCTTGAGGCGATAGGGCACAAGCCCCTGCCTGGGGTATCCTTGTCGGTCTAAAGCCGTCCCTAGAAGACGGCCCCACCCACATCAGGAAGCCTCGATGACCATTAACGTTACCCTCGATACCAACCGCGGCCCGATCCATCTGCGTCTGCATGACGACAAGACCCCCGTCACCGTTGCCAGCTTCGTCAATCTGGCGCGCCGTGGTTATTACGACGGCCTGTCGTTTCATCGCGTGATCGCCGATTTCATGATTCAGGGCGGCTGCCCGGAAGGTAGCGGCCGTGGTGGTCCGGGGTACCGTTTCGAGGACGAATTCGACGCTTCGCTGCGTCACGACAAGCCGGGCATCCTGTCGATGGCCAATGCCGGCCCGCGGACCAATGGCAGCCAGTTCTTCATCACCCACGGCGCTACCCCGTGGCTGGACGGCAAGCACAGCGTGTTCGGCGAAATCCTCAGCGCCGAAGACCAGAAAGTGATCGATGCCATCCGCCAGGGCGACACGATCGAGAAAGTGACCGTGGAAGGCGACGTCGACGCATTGCTCGCCGCGCAGGCCGATCGCGTGAAGGAATGGAACGCGGTGCTCGACGAGCGCGCCTGATCGCATCGTCAGCAATACCCAAAGCCGCCGGGGCAACCCGGCGGCTTTTTCACGCCTCCGTCACCACAGTGAAGGACGCGTGGGTTTACTATCGCCAAGCTACAACGGACCCTCTTTCTGCGTTAGGAGAACGGCTATGTCATTGCTCAACGATTTGCTCGGTGGCGGTCAAGGAAACGAGGCAGGGGGCGGCTCGCTGGTCTCCATGGCCGGCGAACTGATCAACAAGGCCGGTGGCCTGCAGGGCCTGATCGGCATGCTGCAGCAGCATGGCCTGGGCGATGCGGTGCAATCCTGGGTCGGCACCGGCAGCAATCAGCAGGTGTCTGGCGACCAGCTCGGTCAGGCGCTGAACAACGGTGGCCTGGGTGCCACGGTCGAAGGGATGGCGGCCAAGCTGGGCGTGGATCCGGGCCAGTTGCTGGGCCAGCTTTCGCAGGTGCTGCCGCATGCTGTCGACCATCTGACCCCCGATGGCCAGGTGCCGCAGGGTCAGCCGGCGGGCGGCGGTTTCGATCTGGGTGCCTTGGCCGGTCTGGCCGGCAAGCTGATGGGCAACCGCGCCTGATACAGCGCTTTTGCCGACGACACTGGCGGGGCGAGCGCCTCGCCAGTGTCGAACGGTTCGAGATCGATCTTCAGGTAGCGCTGCGGCGCTTGAACATGCCGTAGATCACCAGCAGGATCACCGCGCCGACGATCGAGCCAACAAAATGCACCAGGCCGGTTTCTCCCCAAAGTCCTAATCTTTCGCCCACGAACGTGGAAATGATCGAACCGGCGATACCGAGCAGGACGGTGATGATGAAGCCGCCAGGATCCTTGCCCGGCGTAAACGCCTTGGCCAGCAGGCCAACGACCAAGCCGACGATGATTACCCAAAGCCAATGCATATCCGTGTCCTTCTAAGCGGGTTGATTGGGATCCCCTTGAGACTGCTCTGCGCCACGCGTCCCACGGGCGGGCCGCCAGTGCCCTGAACAGGCGGCTTGGCGGCGACGCCATGATGTCATGGCCGAAGGCGCTATGCAGCTTCCCAATTTCCTGCACTACAGCCGTCGCGGCCGCGCGAAGACGGCGTTGTAGATCAGCAGCAATATGACGGCGCCGCCGACCGAGCCGGCAAAGTGTTTCCAGCCGGTCAGGGGCAGCAGGCCCCAGCGCTCGCTCACATAGGTGGCGATCAGCGACCCGGCGATGCCGAGCAGGGCGGTGACGATGATGCCGCCGCTATCGGGGCCTGGTACCAGCAGCTTGGCCAGGACACCGATGATCAAGCCGATAATGAAAACGATGATCCAATGCATCATGGGTTCATTTCCTCACGGGATGGGGACCTTGCCCGGATTGGCGGCCGCATGGTGTCACGGCCAACCTTAATTCCAGCCGATGGCCGGGTGGCAGGGGCGATGCGGCGGCGCCGCATGCTAAAATCACCAAGTTTGCTGCTCCCCATTTCCCTCAGAGGAAGCCATGCCCCAGCTTGCCCAGCGTGTCGGCCGTGCCCAGCCCAGTGCGATCATGGTGATCGCCGAAAAGGCGAAACAGCTGAAGATGGCCGGTCGCGACATCATCAGCTTCTCGATCGGCGTGCCGAACTTTCTGCCCGGCGAGCACGTTTATGCCGCCGCACGCGAGGCGCTTGCGCATGACAGCGGCCAGTACGGCAGCAACCGCGGTGCCGAAAGCCTGCTCGACGCGTTCCTGAAACACATCGAGGCGCTGGGCTTTCACGGCTATGGCCGGCAAAATCTTTCGATCGGCATCGGTGCCAAGCAGGTGCTGTACAACCTGGCCGAAGCGCTGATGAACGAAGGCGACGAAATCTGCTTCGCCGCGCCTTACTGGACGACCTACCGCGATATCGCGCAGATCGTCGGCGCGAAGATCAACGTGCTGCATTGCGGCCCGGAGCAGAACTACAAGCTCACCGTCGAACAGCTCGACGCGGCGCTGGCACGCAAGCCGAAAGTATTCCTGTTCAACAACCCGTCCAATCCCACCGGCATGGTCTATACGCGCGAGGAAATCGCCGCGCTGGCCGAGGTGCTGGCGAAGTATCCCGATACCTGGATCGTCACCGACGATATCTACAACTCGATGGTGTTCGACGGCATCGGTTATCACAACTTCGTGTTCGCCAAACCGGAATTGCGTGAGCGCCTGATCTTCGTCGATTCGATCTCCAAGACCTATGGCATGCCCGGTTGGCGTGTCGGCATGATCGCGGCGCCCGAATCGGTGGCGCGCGCCGTGACGACGCTCAATTCGAATCACATTACCAGCGTGCCGGAAGTGATCACCGCTGCCGCGGTGGCCGCGTTCTCCGGTCCGCAGGATATCCCGCAGCAGAAATGCGCCGAGTTCGCGCTCAAGCGCGACATCGTCGTCGATGCGCTGCGCGCGATTCCCGGCGTAGTGTGTCCGCGCCCGCAAGGTGCGTTCTACGCGTTCCCGGATATTTCGGTGGCGTTCGGCAAGCGCCACAATGGCACGCTGATCGAAAACGATGTGCAGTTCTGCGCGGCGTTGCTCGAAGCCAAGGGCGTGGCATGCGTGCCGGGTTCAGCGTTCGGCGAACCGCGCGCACTGCGTATTTCCTACACCTGTCCCACCGCTCAGCTCGAGCCCGGCCTTGTGCGTATCGCCGAGTTCTTTGCCGAGTTGACCTGATCCACGACCAGGCCCGCGTCGCGAAGGATGCGGGCTTTGTTTTAAGCAAAGTACCCCCTAGGAGTTGCCACGATGAAAGCCCCCGTCCGAGTTGCCGTTACCGGTGCCGCTGGCCAGATCGGTTACGCCCTGCTGTTCCGCATCGCCGCCGGCGACATGCTCGGTAAAGACCAGCCGGTGATCCTGCATCTGCTGGAAATCACCCCGGCGCTGCCTGCCCTGCAGGGCGTAGTGATGGAACTCAACGACTGCGCGTTCCCGACGCTGGCCGGCATCGTCGCCACCGACGACGTCAACGTTGCCTTCAAGGACGTCGACTATGCCCTGCTGGTCGGCGCGCGTCCGCGCGGCCCGGGCATGGAGCGAAAGGATCTGCTGGAAGCCAACGGCGCTATCTTCGGCCCGCAAGGCAAGGCGCTGAACGATCATGCCAAGCGCGACGTGCGCGTGCTGGTCGTGGGTAATCCGGCCAATACCAATGCGCTGATCGCTCAGCAGAATGCTCCGGACCTGGATCCGAAGTGCTTCACGGCGATGGTCCGCCTCGATCACAACCGCGCACTGTCGCAGCTGGCCGAGAAGACCGGTGCGCACACCACCGACATCAAGAAAGTCACCATCTGGGGCAACCACAGCTCCACCCAGTACCCGGACCTGCACCAGAGCACGGTCAAGGGTAAGGCGGCGCTCGAGCTGGTCGACCAGGCCTGGTACGAAAGCGACTTCATCCCGACCGTGCAGCAGCGCGGCGCGGCGATCATCAAGGCGCGCGGCCAGTCGTCGGCCGCCTCGGCCGCGTCGGCTGCGATCGACCATATGCACGATTGGGCACATGGCACGCAGGACGGTGACTGGGTATCGATGGGCATTCCGTCGGATGGTTCGTACGGCATCGAGCCGGGCGTGATCTACGGTTACCCGGTGACGGTGAAGAACGGCAAGTACGAGATCGTGCAGGGTCTGTCGGTCAACGACTTCTCGCGTGCTCGCATGGACGCCACCAACAAGGAGCTGCGCGAAGAGCGTGCCGCTGTCGAGCATCTGTTTGCCAAGAAGTAATCGAGTTTGCAGTTAGCGTGATATCTCATGGCCGCCGCGAGGCGGCCATGATGTTTTGGGATACAGCGAGACGCCAACCTACTCGTCATTCCGGCGCAGGCCGGAATCCAGTGGCATTGCGCAGGGTTATCGCCTCAGTGCGTCGCGAAAACCCTATGTGACCGCCACTGGATTCCGGCCTGCGCCGGAATGACGAGTAGGGAAGGGCGCGTAGATTCCACTGCGTCCTTCTGTTCTGATACGCACATGACCGAATCCATCACCCTCGTCGTTGCCGACGATCACCCGATGTTCCGCGCCGCGGTATCGCAGGCGCTGCGCAGCGTTGTCGAGGGTGCGCGCGTGGTCGAAGCAGCCAGTCAGAGTTCGCTGGAAACCGTATTGGCGGCGGAAGCCACGGTCGATCTGGTGCTGCTCGATCTGACCATGCCGGGCGCGATGGGCTTTTCTTCGCTGATCTGGTTGCGTGGCGAATATCCCGATCTGCCGGTGATCGTGATTTCGTCCAACGATCATCCGCGTACGGTGCGACGCGCGCAGCAATTCGGTGCCGCGGGTTTTGTTTCCAAAGCCGCGCCGGCCGATGTGTTGGGACAGGCGGTCGGTGAGGTGCTGGCCGGCGGCAGCTGGTTCGACGCGGCGCGGGCCGAACGCAGCGAACAGGATGCGGCGCTGGCCGCGCGGTTGGCACAGCTGACGCCGCAGCAGTTTCGCGTGCTGATGTTGCTTGCCGATGGGTTGCTCAACAAGCAGATCGCCGCCTCGATGGGATTGGCGGAGAACACGGTGAAGATTCATGTCACCGCTGTGTTGTCGAAGCTCGAGTGCCGGTCGCGTACGCAGGCGGCGGTGTTGGTGAAGTCGCTTGATGTGGATGATGCGGGCGAGTGATTAAAAGCCCCCCTCACCCCAACCCTCTCCCCCGGCAGAGCCAGGGGAGAGGGAGCAAGAGCACGTGAGGTTGATACTTGCCTCAGTCAGCCCCCTCTCCCCTGGCTCTGCCGGGGGAGAGGGTTGGGGTGAGGGGGCGCAAGAGGCGATGCGAAGCGAGCCTTCTGCTCTCAGGAATTCAGCGACGCCGCCAGCAACAATCGACTCATCAACGCACGCAAGCGCGAAGGCGCCACCGGCTTGGCCATGAAATGCAGGCCAGCCTCGGCAATGCGCGCACGAGTGTTGTCATCGCGCTGCGCAGTCACCACGATGACGGGCGGCTCGCACCGCCATAGCTGGCGCAGCTCCGGCAGCAATGCCGGACCGATCTGATCGCCCAGCTGATAATCGAGAAGCACCAGATCGGGTGCGTCGCCACGCTCGGCCAATGCGCGCGCTTCGATCACATCGCCTGCCAGCGAAACAACACAGCCCCAACTACGCAATAGCGTCGCGGTGGCTTCGCGTGCCTGCGGATCGTCGTCGATACACCAGACATGTCTGCCAGCAAGCGGCGAGTCATCGTCTTCCTGAGGAACCGAGACTGGTTCGATGGCTCGCGCTGCCAGCGGCACCGTCACCGAAAACACGCTGCCACGCCCCGGCCAGGAGCGCAGTTGCACGGGATGCTCCAGCAGATTGGCGATGCGGTCGACAATCGACAAGCCCAGGCCCGCGCTGCGTTCATCGCCGTCCATGCCACTATCGAGACGACGAAACTCTTCAAAAATAGTCTGCCGCTTGTTTTCGGCGATACCGATGCCGGTATCCCAGACTTCGATACGTATCGCATCGCCTTGCCGCCGGCAGCCCAAGAGGATCCGTCCTTGCGGCGTGTAATGCACCGCATTGGATAGAAAATTCTGCAGGATGCGACGCAATAGCAGGGCATCCGTGCGGACCCATGCGCTGGTGTCGACCAGACCCAGCGACAGCGAGCGCGCCTGCGCCACGATGCCGAATTGACGCGCCAGGCTCTGTAACAGCGGCGACAAGGCGAACGTGGTGATCGTCGGTTTGAGTGCGCCCGCTTCCAGGCGCGAGATATCCAGCATGCTTGTAAGCAGGCCGTCCTGCGCGTGCAACGCTTGCTCGACGCGATCGAGCAGATCTCGTTCGGGGGCATCTTGCAGAGGTTGATGTAAGGCGCTGGCAAAGAGGCGCGCTGCATTCAAGGGCTGTAGCAGGTCATGCACGGCAGCGGCGACGAAACGGGTCTTGTAGCGATTGGCGCGTTCGGCCTCGGCCTTGGCCGCACGCAGGTCCTGCGTGCTTTCCTCGATGCGTTTCTCCAGCGTTGCCGTCAGCGTGCGCAGGTCGCGCGCAGCGCTCTTGTATGCGGTGATATCCGCATAGCTGGTAACGAAGCCGCCGTCGGGCAGGGGATTGCCGCGAATTTCCAGCACACTGCCATCGGGGTATTCACGCTCGTACATATGCGGACCGCCGCTACGCAGGTAATCGAGGCGTCGTTGAATCGCATCTTCGATATTGCCCGGCCCAAGCAAGCCGCGTCGCGCGTTGTAACGGAACAGATCTTCGATCGGCCGACCGGCCTGCAGGAGTTCCGGCGGAAAGCCGAAGATCTGCGCGTAGCGTTTGTTCCAGGCCAGCAGGCGCAGATCGGCATCGACGACGCTCACGCCCTGCGGCAGATGCTCCAGGCTGCTGTGCTGGCCCTGAGCGGCCTGATGCGCGGCATCGACCAGACTGTCTTCGGCCGAGCGCAACGCCGTGGTGTAGTGCGTGACCATGCGCTCGAGTTCATCGCGGCTTTGCTGGCGAAGGCGGGCAAGTCGCAGACGCTGTTGCAGGAACAGGCCAAGCAGGATCAGCGGCAACCAGCCGCCCAGGGTCACCAGCATGGCGTTGCGGCGCGCTGTCAGCACCGGCTGCATGCTGCTCAGCGAATGCAGGGTCCAGTTTTGCGCAGGTAAGGGCAAGGAGCGCCAGAGCAGGGGATGCGTTATGGCCGGATCGTCGAGTGTCACTTCCTTGCTGCCATCGGCCAGTGTTTGCGCAACGCGGAAACGTACGGGGGCGAGATCCTGATTGCCGTATTGCCGCGTCGATGCGAGTCGCGCCATCGTGGCCTGGTCGAGCGGATGCAGCGCGCGATAGGCCAGCTTGGGACGGTTGGTGAGAAACACCACACCATGGGCATCGCTCAGGAGCAGGGCATCGTCGCTGCGTGCCCACTCGCTTTCCAGCGCGTCGAGTGTGATTTTCACGACGATCACGCCGATCCGTGCGCCGTGTTCGTCGTGCAGGGCGCGGGCAATGAAATAGCCGGCGACATTGGTCGACACGCCGACGGCATAGAAAGTGCCCTGATCCTGCGCCATCGCGAGCTGGAAATAAGGCCGAAAAGCGTAATCGAGTCCTACATTGCTGGAGGGCTCGCGCCAGTTGTTGGCCGCGACCGCCACACCATGGCGGTCGATCAGGGTCAGGGTCGAGGTATGCGTCGCGCCGTTGGCTTGCTCCAGCTTGCGGTCCAGCGCCTCGGAGTCGATATCGGCGGAAGGGCCGGAAAGCGCCTGGCGCAGCTCCGGGTCCAGGGCCAATACGTCCGGCAGCACGCGGTAGCGATCCACCAGCCGCTGCAGGGCCTGTGCACGCAGTTGCAGTTGTTCGTCGGCTTGCAGCGACAGTTCGTCCAGCGCTCGATGGTAGGCCCACCAGCCGGCAAGGCCCACGCTGGCGACGACCGCGATCAGCAGCAGGCTCAGCTGAACCAGACGCAGGCGGCGGCGATCGCGGATCATCGTAAAAACCTGGGCTCCATGGGCATCTGGCGGTCGGCCGGGAAGGTCTATGCTCGCACAATGCCCTGCCGACTAACCCTAATGTGTTATTCGAAATAACGCATCGCTGAGCTACAAAGCCTGCCAGCATCCAGGCCCGTCGCATGTCGCGCGGGTCGCGGCCATGCGAGGGTAGTCATGCAGATTTCGACCAGCGCGCCCAGTCTCACCGAGCGCCGTCCGTTCTATCGCCATCTCTACGTGCAGGTGCTGGCCGCGATCGCGCTCGGTGCCTTGCTCGGTCATTTCATGCCCGACCTGGGCAAGAACCTCAAGCCGCTGGGCGATGCCTTCATCCGCCTGGTCAGCATGGTGATCGCCCCGGTGATTTTTCTCACCGTGGTCAACGGCATCGCGGGGATGACGCATGTCGGTGCGGTCGGCCGCGTGGTGCTTAAGGCGATGGTGTATTTCCTGTTCTTCTCCACGCTGGCGCTGATTCTCGGCCTGGTGGTGGCGCATCTGGTGCATCCAGGTGCGGGTCTGAAGGTCGATCCGGCCAGCCTCAATACGGCCGAAGTGAAGAACTACGCCAGCCATGTCGGCGACATGTCGGTGACGGGTTTCCTGATGGAGATCATTCCGCACACGGTGATGGGTGCGTTTGTTTCGGGCAATGTGCTGCAGGTGCTGTTCTTCGCCGTGTTGTTCGGCATCGCGCTGGCCACCTGCGGTGAGCGTGCGCGTCCGGTGACGGCATTCTTCGAAGCGCTGACGGCACCGGTATTCAAGCTGGTGCATATCGTGATGAAGGCCGCGCCGATCGGCGCGTTCGGCGCGATCGCCTTCACCATTGGCCGTTACGGTATCGGTTCGCTGGTCGACCTGGCGTGGCTGGTGCTTACCTTCTACGGGACCTCGCTGTTTTTCGTGGTGGTGGTGCTGGGCGCGGTGGCGCGGATGGCCGGTTTTTCGATTTTTGCGCTGATCCGTTACCTGAAGGACGAGCTGTTGCTGGTGCTGGGCACGTCATCCTCCGAGGCGGCGATGCCTTCGTTGATGGAGAAACTGGAACGCGCCGGTTGCGGCAAGTCGGTGGTGGGCCTGGTGGTGCCGACGGGTTATTCGTTCAACCTCGACGGCACCAATATCTACATGACGCTGGCTGTGATGTTCATTGCGCAAGCCACGCATATCGAGCTTTCGCTCAGCGAGCAGCTCACGGTGCTTGCCGTAGCGATGCTCAGCTCCAAGGGCGCGGCGGGCGTAACCGGCGCGGGCTTCATTACCCTGGCTGCGACGCTGGCGATGGTGCCCTCGGTACCGGTGGCCGGCATGGCGCTGATTCTGGGCGTCGACCGCTTTATGAGCGAGTGTCGTTCGCTCACCAATTTTATCGGCAACGCGGTAGCGACCGTCGTGGTCGCGCGCTGGGAAGGCGCGTTTGACAACGCACGCTGGCAGCAAACTTTGCATGGCGATGTCAGGGCCGACATCGATGACCGCGACACGGCTGTCCTCGTCCATACCGGAGATCGTTCATGAAGTTCCTACGCGCAGTAGCGGTCGTGCTTGCGACCGGACTGGCTTGCAGCACCATGGCATTCGCACAGCAGGCCGCGGCCGGCGTGTCGATGCAGTCGCTGGATCTATGGCCGGGGCAGCCGCCCGGCGACAGCCATGCACACGGTCCCGAGCGTATCGGTCAGACCGGCACGGGCGTTGGCGCAGTGTCCAATGTGTCGCGGCCGCGCATCGAAATTTATCGTCCGCAGCATCCGAACGGAACGGCGGTACTGCTCATCGGCGGCGGTGGTTATTTCCGTATCGGTATCGGTCACGAGGTGATGCCGACCGCACAGTGGCTGGCCGCGATCGGCGTGACGCCGGTGGTGCTCTATTACCGGCTGCCGGCCGATGGCTGGAAGCCGGTGGCGCCGTTTCAGGACGCGCAGCGTGCGATGCGTGTCCTGCGAGCACATGCAGGCGAATACGGGGTCGATCCGAAACATATCGGCGTTGTTGGCTTTTCCGCCGGCGGCAATCTCGCGGGGATCACCGCGACGCGGTTTGCCGATACGTTCTATACGCCGGTCGATGCCTCCGATCAGCAATCGTCACGCCCGGATTTCGCCGGCCTGATCTATCCGGTGATCTCGCTCAAGAGCCCTTACGACACCACGCGCTCGTTTCGCGAGCTCTCGGTGCAGTCCGACGCTGTGCAGGCTTACTCGGTCGAACTGCATGTCACGCATGACACGCCGCCGACCTTCCTGGCGCAGGCTCAGGACGATCCGATTGCCAACATCGGCAACAGCCTGGTGATGTTCGATGCCTTACGCACGCAAAACGTGCCGTCGGAACTGCACGTGTTCGAGAACGGCGGACATGGCTGGGGCTTGGGCACGCCCGGCACGCTGGTAGCGGCATGGCCACGCCTGTTTGCCGACTGGATTCGTTCGCATGGGTGGTTGCCATCCAATGGTGAGCCGGCGGTGGTCGCACCCAATAAACCAAAAGCGACCAAGCGGGCCTTGCCCGAGGGCGACGACTGAACCACACGCATTGCGCACACTTTTCTTTAGGGGTTGGGGGTATTTCCATATGAAACACGTCTCTCGCCGCCTGCTGATGGCAGGCTCCGCGTCGGTTCTGCTGGGCGCCTTGGCGCCGCTGCATGCCCAGCAAGTAAGCAATAACGATCTGCTGAAGCTGGTCAAGCAGCAGGCCGCCGAAATCAACGATTTGAAGAAACGCCTGGCCGCCGTCGAAGCGCACGAGCACGATGCGCCGCAGGTCGTCACGACACCGCCCGCGAATGCCGCAACGCAGCCGGTGGCTACGCAGGCACAGGTGCAGGCGGCGATTGCCGAATCCCGCGCCAGCGAACTGGCACTGGTGCAGGCGCAAACCGGCAATGGCGGCGGTTCCGGTGGCGGCAATGCCAGCTGGGGCAAGGGCGGCGAAGCCGGGCCGGTGTTCAGTAGCGATGATGGTTTCTTTACTTTCAAACCCGATGGTCGCCTGTTGGTGGACTTCACCAGCACACGCGGTTCGTCGTACGACACGCGCAATATCAACGGCTCGCAGATCAGTCAGGCGCGCCTGGGTGGCGAAGGCACCATCGGTCCGTTGGGTTATCACGTCGAAGCCGATTTCGCCGGCAACAAGGTCTCGTTGCGCCAGGCGTACATGAGCTACGAAACCCAGCTCTGGGGTCTGCGCAGCAAGTTCTATGTCGGTAACTTCCTCAAGGACCTGGGTACGGAAGGTTCGAGCGAACAGGCGCGTACGCCGTTCATGCTGCGCAATGCCGCGGTAACGGTGGGCGAGCCGGTCAACAGCTTCTTCGGCCTTGGCGCGCAGATGAAGGTGTATGGCGACAATTGGCACTACAGCTTGTCGGTCACCGGCAACTCCCCGTCGAGTTCGACCACGGGTACCAGTTCCGATTCGGTGGCCTATCTGACGCGCGCGCACTGGAATCCGATCAAGGGTAGCGATGGCTTTCTGCATGTCGGTGCGTGGTACTGGTACGAGAGCATCAGCAGTGGCGTCACCAGCATCAACAACACGCCGGCGATCGCGCTCGACTACAACGCCAACCTCGCCGTATCGGCCAGCTCGATCGCCAATCCGTCGCAGGATCATGGTTCGGGTTACGAACTGGGCGGCGTCTATCGTGGCTTCTGGGCGATCGGCGAGTACGGCAAGCGCACCATCGATTCGCATACCGCCGATTCGGTGTCGCGGCATGGTTCGTCGTTTGCCGCCGGCTGGATGATCACCGGCGAGAAGCCCGGGTTCACCAGTCGCTCGGGAAGCTGGGGCGCGGTGAAGGTCAACGATCCGGTGACATCGGGTGGTTGGGGTGCCTGGGAGCTTGCGGCACGCGTCGATCATTACGACTACACCGATGCGCCGCGCGGTGGTTTGGGCCAGGGTTATACCCTTGGCGTTAACTGGTATCTCAACGACTGGTCGCGCCTGATGTTCAACTACATCCGCTGGCACACCGACAACAAGGTCGGCAGCTTCCAGGGGCCGGACTGGGGCAACTCCTTTGGCATTCGTACCCAGGTGGTGTTCTAGCCGATCGCAAGGCGGCCCGCATGACGGGCCGCCTTATGGGGCCGGTCAAGCCTTGGCGTAAAGCGTGGCGAATGCCTTGTGCAGGTATTGAAGCAGCTCGGCATCGACAAACGAGCCCGCCATCAGTTCGGGCTCGTTGTCATGCGCCTTGCGAAAGCGCAGATGCGTCTGCGGGTCGTCGCCGGCATAACTGCGAAAAAGCTCCATCCAGCGCTTGGCCAGTGCCTGCACCGTCGGGGACTCCGGTGCGGTGCCCATGGCGATCTCCTTGCGCAGGGCAGCGACCAGTATCGGCCAATCATTCATATGCGTGGGGTAGTGTTCGCGCATGAAGGCCAGCTCATGTGGCTCCAGATACCGTGCGTAGATGGCCATGCGGCCCTCCATCACGGCGTGGCGAACGAAATTTTGAACCTCGGGCGTGATGCGGCTCGATGCCTGTATCGCCGGTTCGCTTGCATGCATCTTGTCCAGGCGACTCAGAAAATCGGCATTGTTGCCGGTATCGCGTTGCAGGGTGCGCATCCAGCGCAGGCCGAGTATCTGCGCCTCATGCGCGTCCGGTGGGAGTTGCCGATCGATCATGCCTTGCACCATGTCGACCATCGCCGACCACTCGGCCTGAGCATCGGCATCGTTGAGCAGGGGGAAGCGTTCCAGCTCTTCGGGCGAGAAATAGTTTTCGTACATCGTCATCAGCTCCAGCGTGTCCAGCCATTGGGCCAGGTCGGGGGCCTGTCCTGCCGCCAGTTGCGTACGCAACTCGATCAGCTGCCGCTTGAGCCGAAGCGCCTGCGCCAATTCACGCTCGATCTGCGCGAGCTGGCGATCGATCACTTCTGTCAATGGCACTTCGGGCCCGGACAGGGCGTTGCCGATGTCGGTCAGGCTCAGACCCAACCGGCGCAACGCCTGGATACGGTGCAGGCGTTCGATATTCGCGCGGTCGTAAAGCCGGTAGCCGGCATCGGAGCGCGACGAGGGAACCAGCAGGCCGATGCTGTCGTAATGATGAAGCGTGCGGACCGTCAGGCCGCTACGCTTGGCAAGTTCACCTACGCTCAACAACATGCCGCTTCCTCCGTCGTGGCTGGAGCGGCAACTTAAGCCCTCACGTTGCGTTAGGGTCAAGTGTTATTTGCGGGGGTATGGTGGGTCGCGACTGAAGTCGCTCCTACAAGCTAGGAGAAGCCTCGCTAGCTTGTAGGAGCGACTTCAGTCGCGACCGCCCCTGGCCGGTCATTCCAACTGATAAGAAAAACTCAGCCCATAACGCGGATAGCTTTCTCCGGGCACGTGATCGCCGATGGCCTGCGCGGCGGATACATCGACGTTGTAGTGCTTGCCGTCGCTCAGGCGCAAACCGAGCGCGAAGGTTCTCAGCGTATCGAGCGGTAGCTGGGTACCGTGCAGATAAACGCGCGCGACCTGCGTCACGGCATAGGGCGTCAACGACTTGAACCATTTGTACGACGACACAAAGGGGCGATTGAGCTCGAACGCCGCGCCCCAGCCGCTGTCGCCCGATACGCTGCCCGGATCGTAGGCAAGCCCGAAGCGCGGACCGCCGAAACTGATCTGCTCGCCGGAAGGCAGGTGATTGTGGCTGTACTGCCCGGCGAAGCTCACGACCGTACCCCAGTGTTGGCCCCAGCTGTCGCTCTGCGATGCATTCACGTCGTAACGAGTGAATTTGGTGTCGGTCAGTTCGCCCGGAATGATCGCTACATTGCTGAGGATGTCGCTTTGCGCACCCAGCGCGTTCAAACCCTGGCCGATGCTCACGCTTACCTTGCGCACGCGCTTGTTGCTCGCCTGGATGAAGTCCAGATCCAGATGCAGGACCCGCACACGCGTACGCAACTGCAGCGACACGCCGGTCAGCTGGTTGAAATACATATCGTCCTGGTTCGAACCGTACAGGCCAGCACCGGCGACCAGGCTACGTGTCGGTCCAAGCAGCAGGGGATAGGTGAAGGCCAGCCCCAGATGGTCCTGGCGCAGACGATGGCGCAGATAGGGCGGCAGCGCGTTGTCGTTGATATCCGGATCGCCGAAGAAATACGAACCGTCCAGCTTGCTCATGAAGCCGTCGGAGCCAAGCATCTGCGAATAGCCGGCCGCATAGAATTCCTGTTGCCCGCGGCCATGGGGAAACATCACCGAAGCACTGACTTGCTCGGCCATGGGCGTCATGCCATTGACGAGGCCATTGACCAGCCCTTGTACGCCGGGATGGTTGAAGTCGATGCCGCTGGTGGCGTTATAGCGCTTGCGCTGCACTTGCAACTGCAAGCGTGTCGCACCGTCGGTCGTCGTCGGGGCGGGAACGTTGGCGGCGATCTTGGCGCCCGGCAGCATGCCCAGGATCTGGATGTAACGTTCGAACGTCGCTCGTTTCAGAGGCCGATCGGCGGTAATGTGGCGTGCGATCGCACGAATCTTGTGCTCCATGTTGCCCGCGTCGCCGGTGATATCCACCGCTGCGACATAACCTTCGACTGCAACGACCTTGACCACACCTTGTTCGAAGGTCTGTCCTGGCACATAGCAGAACGACAAGGCATAGCCGTGTTGTTGATAGAGCTTGGTGCACGCGTCGGCAGCGGCAAGCAGATCGGCCACACGCACGCTCTTTCCAGTGAGCGGCTTGAACAAGGCGGCAACATCGTCGAAGGGAATCGAGTGCACGCCGGCAATATCGACGCGCGAGGGCGTCAGCGTGCTGGCGAGCAGTGCCGCCAGTTGTGGGTTCTGTTGTTGCTGCACATTGAGCGTAACGCTCGGTTGAGTAGCCGGCGTATCGACGCGCGGCAACGTCTGCAACGGATTGGCAACCGGTGGTCTGGCTTGCCCCCAGGCACCGGTCGCTACGGTGGCGGCCAGCGTCGCACCCAGCCATTTCCTCATTTGACGTGCTCCTTGAAATCCCACGGGTATGACCGCGCATGCTCGGGATGCATGGCGAGGATCGGCGGGCATAAGAAAGAGGCGGCCATGCGGCCGCCTCTTTCAAGTCACTGCTACTTCTTCTTGCCGCCTAAGATGCCAAGGCCAAGCAGACCGCCCTGGTTCTTGTCGCCGGTATCACCGGCCACGCCGCCAAGACCGCTGGTCAGTCCGCCGGTCAATCCGCTCAGGCTCGATGGCCCCGAGGTCGCATTGGCAAGGCCGTTGACGACATTGTTGAGCGCTACCGTCACCGGCTGTAATGCGCCGCCGGTGCTGACCGCGGCCGTTACGCCTGTGCCGACGTTCGACACCGCGCTGCCGACCGTGCCTACGACATTGCCGACCGCCGAGGTGACCGGGTTGAGAGGCGCCAACTGGCCGCTTCCGATGCTTGCCACGGTAGCGCCTACTCCGGTCACTGCCTGGCCGGCGCCGGTTACGCCGCTACCCGTGCCTGCCAAGGTCACGCCGACTGGATTGGCGATGCTGCCCGACTGTCCGAGGCCGGCGGTTACTCCGCCGCCGATCGTGCTGACTGCACCGCCAAGCGTCTGCACGCTGCCGCCGAGCAATTGCCCGGTCTGGCTGGTGCCGCCAGGTAACGGTGCCGATGCAATCCCTGCACCGATACCGCTTACCAGACCGCCAACACCGCTGGTTGCGCCACCGCCGGCCTGCGAGACGGCTGCAACAATGTTGGTTGGGCCAGTGCTGCCGTTGCCATTGGTCTGGCCCAGTGTCAGTACAGGCGTGACGACATTGCTGAGGCCTTGCGTCAGCTGGCTGGCGGGACCTGTGCCAAGCAGATGATCGAGTGTGCCGCCGCCCTGGTAAACGCCCTGGCCCAACGTGGATACGGTCGTGCCGACCAGCGAGGTAATGGGTGCGATCGGTGATCCCTGGAAATCGCCCACGGCTTTGACGGTCTGACCGAGGTCATTGACCGCATTGCCGGTGGAGCCGACGACACCGCCCAGGCTATCGACCGTCACGCCGACGGGATTGGCGATATTGCCGGTCTGGCCCAGACCATCGACGACGCCATTGCCGAGCGTGGTGACTGCGCCGCCAAGATTGCCGACAACGCCACCGAGTCCTTGTGTGACGCCGTTGCTGCCGCCCAGCAAGGTCTGTTGGGGAATCTGTGCGCCGACACCCGAAATGGTGCCGCCCGCATTGCCCACGATCGTACCGACGCCGGTGATGATGGTGCCGAGGACGCCATCCGGAGGAGGCGTGCCGCCACCGCCCGTGCCACCACCTGTTCCGCCACCGCCGCCGCCATCACCACCGCCGCCGCCGGTGCCACCACCACCACCACCTGTACCGCCGCCACCGCCACCCGTACCACCGCCACCACCGGTGCCGCCTCCATTCCCGCCGCCGGAGCCGCCGCCGTTATCACCGCCACCGCCAGAGCCACCGCCACCAGAACCGCCGCCGCCATTATCTCCACCGCCGCCGCCACCGCCGGAACCACCTCCGCCGGAGCCGCCACCACCATTATCTCCGCCACCGCCGGAACCGCCGCCCGCACCGCCGGGATTTACGACGCTGCCGCCGCTGGAGGATTTATAAGAGCCGGATCCGGAGCAAGCCGACATCGAGACGGCGGCCGCAATAATGCAGCTCGCTAGCAGGGTCTGCTTTAGCACCGTACTGATACGCGTTTTGTCCATGACCATTCTCCACAAGTGTCCACCGTGTGGCTCAGGCGCGCCTTCAGCTAGTGGGCGAATGGCTCATTAGTTAGAGGTCCCCTGAAGATTAGCCACCCCTTAATCCGAACTAATGGCGGGAGGGCGATAACCGATTAACTGATATTGGCAGTTCAGTTATCCTCAGCATCTCATCCGGATGGGGTGATTATTTAAACTTGGCGTGTGAATAAGCAAAACAAAATCCGTTTAAAATTCGTTAAAAGTTATTTATATCGATGTTTATTTTGTGAAGGGCGTTTTGCTTTGGAAACATTTATATCCGAAACGTGACTTGGTTTTATTGTTCGAGGCTGGATGGCAGGATTCTTGAATGGCCTATTGGCTAATTCGGTTAATTGTATGCAATCGACTTTTAAAGTCTGACAATTAGGCTATTTAATACGAGCTATTTTTCGACCAACGTCTAGTGCGCGCCGCCCGGCCGGTGGTTCAGTCTTGCATGCAAGATCATCCGCACAGGCCGTGGCCATGGGTTATGAGGAGTTCTACCGCCGATCGGTCGAGGAGCCTGAGGCATTCTGGGCCGAACAGGCGCAATTGATTCACTGGCAGACCCCGCCCCGGCAGATCCTGGACGCCTCGCAGCTGCCTTTTCGCCGCTGGTTCGTCGGCGGCATGACCAACCTTTGCTACAACGCGATTGACCGCCACCTGGCCGAGCGTGGCGACCAGCTTGCTCTGATAGCGATATCCACGGAAACAGATGTTGTCCGCGAGCTGACCTATCGCGAGCTTCACCGCGAAGTGAATACGTTCGCCGCCGTGCTTGCCTCGCTGGGCGTGGGCAAGGGCGACCGTGTCGTCATCTATATGCCCAACATCGCCGAAGCGGTGTTTGCGATGCTTGCCTGCGCAAGACTGGGCGCGATCCATTCGGTCGTCTTTGGCGGCTTTGCGGCGCATAACCTGGCTTTGCGTATCGACGACGCGAAACCCAGGCTGCTGATTGCCGCCGATGCCGGCATGCGTGGCGGCAAGGTCATTCCCTACAAGCCGTTGATCGATGCCGCACTGGAGGAGGCACAATTCGCGCCTGCGCATGTGCTTATCGTGGATCGAAAACTCGGCCCGCAGATGACGCGTATCGCCGGCCGCGATGCCGATTACGGTGAGTTGCGGCGCGACTTCGAAAACAGTGACGTACCGGTCGCCTGGCTGGAATCCAACGAGCCGAGCTATCTGCTCTATACCTCCGGCACCACCGGCAAGCCAAAGGGGATTCAGCGCGACGTCGGCGGCTATGCCGTGGCGATGGCGATGTCGATCCGAAGGATCTTCGATATCGCGCCTGGGCAGGTGATCTTTTCCACCTCGGATGTCGGCTGGGCGGTAGGCCACTCTTATAATGTGTATGGCCCATTGATCGGTGGCGCGACCTCACTGCTTTACGAAGGCCTGCCGATCCGACCCGATGCGGGTGTGTGGTGGCGGCTGTGCGAGCGCTATCGAGTCCGCACGATGTTCTCGTCGCCCACCGGTATCCGCATACTGAAAAAGCAGGACGCAGCCTGGCTGAAAAAGTACGACCTGTCGGAGCTGAAATGGCTCTTCGTTGCGGGCGAGCCTTTGGACGAGCCCACCGCGCACTGGATTACCGAAGGCCTGGGCGTGCCGGTGATCGACAACTACTGGCAGACCGAAACCGGCTGGCCGGCGATTACCTTGATGCCGGGCCTGGAATTGAAGCCGATAAAGTTCGGCTCGCCCGGCTTGCCCGCACCGGGCTATCGCATGAAAGTGATCGACGAAAGCACGGGCCAGGAAGCAGCGGCAGGGCAGAAGGGCGTACTGGTCTTCCAGCCGCCGTTGCCGCCCGGTTGCCTCACCACTGTTTGGGGCGATGACGAGCGTTACCGCCAGAGCTATTTCAGTCACTTCTCCGAGCTGCTTTACAGTTCGCTGGACTGGGCCATTCGCGACGAGCAAGGCTATACCACCATTCTTGGACGCACCGACGATGTGATCAATGTGGCCGGGCATCGCCTGGGCACGCGAGAGATCGAAGAGTCGGTATCCACGCACCCGGCGGTCGCCGAAGCCGCCGTGATCGGTGTGCACGATGAATTGAAAGGGCAGGTGCCCGTGGTGTTCGCCACGTTGAAACAGGACACCGGCACGGCGACGGATATCGCCAAAGGCATGCAGCAGCGCGTGGTCGATCTACTGGGCAGCATCGCCAGGCCCGCGCGCGTGTATGTGGTCGGTGCCTTGCCCAAGACGCGCTCGGGAAAACTGCTGCGCCGCTCCTTGCTGGCGTTGGCGGAGGATCGCGATCCGGGCGACTTGTCGACGCTGGACGATCCCAGCGCGCTGGAGGAAATTCGCAAGGCGCTGGAGCGTGGTCCGGATCAGGGTGGTTGATCACCGTCGGTCCGGAAAAACAAAACCCCGGTGCAAGACCGGGGTTCTGCCAACACTCGCCCTGCGAGGCGATGCTTAAGCTGCAATCTCTTCTTTCACTTCCACCGGCATGCGGATCAGGTGATCGAATGCGCTGAGCGACGCCTTGGCGCCTTCGCCCATGGCGATGATGATCTGCTTGAACGGCGTCGTGGTGACGTCACCGGCGGCGAATACGCCTGGCACCGAGGTGCGGCCATGCGCATCGACTTCGATCTCTCCGCGTGGCGACAGCTTGACCGAACCCTTCAGCCATTCCGTGTTCGGCAGCAAGCCGATTTGCACGAAGATGCCTTCCAGCTCGACCTTGTGGCTTTCGCCATTGCTGCGGTTTGTATAGACCAGACCCTGCACCTTCTGACCATCGCCGATCACTTCGGTGGTGTGTGCACTGACGATGATGTCGACGTTGGGCAGGCTGCGCAGCTTGCGCTGCAGGACGTCGTCCGCACGCAGCTGGCCGTCGAATTCAAGCAGGGTGACGTGGCCCACGATGCCGGCCAGGTCGATCGCCGCTTCGACGCCCGAGTTGCCGCCGCCGATCACCGCCACGCGCTTGCCCTTGAACAGCGGGCCGTCGCAATGCGGGCAATAGGTCACGCCCTTGTTGCGGTATTCCTGCTCGCCCGGCACGCCCATATTGCGCCAGCGGGCGCCGGTGGAAAGGATCACCGACTTGGCCTTCAGCGACGCGCCGTTGGCCAGCTTGATCTCGATCAGGCCGTTGGCGTCTTTCGGAGCGATCAGCTGTTCGGCGCGCTGCGAGTTCATGACGTCGACGTCGTATTCGTGCACATGCTGCTCGAGCGCGGCGGCCATCTTCGGGCCTTCGGTGTACGGCACGGAGATGAAGTTCTCGATCGACATGGTGTCGAGCACCTGGCCGCCGAAGCGTTCGGCCGCGACACCGGTACGGATGCCTTTGCGCGCGGCATAAATCGCCGCCGCGGCACCGGCCGGGCCGCCGCCGACGACGAGCACGTCGAACGGCTTCTTGGCCTTCATCTTCTCCGCGTCACGCTTGGCGGCGCCGGCGTCGATACGGGTGACGATCTGCTCGACCGACATGCGACCGGTATCGAACAGTTCGCCGTTCAAGAACACGGTCGGTACCGACATCACCTGGCGCTCGTCGACTTCGCTCTGGAACAGCGCACCGTCGACCGCGACATGCTTGATATTGGGATTGATCACGCTGATCAGGTTCAGCGCCTGCACGGTATCCGGGCAGCTGTGGCACGAGAGCGACATGAACGTCTCGAAGACGAACTCGCCTTCGATATTCTGGATCTGCTCGATCAGTTCGGGCGCGGCCTTGGACGGATGACCGCCCACCTGCAGCAGGGCCAGCACCAGCGAGGTGAACTCGTGGCCCATCGGAATACCGGCAAAGCTCACGCTGACATCGGTACCCAGGCGATCGATCGAGAACGAAGGCTTGCGCGCGCCGTCGGCGCGGCGCAGGGAGATTCGGGGCGACATCGACTCGATGTCTTGTAGCAGGGCGAGGAGTTCCTGCGACTTTTCGCTGTCATCGACGCAGGCCACCAGTTCGATCGGGTGCACGACCTTTTCGAGGTAAGCCTGCAATTGGGTCTTCAGATCGGCGTCCAACATGAGGTGTACTCCAACGACTCTAATCAGGGGAAAGGGTGTTTGTTTCGGGACGAGCACCGCCAAAGCCGCGGCTCAACAGCCCAGCATTTGATGGTCGATACGAAGTTCGTGGGCGGACCCGGCAAGCGCGCCGGGTCCGCTGCAAGCCCGTAGGGATCGGGCTGCGGGTCACAAGAAGCGCTGGCTTAGATCTTGCCAACCAGGTTGAGCGACGGCTTGAGGGTCTTCTCGCCTTCCTTCCACTTGGCCGGGCACACTTCGCCCGGATGAGCGGCGACGTACTGGGCGGCCTTGACCTTGCGCAGCAGCTCGCTGGCGTCACGGCCGATACCGTTGTCGTGGATTTCGCACAGCTTGATCTGGCCTTCCGGATTGATCACGAAGGTGCCGCGCAGAGCCAGGCCTTCTTCTTCGATCATCACGTCGAAGTTGCGGGTGATCGTGCCGGTCGGGTCGGCGAGCATCGTGTAGTTGACCTTGCCGATCGCCTCGGAGGTGTCGTGCCAGGCCTTGTGGGAGAAGTGCGTGTCGGTCGAAACCGAATAGATCTCGACGCCCAGCTTCTGGAACTCGGCGTAATGGTCTGCGAGGTCTTCCAGTTCGGTCGGGCAGACGAAGGTGAAGTCAGCCGGGTAGAACACCACCACGGACCACTTACCCTTCAGCGAGGCATCCGTGACTTCGACGAACTGGCCGTTCTTGTAAGCCTGTGCCTTGAACGGTTTGATTTCGGTGTTGATCAACGACATCGTTATTTCTCGCGTGGTTGGTTGGAAACCACGTATTTTACGCAAGTGCAGCAATAAATCTAATTGATAGTTGGGATTGGGTTGATTGGCTGTGGCTATCGATATGGCGGAAGTGCTTGATCTGTCAGGGTGGTGCTCCTTCGCTGCGGCGCAGTCGCGCATCGACCACCGTGGCGGTGACGATGTCGCTGCCGACATTTACTGTGGTGCGCAGCATGTCCAGGATCCGGTCCACCCCCAGCACGATGCCGATGCCCTCGGCTGGCACTTCGAAGGTGACCAGCAGGCCGGCGATCAGCGGCAGCGAACCTCCCGGTATTCCGGCCACCGCCACCGCGCTCAACACGGCCAGCAACATCAAGACGGCCTGCTGAGCCAGCGATAGTTCGATGCCAAAGGCCTGTGCCACGAACAGCACGACGCAGCCCTCGAACAGGGCCGTGCCGCTCATGTTCATGGTCGCGCCCAACGGCAGCACAAAGCCGGCCGTCGTCGGCGACAATTTCAACTCGTCTCGTGCAATGGCAAGCGAGGCGGGCAGGGAGGCGCTGCTGGAACTGGTCGAGAACGCCGTGACCAGCAGCGGGCGAATCTGCTTGAAGTAGGCCAGTGGCCGCCGTCCTGTGAACAGGCGCAGCCATAGCGACATGGTGCCGAACAGGTGCAGGAACAGCGCCGCCGAACAACTTACGACGAATACCGACAGGGTCAGCAGGATATCTACGCCGACTTTCACGATGACGCTGTAGATCATCGCCGGTACCGCATAGGGCGCGAGCTTGAGCGCGAAGCCGACGATACCGGTCATCACTTCGCAGATCAGATCCAGGCCGGCTTGAAAGCGGGCACGTTTTTCTTCGCCCAGCTGTGTTGCTGCGGCGCCGACCAGGATGGCGAACAGGATCAATGGCAGCACATCGCCCAGCGCGCCACGACTCTGGCCGACAAAGGCGCCGAACAGGTTGCGTGGCATGAACATGTCCACCAGCACGGCCAGACTCATCGGAGGTTGCCCGCGCTCGACCTCTACCGCTTTCTGCGCACTGCCGCCGTACTCGCTCATGAGCAGTTGCTGCGAACCCGCGGCCAGATGATGGCCGGGCTGCAGCAGGTTCATCATGATCAAGCCGATCGTCACGGCGATGGCCATATTCGCGAAAAACAAGAAGAAGGTGCGGCCGGCGAGTGGACCTAGCCGATCCAGCCGGCCCAACTGCGTGATGCCGGAGGCCAATGAGGCGAATACCAGCGGGATCACCACGAAGAACAGCAAGCGCAGGAAAATTTGACCAAAGGGATCAAGCACGGAGGTAGCTACGGAGCGTGCGCCTGTCAACACCTCCGGATAAAACTGACCGATGCCAAGTGTGGCCACGCCTGCGATTACACCGATCGCCAGCCCCCAAAGAATGCGTGTCGCGAGGGATTTAGTTGTACTCATGGACTCGAATGTACGTGGTCAGGGAGATCGCGTCATGTCGGTGCATGCCCCGGGCCCCACCCGTAGTTGCCCTACAATGCTGCTGTGCAATAACGACAGCCAAACGAGGTTTTCGCCAGTGCGCTAAAATGCGTCTTTTACCCGGAGGCGATATGGCCCAGCTTGCATCTCCCGGCGCGCGATTCCGCGACGCCCTGGCCGCCGAACAACCCTTGCAGGTGATTGGTGCGATCAATGCCAATCACGCCTTGCTCGCCAAGCGTGCAGGCTACCGCGCGATCTATCTTTCCGGCGGTGGCGTCGCAGCCGGCTCGCTGGGGTTGCCCGACCTGGGCATCAACACGCTCGAAGACGTGCTGATCGACGTGCGTCGCATCACCGACGTGTGCGACACGCCGCTGATGGTGGATATCGACACGGGCTTTGGTCCGAGCGCGTTCAATATTGCGCGTACGGTGAAGAGCCTGATCAAGGCCGGTGCCGCCGCTTGCCATATCGAAGACCAGGTCGGCGCCAAGCGTTGCGGTCATCGCCCCGGCAAGGAAATTGTCTCCGCCAGCGAAATGGCCGACCGCGTCAAGGCCGCTGCCGATGCCAAGACCGACCCGGACTTCTTTCTGATTGCCCGCACCGACGCCATCGCGGTCGACGGTGTGGACGCCGCGATCGAACGCGCCATCGCCTGTGTCGAAGCCGGTGCCGACGGCATTTTCGCCGAGGCTGCCTACGACTTGCCGACTTACCGTCGTTTCGTCGATGCGGTGAAGGTTCCTGTGCTTGCCAACATCACCGAGTTCGGCCAGACGCCGCTGTTCAGCGTCGATGAACTGCGCACCGCCGGTGTGAGCATCGTGCTGTATCCGCTCTCCGCCTTCCGTGCGATGAACAAGGCCGCCGAGAACGTGTACACCACGATTCGCCGCGACGGCCATCAGCGCAACGTGATCGACAGCATGCAGACCCGCGAAGAACTCTACGACCGCATCGGTTATCACGACTTCGAAAAGCGCCTGGATGCGCTGTTCGCAAAGCAAGGCTGAAACCCCATTCCCAGCAAGGGCGCATGCTGCCCTTGCGTTGCTTTAAGGCATCTCCAGGAGAGTCACTGATGAGTGAGCAAACCCTTCCCAAGGCCAAGAAATCCGTCGCTCTTTCCGGCGTGGCTGCGGGTAACACCGCATTGTGTACCGTCGGCCGCAGCGGCAACGATCTGCACTATCGCGGTTACGACATCCACGATCTGGCGGCCAAGGGCTGCTTCGAGGAAGTCGCTTATCTTCTGGTGCACGGCGTGTTGCCGAACTGGTCCGAGCTCAACGCCTATCGTGCCAAGTTGAAGCGTCTGCGCGGCCTGCCGGCACCGGTCAAGAGTGCGCTGGAGCTGCTGCCGGCAGCGACCCATCCGATGGACGTCATGCGCACGGGTTGTTCGGCGCTCGGTACGGTACTGCCGGAGAAAGACGACCATAACGTCACAGGCGCACGCGACATTGCCGATCGCTTGATGGCCTGCTTCGGTTCGATCCTGCTGTATTGGTATCACTTCAGCCACAACGGCAAGCGCATCGAAACCGTGACCGAGGACGAATCGATCGCGGCGCATTTCCTGCATCTGCTGCATGGCAAGAAGCCCAGCGAGCTGCACGCGCAGGCCCTGGACAAGTCGCTGGTGCTGTATGCCGAGCATGAATTCAATGCTTCGACCTTCACCGCGCGCGTCATCGCCGGCACCGGTTCGGATATTTACTCGGCGATCACCGGTGCGATCGGCGCGCTGCGTGGCCCCAAGCATGGCGGTGCCAACGAAGTGGCGATGGAAATCATCGCGCGCTATCGCAATGCGGCCGATGCGGAAGCGGATATCCGCGCCCGTGTGGAGCGCAAGGAAATCATCATCGGCTTCGGTCATCCGGTCTACACCGTGTCCGATCCGCGCAACGAGATCATCAAGGAGATCTCGCGCAAGCTGTGCACCGATGGCGGCAATCCGACCCTGTTCGACGTGTCCGAGCGCATCGAGAAGCTGATGTGGGACCTCAAGAAGATGTTCCCGAACCTCGATTGGTACTCGGCCAGCGCGTATCACATGATGGGCGTGCCCACGGCGATGTTCACCCCGCTGTTCGTCATCGCACGCACCTCCGGCTGGAGTGCGCATGTGATCGAACAGCGTGAGGACGGCAAGATCATTCGCCCGAGCGCGAACTACACAGGTCCGGATGATCTGGCTTACGTGCCGATCGAAAAGCGCTGAGCTTGCTGTGATGTTTTGAAAGAGGCAGGGGCTTTATCGCTCCTGCCTTTTCTTTTGTCCTGAGTCATGGGCGGTCGCGACTGAAGTCGCTCCTACAAACTTGGGAAAGCATCGCTAGCTTGTAGGAGCGACTTCAGTCGCGACCGGCTTAGGTCGTACTCGAAACCCAAGCTGAGGAAACGACCGGACAGGTGTAACACACGCGATACACGCGCCCTGAGTTTGCGCGTCTGTGTCGAGCAGTGCGTTCCAAGTGCATGAAAACCATCACGACGCGATATGCACTGCAAACTGAATACCCCGCTGATCAGGCATGCTGGTGTAACACCTGCGTATCACTCGGCCATCCAAACGGCTGAACGAGATGCCGTTGAATGGCCATGATATGATTTAATTCATTGATTTATATTGATTATTTGTGGAGTCGCGCCGTCCCTGCGACATGGCACACAAGCTGCAAGAAGTGAGCGCTGCAACGAAAGACAAACAGGGGGTTACCGCATCGTTCACGGAGACCCAATCATGCGCAAGACTCTACTTGTAACAGCCGTATGCCTCGGACTGGGATTTGCACTTCCGGCCTTGGCGGATGATACGCAGACCGGCGGAGCCGGACCCAGCGCACAGCGCCATTCAACCGTAACTGCCGACGCGTATGCCAATGGACTGGGCAGCGCAGCGGCCAATAATGGAGGAACCGCGACCTCGTCGGTCGCCAGCTCGTTCAATACCAGTAACGCCATCGCAACCAGTACGCTCGAAGGCACCGTTACCGATATCCGCATCCACGATATCGGCAACGTCGCCCGCAACACGGGTGATGCCAGTGGCGGTAATGGCGGTTCGGGCGGTCGCGGCTATGGCGGCGACGGCAATGGCGGTCGCGGTGGTTCCGGTGGCGATGGCGGTAACGCACGTTCGCACAGCGGCGATGGCGGATATGCCGATAGCGCCAGCGGCGACACCGGCTCATTCAGCGCCGCATCCGGTGGAAACAGCAACGGCGATAGCGGCAATGCTCGCAATCGTCAGCGTGGCGCCGGCAACGGTACCGCAACGACGGGTGCCTCAAGCTGGGCAGGCGGTGCCGGCACCAGTGGTGCGTCGACCGCGAGCAGCGGTGCTTCGACAGCGTCCGGCGGTGCTAGCGGCTCGTCGGCGAGTACCGGCGGAGCAGGCGGTGCCGGTGGTGCGGGTGCCAGTGGTACGGGCGGTGCGGGTACTGGTGGTGCCGGTGGTGGAGGCGCGGCTGGTGGTACGGCCATGGCCGATGCGGGCACGTTCAACATGTCCAACACCATGGACAGTGCGGCAGCGGCGGCGGCAGGCGTAAGCGTCATTGCACAGAACAGCGGCCTTGGCTCGCTGATCCAGCAAAGCGTAAACGTCCAGGCCAATCTGAACGTCGGTCCATAAGATCGCTAACGACATCGGGGGGCGCGCAAGCGCCCCTCGATCGTTGCGGCGAATGAGGGAGTGTACGCCATGCGATCCCATCGATATCTGCTTGGCTTTCTCTGTGCTTGCGTAAGCGCTGGCGCGTTTGCGTCCGATCCACCGCAGTCGGCAGACGGCCACGATGTCGCCGGCTTCGGCCGCAGCATCGACAGCAACGCCTTGGCGAAGCTGAGCGGCGGAACCAATGTCACATCGAACATGACCCTGACCGGCACGGTCAGCAATAACGCCGATACCAATGTGGCCACCGGGTTCAACGATATTTCATCCGGCTCGTTCAGCGGTGCCACGGGTATACCGATGGTGATCCAGAACACCGGTAACAACGTTCTGATCCAGAACGCCACCATTCTCAACGTGCAGTTTCAGCCGTGATGAACAAGCGCGCCCTATGCTGCGGATTCGCCCTGCTGCTGGCGCCGCTTTGCGTTGGCGCGGTGGATCTGACCGGTGTGCAGGGCGAGGGCTACCGCTTGCACATCACCAGTCTGAAAGAAGCGCGTTTCAAGAACACGGTACGGCAGAAGTACGACTTCAGCTGTGGCTCGGCAGCGGTGGCGACGCTGCTGACCTACCAATACGGTTATCCGATCAACGAAGAAACGGCGTTTGCGCAGATGTATGCACACGGCGATCGCACCAAGATCAACAAGGAAGGTTTCTCGCTGCTGGATATCAAGATGTTTCTCGCGGCCAACGGTTTCGATGCCGATGGGTTCCAGGTGCCGCTGGAGAAGCTGGAAGAAGAAAACCTGCCTGCGATCGCGCTGGTCGACGAGCGCGGTTATCACCATTTCGTGGTGATCAAGGGTGTCCGCAACGGGCGTGTACTGGTTGGCGATCCCGCGCTTGGCACGCGTTCGGTGCCGATCGCCCAATTCGAAGCGAGCTGGAAGAACGGCTTGGTCTTCGTGATTCATAACCGTCGCAATCAGGCGGTATTCAACAGCGCGAAGGACTGGCGCGTCGTGCCGATGGCACCGCTGGGCCTGAGCATCGATCGTAGCGGGCTTGACCGGATCACCATCCCCAAGCGCGGTCCAGGCGATATCTAGGCGATGACGTCATGACCTTCCAGCGCACATTAATTATCGGAATCGCTCTTGGCCTTGCAAGCCAGGCGGCGTTCGCAGCCGATGGCATCGGATATTGGCAGCCGGTGAGCGACCAGCGCCTGGAGCAGATGCGCGGCGGCTTCGATCTCGGCAGCGGCATCGTGGCATCGCTGGGTATCGACCGCGCGGTCTATATCAACGGAAACCTGGTCACCAGCACCAGCGTCAACATTCCCGACATCAGTCATATCAGTAGCGCTCAGGCGACAGCGCTGGCAGCCGTGATGAATACGGCCAACCTGGTGCAGAACGGCCCCGGCAACAGCGTCGATCCATCGATGCTGAGCCAGGCGCACGGCGCAACGATCATCCAGAACACCTTGAACAATCAGCAGATCCAGGCGCTGACCACGCTCAACGTAAGCACCAACAGCCTGAATCTGTTTCGCGCCATGGGACTGCAAGAAAGCCTGCAATCGGCCTTGATCGGTTCGCAGGGACATTGAGGCTTGGACTTTAGGGGAACGTCGATGGCACAGGGATCATGGAAAAAGCAGTGTGCAGTCGGATGCCTGGCTAGCCTGGGCATACTGAGTGGCGTGGTCGTTGCCCAACAGACGCCCGATGACGCCCAGCCGGCGCCCGACGTGCGCCAGCGCATTTCCGAGCAGGGCCAGCATATCGACGAGATGCGCGACAAGATCGATGCCCAGCTCGAACAGCTGGCCGCGATGCAACGCGAACTGGCCAAGCAGGAAGCGGACTATCGCGCATTGCGCAAAGCGGTCGGGATGGATGTGCTCGACAAGCAGCGCGCCGGCAATATCGCTGCGGGCGGTAGCCGCGCCTCGGCACTGCCGATGCCGGCGGCCGATGCGATTGCCGCCGCGGATGCCGCTACGGACGATACCAGGCAGCCTGTCGGTCAGGCGCCGCAACGCGACGACCGTCCGCCCGAGGTCGCGCCCATTTTCGATCAGCCGGGCGTGTTGACACCACGTGGCAAGCTGGTGGTCGAGCCGTCGTACCAGTTCGGTTATTCCTCGGCCGACCGTGTTGCGCTAGTAGGCTATACGGTGATCCCGGCAATTCTTATCGGCCTGATCGATGCGCGCCAGGTCAAGACCACCACGCAGACCGGCGCTATCGCAGCGCGCTACGGCATCACCAATCGGTTGGAAGTGGAGGTGCGCGTGCCGTATGTCTACTCGCATACCGATACGATCAGCCGCGAGATATTCACCGGTACCGCGCAGGACAACGTGTTCACTACCAGCGGTCACGGCATCGGCGACGTCGAGGCCACCGCGCGCTACCAGGTCAACGACGGTGGTGCGGACAAGGCTTATTACATTGCGTGGCTGCGTTTCAAATCGCGCACCGGCACCGACCCCTTCGAAGTGACGACCGATTGCGTGACGCGTTGCGTGCAAAATGCGACCGGTACCGGATTGCCGCTGCAGTCGCCGACCGGATCGGGTTTCTATTCGCTGCAACCGGGCGTGACCTGGCTTTATCCGTCCGATCCGGTGGTGTTCTTCGGTAACCTGAGCTACCTGCACAATTTCCCGCGCGACAACGTCACGCGTAATCTGGTGCTTGCCGGCAAGGAAAATCTGGGCAAGGTAAAACTGGGCGATATCGTTGACGTCAGCATCGGCATGGGCCTGGCCTTGAACGAGAAAGCTTCTTTCAGCATCGGCTACGACCAGAGCTTTATCGGTACCACCAAGCAGAACAATCAGACGGTGCCTGGCTCGGCCAAGTCGGTACTGGGCACCTTGCTCATCGGCGGCTCTTATCGCTTTAACCCGAAGCGCACCGTGAACTTCACCCTGGGTGTCGGCGTGACGCGCGACACCCCGGATGCGACGGTAACAGTACGCGTGCCGATGATGTATTGAGAGCAGGAGTGAGTGTTCAGGAGTGAGGAGTGAGAGTGGCTCGACCCCGCGTTCGGCTCCTTATCATTCACTTCTCACTCCTCTCCACTCACTCCTGCTCTAACAAGCTTGCGCTTCTGCACCCACCAACCGCCGCCGCACACCAGCGCCACCAGCGCCACGTCCAGCACGTACTTCATCCACTCGCGCGCGTCGAACCACGCCGATACCAGATGGTCGTGGGCGATCATGCGCGCTGCGGTCCATGCAATGGCCGCGGCGCCTATATAGATGATGATCGGGAAGCGTTCGATCAGCTTGAGGATCAGGGTCGAGCCCCACACCACCAGCGGCACGCTGATCGCCAGGCCGATGATCACCAGCCCCATATGCCCGCTCGACGCGCCGGCAATCGCCAGCACGTTGTCCAGGCCCATCAAGGCATCGGCAACGATGATCGTGCGCAGCGCTGCCCAGAAGTTGCCGGCCGGATTGATGTGATGATCGTTGCCGTCTTCGGTTTTCAAAAGCTTCCACGCGATCGGCAAAAGCAACAGGCCGCCGGCCAGCATCAGGCCCGGCAGCTTCAGCAGGTAGACGACGACCGCGGTCAAGGCGACACGCACCGCGACGGCGCCGAAGGTGCCCCAGAACACGGCCTTCTTTTGCAGCTGCTTGGGAAGATTGCGCGCGGCCAGCGCGATCACGATGGCGTTATCGCCCGCGAGCACGAGGTCGAGCAGGATGATGGCCAGGAGGCTGGAGAGAAAATCGGTACCGGTCAGTTCCATGCGGGTTTCCTTGCGCGCTTGACTCATGCGACGACGGCAGGCGCGCGCGGCCTGCAGTCATCGCAAAAGTCTCGTTCGCAGCCAGTGCCGCCGTGGCGCCCGGAGCGGAGTGTCCGCTCGTGATGACGATCGCCACACGGGGACTTGCTCAAGATGAGCCGGCCGCCCGGAACTACTCCCCTTTGGGATGTAAGTACGGCGCGGATTGTACAGGCGGGCGGGGAAGGGCGATAGCGTGCTGCGTCACGACGTGCCCTGGTCAGGCCCCTCGGGCTAGAATAGGCGTTTTCCTCTCGACGAGACTCGCCCCATGAGTGCGCACGACATCCGTTCCGCCAAGCGTCCCGATCCCGACCAGCCGATGGTCGATATCGCCAACTACGTGGTCGATTACAAGATCGACTCGAAGGAAGCGTACGACACGGCGCGCTACATGTTGCTCGACTCGCTGGGCACCTCGATGTTGGCGATGAAGTTTCCCGAATGCGTGAAGCATCTGGGGCCGGTCGTCCCGGGCGCGAACATGGTCGGCGGCGCACGCGTGCCCGGTACCAGCCACGAGCTCGACCCGGTGCAGGCCGCATTCGCCATCGGCACGCAAATCCGCTGGCTCGATTTCAACGATACCTGGCTGGCGGCCGAGTGGGGTCATCCGTCGGACAACCTCGGCAGCATCCTGGCCGTGGCCGATTACCTGAGCCGCAAGGCCGAGCGTGAAGGCGGCAAGGCGCTGACCGTGCGCGACGTGCTGACCTACGCGATCAAGGCTCATGAGATCCAGGGCTGCTACGCGCTCAAGAACAGCTTCAACCGCGTCGGCCAGGATCACGTCATCCTGGTGCGCCTGGCCTCGACCGCTGTCGCCACCGCGATGCTTGGCGGCGACAAAGAGCAGATCACCACCGCCGTGTCGCATAGCTGGATCGACAACGGTGCGCTGCGTACCTACCGCCATGCCCCCAACACCGGCCCGCGCAAGAGCTGGGCTGCCGGTGATGCCTGCCGTCGTGCCGTCACGCACGCCATCAATGCCGTGTATCGCGGTGTGGTGGGTTACCCGTCCGCGCTGTCGGCCAAGACCTGGGGTTATTACGACGTCGCCTTCAAGGGCAACGCGTTCGAGTTCGAGCGTCCGTTCGGCAGCTACGTGATGGAGAACGTGTTGTTCAAGATCAGCTTCCCGGCGGAATTCCACGCCCAGACCGCAGTGGAGTGCGCGATGCAGCTGCACGGCCAGGTCGCCGGAAAGCTCGACCAGATCGAAAAGATCGTCCTGGAGACCCAGGAAGCGGGTTGCCGCATCATCGACAAGACCGGTCCGCTGGCCAACTATGCCGACCGCGATCACTGCATCCAGTACATGGTGGCCGTGCCGCTGATCTTCGGCCGCCTGACCGCGGACGACTACAACGACGATGTCGCCGCCGACCCGCGTATCGATGCGTTGCGCGACAAGATGGAAGTGCGCGAGAACCCGCAGTTCACCAAGGACTACTTCGATCCCGACAAGCGCTACATCGGCAACTCGGTGCAGGTGTTCTTCAAGGACGGCACCAGCACGGACAAGGTCTCGATCGACTTCCCGATCGGCCATCGCAACCGTCGTGCCGAAGGCATCCCGGTACTGCTGAAGAAGTTCGAGGCGGCCATGCGCGGTCACCTGCCGGCACACAAGGTCAAGGCGATTCTCGAGGCCACCCAGGATCCCGCCAAGCTCGATGCCATGTCCGTTCACGATTTCATGACGCTTTTTGCGGTTTAAATCGATGTGAGCCGAAACTGAACGGGCGCGTCTGGTAAATCCCTAAATGTTTAGTTTTTGCTAAACTGCCGGCGCCCGTACTGGATGCAAGTAATCCCCGCTCTGCGTGCCGCGTTAACTCGATGCGAGCGCCAGGTGCCCCGAAGCGCATACGAAGAAAAACCAAGAAAGGAGATATCCAATGAATCGTAAGGGCCTGTATTTTCTGATCGCCCTGGCTCTGGGTGGCGTTGGCGCCGCTCATGCACAGGATCAGGCGGCTTCGAGCACGCCGAGCTACGACGGTCGCTGGTACATCGCGCCGACCGTTGGCGGCTACTACAACGATACCGACCGCAACACCAACAGCCGTCAGGTTTACTACGGTCTGGGCGTCGGCCGCTTCATCTCGCCGAACGCGTCGATCGACCTGTTCATCGACCGCACCAAGCGCGACCGTGATGGCGCCGTCGGTGGCGGCAACTGGTCGAACAACAACTACGGTGTGACCGGTCGCTGGTACTTCGGTGATTGGAACTCGTTCCGTCCGTACATCCTGGGCGGCATCATGGGCAGCTACCACCACGACCGTGGTGACAAGGGCTGGTCGCCGGCCGCCGAGCTG
>Ga0105240_10001189_pt1 | contig 45474 bp, 29 predicted proteins | sample KBSC54metaG_FD_80426 | JGI IMG/M metagenome (GOLD analysis project Ga0105240, IMG submission 80426) | Corn rhizosphere microbial communities from Kellogg Biological Station, Michigan, USA - KBS C5-4 metaG | ecosystem: Host-associated > Plants > Roots > Rhizosphere > Soil | place: Michigan, USA... | reverse complement strand
GTACCCATACGAAGGCGGGTTAAAAAGGATTTCATTAAAAATAAGATCCTGCATTGCAGGGGGCTCGGGCAGTCCGGCCTTGCAGTTGTTCTCTGCGCTGATCTCATTTAAAGCGCAATCGCTTACCTGCTGCACGCTCAGGGAATAAATCTGCCGGGAAAGTATCGGTTCTTGCAGCGTGAGCGACACCCGGTCATAAAAAGGAGGGACCGGCAGGGCTTCGGCGGGATTGCCGGGCCCGGGAGAAAAATTATAATTCAAAGCATGCGTCGCGGAAAGGCTGTCCAGCGGTTCGCTGAATAAAGCCAGGATATGCAGTGAATCCACCGTGATGCTGCGAAGCAGTTCCGGACCCGAAAGATCCGGATTTTCTGCATTGGCGGAGTTGGTTTTTCCCGGCGTCCCGCCCGTTGCCTGATCACTGGCCGTCCAGTTGGAAATGCCGGTGCAGGGGTTTTTCAGATCGATCATTTCGAGGCTCCAGCCGCCAGCTGCTTTCAGCTCATTATGAAACCAGTTTTTATCGTACTGAAGGGCATGAACCACATTCCCGTCCTCCGCCATCAAAATGATTTCGCCGGTCTCGTGATTCAGGGATGGGAACCCGGTGATCCCGAGCGCCGGGCCAAATGCATGGTAAGCATCTTCTGCAGCCGCAGGACAAAGAACCAGAAAGCTGTCTGCTGCCAGCTGGTAATCCTTTTTAATGGATGCTGTTGTGTTGCCGTTGCTGATTTTCCAGTTGTGGAGATTCACTGTTTTTCCCGAAACATTCTTCAGTTCAATAAAAGAAGAGGAAGGTAAACCGATGGACGGCGAAGGGTCTGCGAGGAATTCATCTATTAGCACATTATAACGTGCATTTTGTGCAGAGCAGGAAAGGGCGGAGCAAAACCCGGATAATAGCAGGAGAAAGCATCGAAAACATATTGACTGGTTCATTTTGTAAAAATAATTTGGCGGCCAGCCGATTGGAGGTTATTTTTACGGTGAAAATGAACGTGATTTACACCAATACAAAACACAGCATAAAGATGTCCCGGAGCGGGGAAGCTGCCTGATTGTTTTGTATTTCAAGATAATGAAGCCTTCCCGGATCGGGGAGGCTTTTTGATTTATAAACATTAAAATACATCAAAACAAAACCAATGAAAGTTGCAGTTGTCGGCGCTACCGGCCTGGTAGGAACCAAAATGTTGCAGATCCTGGAAGAAAGGAATTTTCCGGTAAGCGAACTCCTTCCCGTGGCATCAGAAAAATCTGTCGGGAAGAAAGTCCGCTTTAAGGGAAAGGATTATTCTGTAGTGAGTGCCGCTGATGCCATTGCCGCTAAACCGGCCCTGGCTTTGTTTTCTGCGGGTGGCGCCACCTCCCTGGAATGGGCGCCGAAATTTGCGGCCGCCGGCATTACGGTGATCGACAATTCCTCTGCCTGGCGGATGGACCCGGCCAAAAAGCTGGTGGTTCCGGAACTCAATGCCGATGTGCTGGGCAGAGAGGATAAAATAATTGCCAATCCGAATTGTTCCACCATTCAGATGGTGGTGGCATTAAATCCACTGCATAAAAAATATAAGGTCAGGAGAATCGTGGTCAGTACCTATCAGAGTGTAACCGGTACGGGGGTGAAAGCGGTGAATCAGTTGTTGAACGAGCGCAAAGGGGTCAGCGGTGAGATGGCCTATAAATATCCGATCGATATGAATGCGATTCCGCAGATCGATGTTTTTCTGGACAACGGGTATACAAAAGAAGAAATGAAAATGCTGAATGAGACCCGCAAGATCATGCGGGACGATTCGATCCGCGTAACCGCCACCACGGTGCGGATTCCGGTCATGGGTGGCCACAGCGAAGCGGTGAACGTGGAATTTGAAAAGGATTTTGACCTGGCCGAAGTAAAGAAACTACTGGCCGAAGCGCCGGGCGTTGTGGTGGTAGACGATCCTGCTGCCCAGCAATACCCCATGCCGCGGGATTCGCACAATCGTGATGAAGTGTTTGTCGGCCGGTTAAGACGTGATGAAACCCAGCCGAATACCTTAAATATGTGGGTAGTGAGTGATAATCTCCGCAAGGGGGCAGCGACGAATGCAGTGCAGATTGCGGAATATCTGGTGGAGAAAAAGTTACTTTGAAGGGGGGTTGACGGTTGACAGTTGACGGTTGACAGACTTTCGGTGTTGAAACAAGACTGTATTGGATCTTTATGATCCCCATAAAGTCCGTCAACTGTCAACTGTCAACCGTCAACTCCCTACACCCGACTCCAATTCTCCCCGCTCTTAATCCGGTACAACGTCATTTCACTGACACCGAATTTATCAGCAAGTTTTTTTATGGTCAGCTGGCGGTTCTGGCTGGAGAGTGTTTTCTTAATGGATTTCACCTGGTCAACGGTGAGTTTTAATCCCACGGAGCGGGTTGCCTGAACTTTTTTATAGGCCCGTTTGGCCGGGCTGCTTTGCTGGTGTTCGATCATTTCCTCCAGGGATACCCATTTGAGATTTTTGCTGGCATTATCCGTTTTGTTATGATTGAGGTGAATGACGTATTTATTTTTCGGAGAAGGCTTTTTTACAAACATCCGGGCAATTTCCCGGTGCAGGTAAAGCGTTCCTTTATTCCCCGGCCGGTGCAGGTTTAATGTTTTGTATCCGGTGGTAACGGAACCATTCAGGAGCTTGCCATCGTCATGAACGTCTTCATAATAACTGGCCACGCGGCCGGATGAAGAGAGTGCGTATTTTTTGCGAAGTTGTTTCCATCCGGGAAACACCAATGGTTTCCAGGTTTCGCCAGGAATTTTTTTTATCATGGCCTCCGGTTTTCTTAAAGTTACAAAAAACCGAAACGTGGTGAAGAAAATCTATTGGGAAACGCATGGAATGAAAAACCGGAGGGAAATCGTGGATGGTATATAGTGGATGGTGGATGGACGTTCGTGTCACGTCCATTGGAGATTCGCCGGGTCTTTTCCCGCAACGAGTACCATCCACCATCTACTATATACCATCCACGATTCCCTAATTTCCCATAAACTTCAAAAACTCCTTTTCCGTCAATATCTTAATAGAAGCGATCTTCTTGGCCTTTTCGAGTTTACTCCCCGCGTCCTCACCCACCACCAGGTAGTTCAGTTTGCTGCTGACCCCGCCCAGGATCTTTCCGCCCTGCTTTTCCACCAGGGCCTCCGCGTCGCTTCTTTTTAATTCATTGAGGGTTCCGGTAAACAGGAAGCTGAGGCCGGCCAGGCTGCCCGTTTCGGTTTTATCTGATCTTGAACTGCGCAGGTTTATCCCCAGTTCCTCCAGCCGGGCCAGCATTTGCCGGTTGTCGGGGTTTTCGAAGAACTGGACGATGCTGCCCGCGACCTTCGGACCGATGTCTTCCAGTTCGAGCAATTGTTCCTGGCTGAAATCCTTAAAATCCGGGAGATAGCTTACGGCTTTCGCCAGGGTTTTTGCCGTGGTTTCTCCCACATACCGGATACCCAGTCCGAAAATGAGCCGGTGGAGCGGTTGTTTTTTTGAAGCTTCTATGGCGGTCCGCAGATTGTCGATGCTTTTTTCTCCGAAACCTTCGAGTTCCGCAATTTTGTCGAATGGGAGCCTGTATATGCCGGGTACATCTTTCAAAAATCCCAGTTCATAGAATTTCATCACGTTGGCGGCGCCAAAACTCCGGATGTCCATGGCATCCTTGCTCACGTAATGAATGATGCGTTCCACCACCTGGGCGGGACAGTTGATATTGATGCAGCGCAGCACTGCTTCATCTTCGGTTTTCACGAGTTCGTCGCCGCAGGCCGGGCAATGGGTCGGGAAAACAATTTTCTTTTCTTTGCCCGTGCGCAGTTCCGGCATGGATTTTACAATATAGGGGATCACATCTCCGGCTCGTTCCACCAGGACGGTATCGCCCAGCCGCAGGTCCTTGGAGCGGACCACATCTTCATTAAAAAGCGAAACCGAACCCACGGTGACCCCGCCGATCGGAACCGGTTCGATTTTGGCAACCGGCGTAATGCTGCCGGTGCGAACCACCTGGAATTCCACTTTCAGCAGTTTGCTGGTTGCCTGCCGGGCTTTGAATTTAAAGGCAATGGCCCAGCGGGGATGGTGGGTGGTCATGCCCATTTTATCCTGCAGGGTAAAGTCATTTACCTTGACCACCATGCCATCTATTTCATAAGGAAGCTGATCGCGTTTGGTTTCAAAGTCGAGGCAATAATCAATCACTTCCCGGATATGTTTGAAAACTTTCTTTTCTTTCTGCGGACTGCGGAAACCGAGATTCCACAGCATATCGAGGGAAGCGCTGTGCGTGAGCGGGGTCTTCTTTGATTTGGCGGTGTGGGCATTTTCTGTGCCGGTCATTTCACCCCGGTCCACATCCAGATTTTCCTTGTCGGAAAAATAGCTGATATGATACAGGAAAGCCTCCAGGATCCGGCGGCCGACTTCCGCCGGATCCTTCATGTGCAGCGAACCGGAAGCGGCATTGCGCGGATTGGCCAGGGGCGGGAGCTGCTGCTCAGCCAGCCCGGCATTGAATTTCTTAAAGCTTTCTTTATTCATCAGGACTTCGCCGCGGATCTCCACCTGTTCTATTCCATAGCTGGAAAAAGCCGCGGAAAGCGGAACCGAGCGGATCTGTTTAATATTTGTGGTGATATCATCGCCTTCCACGCCATCGCCGCGGGTGGCCCCGCGAACCAGCAGATCGTTTTCATAGATGAGCGAAATGCTGGCGCCGTCGAACTTGGGCTCAACACAATATTCGATCGTGGAAAGTCCGGTCAGTTCCCGGGCTTTCCGGTCCCAGTCCAGCAGGTCATCCGAATTATAAGAATTCTCCAGCGACAACATGGGAACCAGGTGATGGATGACCGGAAAATTTTTGGTAAGTCCTTTGGCAACCCGCTGGGTAGGCGAGTCGGGGGTGATCCGGGACGGATCGGCGGCCTCGGCTCTCTCCAGCCATTTGTAGAGGCTGTCGTATTCCGGATCGGTGATCAGGGGATCGTTCAGAATATAATAGCGGTATTCATGAAAAACCAGCGCCTGGCGCAGGGACCGGAGTTCTTTGTCCGCAATCGTTTTGGCATCGGCCCGCCGGAGCAGGGATTGGGTGAGATCCTGCAGCTGGCGGGTTTGTTCTGAAGAATACATAGAAGCGATTTACTGCTGAAAAATAATACAGGCAACGGACATGTCAGATCAACAGGTATTCAAAAATTTCGCCGATTCCTGATTATATTGTGTACCGGGGAAATCGGTGAAATACAAAAATACGCGCAATGCAGACAAGTAAACTTCAGGAAAGGAAAGATATCAAAGCGGTATTGCAACAACTGGAAAGTGACGGGGTGATCGGGATCTCGGTGGACTGTGTCATTTTTGGTTTTGATGAAAACGAGCTGAAGGTACTGATGATCAAATCGGATATGGAGAAATTTGAAGGGAAGTGGTCCCTGCTGGGCGATCTCGTTCACCGGAATGAGAACCTGGACGAAGCGGCCTACCGGGTACTGAAGGAGAGAACGGGTATGCACGATGTTTACCTGGAACAGGTCAGGGCATTCGGTCAGGTAGGAAGGCATCCGGCGGCGCGGGTGGTGACCATTGCTTATTGTTCACTCATTAATATCCGGCAGCATAAGCTGGAAAAACAGGACAATGAGCTTCAGTGGCATAACATCGGGCTGGGGGTGGACATGGCTTTTGATCACCAGCAGATATTGAATACCTGTCATGAATGGCTTCAGAAGCGGGTGCAGGAACATCCCCTGGGCTTCCGCCTGCTTCCCCAGAAGTTTTCACTCCGGGAATTGCAGAATTTATACGAGTCCATTCTGGAAGTCAAGCTGGACCGTCGCAATTTCCGGAAGAAGTTTTTTTCCATGGATCTGCTGGAAGATACCAATGAATATGAATTCGACGTACCGCACCGGCCTGGAAAATTGTATAAGTTCAATTACGAGAAGTACCGGAAGAAGGAGCGCAGGAAATTTATGGGGATAGATTTTTAGGGTGGATTGGCCGCCTCCCATTTACCATCCACCATCTGCCATCCGGGGGCCAAAGCAGCATTTCCCCCACCAGGGTTGTCTTAATCCGTTAACACATAGCAATATTTTGCGAACTCGTTAACCGATGGGAAATATTTTCCCTGAAAATGTTAAAATTCGCAAAATTTGTATATTTTTAGCACTTAATTGCTTTAAACCATTGATTATGACCATTACGCGATTGCTTAAGAGGCTCTCTTTCCTCTTTTTATGTGTATCATTTACACAGTTAGCATTCTCCCAGACAAAAACAGTTACCGGTACAGTTACAGACGACAAGGGCGCTCCCGTGCAGGGAGCATCTGTAACCGTAAAAGGTGCTTCAACCGGCACCACTACCGATGCGACGGGAGCTTTTAGTCTGAATGTACCTGAATCAGCCAAAACCCTGGTGATCAGTTCAGTCGGATTTAATGAGCAGGAGGCGAACATTACCAACAGCTTAACGGTAAGCGTTGCCCTTGTTTCATCATCACAGTCTTTAAATGATGTAATTGTAATTGGCTACGGAACGGTTAAAAGAAAGGATGCGACCGGTTCGCTGACTACCGTTTCTGCCAAGGAATTCAACCAGGGGGTGATTACCTCACCCGATCAGTTGTTGCAAAACAAAGTTTCCGGTTTGGAAATTGTGAACAACAGCGGACAGCCTGGTACGGCAACAACCATTAAAATCAGGGGGAACAGCACCATCATTGGTTCCGGCAATCCATTATATGTGGTTGATGGGATTCAACTGGATGGCAGGGATGCCCGTCCATCCGTAAATTTAGGAACGGGAGGTTTCGGTTCAACACCGAATTCAAATCCGCTCCTGTATATTAATCCGGCCGACATTCAGGACATTACGGTTTTGAAAGACGCTTCCTCCACCGCTATTTACGGATCCCGCGGTGCAAATGGCGTAATCGTAATTACTACTAAAAAAGGAAGTTCAGGTCCGATAAAACTGGAAGCCGGGGCATCCATTGGCTCCAATGTCGGTTACATGAAGAAATTTGATGTACTGAATACTGGTGAATACCGGGCAGCGCTGGCAAAATACCACCTGGATACGCTGACGGCGAATCCGCTGGATAAGAAAGGATCCGTAGATGGTCAGGATGCTATTACCACGCATAAAGCAATTCAGAATTACACCCTGGCGGTTAGCGGAGGGAACGAATACGGAAAATTCCGGGCTTCATTCCTGGCTTCCAAAACGCCAGGTTTTATAAAAAATAATCAACTGGATAAATACGTAGGATCTTTTTCAGGGTCTTATAAATTCCTTGATAAAAAGCTGAGTATTGATTTCAGTTTTATTGGAGGCCACACCAATGAAGACATGGTGCTTATTTCCAACACCGCCGGCTCTGCAGGTAATCTGATGAGCGCCGCATTGCAATGGAATCCTACCGCTCCGTTTACAGATGCAACCGGGAAATTTATCGATCCGGGAAATGGGGTAATCAATCCGCTGGCTGCACTTGCCGGAATGAGCGATAAAGCGCAGGTAAATACATACCTTGGAAATATTGGCGCTTCCTACAAGATTCTACCAGGCCTGGAATACAAACTGGTTTATTCCATCAATCAAAGCGATGGAACCCGGAATACTAATATTGATGGTTTTATTCCGGTTATTGCACCCATCACCGGGCAGGGCGAAGGTATTATCTCTGGTGCGTCCTTAACCTCTCAGGTTCTTGACCACACACTTACTTTTAATCACGATCTGAGTTCAGACCTTCATTTAACAGCGCTGGCCGGTTTTGAATATATTAAGAGCAATTATTCTAACAACAGTTTCAGCGCATTGGGTTTTAATATAAACCTCGACCAGTTTCATTTAACCAATGCACAGTATACCGACATTCTGCAAAATGGTCTTTCTCAGGGCGTACCTTCCGTATTTAAAGATATTACTACGGAACTGCAGTCTTATTTTGCAAGGGTTGATTTCAATTTAAAAGATAAATATTACCTGACGGCTACTTTCCGTTCAGACGGATCCAGCAAATTTGGTGCGAATAATAAATATGGGTATTTCCCTTCTGTTGGTGCAAAATGGAATATTGCCAATGAAGATTTCCTGAAAGACAGCAGGGTAGTGAGCAGCCTGGGTCTTCGCGCTACCTGGGGTATTACGGGAAGCCAGGAATTTCCTGCCGGTTCGGCGATCGATCAGTTCAATTTCGGAACTTTCAACAGCATCTCCCAAACGAATGTGGGAAATCCGGATTTGCAATGGGAACAAACGTCGCAGTATGATTTTGGTCTTGACTTCTCTTTCCTGAATAACAGGATCTACGGAAACCTGGATTATTACAATAAGGATAAAACCAAAATCCTTTTCCAGAGTATCGTAATCGCTCCCGGCCCCTCCGCCAACTATTATGTTAATCTTCCCGGTCATCTGGTCAATAACGGGATTGAACTTACGCTGGGTGGCAGAATTATTGAGCAAAGGGATTTCAGCTGGGACCTGACTTTTAATTTTGCTTACAATCACGGTATCCTGAAAGATTTTTATGCGCCCGGTTCTAAAAACGTACTCGCTATTAATACCGGTCAGATTAACGGACAGGGGGTATCCGGTACACTGGGACAGATCATTACCAATAATCAACCCGTTGATGAATTTTACCTGAAGTCGTTTGGTGGATTTGATCAGAAAGGCAATCAGATCATTGGCGCAAATCCCGAATTTGCAGGTGATCCGAACCCCAAGACTTTATTCGGCGGTTCAACAACGCTGCGGTATAAGAAATTTACCCTGAGTGTTAACGGAGGTGGATCCGGCGGATTCCTGATCTATAATAATACAGCTACTTCCGTGTCCAACCTTTCCGGTATTGCCCAGGGCAGAAACGTCGATAAAAATGCTGTGGCCTCAAATGAAATGCCCAGCAGCGGTGTTGGAGCTTCTCAGCGTTTCCTGGAAAAAGGAAATTTCTTTAAGCTGAGAAATGCCAGTATCACATATAATATCGGAAATGTGGGTAGTATTAAGAACTTAAGCGTTTATGTGAGTGGTTCCAATTTATTCATCATCACTAAATTCAGTGGTTTTGATCCGGAAGTCAATATCGATAAGCAAAACAATAATTATCCTTCCCGGTCAATTGAATACATTCCTTATCCCACTCCTCGCAGTTTGCAGGCTGGAGTAAACTTCTCACTCTAAAATATTAAAAGCTATTTATATGCTACAGTCAAAATATATTAAAATATCTGCCGCCTTCTTTTTGTTAGGGGCGCTGGGTTGTACAAAACTGAAAGAACAATACACTGCCAGTGTGCCAAAGGATCAGGCTGTTAGTTCGCTGGGGCCTGGTTTCCCGGGTTTACTGCTTACTGCCGCCTATAATGACATACCCGGTCCTTTCGTAAATCAGGACCAGGTTTTCTCTCTGGAAGAAAATTCGACTGACGAGTCACTGGTTCCAACCCGTGGTGGTGACTGGGATGATAATGGCGTATGGCGGGTGATTCATAATCATACCTGGAACGCCGACCATGGTCAGGTGCTTTCCGTGTTCAATGGTCTGAGTAAGATGAATTTTGATGCAACCAATGTGCTGCAGTTCAACCCGACAAAGGAACAGGCAGCAGAAGCCCGTTTTCTCCGGGTATTTGCACTGTATCATATTCTTGACCTCTATGGTCAGTACCCGTTCAGAAATCCGGGAGATAATTTGTTGCTGCCTCCGAAAGTCTATACAGGGGATAGCGCAGTTACTTTTCTTATTGACGAACTGAATACGATTTTACCGGATCTGGATCCTGCAAATCCAATGACAAAGGCCAACCCTGACGCGGCCAAAATGATGCTGATGCGATTGTATCTGAACAGGGGTGCGTTCAATAACAGGGCAAATCCAACTTTTGATGATGCTGATATGCAACAGGTGATAACCTTGGGTAATTCCATAATCGTTGGTGGTAAATATTCCTATATGTCCAATTATTTTGGAAACTTTAGTGCTTCAAATGGCGCTTCTACGGAAGGGATTTTTGCTTATCCTGCTACCTCCGGCGTTGCTGCGAATAACCCGGGTGTGGATGCACGCTGGATGATGGGGGCTCACTATAATGAATTTACAGCGCAGGCACCAAATGCCGGCTGGAATGGATTTTCCACTATGGGGGATTTCTATAAGAGTTTTGGTTTACCCTTGGCTACCGACTATTCCCTGAAAGACACCCAACTGGATACCAGGCTTGGCCGCCGGGCTACTTCCTGGCCACAAACTACCATAAATTCCGGCATCCGTCCGGGTTTCCTGGTTGGACAACAGTATGACCAGCATGGTGTGGCCTTAAAGGACAGAAAGGGCGCTCCCCTGTCATTTGATCCCAATATTGCAGATAACATGATTGAAACCGGGACCAACCTGGAAGTTACCGGGATCCGCGTCTTTAAATATGTTCCGGATTTTTCTGATCCCACAGGTAAATGGTATTCTTCCAACTCCGGTAACTGGATGATGTTATTGCGTTACCCGGACGTGGTGCTGATGGTTGCTGAAGCGTATATGAGACAGAGCACACCCGACAATGCCGCCGCCCTGGCGCTGATTAACGGACTGAGAACAGTGAGAGGCGCTTCTACTGTTGCCTCCATGTCACTGGTTAATCCAACTAATGTTGACGACCCGACGACCTTACTGGCAGAAAGAGGAAGGGAATTGTATTGGGAAAGTGTAAGAAGAACAGATCTTATCCGCTTCGGAGTATTTAATGTGCTCTGGCAGTATAAACCATCCGACGGGCCTACTTACCTCCTGTTTCCAATCCCTAACCAGGCATTGTCAGTTAACCCCAACCTGAAACAAAATCCTGGCTATAACTAATAATCTATAAAACTTTCATATTTATTGCAAAAGGCCATTACTTACTAATGGCCTTTTGTAATTTTAACTATTTCGAATAATGGACCGGTGACTACCCCCGTTCATCCCTCATACTTATGAATACTATTTCCCGGAACATCTTTCTGTTTTCATTCACTGCTATTGTTTTGTGCAACTCCTGCAAACAGGATCAAACCGCAAAGCCATTATTTGAGCTGGAACAGCATACCGGAATCAATTTTGAAAATACCGTTGTGGATGGTAAACTGGAAAACAGTTTTCTTTTCCGGAATTTCTACAATGGCGGCGGCGTTGCCATAGGCGATATCAATAATGATGGCCTGCCGGATATTTTCTTTACCTCGAACATGGGGGATAATCAGCTCTATTTAAATAAAGGCAATTTCAAATTTCAGGATATCACCCCCGCATCCGGCATTGTCCAGGATAGCATGTGGAGCACCGGGGTGGTATTTGCCGACATCAACAATGATGGCTGGCTGGACATCTATGTTTGTAATTCCGGACACATGAGCAGCGGTCACCGGAAAAATAAATTATACATCAATAATCATAATCTCACGTTCACCGAATCCTCGGCTCAGTATGGCCTGGATATTTCGGCCTATACCACCCAGGTTTCTTTTTTTGATTACGACAACGATGGAGACCTGGATTGCTTTATGATCAACAACAGTCCGGTTCCCGTAAACACACTGAACAATTCAAACCGCCGCGATCTGCCGGATAGGGACTGGCCGGTGGAGAATTTTCTAAAGGGTGGCGGGGATCATTTATTCAGAAATGATAACGGACACTTTACAGAAGTTACCCGGGAGGCCGGAATCCACGGTAGCCTTATCAGCTTCGGACTGGGCGTTTCCGTGGGTGACGTAAACGGGGATGGCTATCCGGATGTATTCGTTTCCAATGATTCCTATGAAAGGGATTATTTATATATCAATCAGCAGAACGGAACTTTCCGGGATGAACTGGAAAACTATTTTGAGCATACCAGCTTCTCTTCTATGGGCGCTGATCTCGCGGATATAAACAACGACGGGTATCCGGAGATCTTTACAACAGATATGCTTCCGGAGGATGATTACCGGCTGAAGACACTGGGTGCATTCGACAATATCGATTTATATAATGCCAAACTGAAAGCGGGATTCTATCACCAGTACGTGAAGAACTGCCTGCAGCTGAATAATAAAAACGGGAAATTCCTGGAAATCGCAGATTACGCCGGCGTGTCTGCCAGCGACTGGAGCTGGGGCGCCCTGATGTTTGACATGGATAACGACGGATACAATGATATCTATGTTTGTAACGGAGTAAACAAGGATGTCACCAATCTGGATTTTATGGATTTTTTTGCCAACGAGGTTTACCAGAAAATGGTGCTGAGCGGAAAGAAGAAAGAATCGGAGGATATCCTGAAAAATGTTCCGGTTCATCCGATGCTGCATAAAGCTTTCAGAAATGAGGGGAACCTGCGGTTCGCAGATGAAGGAAAAGCCTGGGGTTTTACACAGGCTTCTTTTGCCAACGGCGCGGCCTATGCTGACCTCGATAATGACGGCGACCTGGACCTGGTGATCAACAATGAGAATGGTCCGGCATTTATTTATAAAAACAATTCCAGGGAGATCAATAAAAACAGTTATATCGGTGTTTTTTTACAGGGCGCCGGTAAAAACACTTTTGCGATCGGAAGTAAAATCAAAGTCTACCAGGGATCTCAGATCTTTTACCGCGAACTGATACCGAGCCGGGGCTTTCAATCTTCTGTCGATTATAAACAGATCATCGGATTGGGAAAATTAACAGCGGTGGATTCCATGATCGTAACCTGGCCCGACCGCAGCACGACAAAATTCGACCGGCCCGCTATCAACAAGGTCTACACAATTCAGGAAACGAAAGTAAAGCGTGAGCAGCCCGAACCGCTTAGGAAAGTTGCAGACAGCAGCCTGTTTAGGCTGGTAAAAAACAATTTCGACCGGCATGAGGAGGACAATAATATCGATTTTTATTATGAGCATAATGTTCCCAAAATGATTTCCCGCGAAGGACCGAAAGCGGCAGTTGCCGATGTTAACGGGGATGGATTGGAAGATATTTATATTGGAGGAACCCAGGTGCATCCGGGCCAGCTCTATCTGCAAACTGCATCCGGGAAATTTGAGAAACAAGCGGAGCCGGGATTTTTACCTTTTAGCGATTTTGAAGACGAGGCCGTTTTATTTTTTGACGCAGATCATGACGGAGACCCGGATTTGTTTATCGGGGCAGGCGGAAATAACAACCATGCGTACAGCCGGCAAATGCAAAACCGTTTGTTTTTAAATGACGGACACGGAAATTTTACCATTGATCCGGGTGCTTTCCCCAATAATCCAAATGGTGCCAATACCGGCGTGGCCATTGCGGATGATTTTAATCACGATGGGTTCATGGATCTGTTTGTTGGCGGGAGGAGCGTACCCAGGGAATATGGATCGCCGCCCGCCAGCTATTTATATGTAAATGATGGCAAGGGACATTTTACTGATATTGCAGCAACTAAAAATCCGGATATCGCGCATATCGGAATGGTAACCGGAGCCTCCTGGTCCGACATGGACGGGGACGGACAGAAAGACCTGGTAATTGCCGGGGAATGGATGGCGCCCCGTATTTTTTCTTACCGGAAAGATCATTTTGTGGAAATCAAAACCAATCTGCAAAACCTTTTTGGATGGTGGGAGTCGGTTGCCGTGGCCGACATCAACGGAGACGGTAAACCGGATCTGATCCTGGGCAATATTGGAGAAAATTTCTACCTGCACCCGGATTCCGTTAATCCGGTAAAACTCTGGGTGAATGATTATGATGCGAATGGCAATATAGATAATATCCTCACGCGTACAATTGATGGCAAAGACATGCCGGTGTTTTTAAAGCGGGCTATGGAAATACAGATCCCCTCCCTTAAAAAACAGAATTTAAAACACGCAGATTATGCGAAAAAGACGATTCAGGATTTGTTTTCACACGCCTTACTGGATTCTTCCCTGGTTAAAAAATTCAACTATTGCTCTTCCATTGTTGCTTTCAATGAAGGAGACGGGAAATTTAAAATACAGCCGCTACCCCAAATGCTTCAGTTCTCCTCTGTCAATGCAATCCGCTGTCTTGATCTGAACCAGGATGGCAGCACGGACCTGGTTTTGGGAGGCAATGAATTCGGTTTCCTGCCCCAGTTTGGCAGACTGGATGCGAGCTTCGGTAACGTGTTGATCAACGACGGAAAGGGAAATCTCAGTTGTCCGGGAATGGATCGGACCGGCCTCTATATCCCCGGTCAAACCCGCGACATTGCCCTGATCAAAGGCAAAGGGGAAACCGGCGTTTTATTTCTCGTGAATGATGATTTCCCGGTATTATATAAAATCAACCGGCAAAAAAAATTGCATTAATGATTTCTTCGATACAGGTTTGCAAGCGGAAATGCGGTGTTGCGATAATTGCCGGCTGGATTTTATTTTTAACCGGTTGTCAGCATTCGTCTGTTAAGCAGCCGGTTCTTTTTAAGGTGCTCGAAGAAAAAACCACCGGTTTGGATTTTTCCAATACCCTCTCGCCGACCCAGGAGTTCAATGTATTCAAGTACATGTATTTTTATAACGGCGGCGGTGTTGGGGCCGGAGATTTTAATAATGACGGGAAGATCGATATTTTTTTTGCGGCCAATCAGGTGGCCAACAGGCTATTCCTGAACGAAGGGGGTCTTCATTTTAAGGACGTAACGGCGGAAGCAAAAATACCGGAGGACGGCGCCTGGTCGACCGGTGTTTCCGTAGTCGATATCAATAATGACGGCCTGCTGGATATTTATATATGCCGGGTAGGTAATCATGAAACCCTGCACAGCCGAAATCAATTCCTCATCTGTCAGGGAATCGATAAAAATGGCGTTCCATTTTATAAAGACGAGGCGAAGGAATACGGACTCGATTTCTCGGGATTCAGCACCCAGGCCCTGTTTTTTGATTATGATATGGACGGAGATCTGGATATGTATCTGCTGAACCATTCCATTCATCAGAACGGCACTTTCGGACCACGAAAAGAAAAACTGGCTTCCTTTAATCCACTTTCCGGCGACCGGCTGTTCAGAAATGACGGAAATAATAAGTTTACCGATGTTTCAAAGGAAGCGGGCATTCACAGTTCCGTAATCGGATACGGTTTGGGGATTGGCGCATCGGACATAAATCTCGACGGATATCCTGATCTGTATATTGGAAATGATTTTCACGAAAATGACTATCTCTATATCAATCAGCATAACGGAACTTTCAAAGAAGAACTGAATGATTACATGATGCATACCAGCCAGTTTACAATGGGGGTGGATATTGCCGATCTGAATAACGATGGCTATCCTGAAATTGTAACCATGGATATGCTTCCTTCTGATCCCTATATACTGAAGAGGTCCGAAGGGGAAGACGATTATGAAACCTTTTATCTTAAAATCAAATACGGTTATAATTACCAGTACACCCGCAACAATCTCCAGTTAAACCGCCGGAATGGAACTTTCAGTGAAATTGGTTTGTATTCGGGAGTATATGCTTCCGACTGGTCCTGGTCGCCGTTGTTCTTCGATTTTGACAACGATGGTAATAAAGATCTTTTCATTTCCAACGGGATCCCGAAGAGGCTCAATGATATAGACTATATCAATTTTATTTCAAATGTGGACCTGCAGGAAAAAATGAAAGCCACAGGTCTTGATAAAAAGGATCTGAAACTGATTGACCGGTTTCCCCAGATTAAGATACCAAACAAATTCTTTCGGGATGGAAAGGATATGCAGTTTACGGATATGGCGGATCATATTGAAAATGATAAGAACACTTATTCTAACGGGGCAGTGTATGCGGACTTTGACAATGACGGGGACCTGGATGTGGTTGTAAATAATATTGATGATCCGGCGCTCTTGTACAAAAATGAATCAAACGATAAAAAACAAAAACCTTTTGTTGAAATCAAACTGAAGGGATCTGATAAGAATATTAATGCGATCGGCGCTAAAATCATTCTCTTTGCAAACGGAACGATCCGGACCTATGAAAAATATCCGGTCCGGGGATTTATGTCCAGTTCGGAAACGCCTGTTCATATCGGGATGGAAAATACAAAGGTTGACTCCGCCTTTCTCATTTGGCCGGACAACAGTTATCAGGAAATTGAGCTGGCGCCGGTGGATTCCCTGATCATATTTACCTATAAAAAAGGACTTCCCGCTTATAACTACAGTAATATCACAGGCCATTGGAAGAATTTAACCCGTCCCGTAAAGAACATTACGGCAGCAACTAATATCTTATATGATCATAAGGAAAATTCATTTCATGAATTTGAACGCGAACCCCTGATTCCGCACATGGTATCAACAGAAGGCCCTGCGCTAACGGTGGCTGATCTGAATCACGATGGATTGGATGACCTGTTTATCGGTTCATCGAGAGATGGAAAGAGTGTGGTGTTTCTTCAGCAAAAATCCGGAAAATTTACCCGGACAGTACAACCCGATATAGAAAAGGACAGTGCCAATGAAAACGTTGCTTCCTGTGTCGCGGATATCAACAGGGATGGTTTTCCCGATCTGGTGATCGCCAACGGAGGGAACGAATTCTTTGGACAGGATCAGCACCTTACTCCCAATATCTATCTCAATGACGGAATGGGAACTTTTAAAAAAATGCCGAACCCGTTTGACAGCCTGTTTGTGAATGCTTCCTGTGTTGTAGCCTGCGATTTCAATCAGGACGGATATCCCGATTTATTTATTGGAGCTAAGTCTGTCCCTTTTAATTACGGAAAAACACCGCGATCTTATCTGCTTGAAAACGACGGGAAGGGTAAGTTTAAGGACGTGACGGAAAAGTATGCACACGGGTTGGCAATGGCCGGATTCGTTTCAAACGCTTTATGGTTTGATTTGAATAAGGATGGCCGGCAGGATTTAATTATTTCGCTGGAATGGGGAGGTATTCTCGCCTTTGTCAGTCATAATGGAATATTTGAAGAAAAAGTACTTACCGATAAAAAAGGCTGGTGGAATTTTATTCTGCCGGTTGACCTGAATAACGACGGACAGATTGACCTGATTGCGGGAAACCTGGGATTAAACAGCCGGTTGAAAGCTACTGATCAGCAGCCGGTGAGATTGTATTATTACGACTTTGACGGGAACGGCAAAAAGGATCAGGTGATGTCGTATTATCTCGACGGGCGGGAGTTGCCTTTTGCGAATAAGGCGGAACTGGAAAAACAGATACCTCCTTTAAAAAAGAAATTTTTGTATGCGGAGGATTTTGCAAAAGCGGCATTTACCGATATTTTCCCGCGGGATAAACTTGATAAAGCCGAAGTGCTCACTGCGAATTATTTTTCGAATGCAGTTCTTTTGAACCAGGGTAATTTGCATTTCAAAACGCAGGCCCTTCCCTGGAAAGCACAGTTATCATCTTACCGGGATGCAGTGGTTGTTGATGCAAACCAGGATAGTCTCCCGGACATTCTATTGGTCGGAAATTATTACGACAATAATATTCAGATGGGCCGGTATGATGCCGACTATGGAACCCTTTTGGTGAATCACGGAAAGGGCAATTTTAGTACGGAAAGTCTCAATGGGCTTCAGATAAAGGGACAGGTCCGGCATATTCAAAGAATACATATTTCCGGCAGGGAAGCTTTTGTTCTCGCCAGAAATAACGACAGTACCATGGTCATTCAGTTTGCAGGGAAATAACTTATTGTGCTGAGCCGCTGACCTGAAAGCTGGTTATGGCAGATCCGGCGAGTCCCTCCGGGGAGATGCCCTCAACTACGACGGCAAATTTTCCTTTTAAGTCGGCCGTGTAAAAAGAGACTTGTTTTTTACCATTTTGTCCGCTGATTAATTCAGGTGACCATTGTAAAACATTTCGGTAATCCGGAACGGGACTCTGTTGCTGATCTGCGGCAGCATAAACGGGTGAATAAAACTCCCTCTGCTGCTGCAGCCCGTCGTACTCAAGTACAAACGCATTTGGATCCAGCAGCGTTGATCCCAGAGATCCATCATAGGATTCGACACTCACAATTCCGTCAACAATGGCTGAACCTGTAAAGAATTTTCGCGATACCACTTCGATCTTCCTGATCTTTAGCGGGTCCAGGGCAACAACCCGGCTTGCATCAGATATGGGCAGGCCATCTACCAGCAGGAGCGGATCATCATCGAAAAATGTATTGAAAAGCAGGTTTCTGACCCTGAATCTGAATTTATCCCCTTCTCTCCGTACCCGTACATCATCTACATATTCTCTCAGCACTTCTTCCATTGTAACAAACCGCGTATAATCATCTAAGTAATAATATAAATCGGGCTTGCCAAAAAAGGCCGTAGAATCCGATGCCGGCACTCTTGCATACCGGTGTTTCCTTTCGATCTCATAGGTATTTTCCACCTGCGTACCGATACTCCGGGAGAGCAAGGCATTTTCATATTCCTCTGAAAGGGATAAATCGTCCATTGGATAAGCGGCATATTTATCGGCATAAGAACCTGCAACATCTATTCTATAGTCAGAATCTGAAATATTGGCCGGCTGAAGAATGAGGGCATTGCTTTTATACGTGTTCTTAAAAGTAAATCGAATATTTCCATTGGCATTGCTGGTAGCGTTACAAAACGCGAAATCCGTTCCGGGAACCGTCAGATTGTAAGCAATATTTTTTGCGGGCAAACCGCTTGATTTATTTATAATTTTACCATTGATTACCGGCCCCTCTGTTTCGGGCAGGAATTCAAATTCGGGTTTTTTTGATTGAAAAACATCATTCCATCTGAATCTTCTCCAGCCCTGCGTCAGCAATAAATTGTCAATGGCCTGATCTGAACTGTCGTCTGTGCGGTTAAAATAATAATCCGGAGATTCAACCCTTCCTTTTAACTCGGAAGTCAGATATAAATAGGAAAGAATATTTTCTTTGGGTAAGGACTGCAGGGAGTCGAGCAGAAAAACAGATAAAGACATATTTGCTGACAAAGGCAGAGCGGAATTGTCAGTGGTTGTCAAACCGATATTAACTTCACTTCTGGGAGCGTAATTTTCCCGGTCTGTTCTTAAGCTGATCAGCAGTCTTTTTTCCGGACGCCTGAAAACCAGGCGTTCGCATACCGGCTGTTCCGATGCATTGAATAAGGTAAAGGTCGAAATGCCTTCGCCAAGGTCGTTTTTATTTACAAAAAAAACGGCCGCTCCCTTATTCAGCTGACCGGTCTGCACATTTTTTATTATATGCCGGGTGTGGGCGAACAGATATACCCTGCTACTGGTAAATTCTTCTGTTCCCAGCACGGAAATTTTTATTTTCCCTTTTTCGGGCTCGGTCAGGTGCAGGGTAAGTCCTTCGTTCAGGGCGTCCGGAAGTTTTCGTATTATCAATGAATCGGCAATATTTACCACTGCGTAATAGGTTTCATTTTTTTGCGGGGTAAGCTGAAAATTTCCCATGCCATCGTGGAATGATTCGAAACGGGCGAGCGTATCTTTATGCTGATTGATAACGGCACCTTTTCCATAGAGGCCGTCACTTTTTTTCCCGGTTATTTTGAAGGCGATGACTGAGGTCAGACCATTCACCAGATTTCCTCCTTCCGGAAAAAATTGTATTTCGGCAGTTGACAAACCGGCGCTGCCATTGGGCGATTTCCCCCGCAGCGTATTAACGACGCTGATGGTTTGTTTATAGAAGAAATCTGCGGGAAAATTCTTCATCCAGCCAGTATAGGCACGGAAAAGGTAATTCCCGGAAAGCATAGATCCCGGCAGGGTTATTGATCCGTTACCGGTTCCTCCTTTCATCTGAATCTTCACCTGTAGCACGGGCTTTTCTTCTTTGCTGATGATTTCTATATAAGCGATACTGCTGACAGACAGGGGACGGTGAAAACTTTCATCTACGGAATAGACCTTGAACCAAATGGTTTCTCCGGCGAGGTAAAAGGTTTTGTCCGTATGAACGAATAATTTCTCCTGAAGATGATTCGTCTGATAATCATAAAATTCTTTTTGCAGCTGGCCCGTAAACTGATTTTGGGCATTTCCCCAAAACCAGCACAAAAGAAATAAATAAAGGCCGACGCATCTTTTCATTGTAGATATTTATGGCCAGAATGAGGGTTTAACATTTGTTCCGCCCTGATACCGGCAATCCAGGCATTCTCTGGGGGCGACTATTAAAAAAATTATTAAATCGCCTTCAAAATGATAAGGACCATAGTCCGGATCCGGATAGTTGTAAATCAGCAGATTCAGCGGATCGGTGGGAATGGTATGGGTAGAGCAGGAATAAGCAGGATTTGATTTCCAGTCCGGCAGCTGACTGTTACTAATAAATAGCCTTTGCTCCTGAACAGATGATGCAGATACATATCCCAGCACCGGGTCTTTTGTATTGGTCACTCCATGAATATTCCCGACCACCTGGGAAGGCTGCACATCAAACAGGCCACCAAGCGATTGGGAATTTTTCTGTACGGTTAACCAGTAATTGTACGCTTCGGCTGTTAGCGGGTATTGCCTGACCAGGATACTATATCCGTAATCCATTTTCGGATCATTTTGCGTAAAATTTGCCAGCAGGGCGTGATTTATCACATCCTTGCTAAGCGCAACGGAAGATCCCAGCAGGATATTATTGGAATGCGAGGTGGTCCAGCAGTAATGTGTGCTCTCCAGTACACCCAGCGGATAGATGAGACCGTTACTCTCAGCCCAGGGCGTTTCCAGCGGGGAAACATGTTCGTAGGTTTCCAGATAGTCCCAGCGGTAATAATGCGTGCTGTTGGCAGGATCGTGTGCGTTGGCATAAATATTAATTGCCTGCTGATGGGTAACCGGATCATTGATTAATTCCCAGTTCAGACTGTCAATCGGAGGTGATATTTTGGATTCTACCAGGTCCGAGAGATATTTATTTCCCTCCGATGTGGTAACGGATAGCTGATAGCTCAAGCTATTGTCAAGATTCAATGGGAAACTAACATAAATGCCATGGGCTCCGGTATCGGTTAACGGGTAGCTGTTGCCGTCTGAGCCCAGGATGCTCACCTCTGCATTTGGTTCGGGAATATTGGTGACTGTATCAGACAAATTGAGGGATCTGGTAAGGGTAAAAGTGGAAACGGCATTGGCCCCGGTGTTAATGAATCCGTCGACAGCCAGGAAATGATTGCTTGCTCGGATTTCCGGCGGATTAAAAGCTTTCCTGCAATGCGCAGCGCTGATCATGATCACAAATACCAAAATATATTTTATTCTTTCCTTATGCATGGCTGGTCAGAATTTTATATTATAGGTTATAAAGGGTATCAGGGTGCCAAAAATCGAAAGCTGGTATCCCTTCACTTTCCCGTTCTCCTGCACAAAATAAACGGAATACGCATTTTGGCGGCCTGTTAAATTGTATACTCCGGCAGACCATGAATTATGGGAAAGCTTGGTTGTTTTGTGGTTGCCTTCCAGATTAAAGGAAAGGTCCATTCTGAAATAATCCGGTATCCGGTATTGATTCCGGTCTGAATAATACAATGTAGCCGATCCCCCGGTATTGAATATTGCTAAAGGCAGCGTGATGGGTCTTCCGGTACTGTACAGCACATTTACCGAAACACTGTACCGGTGGGAAAACCGGTAATTTCCGATGAAGTTTACGTTATGTGGTTTGTCGAAACTGGCCGGATAATATTCGCCGCGGTTAATAGTTTGTCCGGCGAGTGGATCGTCCTGCTTTAATAAGCTTCTCGAGAAAGTATAACTAAACCATCCGTTCAATTTCCCGGTTGTTTTCTTAAAGAGAAATTCAACGCCATAGGCTTTTCCCTTTGTTTCAAAAACATCGGTTTCAATATGATGATTTAACAGCAGGCTGGCACCGCTTTTATAGTCAAGGTAGTCCTTCATTTCCTTGTAGTATACTTCCACGGATGTTTCAATGCTGTTGGATCTGAAATTCTTGTAGAAGCCCAGCGATAATTGCTGCCCCTGCTGCGGTTTAATATTCGGATCGCTCAGCTTCCAGATATCCGTGGGTGAAATATTAGTCGTATTGGAAATAACATGCACATATTGCTGCATGGTATTGTAACTGATTTTAAATGAAGCATCGTTTGAAAGCGAATACCGGGCAGAAAGTCTTATTTCCGGGGCTGCATACGTTTTAATGATTTTACCGCTTTTATAAGATATCGTATCCTGCAGGGTAACCGGCTCCCTCGGTAAGCCGGGAACGTATTGATAAATATCGTGTGCACCCAGGTAATTAAAAACAGAGTACCGTATGCCGGCGTTAACGGAGAGATTGGGAGTAATATCAAATTTATCTCCCAGGTACAGCGCTGATTCGAGTGCCTGCTCGGCCTGTATTGTATTGTTCACTACCAGCGACTGGCCACCCACGGGTTGGTAAGTGCCCGGATTCAGCTTGTATAAAATAGTATTCAGTCCATAGCTGATTAAATGCTTATTGCTGGGCGCATAACTAAAATCTGCCCGGAAATAGTTCTGATTAATATCAAAACCAAGTTTAAAAGCGTTAACAGGCACCTGCGAACTGGAAACGGAATATTGATAGTGGTCAATGCCTGCGGTGAAAACGGCAAAGGATTTATTTGTAAAATTATGTTTCCATTTAATATTCACATTCCGGTTGCTGTATTTATACGTGGTATCGTTGTTCAGGTTGAAGCGGTCGCTGCTCAGGTAGCCCATTACATACAATGTATTTTTTGCATTGATGATATGGCTTATATGCAGGTTGGCATCGTAGAAATTTGCTTTGCTGTTGCTAAAGCTTGAATTAGGAATCAGATTGAGCAACCAGTTGGAATAAGTAGTTCTGAATCCGGCAATAACAGAAGTCTTATCTTTTTTAAGGGGACCTTCGATCGTGAACTTACTGGTGAGGGGACCGATGCCACCTGAACCCGACCATTTTTTATTATTTCCGTCTTTGATGGCCACATCGAGAACAGAGGATAGCCTGCCCCCGTATTTTTCCGGGATCGCACTTTTGTATAATTCTATTCCTTTTACTATGTCCGGATCAAAAGCTGAGAAAAAACCGAATAAATGACTGGGGTTATAGACGGTGGCATCGTTGAAAAGTATCAGGTTCTGATCGGCAGAACCTCCGCGCACGTTAAAACCATTACTTGCTTCTCCCACGGAAGTAACGCCGGGAAGAGCCAGCACTACTTTCAGTATGTCGGGTTCTCCAAAAATGACAGGAACCGACCGGATGGTTTGAATATTTAACTTGCTTACCCCCATTTGCACGTTTCGGGTGTTGGACGTTTTTTCTGCGGAAACAATAACGGCCCTTAGGCTGGCAACATATTCCGACATATCTATATTCAGTTTCCCATCGCTGTACAGTATTACCTGCCGCCTGGTATCTTTCATGCCGACGCTGCTGATTTTAATCAGGTGACGGCCTTTTGGAAGCGTAAGGGAATAATACCCGAACTGATCGGTATTTAATACAGTGGAAGGGCTGTCGGTGTAAATCGTCGCTCCCACAATGGGCTCTCCTGTTTTAATATCCCGCACATATCCGGCCACCGTAACTTTTCCCCCGGACGATCTTCCGTTCCGGGTTCCTATCTCAAATAGTTTATTTTCCGGCGAGAACTTCAGATTTGATTTTGATGAGGATGGTTCGTCAGCATAGATATCCGGAAATGCGGCGGAGTCTGAAAAGGGTTTACCGGAATCAAAAAAATGTTCCGGGAGAGATGTCTGAATTGAAAAGCGCCTGCTGATAAATACATTTCCGTCCGCATCCAGTGCGAAGTGAAGATCCGTGTCTTTAAATATCCGGTCGAGCAATTGAGGGAGGGTTAACTGATCTGCATTAATGTTTATTTGCAGACTGTCCGTTTCTGCGGGATCGTAACAGAAATGATAATGCGTTTGCTGCTCCACTTCTTTTGCCATCCTGGAAAAAGAATATCCCTGGAAGTTCCCGGTAATTTTTTTCTGATCCTGTCCGGAAACCCGGATGCCCGGGATTAGGCAGATTATAAATATATAGAGGGAACAATTCCGCATGTCAGGATTTTAGCCGGGCGTAATAACTGGTGGTACGAACGATTGCTTCTTCCGGTCTTTTCTTAAAATTGAGCTTATTAGTCCGGATGAATTTTTTTAGCAGGTCTTTTTTGTCCTTCAGTAGATCGAGCAGGGAATTTTTCCCCTCTACCGCATAGAAGCCATTGTTCAACTTTAAATAAAAAGTATTATACTGAACATATTTCGAATCCTCATAACCGTTAGGGACCACCAGCTTTTTAACTCTTTTTGCAAAAACAGGCATGTCATTCGCAGTGAGTTGTTCATAATAACCATTGTCCGCAAAGGCGCCGTTTGTTTTTGCGGCATCCAGCCGGACAAAGGGATGACCCGCTATGGAAAAGGAATCCACTTTTTCTTTGGGCAGTCTGATCAAAGCATCATGTGTGTAATTACTGGTTATCAGTTCATCCAGCACCAGATCATATTGCAGGCGAAGATCATGATACAGAATACCCTGACAGGAGACATCTCCCGGGAGCTGATCGTTTGACTCAAAGAAAGGGAAACCATTGGCCTTTTGTCCGTTGCGGATATATTCAGCGCCATTAAATAATTCCGCACTCTGGCCGATCTGATCAAAATAAATATGATAAAGCTGGCGAACGGAGCCTGAATAGAAGGCGGAATCCGAAGCGGCTGCCTGCTGACCAAAGGATTGGAAAGCGGAAAGAAAACAATAAACGAATCCTCCAAAAGCAACGGCCCTACAATACATAAGCAGATAATATCTTCTTTTCAGAATCAGGGTTTCCTGCTATCTGAAATTCGATCGTTTCGAAAAATACAGTCAGGCAATTTAAGATAAATAATCCTTGGGAAAAATAAAACATGGATCAGCTGCCTAAAGGAATTTAATCAGGGAATCGGAGTATAAAAACGCGTGATCCATTTCGTGGTATCCTTTTCCAGGCTTCTGTCGGTGACCAGGGATTCAAATGAATTGGCCATCTGGAGGAGGCTGTAATCCTGGATAAAAAAATTGAACTGGATATGGGCCTGATGAATGGAGCCATAGCCTCCCCTTACCTCTGCGGTTAAAACTTTCCAGGGAACAAAACGTTTGAACTCAAAATTTCCACTGCTTTTTAACGCTTTGTTAAGGGAAAGGGCGACCATGGATTCGTAATGGTCATCGATCCTGTCAACATGCAGCATGGGATAATTATTCTCCTTTGCCTGGTTGGCTTTGGCATAAGCTCTCAGTTCCTTTATATGCTGATAAATTTCCGTGGTAGACGGATAACCAGCGGTCCTGAATTTGGTGGAAATTAAGGTTGTGTCTTTAGACAATTCCACATGAATATTTATTCCGTAGATATTCTCCGGTTTATTCAAAAAGCCCTGCATGCTCTGCAGGATATCATGCATCGCTTTTTTTGAGGCAGCGGATTCTCTGTACTCTTTCATCCGGATAAAAGGATTAAGACTGGCAGGAAACTGGTATTCCCAGACCAGGAAAACGGAATCCATACCTACGGGAACAATATTTAATCTGCTCTCCCTTTTTATTTTCCCCTTTTGAATATCAATTCCAATTGCATTATAAAAATGTTCGCCGGTTGTAAACGTAAAACCTGCATAATTCCGGGAAGAGTCGCCCTTCTGTATTTCTTTCGAAGGCCACCATTTATGCCAGTCGTTATCATTGAGGAGGGTCCTGAAGGCGCTGGTGGATTTTAAATTGACCCGAATCGCTTCCGAAACACGCAGGGAATTGGGAATTAATAAATAGGGCAGACAGAGTAAAATAATAAAAAGCAGAATGGTCAGGTAAATAATCCATTTTTTCATAGCGTCGCTTTATCCGGGGTTTGTATGCTATTAAATTTTCTAATCAAAATTTTTATTGATTATCAGTGTGTTATGCAGGGTCATTGAAAATACTGCGCAAATATGCAGGAATAAACCCAATATCCGCCTACCTTTGCCGTCCATTTAAATCTGCCCGCCGGGATAGCGGCGGCGAAATCAAAAATAAGCATAATGAGCAAACTGCATTTTATTACCAAACATGCGAACGAGGCTACCGTACAACGGAACTGGTGGGTTGTGGACGGTGCTAATCAAACCGTCGGCCGCATGAGTGCCCGTATCGCAGCGATCCTGCGCGGGAAGAACAAAGCCTATTACACTCCACATGTTGACTGCGGCGACTTTGTGATCGTTACCAATGCAGACAAAGTGCTGTTCACCGGTAATAAGCTGGAAGATAAGATCTACATCAATTTCTCGGGATATCCGGGCGGGAAGAAAGAAGAAACCGCAAAGAACCTGTTAAAACGCAGGCCCGAGGCGGTTATCGAAAGAGCCGTTAAAGGTATGCTGCCAAAAAACAGGCTGGGAAGAAAGATGTACAAGAAGTTGTTTGTGTACACCGGGTCGGAACATCCGCATACGGCACAGCAACCCAAAGCACTGACATTCTAAAACGAAAGAGTTGGGAACGGGATCTTCATTTTAATCACTGAATTTCCACATTTCCACATTTCCACATTTTCACATTATTCTCAAATTTTCTCTTTCATGGAAAAACAAAAAACCGCCACCGGACGCCGTAAAGAGGCAGTAACCCGGATCTTCCTGAACAGGGGCAGCGGAAAGATCGTGATCAACGATAAGGACTATAAAGAATATTTCTCCCTGGCCTATCTGCAGAACCAGGTGGATCTGCCTTTAAAGGCAACGGAATCGCTGGATAAATTCGATATCCAGATCAATGCAACAGGCGGCGGGATCAAGGGTCAGGCTGAAGCCTGTAAGCTGGGCATCGCCCGGGCCCTGCTGGAAGTAAATCCCGAACTGCGTCCCCTGCTGAAAGCTGCCGGGGTGCTGCGCCGCGACCCGAGGTCGGTTGAACGTAAAAAACCGGGCCGCAAGAAAGCCAGAAGAAGCTTCCAGTTCAGCAAACGTTAATTACAATTATTCAATTTGTTTGCCGTGGTTACTGTGACCAACGGCTCAAAGTTTAATCAATATGGAACAGAATACTTCACTTCAGCAGCAGTTATTGGAAGCCGGCGTACATTTCGGTCATCTGAAAAAGAAATGGAATCCGAAAATGCTGCCTTATATATTCGCGGAGAAGAAAGGCATCCACATCATCGACCTCAATAAGACCACAGAGGCCCTGCAGGAAGCTTCGGCTGCGCTGAAACAGATTGCCAAATCCGGTAAGAAAGTTATGTTCGTCGGCACCAAGAAACAGGCGAAGGAAATTGTAACGGAGTCAGCAAGAAAAGTAAATATGCCGTTCGTTACAGAACGCTGGCTCGGAGGCATGCTCACCAATTTCAATACGGTTCGCAAGAGTGTAAAGAAAATGCAGAGTATTGAAAAGATGCTGACAGACGGTACATTCGACAGCATCACCAAGAAGGAACGTCTCACCCTGGCCAGGGATAAAGATAAAATGGAAAAAGTTCTTGGCGGGATTGCCCAGCTGGGCCGTGTTCCGGCCGCTCTCTTCCTGATTGATATCGGACATGAACATATCGCGCTGGCCGAGGCAAGAAAACTGGGTATCACCACGTTCGGGATGGTGGATACCAATTCCGATCCGAACAGGGTGGATTTCGCAATCCCTTCCAATGATGACGCCACCAAATCCATCGCCATTATCGTAAACTATATAGCCGCAGCGATCGCAGAAGGACTGGCCGAAAGAATGGCCGCCAAGGATGACGAAGTGGAAGAAGTGACCAGTGATGAAAACGAACGCAGGGCAGCCCGTATCCAGGCAGAAGCCGAAGGAGAAGCCAGCCGCGGCAAGGGAGAAAAAACCGCCCGAACCCCCGGAGCACCCAAACGCCGCGTTCCCAACAGCGGACGCCGCACGGGGGCCAGGTAGTCTGTTCGACTGCCCTCCGGAGCAGAATCATTCAGAAAATCGTTCACGAAAGCAATAGCCGCAAGGCTGCCGTTGCTTTAATAAAAAATTACGATCATGTCAACAACAACAACGATCACCGCAGCAGAAATCAATAAACTACGCCAGGCCACCGGCGCAGGAATGATGGATTGCCGCAAAGCCCTCCTGGAAAGCGACGGGGATTTTGAAAAAGCGATTGACTATCTCCGTAAGAAAGGTCAGAAGGTGGCTGCCCTCCGCAGCGACCGCGAGGCGAAAGAAGGCGTTATCATTGCCAGCACCACGGCGGATAATAAATCCGGGCTGATCATTACCCTGGCCTGCGAAACGGATTTTGTGGCAAAGAATGCAGAGTTTGTTGCATTCACCCAAAGCATCATGGATATCGCCCTGAAGAATAATGTAAAAACGCTGGAAGAACTGTTATCGGCTAAATTCGATAACGCCAGTATTGCAGATAAAATCAACGACCAGGTTGCCCGGATCGGCGAAAAAATCCAGCTCACCCGTTTTGAAAGGATAGACGCTGATGCGGTCGCCGCTTATATACACGGCGCTTACCGGATGGGCGTGCTGGTGGGACTGAATAAAAATACCCCGGCAGCCCTGCAGGCAGGCAAAGATGTAGCGATGCAGATCGCCGCTATGAATCCGGTAGCCGTTGATCCCGATTCGGTGTCGCCGGATGTGATTGCGCGGGAGAAAGCCATTGTTACTGACCAGATTAAAAATGATCCGAAGATGGCCGGCAAGCCCGATGAAATGGTTGAGAAAATCGCCGTGGGTAAACTGAATGCCTTCTTTAAAGAGAATACACTTTCTGCCCAGCCCTTTGTAAAGGACCCGGCAAAATCCGTTGGCGACTATCTGAAAAGCGTAGATTCAGATTTGAAAGTAACCCGGTTTAAAAGAGTACAGTTAGGATAAAATTTCATCCCGCCCATCCGGCGGGATTTTTTATGCCCGGTCATTCCTGAAAAAAATCTTTTCTTTGCACTAACTTTTTTTATCATGCTGCCCAAGTACACGCGTATTCTGCTGAAATTGTCCGGTGAAGCCCTGATGGGAGATAAAAATTTTGGTTTCGACAATGCAGTGATCGCACAGTACGCGCAGGACATCAAAAGCATTGTTGACCTGGGTGTTCAGGTGGCCATCGTGATTGGCGGAGGGAATATTTACCGGGGCATGAACGAAACGGAAACCGGTATCGAAAGGGCGCATGGGGATTATATGGGGATGCTGGCCACAGTGATCAACGGGATGGCCGTACAGGCCGGACTGGAAAAGATCGGCGTATACACACGCCTGCAGAGCGCCATTAAAATGGAACAGATTGCAGAACCCTATATCCGCCGTCGCGCCATCCGGCATCTCGAAAAAGGCAGGGTGGTAATATTCGGCGCCGGCACAGGTAATCCTTATTTTACCACGGATACCGCCGGATCTCTCCGTGCGATAGAAATTACTGCGGATGTAATCCTAAAAGGAACCCGCGTGGATGGAATTTACACGGCTGATCCCGAAAAGGACAGGTCAGCAAAAAAATACGAAAGCATCACTTACCAGGAATGTATTTCAGGAAACCTGAAAGTAATGGACATGACGGCCTTTACCCTCTGCATGGAAAACAGCCTCCCCATCATCGTTTTCGACATGAATAAACCCGGAAATCTGCGGCGGGTAGTGACCGGAGAACGGGTCGGAACCCTGGTTTCCGGATAGATCGCGTATTTCTACTTAAAATTCCGGCTCCGTTTGTATTTATGCAGGGATATCCCTATTTTGTAAGGGTAAAAATCTGCATCTTTTACGATTCTTCCACCCATTAGTCCGGTATCCCATTAAAAGCGCAAACCCAGTTCCACGGGAAAACCTGTGCCTTGAGCCCCGAACTATATGAAGACATTTCCCCTGATACTTGGTTATACTTTAACCGTCCGGCTTCCCGAGATCATTATCTTTCTGCTGGGAGCACTGGTTCTTGGATTTACCCTGCATTATTTCTGGACCTCCCGGAATACTATCCGGATTCAAAAACCCGCCGAAGAGGGAATTAACGAAAATGATAACTGGAAGCTCAAGTATTATAACGATATGGAGGTTCAGGAGAGAACGCTCCAGCAACTGCGGGATCGCCTGGCAGAATCGGAAGAGAATGAGAAAATTCTCGGCATGGAAACGGAAGAACTGCATGCACAGCTCAAAGAACTGAAGGAAAAATATCTTAAAACAGAAGCCCTGGTTAAACCTCCCACTTCATCGGAGGAATACCTGAACCAGTTAAGATTCGCCCAGGACAATCTCGTTGAACATAACCAGTATATTAACCGGCTCCTGCAGCAAATTCAAATGCTGAAGGAATCGGAAAAGAAATACCAGGATCTCCAACAGCAGCAGGCAATGCTGAATGAGCAGATAACCTTCCTGCACCGCCAGCTTTCGGAAAAAGATACCGAGATTCACCGCCTCCTGCAGGAGCAAAGGCTGGTGCTGGAAATGAATGAGCGCATGGATAAGGCATTCACTGATTTTACCACGATGCAGGAGAAACTGCGCAAACTGGAAAATTACCTGGATCAGCCGCACAATAAGCGGATCGAATACGAGCAATTGCAGGAATCCTATTTTAAGATCAGCCGGGAGTATGATGATGTAAAAGGAAAACAGATGGCGCTCTTCGATGAAAACCAGCGCCTGAGCCGCATCCTGGCTGATACGGAAGACAAACTCAAAGAATCGAACTTTCAGCGTCAGCAATACCAGAAAAAAGCCCTTTTCCTCGAAGAGCTGAACCGGGATCTCCAGGATGCTACCGAGCAACACAAGAAAATGGAGAGCCAGCTCCGCCGCATCAGTGAAATGGAAGCCATTCTTTCCCGTACTTACGGTGAAAAAAAGGATCCGCCCCCTGCTCCCATCATTTAGAGAAACTCCGGAAATTGCTTTTAATTTTATTTTGCGACGGTTGATGATATCGGAGTTCTTTTTCCCTCCCCTGGTCTTCAATGCGGGGCTTTCATATTTTTTACTTTTTATTTTTTACTTTTTACTTTCCGCTAATTTTGCCCCATGAGCTCCATCGCCGATATCAGGAAAGAATACAAATTAAAAGAACTGCAGGAAGCAGCTGCGCATAAAAATGCCATAGAGCAATTTGATTTGTGGTGGAAAGAAGCACTGAACAGCGAGATAGATGAAGTGAATGCGATGACACTGGCAACGGCATCAGCCGATGGAATCCCTTCCGCGCGAATCGTTTTACTCAAAGGATTTGATGCAGCCGGCTTCCGCTTCTTCAGCAACTACCATAGTTTTAAGGGAATGCAATTGGAAGAAAACCCCCGGGCCTGCCTCGTATTATTTTGGAAAGTACTGGAACGGCAGGTGCGGATCACGGGTCTGGTTGAAAAACTCAGTGAAAAGGACAGCGATGAATATTTTCAAAGCCGCCCCGCGGGTAGCCGTATCGGGGCCTTAGCCTCGCCGCAGAGTGAAGTGATCGAAAACAGTGCATGGTTAATAAACCGTGCTGCCGAACTGGAAAAGAAATGGGCCCATGCAGAAATCCCGCGCCCGCCTCACTGGGGCGGCTACTTAGTGAAGCCCGTCAGCATTGAATTCTGGCAGGGCCGGCCGAACAGGCTGCACGACAGACTACTATACACGCTGCTTGAAGATGGGAAGTGGGGAGTGGAGCGGCTGGCGCCCTGAGGAGAGTGGATAGTTAATAGTGGATAGGCTCATATATGAATTCGCGCATGGGATCTATCTACTATCCACTATATACTATGCACGATTCAAAGAAGCTGATTACTTATCCTTCTTCTTCGGCGCCACTTTCTTCACATTCTTCGGCCTGCTCTTTCCAAACGAGCCCATAAATGTTTTGCCTTTTTTTGTTTTTTTATCTCCCTTGCCCATAGTGTGATTTTATTGACGCAAATATCCGGAAAAAACGGAAGCTCCGGTCATTTAATATCGCAATGTCCGGAGCTTTAGAATGCGGAAAACACCTGCAGCATTATAATTTGGCAGACAATTCCTTACCTGCTTTAAACTTTGCCACTTTTTTCGCCTTGATCTTGATGACTGCGCCTGTTTGCGGGTTGCGACCATTACGCGCTGCTCTTTTGGAGACTGAAAAAGTTCCAAATCCTACCAGCGTAACTTTACCACCGCCTTTCAAAGTTTTTGCCACGGCTTCAACAAACGAATCCAGCGATTCATTCGCCTGCGTTTTTGTAATACCCGCATCGTCTGCAATCTTTGCAATTAATTCAGCTTTGTTCATAGTGTAAATTTTTTATACGGAGCAAATATACCAGCTTTTTATGTCAGGCAAAATTTTTTGAAAAGATAAAAACGGATAAGGATCAGCACAGATAAGGGTTTCAGAGTTTTTTACCCAATGAAAAAATGTACCGTATTTTTCGGCGGGCGCGGAAACCCTTATCCGGAGCGGATTCCGGGAGTACAGGGTAAAACCCTTGTGCACAAAGGGTTACAGCCGGATTGTCAATTTTAACATTACCGGAATTTGTTTTATTTCTTTTCCACAATTATTGCACAGGGGCAGCGTGCGATAATGAACTCAGCATTGCCGGCTCTTATTGACGTTTGCGGCTGTAGCGCCGGCAATATCAGGCCCTGTGAAAATATCAGCCTGATTATTTTTCCAGTTCAAGATATACCGGGCAATGATCGCTGTGCTTTACGTCGGGATAGATTTCCGCCTGCAGAATCCTGCCGCTGAGTTCGTTTGTTACATTTGTATAGTCAATCCGCCATCCCTTATTGTTTAACCGGACCGTTGGGAAACGCTGACTCCACCAGCTGTAGCGATGGGGTTCCGGATGTAATTTGCGGAAACTGTCCGTCCATCCGCTATCCAGGAAAGAATCCATCCAGGCTCTTTCTGCCGGCAAAAATCCGGAGGAGTTCTTGTTGCCTTTTGGATCGTGAATATCAATTTCCCTGTGTGCAATATTGTAGTCGCCGCAAAGGATCAGGCGGGGATGCGCCTTTCTCAGTTCCGAAAGATAAATGAAAAATTCATCCAGCCATTTGTATTTGAATCCCTGCCGTTCTTCTCCGGAAGTGCCGGAAGGAAAGTAGGCGTTGATGAGCCGGATATCGCCGAAGTCGAGCTGAACCACCCTCCCTTCTTCATCACTTACCTGATGACCCGTTCCGTAAACCACATGATCCGGCAGTATTTTAGTGAATACCGCTACACCGCTGTATCCCTTTTTCTGCGCGCTGAACCAGTAGTCGTGATATCCGAGATCGGTAATTTCCTGGTGCGCCACATTATCCTTGTGGGCTTTGGTTTCCTGTAAACAGATTACGTCGGCGGGATCTGTCTTCAGCCAGTCCACCAATCCTTTTTTCATGGCGGCCCGGATGCCATTAACATTGTAACTGATAATACGGAGGGATGACATATGATGAATTGCGTTAAATTCGGCATGCAATTTAATCTTTGTTTACTAAGTAAAGCGCATGGCCATAAAAGAAGATCAGCGTATTATTCCCTCTGTCAAACAGCCGTTGTACCTCGAAGGACCCCAAAGCAGGGGATTTGAACTGAGCTTTGCATTTAAGGTTTTCTGGCAAACGATTATGGGCAACCGCGCCCTTTATTTCGTGGGCCCCTGCATTACCGTATTTGGTTCTGCGAGATTTAAAGAGGATCATCCCTATTATGCCGCTGCGCGGGAGTTCGGGAAAAGGATTGCCGGAATGGGACTTACGGTGATGACGGGCGGCGGCCCTGGCATCATGGAGGCTGCCAACCGCGGTGCGTTTGAAAATAACGGCGCATCAGTAGGTTGCAATATCCGCCTGCCCTTCGAGCAGCTGCCCAACAGGTACATGGACAAGTGGATTACCTTTGACTATTTCTTCCTGCGAAAGGGCATGATGCTGAAATACTCCTATGCGTTTATTGTGATGCCCGGCGGATTTGGAACCATGGATGAATTTTTCAGTACGCTCACGCTCATTCAAACCAGATCCATTACACAATTTCCCATGGTACTATTCGGGAAGGAATTTTATAAGCCGCTGATGGAAACGATTGAGCTTATGAAAAGGGAGGGCACTATTTCTGAAGCCGACCTTTCACTGGTACTGTTTACGGATGATATCGATGAAGCGATGCGGCATATCAACACCTATCTTTCCAGTAATTATGATATCCGGAAGAAAAGAAAGCATGCCTGGTGGTTGTTTGAGAAAAAATTCAGCAGGTCGTTCCGTTAAATTTGAAAGGGGAACTGAAGTCAACCCCGGCAGGATCGCCTTAATCAATTCTTTTTCCCACCGGGAAACTGAGGCCGAGGTTCAGGATCATTTCATAGGTGCCGAAAGCCTGTTTCGCCGTTCCCTTATAAATTTTTAAACCTGAATAACGCGCATAATCCAGTTTATTGGTATACTCGAGGTAAAGATATTTGAAGAAAGTGGCCCTGATGGCGCCTTCCACGCCGACGTTCCATCCCCCTACCTGGAAATGCGGATCATTTCCCGGCTGATCAAAAAATTTATTCTCCACGTGCGGTACCACGGGCCCGATACCGGCTTTGCCGTAACCGTCGATCAGGATCGTTTGTTGTTTATTCGCCAGGAGATGCCAGCGCTTCACGATATTAAACAGCAGAAAATTTGCGCCGTTGTTGAGATAATAATAAGAGCTGCTGTCTGCATTTGCGCCGTTATCCCGGAATAAAACTTTTCCATCATAAGATTTATTGTCCATCTTTCCTTTCACATGCACCCACTGGTCATCTCCAAAAATAAACTTCGTGTGATCGAAATTGATTTCAAATCCCAGTCCCTTCGTTTTGTTGAAGATATATCCGATGCGGTAGTTGTACTGGGGAATGGTAAGGGCCTTATTAAACAGCTGCTCATCCCAGCCTTTGCGGTCGTGGCCGCTGATGTTTTTAAAGGTGAAGTCATTTCCAAGTTCCGGCTGGCTGATCCGCACATTGCTGTGGGTATACCATTCCGTATTGTATCCCCAGGAGAAATAGAACTCTCCTTTTCTTTCTTTCTTTGTTGAACGGCCCGTGTTTCTCACGCCCTGCCCCATACCAAAAGCAGGAATAGTCATTACCAGCAGCAGGAACCCAGGTATCCCGGATATTCGATTTTTCATAAAAAGGTTAACGCAATTTTTTAAAAAGAGTTGCAAAGCTACATACAAAAACGGGTTTTGAAAATCCTTTAACGGAGAATTCACCCACATTCTTCGCTTCCCCTAAATGCATCAGCCTTACTCCTGCGGTACTCGATTTCCAACGGTTAAAAGGCGGGTGTAAATATGGTTTTCACTAAACAGGTTGTCCCATCAACCATTAACCATCAACCATCAACGATTCTCCCACTTACGCATCATAGTCCAGCACCGGCCGCAGCCATCGTTCTACTTCCGCAATGTCCATTTGTTTTCTCCCGGCGTAGTCGGTAACCTGTTCCTTATTGACCTTCCCGATGCCGAAGTACTTGCTTTCCGGATTGGCAAAATACCATCCGCAAACGGAGGATGCGGGATACATCGCCAGGGATTCGGTGAGCTCTATTCCGGTATTCTCTTCGCCTCCCAGCAGATCGAACAGTTTATATTTTTCGGTATGATCCGGACATGCGGGATATCCGGGAGCGGGACGGATACCCTTATATTCTTCTTTGATGAGTTGTTCATTGGTTAACTGTTCGGCTTTTTCATAGCCCCAGTATTCCGTACGAACTTTTTTATGCAGCATTTCTGCAAAAGCTTCTGCCAGCCGGTCAGCCAGTGCCTGGAGGATGATCTTGTTATAATCATCCTGATCATCCATAAATCTTTTGATATGTTTTTCGATTCCCTGCATGGTGACGCTGAAGGCGCCGATATAGTCGGTTTTCCCGGTTTCGGCGGGTGCAATGAAATCCGCGAGGGAAATATTGGCCTGGCCTGCCGCTTTTTTAGACTGCTGCCGGAGGAATTCCAGGTTTACCGGGGACGCATTTTCCCTGTGGGACTGCACCATCACGGTATCAGAATCCGCTGCATTGGCAGCCCAGAGCCCAATAGTACCGCGGGGCGTCAGCCATTTTTCCCGGATGATTTTTTTAAGCAGGCCGCGGGCATCAGCATATAGTTTGGTGGCTGCCTCGCCAATTTTTTCATCTGTTAACAGTTCCGGAAATTTTCCGTGAATTTCCCAGGCAATAAAGAACGGCTGCCAGTCAATATATCCCGCAATTTCTTCCAGATCCGGATTGTCGAAAACTTTTACTCCCAGGAAGCCGGGCTTTACGGGGTTAAAGTCAGCCCAGTTGATTTTTGTTTTATTCTTCTGCGCCTCCTTAAAGGGAAGTAATTGTTTTCCGGTTCTTTTATTGGCAAAATCCGTTTTGAGTTTTTGATATTCCAGGCCGATGTTTTCCAGGAAAGCTGGTTTCTGTAATTCATTCAGCAGGTTGCCGGCAACTGTAACACTCCGGGACGCATCGAGCACATGCACCACGCCATGGCCGTATTCCGGCGCAATGCGGATCGCCGTGTGCATGCGCGATGTGGTGGCGCCGCCAATCATCAGGGGCAGTTCAAAATTGCGCCGCTTCATTTCCCTGGCCACATGTACCATTTCGTCGAGGGAGGGTGTGATCAGTCCGCTCAGTCCGACAATATCCACTTTTTCCTTTATCGCGGTTTCGAGAATACGGTCGGCAGATACCATTACGCCGAGATCGATGATATCGTACCCGTTGCAGCCCAGCACAACCCCCACAATATTTTTTCCGATATCATGCACATCACCTTTTACGGTGGCGAGTAAGATTTTCGCAGCGCCTTTTTCTTCGGTTGTTTCTTCACCCGAGGTGTTCGCTGCTTTCCTTCTGTTAAATTTTTCGAGTTTTTCCTGCTCAATAAAGGGCGTGAGTACGGCCACAGATTTCTTCATCACCCGGGCGCTTTTCACCACCTGGGGCAGGAACATTTTTCCGCTTCCAAACAGATCTCCGACCACATTCATCCCGTCCATAAGCGGACCTTCAATCACCTCCAGGGGTTTGGGGTATTTCAATCGTGCTTCTTCCGTATCTGCTTCAATATACTCAGTGATGCCGTTGACCAGCGCATGTTTTAGCCTCTCTTCAACGGATGTTTTCCGCCAACTTTCATCTTTTTTTTCTTCCTTGCCTTTTCGTTTTACCGTTTCGGCAAATGCAAGCAGCTTTTCCGTTGCTTCATTGTTGTCATTGTTGCGGTTCAGGATCACCGCTTCGCATAAATCGCGGAGCACCGGATCAATTTCATCGTAAACCACCAGCTGGCCTGCATTCACAATCCCCATGCCCAGTCCGGCTTTGATGGCATAATACAGAAACACACTGTGCATGGCTTCCCGAACCACTTCATTACCCCGGAAGGAGAAAGAAAGATTGCTTACCCCGCCACTGAGTTTCACCAGTGGATGCTGTCTTTTGACTTCTTTTGCCGCCTCAATGAAATCGACCGCATAATTGTTATGTTCTTCCAGTCCGGTGGCTATGGCAAAAATGTTGAGATCGAAAATAATATCCTGGGGATCGAAGTCTAATTGTCTGGTAAGAATTTCATAAGCCCGGTGCGAGATATCTATTTTTCGTTGCATGGTATCGGCCTGTCCTTTTTCATCAAAAGCCATCACCACTACGGCGGCGCCAAAACTTTTGCAGATGATTGCCTGCTCAATGAACTTTTCCTCTCCCTCCTTCATGGAGATGGAGTTGACGATACATTTTCCCTGCACACATTTGAGTCCCGCTTCAATGATATTGAATTTGGAAGAATCGATCATGATCGGAATCTTCGCGATGTCGGGCTCACTCTGGATCAGGTTCAGGAAAGTGGTCATCGCTTTCTCGCCGTCGAGCAGTGCGTCGTCCATATTGACGTCGAGGATCTGCGCACCGTTCTCTACCTGCTGACGGGCAACGCTCAGCGCTTCTTCATATTTATTCTCGCGGATCAGCCGCGCAAATTTTTTGGAGCCGGTGATATTGGTTCGTTCGCCAATGTTTACAAAATTGGATTCGGGGCGAACGACCAGGGGTTCAAGCCCGGATAAACGGAGCCAGGGTTTAATTGTATTTTCTTCACTCATGATGACGGTTTATGCTGCGGTTTCGACGACCGGTAATTTTCTCGGTTCGAATTTTTTTACTTTTTCCGCAATATGCCGGATGTGATCCGGGGTGGTGCCGCAACAACCCCCCACGATATTCACAAACCCTTCTTTTGCCCATTCTTCCAGAAAATGGGCGGTATCTTCCGGTTCTTCTTCGTAGGCGCCCATGGAATTGGGCAGGCCTGCATTTGGATAAGCAGAAGTATAGCAGGAAGCCAGTTTCGACAGTTCTTCGATATGCGGACGCATTTCTGCCGCGCCCAGCGCGCAATTCAATCCCACGCTAAGCGGCCTTGCATGCGCGACGGAGGTATAGAATGCTTCCAGTGTTTGTCCGCTGAGGGTCCTGCCGCTGGCATCCGTAATGGTGCCACTGATCATGACCGGTAGTTCAGGTTTTTTTGTATCGCGGAAATATTTTTTGATAGCGTAGATGGCGGCCTTGGCATTGAGGGTATCGAAAATGGTTTCAATCAGGAGCAGGTCCACCCCGCCTTCCACCAAACCTTTCACCTGTTCATAATACGCGTTGGAAACTTCGTCGAAGCTGACGGAGCGGAAACCCGGATTATTTACATCAGGCGAAAGAGAAAGGGTTTTGTTCATGGGGCCGATGGCGCCGGCGATGTATTTCGTGGATGGTGGATAGTGGATGGTGGATGGTGGATTGCTGAGGGCGTTGCCCGCCGTAGCTTCAGCGAAAGTGGGTTTCTGGTTTGCAACGAACTCTTCAATAGCCTGGCGTGCAATTTTCGCGGCGGCCACATTCAGCTCGTAAGCCAGGGACTGCATATTGTAGTCGGCCTGGGCGATAGCCGTGCTGCTGAAGGTATTGGTTTCAAGGATATCGGCGCCGGCTTCGAGGTATTCGCGGTGAATGGCTTTAATGATGTCGGGCCGGGTGAGCGAAAGCAGATCATTATTGCCCTTTACATCCGAAGGCCAGTCCTTAAAGCGTTCTCCGCGATAGTCTGCTTCGGTCAGATTGTATCGCTGGATCATGGTTCCCATAGCACCGTCGATAATGAGGATGCGGTGTTCCAGCGCAGATTTTATATTTTCCATAATTTGGTAAAATTGAGTCTGCAGGCGGAGTTGTACATGGCTGGAACCGGAAGAAGGCTGAAAACGTTAGGAAAAGTAAATGGGGACTTCCCTGGCGTTTATTAGTTCAGTTAATCTCCTAAGCTTCAGGCCGAACAATAAACAAATCTGCCTGTCGAGGGGCAAAATTACGCCATAATGATGTAATAAACAAAACGAGGGGCCTGCGCTGGCGCCCGAAACGGTTCTCCAAACCGGGTAAAGCAACCTCCCTAACGGTGTGATACATAGCTTTCCACGGGCAGCCGGTTGCTGATGGACCGGGCGAGCGTCATTTCATCGGCATATTCCAGTTCGCCGCCAAAGGAAATTCCCCTGGAGATGGTGGTGATTTTAACGGGAAGGGAAGCCAGTTTTTTCTGGATATAATAGATGGTGGTATCCCCCTGGATATTCGGATTGAGCGCGAAGATGATTTCGGAAACGCCTTCTTTCTGTACCCGGTCAACCAGGGACTCGATAAAAAGCTGTTCAGGGCCAACGCCATCGAGCGGGGAAATCACGCCGCCCAGCACATGATAGGTTCCGCTGAACTGCTGGGTGCTTTCAATGGCAATCACGTCCCGGATGGTTTCCACTACACAGATCATATCCTGCCGGCGCATGGAATTGGCGCAGATGGAACAGATATCCGCATCCGCCACATTATGGCAGCGCTGACAAAAACGAATCTCCTGGCGCATCTTCATCAGCACTTCTCCAAAACCCATTGCTGCAGAAGGGTCCTGTTTGAGTAAATGGAGCACCAGCCGGAGAGCCGTTTTCTTTCCGATGCCGGGTAATTTGGCAAATTCATTAACCGCCGTTTCTAACAGAGCCGAAGAAAATTGCATCGTGTAAAATTACAAAGTAATATCCACTTCATTGTCCCAATTCGCCTTCACATTGAGTTTGCGCCGGAGGGGCTGAACCTTTTCCGGTTGCCGGCGTTCGAAGAAATTGCCGGGATCCCAGATGCCGTTCTCATTATCGTCATACAGAATGCGGAGTTCATATTCTCCGGGATCAAAAAGCCTGTCGTCGTAACGGGTAGTTTTCCCGAAAATATATTTCTTTATTATCTTGTCGCTCTGCACAAAGAGCAGTACCGGGTGGCGGCTCAGGTCCAGGTTTTTAAACCGCAAACGGACATTCCCATAATCCGATACTTTTTTTGTGGCAAAAGTAATGGTATCCGTTTTGAGCAGTTTTACGCCCAGGGTATCTTCTGCAAAATCCTTATCGAGGATCAGGTGGTAACGGGTATCCGGCACCCAATTATAAAAAAGCGTTACTTTTTTTGAAAGACTGTCTTCCACATAGTGATGACTGGTTATATTTTCAAAGCTGTCCGTGGTGAAGCGTACTTTGGAAGAATCGAAATATTTAATGGGCACCTGGAAAATAAATTCAAACTGGTCGTGGAGGTCGAGCACTCCCCCGGTTATATTTCCGGAAACGGCCAGCCGTTTGGGCTTATCCTTATCTTCTTTTTTTGGTTTTACGGCAGGAGGAGTTGTGAGCAGCAGTTTTTTAACCGGCTTATCCCTGCTGGTGTCGGCATAAGCATAGAGCTCCGGAGCGGTCATATCTTTATTCAGCACTACCGGACTGTCGGCAAAAGCAAAAACCTGCGCCTTGCTGGTATAGGTATGGGAACCCGACTCATCTTTCATTGCGTAGAGTGCATAGGTGCCGGGCCGGAGGTGATGAAAGCTGTAGTTCCCGGAACTATCCAGGCGGGTCATGTAACGGGGTCTTTCTTTGACAACAGCGGAATCATCCAGTTTATCGTGCAGTATTGCGATCAGGGTACTATCCGGTTTACCCGTATTCGCCATAACCACATTGCCGCTGTAATTCAGGGAGTCAATATAATTGCCGGTGGAAAAAACATAAGTAAAATTCTTCAGCACATTGCCCTCGTGATTATCCACCACTGACTTTCCGAAATCCAGGGAATAGGTGGTATTGGGCTGCAGGGTATCTTTAATCCGGATGGTAATGGTTTTGAGTTTATATTCCACATTCGGCTGGATTTTTGGAATCGGCAGCACGATCAGGTTCTGGCGTACATCTTTCAGGTCAATATATTCATCGAAAGTGAGCACGATTTTATTGCTGTTGAAATGAAGGGTATTTTCATCGGGTTCAGCCGTTACGAGTACGGGCGGCAGGCTGTCCCGGGGACCGCCGGTGGGGGGAATGATATTTGCACATCCGGTAATGCCCGGAAACCGGAGTAAGATGATGCAGATCAGCAGTAAGGAAAGAAAGGTTTTCATGTGTTTTTACGCCGTGCAAACTTACTGGACCGGGGCGGGATTTATACAGATTTATGATTTTATAAAGAAGCATGTTCTTCCTCATCCGGCGGGAAGCCCGAAACGTCCAGGTAATTGGTTTTTACGAACCGACACCAGTGGCAGTCGTCCTTTCCGCAGCCGGTATAAAAATCGTGGTTTTGGATCTTTTGCCAGGTATCGGTGATCTGGCCGGTTACGAGAGCCTCGTCTTCCGGACTGATCTGCAGTTTCTCCCTGCGGTAATTTTTTTTATTGTCAGGCTCAATGAAATCAAACTCCACACTCAGCACCTGCCAGTCCTGCTGAGCCTGCTGATCCAGTAATAATTTATAAAAGACTGCCTGCCGCCAGTAATCCCCGCCATTGGGTTCTTTATCGGACGGCCGGACAATTTTTTTCCTGCCGTTTTCCGGATTGCCGGTTTTGTAATCCACCACATTCACCCGTTTGCCATCAAATTCCAGTTTATCGAGTTTGCCTTTGACGGGCACATTCCGGATGGTCACATTGCGTATCGTTCTTTCAATGCTGACGATCTTATTCCAGGAATGGATGTATTTATTATAATATTCCGGCAGCACAATATGACCGTATTCCATTCGCCGGCTGAATTGTTCCGCGGTAAAACTTTCCCGGTGGCGGTTCATATAATTGTCGAATGCATTTAAAAAGAAGGGAATGCCGGCGAACTGATCATTATTCTCCTGCATATTCCGGAATAGTTGCTCCAGTGCCACGTGTACCGCTGAACCGAATTCTGTGTTTTCGTTTTTTGGAGAAGGGATCCGGAGCAGGTTTTTATAATAAAATTCCAGCGGACATTTGAGATAGTTATTGAGTGCCGTTACATTCATCTGGAAATTTTCCAGCAGGCGGTTCACAAAATCGAATTCAGCTCTTTCAATCTCAGGTGCGTGTTCACCCTGCAGCAGCAAGAGTTGAAAATCGGAAATGGCCTGCCGGGACAATTCCGGTTTTTCGGTTTCCAGGTTAAAGCCGGCCCGGATTTCTTCCACGAATACGGAAGCTTCGGCATCCTTACCGTCGTTCCGGAAACGACTGTAAGAAATAGACAGATGGGTTTCGGCCCGCGTGAGGGCTACATAAAAAAGCCTTCTCAGTTCTTCGCTGTCCTTTTCTTTTTCATTCGAAAGAAAACTGTTCAGCAGCTGTTCGTAATCTGCATCCTTTACATTCGGAAGGAACATGCTGATGGGATAGTGAAATGCATTGGCGGGTTTTTTCTTTTTCTCCCAGTAGTGCGCATTCATTCCGGCAATGAAAAGGTATTCAAATTCGAGCCCTTTGGAACCATGGGCAGTGAGCAGGTTCACTGCATCCGTACGGCCGCTTACTTCTATCAGGGGCAGGGAGATCTCTTCCTTGTCCATCAATTCGAGATGGGTGACAAGCCCTTTCAGGTTCATGGAAGGATTTCTTGCCGTTTCCTCTTTTACGAAATCGAAGAAAGCCGTGAGCACCTGCAGCAGTTCCAGTTTTTTTGGACTGTTCATGATTTCATTCAGCATGCCCGTTTCGCGGAAAACGCTTTCAAACAGGGATTGCACGGTGGTATTGGAAACCCTGCCGATCAGGGATTCCAGGATGCGGCCGGCCGCGGCCAGCCGCTCATGCATGGGCGGGGTAAAAAGATCGGGCGCGGGTTGCCGGCTCTTATCGTATAACCATTTCCGTAAGGAAGTCTTTTGCGCAGTATATTGCTTCCGGGCTACTTCTGCGGTCAGGCTGGCAATCTCGATGGGGGGAATATGGAACCAGTCGGCATGGAGGATCTCAAAAAGCATCTCATCGCCGCTAAACGGAATTTCATGTTCCGTGGCCAGATACGAGATGATGAGCATGATTTTATTCACCAGGGGATCCCGGAGCAGGTTCACACTTCGTTTACTGTAGACCGGTAGATTCTTCAGTTTGAAGAACTGCAGCAGTTCTTCCCCGTATTTATTCTCTTTATAAATAATACCAATGTTGCCGGGATGAATGCCCGCCGTGATGAGCGCTTCCACCCGGGTAACGATATCTATCATTTCCGAACGCTCCGTATCATATTCCCGGATTGCCGGAAGGTTGGTAAGCAAACGGTTCTTTTCGTTGGAAGAAAGTAGATCCTTGTTGAGCCCTGCCATCTGGTTCACGAGACGTTCTGCGTTCAGGCTGATCAGGGCTTTGGAAATATCGAGAATGGGTTGGGTGCTCCGGTAATTATTGCTCAGTACCACGGTGAGCAGGTCTTTCCGGTATTTATCCGCGAAGTCAAGCATATTATTCATGCTGGCGCCCTGGAACCGGTAGATGCTCTGATCGTCATCCCCGACCACAAAGATGTTGGGCTTGTCCCAGAAATTGATCAGCAGCTCCACGAGCCGGTTCTGCGTGCCGCTGGTATCCTGGAATTCATCCACCAGGATATACAGATATTTTTCCTGGTAGCGACGCAGCAACTGTTCGTTCTCTGTAAAAGCCCGGATCACCCAGTTGATCATGTCATCGAAATCGTAGCGGCTTTTGCTGCGCATCAGTTGCTGAAAAGGTTCAAATTCATTTGCCGCGGCGCGCAGTTTATCCAGCTGTTCTTTTTCTTTATCGAGGTCTGCCCTTTTTTTGTCGCCTTTTTTAAAATCCTTCCCGTTCCTTTTATATTTAAAGAAATCGCTTTCTTCAATTGCTGCCAGGTATTCGTCAATTTTCTTACCGATAAAGGCGGGCGTCCAGCCTTCTTTTTTCATGGTACTGAAAAGGGAGCGGAGGTTCTTCACCTCGTAATAGGCATCGCTCCGGAATCTTTTCAGCGGATGATTTTTTGGGAATGAATCGATCAGGAGTTTCAGGTATTGAATCTGTTCCAGCACGGAAACCGGGTCCAGGCTGGTTTTTTCGAAATAGGAAAGATTGTCCTGAATGATATCGTTGCAGAACGCATGGAAGGTGTAAATATTCACTTTATAAGCGTCCGGACCGATAAAACTGAGCAGCCGGCGGCGCATAGCCACGGCCCCTGCATCTGTATAAGTAAGACATAGTATATTTCCGGGATCTGTGTCTGTTTCAATTAGTATTTTTCCGATGCGGGCGCCCAGGATCTGGGTTTTGCCTGTACCGGGCCCGGCAATCACCATTACGGGACCGTCTAAACTGTCCACAGCCTGCTGCTGCTGGGGGTTTAGCTTTTGGTAAAGCGCATGAAAGACTTCGTTCTGATGCATAATAGAATAGAAAAGTTATTCAAAATCAGGAAACTTTCTTAAATCCGGAATATTATTCCCACCGTTTTATCGTTATACAGCGGTATAATCCGATATAATCCGAAATATGAAGAACCCCCAGTCGTTCAAAGTGTTCATTGTTGAAGATGATTTGTGGTACGGCTCCATGCTGGAACACTATCTTTCCCTGAATCCGGAATATGAAGTTAAACGATTTGAATCACCCGCTGATTTCTTCGCGAAGCTTCATGAAGTACCCGACGTGGTTACGCTGGACTATTCCCTTCCGGGCAGCGATGGTACGGAGGTCTTGCGGAAGATTAAGGAATTTAATCCGGATATCCGGGTGATTATCATCTCCGGACAGGAAGACGTGGCCACGGCGATTAACCTGCTGAAGAACGGAGCATTTGATTATATCGTAAAGGACGATGATACCAAGGACCGTCTCTGGAACAGCATCCTGCATTTGCGCGAGATCAGAAATCTCAAAGAAGAAGTGGAAAGCCTGAAAAATCAGGTTGGCCGCAAATACGATTTTTCCCAGATCATTATCGGGAAGAGCGAACCGATGGAGAAAGTTTTTGCCCTGATAGAAAAAGCATCCAAAACAAATATTACCGTATCCGTTACCGGGGAAACCGGGTCGGGTAAGGAACTGGTGGCGAAAGCCATTCACTATAATTCCGAAAGACATAAGCAACCATTCGTTGCCGTTAATGTGGC
>Ga0105240_10001188_pt1 | contig 45491 bp, 32 predicted proteins | sample KBSC54metaG_FD_80426 | JGI IMG/M metagenome (GOLD analysis project Ga0105240, IMG submission 80426) | Corn rhizosphere microbial communities from Kellogg Biological Station, Michigan, USA - KBS C5-4 metaG | ecosystem: Host-associated > Plants > Roots > Rhizosphere > Soil | place: Michigan, USA... | reverse complement strand
CCTCGCCATCGCCTATCGCGAACACTCCAATTGGTTCGACAAACTCCGCCGCTACTCCACCACCGCCGAAAGGAATTTCTTCCGGGTCACCCACGAATTGGCTATGATTCGCAAAGCCGGCCCACAAGAGCCAATCGGCCAGCCGGAAATCGGCCAGCCGCAAATTGGTTATGTTTCGCAAAACACCGAAATCGAAGAAATACCAGAGCCTACAACCAATCCAGCCCCCGAAATTGGCTGTGTTTCGCAGAAAGCCGCGCAACCCGAGCCAACCAGCCCATCTCCCGCGCAAATTCTCAAGCTCGAAACCATGTCCGAAGCCGAAGCGTTCGAGTTTTTAGACAAACTCACCGCCCCGCCGGCCACCGGCATCGTCACGAACAAGGCACGCTATTGATCCGAGGCCGCCGTCACATTCAGACTCGCCGCCGCGCTCGCCACACCTCCCACTTGCACCACCACAGGCTGTACGCCAAGCGGGCAATCCGGAGGAACAGTAAAGTTGATCTGCGTAACCCCAACCAGTCCCGGAGGAATACCGGCGAAGGCAACTGCCGCCTGAATCCCGCCAACCGTAACGGCCACGGGTTGCCGAGGCACCGGGAATCCACCAACCCCCGCGCCAACCGAGGGAGTTGCCCCGGTGGCCAACGACGGAGTAACATCGCCCTCTCCAGTGATGAAGGCGAGCAGAATCTGCCCTCTCTTCCCGGTCGAAAAAGGAACAAGAGCGCTGTCCTGTCCAACAAAAATTCCCGGCGCCGCAGCCGAAACAGGAAACGCATACGAGGCTACCTGTCCGTTATTGTTGACACCCAGGACCGCGGTTCCCAAGCCGGTTTCATACGGAATCTGGACATTGAGTTGGCCCGGCGAGACATAATACAACGGCGCGGCGATGCCATTCACCGTCACGGAAACCCCGCCCACCATCAGCGGCAACGGAAGCTGACTCGTCTGTTGCGTCGACGGCGACAGTTCCGATCCAAACACGCTCATCACCATGCCGGGAACAAACGCCGGACCGAACGAGGCCGCGTTCGCCACTCCCTTGATGACTGTCGTGGCCGAAGCGCCCACCACCAAAGTAACCGGCACATTGATGAATTGCGGAACGGTGTTCACCGATTCAATAGCGAGTATCGCGGAGTAGACGCCATGCGAGAGGCCTGCGGCCGAAGTCCGGACCTCCAACTGAGCCGATCCGCTGCCGGAAAGCGCGGAAACGGTCAACCATTTCGTTGTCCGATTGGCCGGCGAAATCGAGACCGTCCACTGCGGCGAGCCACTGGCAAAATTCAACGCGACCGTCGAAGTTCCACTCTCGGGAACGGTGATCGCCTCGGGCGAGACCGAGAACTTGGCCGTCGCGCCCGCCGCCGGAGCGAATGTCGCAGATACAGTTGCCGTCACGGTGCTGCCGAGTTCACTCACGCCGGTCAACTGGTAAGTCCTGCTTCTGGACGAGCCAAAGTCATTTCGGCAGATGGTCGCCTGCAGCATTCCAAACGGAGCCAGCCGCGTGGTCCCAAAAAGCTGTGGAATGCTATCGCTAAGATCGTCCACGCCGGAAACAAATTTCGTAAGCTCCACCAGGTATCCGCCTTGTTCCTGAAGTGTCAACTGGTGGGACCAAACGCACGCTGGATCGCCCTGCCCATTTTCCTGCACGTTCGCAGGAGTACGCAGAGTCATCGCCGGTGTCAGAACGGGAATGGAAGAAGCCAGAAAACTGACGGTTATCTGCGTTGTCCACGTCTGGCCGCCGGCGTCCCTGCCTGTGAATCGAAAGATGCGATCCACCGGAGGAACGACAGTTCCCACCAGCGCTACCGAAACACTCCCTTTCGCCGGAATATCCGTGCTGGTGAAGAAACTCAAATTCTGGTTGACGCCGTTGACGGTAAATCCCGTCAGCGTGGTTGCGGTCCCCGCCTTCTCCATCAACGTCACGGTGTAAGCCCAGCCCGATACACTTTGATACACCGGATTCGGCGTCACCGATGGAATCACGAACGACCCGGAGGCAGGAAGATTGAGCGTAACCGCCGTCGATCCCGCCGACCCTTCGAAAACTCCGTCACCACTATAGAGTGCGGTTACCTTCCCGTTTCCGGCCGCGATCAGCATTGCGTTCGCAGCCAGCGTCGCCGTCCCACTGGCCGAATCCACGCGGACCACGCCAAGAGAAATGTCGTTCGCGAGGAACGTGACGCTGCCGGTAGGTATGCCGCCGGTGGCAGTCACGGTGGCAGTCAACTGCACAGTATCAGTGAGGCTGAAGGCATTCGGATTCGCTGTAACAGTGGTCGTGCTCGAGGTTCCCGCCGCCCACTCCGTTACCAGGCGATACGCATCCACCGAGCCCAAGCCAGTCGTAAGATCGTAGCCCGGACCCGCGCTGAAACCCAGAAAGCCGTTCACGCAATCCGCGGTACCCTGCGCGCAGAAAACAATATTGTCCCCTGCCACAACGTCATGAAAAATATCGGGCGTCGATTGCGCCAGCCGATAGAGAGTCGGATTGATATTGCCAAGTCCCGATTGAGAACCCTTCGAAACCAGATACTGGTTCAGCAGCGCAACCATCCCTGCAAACACCGGAGTTCCCGCCGACGTCCCGCCGAAGATGCGCGAAACGCCGTTGCTGGTAGTCTCATAGCCATCGTGGTCGGCCGAAGCGGAGAACGCGATGTCGGGAGTGTCGCGGGCCTTGTCATCAGGAACGCCCGGCCCGGTCTGCCAAACTGGCTTCGGAAACAGGGAGCTGGGGCCGCCGCCCGTGGCATGCAAGCCGTTCCGCGCCACCGAATCATTCCAAGCCTTCTCCGGAATATAGGAGAGTGCGGAAGCGCCATTCGCCGTGTTGATGCTTGCCCAATACGCGCCGTCTGCCTCGTTGAATTCCGTGCCGCCCACCGCCGTGATCTCCGGAATGCTCGCCGGAAAGCTGACGGTCTGTCCTTTCGCCGCTTGCGGAGTGGGCGTACTGCGGTCGCAAGTCGCTGCCCCGGAATCGCCCGAGGAAGCAATCCAAGTGATACCCTGCGCGCTAGCCTGTTGAGCGACGGACCTCAACACGGTCGGTGCCGACGGCTCGCAATCGCCGTAACTAAAGGTCATCACCGGGGCCAGATTCTGATCCACCGCATACTGCGCGGAAGTGGTGACGCTTCTGGAATACACATAAATAATCATCGCGTTGCGAGCTACCGCGCCCGACCACTCGATGTCAAGATCGGCCTCCGGCAGGTCCCCGGCGCGCGTTCCAGGGCTTGGACCAAACAGGACCACCTGCGGATCGTTGGCCGGCAAATTGAATCGCCTGCGGAACGTTCGAATGTCCGTGAGATTGATAGCCGTTTGCCCGATCACCGCCAGGTTCTGCCCCGTGCCGTCGAACCCTGCGGCGTAGAGCGGAGCGATGCCATAGATCGTCGCGACATCGTCGGGCGCCAGGTAGTGCGAGCTTCCGCTATTGAAGTCCGGCGCGACACTCGCCTCAATGTTCATCGGCTTAAACCCGAAATCGTTCAAACCGTCGAACCCGCTCACCACGCCATCCAGAGCGGCCGGAATAGCCGGTTCCGTCGCATTCGCAAAGTGCGCTTCCCCGTTCACCCGGTAGCGGTGGATCTCCGTGTGAAATGCTCTCTGTGCCTGCCCCGCCTTGCCGCTGAAACTGATCCAGTGCCGGCCTCGCGCGACGTCGTTCACCTTCAGACCATAGGATTCCAACCACGAGACCACCTTCGCGACATCGTTGGCGCTCAGTCCGAATCGATCGCCGAATTGTTCAGGAGTGAGCCAGCGATGATAATCCGCGGAGGAATGGTTCTGCTGTTCCGCCAGGAAAATCTCGAGCGATGCAGCCGGCTTCAACAGCACCGTTGCATAGCTGATATCCATCGAGGGATCCACCGGCCCCTCGTCGTTCCCCGATTGCGCCTTGGGATGAACATGGCCCTTGAGAACAACCGTTCGGCGCAAGTCAACCGGCCCCGTGATTCGATCCTCAGCGGCTAAGAGCGTAGCCAAAAACAGTAGCGTGACAGCGCACGCGCGGAAAATTACCACAATTCCCCAATCCGGTGAAGCTTCACCAGATTCGTCGATCCCGAGCGTCCAATCGGCTGGCCCGCGACGAACACAACACTATCACCCTCCTTGAGCCATCCCCCTTCCAACAGGATGCGATCCATAATCTTGATCATCTCATCGGTTTCCGTCGGATCCGGCGACAACACCGGACGTATTCCATAAATTAAGGAGAGTTGCCGCGCCACCGCCGGACTCGCCGTAAACGCGAAGATCGGAACCGGCGGACGGTACCGCGACACCAGCCTCGCACTCCCGCCGCTCGACGTGAAAACGATGATCGCTTTCGCCCCTTGCATCTTCGCCGCCCGATAAGCCATGTCCGCGGCAATCTCCGTATAAGTCGGCGACCTCGGAGTAGGCGGCTCCGTGTAGCCGCGTCCTCGGATGGATTGCTCCGCCTCGGACGCGATACGCGACATCATCCGTGCCGCCTCCACCGGATACTTGCCGCTCGACGTCTCAGCCGACAGCATCACAGCGTCCGTTCCGTCGTAGATCGCATTGGCAATGTCGCTCACCTCGGCCCGCGTCGGGTAAGGATGGTCGATCATCGTCTCCAGCATCTGCGTCGCCGTGATCACAAATTTCCCATAATTCCGGGCCCGCTCGATAATCGACTTCTGGATAAAAGGCACTTTCTCCAGCGCCATTTCCACGCCCAAATCGCCGCGCGCCACCATAACTCCGTCCGATTCCACCAGAATCTCGTTCAGATTTTCCCAGCCTTCAGGCTTCTCGATTTTGGCGATCACCGGAACATGCGAATCCGACTCCTCGAGGAACAATCGTAACCGCAAAACGTCTTCCCGCCGGCGCACAAACGAAATCGCCACGAAATCGATCCCCATCTCGAGTCCGAATCGCAAATCGTCGCGGTCTTTCTTCGTCAGCGACGGCGTACTCACCTCGACGCCGGGCAGGTTGATACCCTTGCGGTCGCTGATCGGTCCGCCGGAGACCACCTCGCAGACCGCATCGGTAAGGGTCTTATCGACTACGCGCAATTCCACGCTGCCATCCGCCAACAGCACGCAGTTGCCTGCTTTTACGTCTTTTACGAAGTCCTTATAACTCGTCGACGCGCGTTGCGCCGTGCCCACCACTTGCTCCGTCGTAATCGAGAATCGCGATTTCGTTTCCAGTACACAGCCGCCATTCTCAAAAGTGCCCAGCCGTATCTTCGGCCCCTGGAGATCCATCAGCACGCCCGCGTGAATCCCCATCTCTTCCGCCACGCTCCGGACATTCTTCATGCGCCTCGAGTGATCGTCCTGCGTCCCATGCGAAGCGTTCAGCCGGAACACATCCACGCCGGCCTCTAGCAGGTGCCGGACTGCCTCCGGAGTGTCTGAAGCTGGACCTAACGTAGCGAGTATTTTTGTAGTGCGCATGAAACGTGCAATTTACAATTTTAACCTCGCCACTACGGCATAATAGTGGATCGACGCAACATGTCCCTCGTCCATACCATCATTCTCGCCATTGTTCAGGGACTCACCGAGTTCCTCCCCATCAGCAGTTCAGCCCATCTCGCGTTGGCGCCCTGGGTGCTCCGATGGCCCGATCCTGGTCTGTCCTTCGACATCGCTCTCCACTTCGGAACACTGATCGCAATCCTTCTGTATTTCTGGCGCGATTGGGTTCAGGTCGTCGGCCAGGCGTTCGGCCTCAAGATCGGAACAGACGACCAGCTCAAGCGCAATCCCTCGCTTCTTTGGATGCTCGCCGTCGCCGCTATACCGATCGGTATCGCCGGCCTCGCGTTCAACGAACAGGCTGAGACAACCTGGCGCAATCCGTACGTCATCGGAGTCATGATGATCGTCATCGCCGCTTTCATGTGGCTCGCCGAGAAGGCCGGCCGGAGAACTCGCGACATGAGCCAGATCACGTTTTTCGACTCCATCGTCATCGGTCTTAGCCAAGCCCTCGCCGTCGTGCCCGGTACGTCGCGCAGCGGTGTCACCATCGCCGCCGGACTGTTCCGGAACCTCGACCGCGAGACCGCCGCCCGCTTCTCCTTTCTGCTCGCCACCCCCACAATCGCCGCCGCCGCCGCCAAAGCCTTCCTCGGTCTGCACAAAGCCGGTGGCCTTCCTCACGACGTCCGGGTTCAGTTTTTCATCGGCATGACCATTAGCGCTGTCGTGGGCTGCGGCATGATCGCCTTCCTCCTCAACTTCCTCCGCCGTCACAGTCTGAACTTCTTCATTTACTACCGCATTATTTTTGGCATAATGGTAATCGCTCTGGCTTATTTCTTTCCGCCGCAAGCGGGATGAAGGTATTAGGACCTACTCGACATTCACGGCTCAACGAGGGCCTCGCGGTTGTGTATCTGCTGCTCGGCCTTTGCTATGTCCTCTGTTTAGTCTCTTATCATCAGCAGGATCCATCGCTGAACACGGCTACGTCCGTAGTGCGTCCGCTCAATCTGATCGGCCGGGTCGGCGCGCACGTAGCCGACTTCAGCCTGCAGTCGTTGGGGCTTGCGGCGTTCGCCATCCCCGTTCTCCTCGTCATGCTTTCGTGGAAGTGGCTGCGCTCCGAACCGATCGAGTCGCAATTCATCAAAGTGATAGGCGCTTGCTCCCTGGTAGCAGCCGTCTGCACCGCGTTCTCGCTCGGCCCGCCCTGGCGTCCGTTTGCCGGCACGATCGCGCCCGGCGGACTCATCGGCGTGTTTATGGCCGATTACCTGACGTCGGAACTCAACGCCACCGGCGCAATCATCGCCACAGCCGCCGCCGGTATACTTTCGCTCTATCTCGTGTCCACGTTCTCTCTCGGTATGCTCGCCCGCTGGTTCTCCGGACCCATCAGCCGCTGGCAGGCATGGCGCGAACGCCGCCGAGTATTGAAGGCTCTGCGAGCCGAAACCAAAGCTCGTCTGAGGGAAGAAAGAAAGCTCGAAGCCCAGCGCATCGCCGCCGAGAAGGCTGCCCAAAAAACGGCCGCCAAAGCCCCGGAGCCCATCGTTCAGCCGCAAGCCGAGATCGTTCCACGCACCCGCCGCGCCGCGAATATTGCTCCCATACCAGAACCTGAACCGGTACACCCGACTCCACCTCCCGAACCGCCGCCACCGATTGAGGACATCCCGATTCGCACACTGGAGGACCTGGACCGCCGCGCCCCGAGTCCCGATGACGCGCCGCCGTTCGACCTCGCCCCCACCCCTGAAAGCGAGCCCGCATCCAAGCTCATCGAGCGCAAGCCTCCGCCGAAGAAAGCGCGCTCGCCCTTCCGCATTCCATCCACGACTCTATTGAATGAGCCCCCCGGCCGAAGCGCCTACGATAGCCAGGAGCTCAAGGATATCGCCGTCCGCATCAAAGTCAAACTGGAGGAATTCAATGTTCTCGGATCCGTCGTACAAATCAATCCCGGTCCCGTCGTCACCACCTTCGAATTCAAGCCCGAAGCCGGTATCAAGTACAGCCGCATCACGGCCCTCACGGAAGATCTCTGCCTCGGTCTCCAGGCCGAATCGGTCCTCATCGAGCGCATCCCCGGTAAGCCCACGGTCGGCATCGAAGTACCGAATACCAACCGCGAAGTAATCAGCCTGCGCGAGGTGCTCGAGTCGGAGGAGTTTCACAAATCCGCCTCCCCGCTCACCCTCTCCCTCGGCAAAGATGTTAACGGCCGCATCAAAGTCGCCGCCCTCGATTCCATGCCGCACCTCCTGATCGCCGGCTCCACTGGCTCGGGTAAAAGCGTCATGCTCAATACGCTCATCATGTCGGTCCTGTACAAATCGACACCCGACGATGTGCGCATGATCATGATCGACCCGAAGCGCGTTGAGCTGGGCATCTACGAAGGCGTCCCGCATCTCCTCACGCCCGTCATCACCGAGGCGCGCAAGGCAACGAACGCGCTGAAGAACGCCGTTTTCGAAATGGAGCGCCGCCTCAAACTGCTTGCCGCGCAAGGCGTCCGCAACATCGATCAATACAACAAGAAGATTCGCCTGTTGCAGCGCGCGCCCCGCACCCTTTTCGATGAGGACGAGGTCGAAACCGAAGACCTCCAGCCGCTTCCCTATATCCTGATCATCATCGACGAACTCGCCGACCTGATGATGCTCGAGCGCGCAAACGTCGAAGAAGCCGTCACGCGTCTCGCTCAAATGGCCCGTGCCGTCGGCATGCATCTCGTGCTGGCCACGCAGCGCCCGAGCGTCGACGTCATCACTGGTCTCATCAAAGCCAACTTTCCGGCCCGCATCAGCTTCCGCGTCGCCACTCGCGTCGACTCCCGAACCATCCTCGACGTAATGGGCTCGGAACACCTGCTCGGCAAAGGCGACATGCTACTGCTGCCGCCCGGATCTTCGCGTCTCGTGCGAGTCCACGGAGCGTATATCTCGGAAACCGAAATCAACGCCGTGGTCGACTTCTGGAAAGAACAAGCGCAGCCCGAATACGACAAGACCTTCCTGTTAGCGCCGCCCACCGAAGAGGACGATCCGGATGCAGAAGCCGAAGTCTTCGACGGCGAAGAAGATCCGATGTATCAGGACGCAGTCCGCTGCGTCATCGAGATGGGAAAGGCATCGACATCCACGCTGCAGCGCCGTCTGCGCCTCGGTTACGGGCGCGCCGCGCGCATCCTGGACATGATGCAGCGCGAAGGCATCATCGGCCCGCCCGATGGAAGCCGTCCACGCGAAGTGCTCAAGCGACCCGACTGGCTCGAAGAAGTCGAACAACAATTGCGATAGACCAGTCTTCACACAAACTTTACAGCCTCTTTACGACTACTAAATAGCCGTACGGTTACACTGAACCTACTCGCGGGTTAGTACTAAAAATCTCTTTCACGTTGGTGGTCAATGCGTTTGAAATTCGTCTACGCGGCCCTTGCCGCGATACCTGTAACCTTGCTCGCTTTCAGCACCGGCCCGCCCACCAAGCGCACCGGAGCAGCCATTGACGGAGGTCTCAACTGCACGGCCTGTCATATCTCATTTCCGCCCGCCAACTCGGACCCGCGTGGCAGCGTAACAATCGCCGCGTCCAGCTACGTGCCGGGCGTTACTCAAACCATCAAAGTCACGGTGCAGCACCCCGAGGCCGTTCGCTGGGGCTTCCAGCTAACCGCCCGCCCGGTAGCCGATCCGACAAAGCAGGCCGGAACATTCACTGTCAATGACGTGGTCCGCGTTCGCTGCGACACCACACCAGCCACAGACGCTCCATGCAACGGCGCATTGGAATTCCCCGAGCACAAGTCGGCTCCGTTCACGGACGCCGGCGTTGGATTCACCTTCTCAGTCGACTGGACGCCGCCCGCTACCGACGTCGGCGACATCGTGCTGTTCGCCGCGGGCAATGCCGCCAACGGCAACGGTAACCCGCTCGGCGATCGGATCTACACCACCAGTAAGGTGCTCGCTTCAAGCACGGCCTGCTCGCTGACCGCCAAGCCTACAATTCGAGCCGTCGAAAGCGCCGCATCCTTCCAATCGGGAATCGCGCCGAACTCTCTAATTACCATCTTCGGCCAGGGCTTTACGAAATCCGGTTCCACGCGATCCGCGCAGAGCTTCGACTTTGTCGCCAACGCCTATCCGAAGCAGCTCGGCTGCGTCGCCGTGGAAATCGACGGCCAGCGGGTGCCGATCACGTATCTGCAATCGGATCAAATCAACGCCCAGGCGCCGACCACCGCAGATCTCGGATCGGTCAGCGTCAAAGTGATTCTAAATCCCGACGCAGCCAATCAGGTATCGAGCGATGCCGGCACCGTGCAGATGCAGAGGCAGATGCCCGCCTTCTTCACGTTCGACGGTAAGAGTATCGCCGCGATTTCGGGCAGTGGAACGCTGGTGGCCAACCCCGCCGTTGTGCCGGGTGCAGGCCCCGCCAAGCCGGGCGACGTCGTCTCTCTGTACGCCACGGGCTGCGGATTTACCAATCCGGTTTATCAAGCTGGTGAATTGCCAAGCGCCCTCGCTACTATTCCGCCGCAGTTCAGCATGACCATCGGCGGCGTCACGCTGAGTTCGGCCGACATACTATACGCAGGCCTGTCGCCCGGTTCCATCAGCGGACTTTATCAATTCAACGTCCGCATCCCCGCCGCGGCCTCCGACGGAGACGTGCCGGTTGTCCTGCAGGTGAACGGAGCCGCCAGTCAATCGGGAGCAACTGTAGCAGTCAAGCGATAGAGTATCTAGGTGAACAACAAACTCATCGCCCTCGACACGAACGCAATGCCCTGGGAGGAGCGGCCCAATGAAAAGATCGGCCGCTCTCTCTACCGCAAGAACCTGATCGAAGATCCGGACACCGGTATGGAAGTCCGCCTCGTCCGCTACCCGGCCGGCGTCGTAAATCCCTGGCATACGCACCCCTGCGCTCACGGAATGTACGTGCTCGAGGGAACGCTGGTCACCCACGACGGCCAATACGGCCCGGGAAGCTTCGTCTGGTTCCCGGAGGGAGCGCTCATGCAACACGGAGCTACCGCCGAGCACGACGTTACTGTCGTGTTTATTACGAACAGGCGCTTCGAAATTCACTACAAACCCTGAACTACTTCGGACTGGTGCGCATCTATCATGCGTGGATAAATTTGCGATTTGGGCACAAGTGGAAGCGAAGCCGGGCAAGGAAAATGAAGTCGAAGCATTTCTGAAATCGGCCCAACCGCTGGCTGTGAGTGAACCGGGAACGACAACTTGGTACGCGGTCAAAATCGGACCGTCGACATTCGGGATCTACGACACTTTCCCCGACGAGAATGCCCGCACCGCCCACATCAACGGTGAAATTGCGAAGGCCCTGTTCGCTAAGGTAGACGAGCTATTTTCCAAGCCGCCTACAATCAATTTGCTTACTATCCTGGCGTCGAAGTCGCCCGGCGCCTGATTGCTTCTAGAGCACCGCTGCCCTCACTCTCGGAATGCGACGGCCGTGTAGAACGGCGAGCAACGCTTTTCATCCGGCGCGTGAGCGATCAGGTATTCCGCACTGCCTGGAAACGAAGAGGCCGCGACGTCAGGTCGGTGCGTCTATGGCCCCGATGGGGAAACGGCACGAGCAAATCAATCGTGATGTAGATATCATCGACTACCTTGTCGGCCGCCTTCAGATTGTCCTTGGCGATGAATTCCCAGATATCTTCCAGGTCGTCATATACGCCCGGATGAAGTACAAACGCACTCACGAACGCTCGGCGTTGCGTTCTTCGCTCTTGCGTCACAGACGGGCAAAGGCTTCTTCACCGTCGATAGGTTTAACCTTGCCATTTTTATTGTCGCCGTAACGGCTATCGAGCATTCCACGCATCCGGGACAGCTCTTCCAGGTAGCCGATGGTCGCGTCCTGCACAAGGTCCGCCTTTCGGACGACCGGTAATCGCGGCCATCTCATTCAGCTCCCGTGGGAAATGTACCTGCATGACCGCAAGTTTAGGTGCGCTCTTCGGTCTGCCGCCACTTCTGATAGACCCCATGCACCATGAAAAATTGCAAGCCCTCGGCCCAAATCTCATCTCGAATCACATGCGCCATAAACAACGTATGACTTCCGAGTTTGCGCGCTGCTTCAATCTGCATTTCCCGTACTCGCAGGGCGAACGCAGGCGCCGGAATTCCCAGCGCCGGCGACGTCTTCGTTGAAAATGGGAGTTGATTCCAATCCACGGACTCTTGCCGATGGTTCCTCCCGAGTTGTCGCGTCAACGAGGCTTGTTCCACCGGGATACTGCTCAACGCAACCCGGCCCGAGCGTTCCACGAGCGCCGATGCCGGCCTCGAGCTGTTGAGCGCAAATGCGAAATATCCATTTCCGATCGACCCCATCAGATTCATCGGAAACATATTGCCCGCGTCTCCGTCGACTACACTCACCAACACCACCGGCCGCGGGCAAATGAAGAACACGCCCATTGAACGGGACCCGAGCGACGACATCCGAACGTCGGAGGTCTTGTTGGATCTCCAAAGTAAGTACTCACGATGGAGACTGCGGGCCCACCGGCGCGTCTTGGGCAAACAGTGGTTTTGACACGCGCTGATCTCGAACAGGAAAAGCTCTTGGCCGCTGCTACGAACCATCGCCGAGAATCGAATCCCGATCTCGGCCAGCAATCGCTCTTCTCCCTCGCGTTCGTGGAATTTGAGCGACAGCATCGTGCGCTCGTTCATCTCGGGCTTTACGCCACCATCGAATCCAATGCCGACAATGGTAGGCGCGGCGCAAGCGACTAAATGGCTGTGAGTCACATCACGCGGATCGCCCAGTCCGTGCAGCGAAACGCGAACCTCGGACTGAGGATCGCGCATGCCGACGGTGCATTGCTGGGGTAAGTCCGGCTCGCCGAGAAGAGCCCGCTTTAAGGCAGTGCGAGCCTGGCGCACAAGATGCATCATGCGCCGCCCGTCGTTTCCCGGCGCTCGAATTCCAACAGAACAAAGTCCGCCATGCCTCGGAAAACCGGGATGCTGGCGATATAACGATCCACTCCGGCCAACGCCGCTAAGACCCGCGGAAACCGGCGCGCCCAACGTTCCATATAGGAAGGCGGTACGGCGATCCCGAGTCCCTTCCATTTTCGCAGCGTGAACTCCGGCGCGAACTGCCGCGCAATCTCCACCACCGAAGGATACTGAACTCTGACGGCGGCGACTGCCTCTCCGTTCCCTCGCAAGCGAAGAAACGCCCTGGTTGGATTTCCATGCGCCAAGAACCACAGTATTTCCCACGGGACGAAGCGCCCAATCATGCACACAAGAATGGGAGCGCCCGGCTTCAGGAGACGCGCAAGATTTTGCGCCGCCGCAGAGAGATCGTCCACGCAGTTCAAGCCTGAGAAGTTGGAGAACGCTCCGTCAAAAGTGCCCTCATCGATGAGTGCGCCGATGTTCTCAGTCGGCAGCACGCGCCAGTCGATGAGGTTCGTGGCGCCGGCCTGTTGACGGGCAAGCTCGATCATGTGCGGAGCGATATCGCAGGCCAGCACTCGTATTCCCCGGCCGGCGAGATGAACAGCATCAATTCCAGTGCCGCAGTTTAGTTCGAGCACTCGCTGGCCGGGACGGAAGAGCTGATCCAGATCGTGCCAGACCGCATGCCGCAGAGTCTGGCCGATCAACGTTCCGCTAAAATCATCTTCGTAAGCGTTAGCAGCAGTGTCCCAGTAAGCTTGCGCGGATCGAATGGAATCGGGAGCCGACATGTCACATCCGGTTGTAACTACAGTCTAGATCACGAACCCGCCGCTGACATTGATCGTTTGCCCGGTGATGAACTTTGCAGCGTCGGAGCAGAGAAAGACAACAACATCAGCGACATCCTCAGGCGTCCCCAATCGACCCAGCGGATGGCGCACCATAGCACGCTCAAATGGTGCGGGATTTGACAGGTGATCCGCCGTCATATCCGTAGTGACATATCCGGGAGCCACTGCATTCACCAAAATCTTGCGGGGCGCTAATTCCAAAGCCCAGTTGCGCGTCAACGAATCGACCGCCGCCTTTGTAGCGCCGTAGAGACTCCGGCCTCCTGCTACACCTGTCCGCCCTGCTACAGACGAAATATTGACGATTCGGCCGCCATCTTTCAGCAATTGCAGCGCGCACTGGGTGACCCAAAATGGCCCCTTCAGATTCGTGTCGATGATCTCGTCGATAACTTCGGCGGACGACGATCCAAGTGGCGTGCTCTTCCAGATTCCGGCATTGTTGATCAGAAAATCGAGCTTGAGCCCGCCCAACTCACGGAATATCGTCTTAACCTCTTCTACGGAACCCAGATCGGCCTGAACCAACCTGACTTCACCGCCGGTTGAAGCAAGAACTTCCTCGGCAGCGGCGCGGTTTCGATTGTAGTGCAACACGACGCTCGCGCCTTGCTCCGCGAGCCGTAGACAAATGGCTCGTCCGATTCCTCGTGACCCTCCTGTGACGAGGGCCACTTTTCCTTTGAAGGTTCCCATCAGTTATGGCACTGCTTGCAGGCGGTTTCCTTCGGATAAATCAGATGTGCCTTCACAGTAGACCCATGAGCGTTATGGCAAATCCCACATTCGCTCAGAACGTCGGGCTTATGCGTGTGCACCTTGGCGAAACTGTCCTGCTGATGGCAGTCAAAGCACCCGCCTTTGAATCGGAAATGGCCGCGCTGGCTCATCTCATGGCACTGGGTGCAAACCACGCCCGCCACCGGAGGATGCTGATGGAAAACCTGAAATTCCGCGGGCGCATTCGGGCCAGTAAAAATCCGGATCTCTTTGCGCCCGCCCTCCCACACTAACTTGAGCGAGTGAACGCCTGGATCGGCCTTCAAACTCGCATGAAAAACATTTGGAAACGGCTCCTCGGCCTTCACTGGCTTACCGTCCAGTTCAAGCTTTCCGGCCGGCGCCGTGGCCACCACATCGATGACACCCGAGGGCAGCGCCGCACCGTCGCTTGGGCGCATGAACTTACCTGTGTCGTCCGCTGACAATATTCCCGCCAGAATCAGAATTGCCGTCAGTCTCATTTGCGAATACGAACGAACGACCGGTCGATCTGCGAGATGTTGGCCACGCCCGCCATACCCATGTCCGCTCCGAGTTCAGCCCGCAGCAACTCGATGACACGAGCCACGCCGGTGCGCCCGAACGAGGCCAAGCCCCACAAATAAGGACGCCCGATGCCCACCGCGGAAGCACCCAACGCCAAAGCTTTGAATACATCAGTCCCGCGCCGGAACCCGCCATCGATCAACACTGGAATCTTCCCGCCCGCCGCTTGCACGCACTCCGGCAGCGCTTCGATGGTGGCTCCAACCTGATCGAGTTGCCGCGCGCCATGATTCGAGACAACCACGCCGGCCAAGCCCGCCTTCACAGCCCTTTCCGTATCCTCGGCGGTCATGATACCTTTCACGATCACCGGGATGCTGCTGCTTTCCCGCAATCGCTGAATGTTGTCCCAGGTCGGAGTGGGAAAAGGGCGCGGCGGCGGAAAGTCTCCGCCAGTCCAGAGCACGTCGTTCGGACTATACTTCAGATTTCCCGACGAATCGCGCGGAACACCGCTCGCATTACACCAGCTTCTAGCCAAACCGTTATGCATACTACGCTCACGATGGGAGACGTGATAAATATCGACTGTTACCGAAATACCCGTGCAACCCTGATCCTGCAGCTTCTCGGAAAAGTCAACCATCTGGCCTTTGGTCCGTAGTTCGGCCGCGGTCGTGAATTGCCACCACACCTTCGGTCCCTTGCCGGATTTCACGACGTCCGCGATTCCGCCCGACGTAATCATCATCGTGTTGGCCAAGCCTGCGCCATACGCCGTCTCCTGCTCGCCGTTCTTAAAGAAGCAATTCTTGCCGCCCGTCGGGCAAATGTAAATCGGGTGTTCCAGCTTCTTCCCGAACAGCGTCGTCGATATGTCGATCTTGCTAACGTCGTGCTGCAGAAAGTGCGGACGAATAATTATGTCGTTGAACTTGGTCCGATTATCGTGGAGTGAAGCTTCGTCTTCTGAGCCTTCGTCCATGTAATCCCATGCCAGCGGATCCACTTTCGCTTTGGCCAGTTTGGCGAAGTCGAACACGTTGACCGTAGCCAGCAACGGGTCACCGAGTTCACTGTATTTACGATCGGCGCGAAGCGCCAAAGGGGACGCCGCCATGAATTGAAGTAGTCGAAGGGCAGCCTGTCGTCGTGTCATCGGAGAACTGCGGTCAACCTATCACACGTCGCGCCTCTCGTTCAATACTGGACCGAAAGGATATAAGATCTGAGGAACATGAGATTGCCTTTAGCCTTTATCGTCGCGGCCGCCCTGTACGCGCAGGCCCCGCCACCCGATCTACTCGTCTCGCCGGATATCCACCCGGACCGCACGGTCACATTCCGCATTCGAGCGCCGAAAGCCTCCGAGGTGGGTCTCTACGGCGCGTGGATGCCAGTGGGCAAGCTCGAGCCGATGACTAAAGACGCCGAAGGAATCTGGAGCATCACCACCGCGCCGCTTGAGCCCAATGTCTATCTCTATTGGTTCAACGTCGACGGAATGACCATCGCCGATCCGATCAACCCGCGCATAAAACGGCGCACCCGTACATCGGCCAGCTTGATCGATATCCCCGGAACGCCGCCCGCGCCGTGGGAGCCTCGCGAAGTGCCGCACGGCAGCGTCGGTATTCACTGGCATGAATCGAAACTGCTGCAGGAAAGCACGCGGCAGGTCTGGGTTTATACGCCGCCGGGTTATGAGAAGTCGTCCACCAGTTATCCGGTGCTCTATCTTCTCCACGGCACCGGCGATGTCGCCGCCAGTTGGACGGAGGCAGGCAACACCAATTTCATTCTCGATAATTTGATCGCGGAGAAGAAGGCCGTGCCGATGATCGTCGTCATGCCTTATGGACACACCGTCCCGCACGGGTGGCCGAATCAGAAGGCCGCGTACGATTCCGGAGCCAACACCGGTCTGTTCCAGGATTACATGTTAAAGGAAGTGATGCCGTGGGCCGAAGCAAATCTCCGAATCGCGCCGGGCCGCAAGAACCACGCCATTGCCGGGCTATCCATGGGCGGCGGTCAGGCGATTCGCGTCGGCTTCAGCAACCTCGATCTCTTCAGCGCCGTCGGTGTTTTCAGTTCCACCGGAGGGCAGGACTTCGCCACCAGGTTTCACATACTTCTCGCCGATCCAAAGGGAACGAACACGAAGTTGAATATCCTGTGGATTGGAGTGGGCGACAAAGACCCTGTCGTGACAGGCAATCGGATGGACGCTTTCATAGGGGAACTAAAGAAAGATCAAATCCATTACACATTCCGCCTGATCGAAGGGGGTGCGCACACCTGGGCTGTGTGGAGAGTATGCCTCACTGAATTCGCGCCACTGCTGTTCCACATAAGATAGGCTCAGATAATGAAATTTCTGTTCGGGCTGGTTCTTGGGCTGCTTCTTGTTCCACTTTTCCTATATTGTTACTTGAGCATGGGACTGGCGCCGGTTGCGACCTCAGCGCCTCCCTTTCCTTTTGAGAAGCGCATCACCGGCATGGCGCTTCACGCGCGCGTCGACAAGGAAGCGCCAAAGGATTTTCCGGTACAGTCGACAGAAGAGAATCTGGCCGCCGGAGCGCACATCTATCGGACGCATTGCGCTGTTTGCCACGCCCTTCCCGGCCAGCCGCAGAGCGCAATTGCAGAGGGAATGTTTCCCAAGCCGCCCCACCTTTTCAAAGGGAAAGGCGTGACCGACGACTCCGCCGGCGAGACCTATTGGAAGGTGGCCAACGGCATCCGGCTAACCGGAATGCCAGCGTTTGAGCAAACCCTCGGAAGAGTTCAAGTATGGCAAGTCAGCCTGCTGCTGGCCGGAGCCGACAAACTCCCGCCAAGCGTGCAAACGATTTTGCGCCAACCCTTGCCGGACGTTAAATGAAGTCCGGTGCGCCGTCCGCGGCAAATGCAAATCCGCGATGCCATGGCTTCGCGGGATAACTCTTAAACGCTTCTTCGTTGATCTCGTAGCCCCAGCCCGGCTTGTTTGGGATCTCCAGAAACCCATTCTTTACCATGATCGGATCTTTAATAAGATCCTTGCGCGGCGATGCGTCGTCCGGGTGATATTCAAGAATCAAAAAATTCGGCGTGGACGCCGCGAAATGGACGTTCACCATGGTGGCCAGTGGACCCATCGGATTATGCGGAGCCACTTTCACGTAGTGGGCTTCGGCCATCCCGGCGATCTTTTTCAGCTCCATGATGCCGCCAGCCAGACAAATGTCCGGTTGAATGATATCGGCCGCCTGCTTGGATAGGATTTCGCGAAAGTCGAACTTCGTATAAAGGCATTCTCCGGTGGCCAGCGGAATCTCCATCTTCGATTTGAGCGTTTGCAGCGCGTCCACATTTTCCATCCTGATTGGCTCTTCAATCCAGAACGGCCGGATCGGTTTCAGCGCCTCGGTCATCTGATATGCGCGGAATGGTTCGAAAATAGTCGCATGGGCGTCGAACGCGAGTTCCACATCCGGGCCGACGGCATTTCGCACAGCCTCGGAACGTTGCGCCGTGGCGCGAGTCACCGCATTCCAGGGCATCGATTGCGAGCCGTTCGGATGCGGAGCCATTTTGATTGTGGTGTAGCCATACGTCGCGATCAGCCGCTGCGCGCTCGCCGCGAGTTGTTGCGGCGTACCTCCACCCGCGCTCTGATAGACGCGAACCCTATCACGGCACTTGCCTCCCAGGAGCATGTAGACAGGCAGTCCTGCGGCCTTGCCTGAGATATCCCAGAGCGCATGTTCAATCCCGCTGATGGCCGCGTAAATCACGGCGCCTCCGGGGAAGCGAGTGAAGTTGTACATGATCGACCAGAGGTATTCCACGTTCCGCGGATCTTTGCCGACGAGCCAACTCTTGAAATCCTTGATCGTGGCCACCGTGGCCTCGTCGGGGCCGACGGAATATGCCTCGCCCCATCCAATGAGACCCTGGTCGGTGAGAATCTTTACGAAGCAAAGATTGCGGCCACCCGCGTCCACCAGGAACGACTGGATGTCGGTGATCTTAAGGTTTCCGTTTCCGGTTGCGCGCGGCGTCTGGGCCAGCGCATTTACCTGCAGTGGCAACGCCATTGCCCCAGCATTTATAAAGTCACGGCGGTTCATGACCAGCTAGTTTATACTTTTCCGCGGCGTCGTGATGTAATTGTCGCGATGAACGAACGACTCACCCGCCGGTCCGTGCTCCACACCACCGGCATGCTATTTGCGGCATCCATAATTCCGCGAGCCAATTCCGCGCCGAAGAGCGCCACGTATCTGATGTACGTCGGAACCTACACGGGTCCGAACAGCAAGGGGATCTACGCTTTTCGCTTCGATCCAAAGTCCGGGAAGACCGAGTCCATCGGATTGGCCGGTGAAGTGGTCAACCCCTCGTTCGTCGCTCTTCATCCCAACGGCCAACTTCTCTACGCAGTAAGCGAGCTGGGGAACGACGGGAAGACGAACGGTGCGGTGACTGCCTTTGCTATTGACCGCAAGACCGGGATGCTGACGAAGCTGAACTCCGTTTCATCGGGCGGGGGCGGATCGTGCCATCTCGTCGTCGATCACACCGGCAAGATGCTGATCGTCGCGAATTACGGCAGCGGGAGCGTAGCTTCGTTTCCTGTGGGAGCCGACGGCCGCATCGGCGAGTTGAAATCGTTGATGAAGCATACTGGTTCGGGGCCCGATCGCGCACGGCAGCGCGGTCCGCACACGCACGGCGCATTCGTTTCTCCGGACAATCGTTTCGTCGTCATACCCGATCTTGGCCTTGACCAGATTTGGGTCTACAAAATCGATCCGGCAACCGCGCAGCTCACTGAAAACGATCCGCCGTTTGTTTCGGTGAAGCCTGGTTCCGGTCCGCGCCATTTCACATTCAGTCCGAATGGAAAATTTGCTTATGTGGTCCAGGAAATGGGCTCGATGGTGACGGCCTTTTCATATAATGCGGCGAAGGGCACGCTCATCGAACTACAGCAGACGTCAACCTTGCCTGCCGATTTCAAGGGCCAAGACAACTCAGCGGAGATCGGGATCGATCCGAAGGGCCGCTTCCTTTATGCCTCCAACCGGGGGCACGACAGCATTGCGGAATTTGCCATCGATCCGAAGAAAGGAACCTTGCGCCTGGTCGAGATCACTTTGACGCAGGGCAAGATCCCACGGAACTTCAAGCTCGATCCCACCGGGCGATACCTCTTTGCGGCGAACCAAAAATCGAACAACATTGTCGTGTTTCATGTCGATCCGAAGTCCGGGAAAATGACTCCGGCGCACCAGGTGCTCGACGCGCCTGCGCCCGTTTGCATCGAGTTCCTGCCCGCATAGTACCCCCGGGCCTTGACAAACGCCCCGACGTATTAGAATATTGTTCCGTTAACGTTATCGGGTCTCCACGAAGAGGTGAAACATGGGAATCATAAGTTTACGATTGGCCGCGTTGGCCATAGTGCTCTTTTCAGTCTGCACGGCCTACGGTCAAACGGCGGCCGGCGAAATTAATGGTTTCGTTACCGATAAAACCGGCGGAGCCGTCGCAGGCGCTACCGTCAAATTAACCAATCAGGGAACGCAAGTCGTGGACCGTACGCAGACCAACGCGAGCGGCCACTTCCTGTTTATCAACGTGAAGCCCGGCTCCTATTCTCTCGGCGTGGAAATGCCCGGCTTCAAAGTTGCGCAGGTTCCGGCGTTTGATCTCGCCGTGAATCAGTTGCTCACGCAAAACGTGGTGCTCGACGTCGGCTCCGCGGCCGAAACCATTACTGTCACGTCAGAGGCCCCTCTGCTACAGCAGTCCTCCACCGAACTGGGCAGCGTGATATCTGAGCAGGCGGTGAAGGAACTGCCGCTGAACGGCCGCAACTTCACTCAGTTGATGATCCTGACACCAGGCGCGAATCCGGTTTCGACCGCGCAGGGATCCAGCATCGGTTTCCAGGATGCCGGCGTAACGGGAATCCCCGGGACCAGCTTCTTTAAACCGTCGCTGCACGGCCAGCAAAACCGTTCCGTGCTCTACTACATGGACGGTATTGGCAACACCGACTTTCGCGGGTCCATCTACGGCGTCCTTCCCATCATCGATGCCGTAGATGAGTTCAAAGTGCAGTCGCACGACGCGAGTGCCGAGTTCGGCGGAGTGCTTGGCGGAGTGGTGAATCTCTCGTCCAAGTCCGGAAACAATGAATTCCACGGCTCTGCCTGGGAGTTTGTGCGTAACAACGCCTTCGACGCCCGCAACCCCTTCGTCGATTTTTGTAACGCGGCCCGTTGCGGCCCAGGCTCCAATCCGAACACGCCTGCTGCCCCGGTGCATTACAATCAGAACGAATTTGGCGCTGCCGGCGGCGGTCCCATCATCAAGAACAAAACGTTCTTCTACGCCGCCTACGAAGGATGGCGTTACAGCAAAGCGCCTCTTTCGCTGACTCTGGTGCCCACCGCGGCGGAATTGAGCGGCGACTTCTCGCACTCCTTCTACACGCAACAGATCTACAATCCCGCATCCACCACTTGTGTTGGAACCACCTGCACACGCCAACCATTTCCCGGCAACGTCATTCCGGCCAGCCAAATTTTGCCCGGCATGCAGTCGTACTTCGCGGCTTATCTGCAGCAGCCGAACGTCACCGGAATCACCGGCTCCAACTACATTGAGACGCGCCCTCAAACCGACACTTCGAATAGCTGGCAGATCCGTGTGGACCAGAATTTCACTGAACGCACCACCATGTTTGGGCGTCTGTCGCAGATGTGGGTGAGTGACGTCGCGCCGGTAGCCGGAACGCTCGAGACCACTCCCTCCGACTATCACGCGTACAATTTCGGCGGCGGTATCACTCATCTGTTCCGGCCGAATCTCATTCTCGATGTCCGCGCCGGAGCATTGTTGAAACCGTACGTGTTCAACCAGGCGGCGGCGAGCAACGGGACGGCTCCGGCGACGGCCGCCGGCTTCAAAAACGTCGACCAATACGGCGGCATGGTGACCGACTTTGCCACTCCCTATGTCACTTCGGACACCGGCCAGAGAGGCCTGTCGTACCGCGGCAATCCCGGCGTCAATTGGGATGCTGGTCTTACCTGGATCAAAGGTAATCACAACGTAAAGGCCGGCGCGCAGTTCATTTACGTGAACCGGTTCCAGAACAATCTCTTTCAGCAATACACTTTCGCCGACGCGCAAACGAGTAACATCGGCGCGGCCAAGACCGGCAATTCACTGGCTTCGGCTCTGCTCGGATTGCCGAACACCTACACCGGCCAGTTGCCGCAGTATGCGGAAGATTATTTCCGCTTCAACGTTTGGTCGGGCTATGTTCAAGACGAATGGAAGATCGGGCGTAACGTCACCATCACCGCGGGTCTGCGCTACGACTATCTGCCCGGCATCGTGCCGCTCAACGGCAGGCTTTCGAACGGTCTCGATCTCTACGCGCAGAAATATCTCATCGGCGCCAAATCCGTGCCGGCTTGCACCACACCGTTCAGCGATCCCTGCATTCCGGGTGGTATCGCGAGTGTTCCCTTCAGTTCGAATATTGTTTTCACGGGAAAGCAAAGCGTACTTCCGCCACCTGTGAAAGACAATTGGGGCCCGCGCATCGGCGTAGCGTGGCAGTTCATGCCGGCCATGGTGCTGCGCGCCGGCTACGGAATTTATTACGACACCGTGTCTGCCAGAAGCCAGTATGCGCAGAACGATATCGAAGGCGCGACATGGCCCTGGAGCACGGGCATCGGCACACAGAGCGCAAACCAACAAGTTGGTGGAATCTATCCAGGCGGCCCAGGCAACCCGCTCACCTCCATCACCAGCCTCGTCGGCAATTTCCCAAGCCCGTTCGTCGCCGCCAGTCCGTGGACGTCGGCCGGTGGCGGCTACACCGACGATCCGCACTTCAAGGACGCGCGTTCGCAGCAATGGAACGTCGAAATCCAGCGGCAGTTCGGGAAGAACGCCATGTTGTCGGTGGCCTATGTGGGCAGCAAGGACACGCGGCTTGACTACACCGGCTGGGCGAATGCCGCACGCCAGGCCTCTCCGAACGGCACTCCGGCCGCCACCATCGACGCTCTGAAACTGATGCCATTCATGGTCCCCACCTGGCATTATTCCGAGAGCATCGGCGTCTCGAATTACCAGGCGCTCGAGACGAAATTCCAGCAGCACTGGTCGAACGGATTTCTCACGCTGCTCTCCTACACATGGTCCAAGAGTTTCGATAACAGCAGCGGATTTTTTGCCGCAGAGAACGGCTCGGGTGGGGGTTCTGTTGTTCAAAACTACTTTGCGCCCGGGCAAAACTACGGTCCTGCGGGCTTCAACATTCCACAGCTTCTCACCTGGAGCACCGTCTATGATTTCCCGGTGGGCCATGGAAAACGTTGGCTGAACAAGGGACCCGCGTCGTGGATTCTGGGCAATTGGGAAGCGAACTACGTCTTCCTCGCACGCAGCGGACAGCCGTTCAACCTGGTTGTTAACGGCGACGTCGCGAATATCTCGGGCAACGGCGGATCGCTCAGCGGCTATGCGCGGCCGAACGTTGTGGGTAATCCAAATTCCGGATCGTGCACCGTCAATGGCGCTTCCGTTTCGGTGGGAACCTACCAATGTTTCTTCAACCCCAGCGCCTTTACTATTCCATCCGGCTCCTTCGGCAACTTTGGAAAAGACGCTCTCCACAACGAGGCGTTTTTCAACATGGATTTCTCGCTTGTGAAAACGATTCCTATCGGCGAACGCCGCTCCGTCCAGCTTCGCTTTGAAGGCTTCAACGTTTTTAATTTCCAGATTCTGGGTACGCCCGCCACCACCATCGGTTTGGCCACTGCGGGACAGATTACCAGCATCGCCAGCACCCCGCGACAGTTGCAGCTTGCGGCCAAGTTTACTTTCTGAAGATCATGAAAATTCGTTTTCTGGCAGTTGCGGCCTTTTTCATATTTGGGCTACAGGCGGAGGATCGTGCCGCCTGGATGAAGCAGGCGCAATGGGGCGTGATGACGCACTACCTGGCCGACTGGATTGCCCGCACGCATCACATCGACATGAATATCGAGGAGTGGAACAAGCTCGTCGACGGATTCGATGTCGAGGCGCTTGCCAAACAACTCCAGTCGGCGGGCGCCGGCTATTACCAGATCAGCATCGGGCAAAACTCCGGCTACTATGTAGCTCCCAACGCAGCCTATGACCGCATCACCAGCATCCAGCCGAGCAAGTGCTCGCGCCGCGACCTGGTCGCCGATCTTTACGAGGCGCTTCACAAGCGCGGCATCAAGCTCATGGTCTATCTGCCGTCCGGCGCGCCTGCGGGCGACAAGGCGGCCGACGCCGCGCTCGAATGGCGCAACGGACCATATCCGAATAAAGAGTTCCAGCAGAAATGGGAACAGGTGATTCGCGAATGGTCTCAGCGTTGGGGAACCAAGGTTTCAGGCTGGTGGTTCGACGGCTGCTATTTTCCGAACTCCATGTACCGTTCCCCACAGGCGCCCAATTTCGCCAGCTTTGCCGCCGCGGCGCGCGCGGGCAATCCGGCGAGCGTCGTCGCGTTCAATCCCGGCGTTGTGTACCGGATTCTTTCCATGACTCCGTACGAAGATTTCACCGCCGGTGAAATCGATCAGCCCGACCGCGCGACGATCAGGCGCGCCGCCGATGGAAAGATGGATGGCACACAGATCCAGATGCTCAGCTTTCTCGGGCAGACGTGGGGTATCGGCGCGCCTCGCTTCACCGCCGATCAGGCGGTCGCTTACTCGCGCAAGCTGTGGGACGCGGGCGGCGCGGTCACTTGGGATGTTCCTGTCGAGTTGAATGGAACCATCTCTCAGGCGTTCATCGATCAGCTCACCGCGATTAACAAAGGCCGCGGATCGAAGTAACATCAGAAGGACGAAAATGATTAAAACTCTCTGCGCGCTCGCCGCGATCGTCGTTGTCTCGAGCTTTGGCGCACCCACGGTTAGGGTTTCACACGCGAATGGAAAATGGGTGCTCGAGGGCAAGAAAAACTCCGTCACCCTGAATGAATCGGACTTCGCCACGACGGTCCGCTCCGGAGCCGTGGTCTGGAAAATGGTTCCCTCTTCATCGAAGGACTTGCTCGTCTCGGCGGACGGTGACGAATTCAATGTCTCGCTGGCAAGCGCCGGGGAAATCAAAATTACACCCTATGAAACCGGCTTCAAGACCGGTATCAGGATCGTGCTGGACAAGTTCCGCAACACCGGCCAGCGCGCTCCGGGGTCTCCGCTCGATCTACGATTGGTGCTCACCATGTGCCTCGAAGGTCAAGACGATGAACTGGTTTCCGAGGCTACCGTCATTGAGCACGACGCAGTGGTTCGTGAACTGAATTGGCCGAAGGAAATGGACGGCCGCGAGGTCGACTACACGCTGATCCCAAGCGACGACGGTACTCTTCTGCCCCGCAACTGGCCGAAACTCTACCATCCCATCCACCGCGCGGAGGGCGACCACAGCGTCATCCAGAGCCACTTGATCGAGACATGGGCTATGTCGTGGTGGGGTTTCCTAAAGGGCGATGCGGCGATGATCGTGATCGTCGAAACTCCGGATGACGCGGCTTACACGTTCTCCCACCCGCCTGGAGGTCCCACCGCGATGGGCCCGAGTTGGCGAGCGCAACTCGGCAGGTTCGGGTATCTACGCAGCGTGCGTATGGGCTTTCTGCCCAAGGGAAACTACGTTGATCTGTGCAAACGATACCGGCGCTACGTGATGGACTCCGGCCTCTACGTTTCTCTTAAGGACAAGATTGCGCATAACCCCGCCGTCGCGAATCTGATCGGAAGTCCGGTAATCGGAATCAGCGTTCTGCATAACATCAAAGAAGGCGCGGCCACATATGATCCGAAAAATCCGCAACACAATTACCGGCTGACCACGTTCGCACAGAACATCCAAAGGCTCCGCGACATAAAAGCAAAAGGCTTCGACCACATCAACGCCAGTCTCTCGGGCTGGCTCAAGCTCGGCTACGATCGCCAGACGCCCGATGCTCTGCCGCCATCCGAAGCCGCCGGTGGCTGGGCAGGGATGAAAGCGTTCTTCGATGCCTGCAAGGAAATCGGCTTCACCTGTTGGGTTCACGATCAGTACCGCGATTATTACCTCGACGCCCCATCGTGGAATCCGGATTTCGCAGTTCATGAAGAAGACAGCATCCGGCCGCCCACTGCTTTCCCCGGCACTCGTTTCAAGAACGATTGGAAGGACGGCTACATTCCGCTGATGGACCACTGGGACGGCGGCCCACAGGCAATTTTGAACTCGCGTTTCATGCTCGGCCACGTGGTGAAAAACTTCCAGGCGATGTTCGATCACGGTATCCATCCCGAAGGCAGCTATCAGGATGTATTCGGTTATATTCCGCCTGACCAGGACTTCAATCCCAACCATCCGAACACTTGCACCGATTCCATGAACTATCGCGCCGGCGTTTTCCGCTGGGTGAAAAATAACCTCGGGATCGTCGGCACCGAGGATGGTTCCGATTGGGTCATCCCCTACGTCGATTACGTCACGTCCCGAAAAAATCGTGTTCCCAACAACGGGAACGACGCGAACTACGAAGACGCGATTCAAGTGCCGCTGTACGAACTCGTCTATCATGACGCTGCCGTAACCACATATCCGTCAGACGACCCGCGCGGGCTGTTGCACGGCAGCGCGCCCGAGTCATGGCGCGGCAACGATACAAATATCGAGCAGATGAAACGAATGGCCGCGCTTCATAAGAGAGTCGGGTTGCTCGAGATGACCAACCATGAATTTCTGGACAAAGATCGCACTCGCGAGCGAACTACGTTCGCCGACGGAACAACTGTTACAGTTGATTGGAAAACCAAAACGACCGAGATAAAGCCCTGAGCAACGCACACCAGACTGGCTCCCATCGTTTCGTAGCGCTCGATGCTTTCCGCGGAGCCACGATGGCCCTCATGGTGCTGGTAAACGATCCTGGTAACGGCAGGGCCGCGTATGGCCCGCTACAGCACTCGGAGTGGAATGGCTGGACGATCACCGACGTCGTGTTCCCCTCGTTTCTTTGGATCGTTGGCGTCGCCCTTACGCTCTCGCTGGGCAAGCAGGTGGCGGCCGGCGCGCCGCGCAGCCGCCTCTTCGCGCAAGTGTTCCGCCGCGCGCTCATTCTGTATGCGCTCGGCTTGTTCCTCTACGGATTTCCAAAGTTCGATCTTTCCACGTTGCGCCTGCTCGGGGTGTTGCAGCGAATCGCCATTTGCTACTGCATCGCGGCTCTGATTTATCTGACTTCCGGAATTCGCGCACAGATTGTGTGGATCGTTTCCCTGCTCACTGCCTATTGGCTAATCATGACGCTGATCCCGGTACCGCGCTACGGCGCGGGTTACCTCGATGTCGAGCGAAACCTCGCGCACTATGTCGACAGCATCGTTCTCGGACATCACAACTACGCGCACACGAAAACATGGGACCCCGAGGGGGTGATCAGCACGCTCCCCGCCATTGCCACAGCGCTCTTCGGCATCATGGCCGGACACATTCTCCGCCTCAAACGCGAATTGTCGGAGCGCACCACGTGGCTATTCTTCATCGGGAGTCTGCTGCTCGGTCTGGGGTTGATCTGCGATATCTGGCTGCCGATTAACAAGAAACTCTGGACCAGTTCGTTCGCAATTTTCATGGCCGGTTTGGATTTCATTCTGTTCGCCATTTTCATCTGGCTCATCGATGGGCTCGGGTATAAACGCGTCGTGAAGCCACTTGTGATCATGGGACTGAATGCGATCGCCGTGTATATGGCATCGGAACTGTTGGATGAAATTCTTGGGCTTGTCCGCGTCACCGGCGGCGTATCGTTACATACCTGGCTCTACGATCACCTGTTCGCGCCGCTCGCCTCACCGGCGAATGCGTCCTTGCTCTTTGCTGTTGCCTACACGCTGCTGATGTATCTTGTCGCCTATGGGATGTATCGGCGCAAATGGTTCCCTCGGGTCTAAGTAAACGCCCGCCAAACGCGCATGCTTGCGAACATTGAGGGCCGCGACCGGCCTAGCCAGGAGCTTCCCATTTGCCCGTTTGAGCTGAACGGAAAACCGCTTCAACGACAGCCATGTTGCGGAGCGCGTCTTCCAAAGGGGCCGGAACTTCGCAGCCCTCCCGGATCGCACGCGAGAATTCGTCGCCTTGCAGCGTGTACTGATTGCAGATGGGAAACTCTTCCGTCCGGATCTCGCCGGTATCGACGAAAATCCGCTGAGGCCGATCGGGCGCCGCATTCACAGGGATCTCCACCTCAATACGCCCGAGGGTGCCCAGAATCTGCGTTCGTTGGTACGGGACCATCTGCGTGCTGCACGTGAATACGGACTGACCGGAGGGAAACTCAAGAATGCCAGATGTCAGCCGATCGGTGCCCATTTCCGGGTCGCGTTCGAGAAGTCCGAGCACACGGGTGGGTTCCTGTGCGAAAACAAAGCGCGAAAGCAGAATCGGGTAGCAGCCGATGTCCATCAGCGCGCCGCCGCCGTAATCCGGGATGTTGCGGATGTTTTGCGGATCGCGATTGTTGTAGCTGAACGCCATCATCATCGCTCGCAAATCGCCGATCTCTCCAGACTTCGCCAACGCCCGCGCGCGAATCCATTGCGGATGCGAGCGCACCATGAAGGCTTCCTCGATTTTGACGCCCGTCTGATCGCGGGCCGCAATCAGTTCGCGGCATTCGGCCACGGTGAGGGAGATCGGTTTTTCACAAAGAACATGCTTGCCCGCTTCGGCCGCCCGTATCGACCAAGGCACATGCAAATGGTTTGGCAGCGGATTGTAAATGGCTTCAATTTCCGGATCGCTCAGCAGTTCCTCATACGATCCGTACGCCTTTGGAATTCCCAAGCTGCTCGCGGCTTGCTGCGCCTTCTCTACAGACCGCGACGCGATGGCGGTGACTTCCGACCATTCACTTTGCTGCATGGCGGGAATCACTTTCACAGTGGCGATCTTGGCCACGCCGAGAACTCCCCACTTCACTTTTTTGCGCATAGAGCGAGTCTCTCACACAGCAGATACACCGTATAGTCGTCGGTGTGGTATCCCACTCGGTACTCGTTCTGTAGACGATTATGAATATAATTCGCTGCTTCGGGTTCGAGTTGTGTGAACGCCGCGAACGCTTCGCGAAACCGCTCGTCGACCACAATAATGGCCGGTCGAACGCCACTATGAAAACCAAGTCTCAAGTCGTCGTCGAGACCGTCGTATCCCAGCGAAAACCCCAGTTCGGACGACCCCATCACGATGTCGTTCGGTTGGCGCTGAGCCTTCACGTATGCGATCACCGGCTGATAACTGTGCTTGTACGGATTGCGCACCACCAGCCTCAAAACGCTGCCCACTTGAATCAGTATGATGATCCCCAGAATCGCCGCCACTATCCGTCTGTGCTGCTTGAGCTCGAACGCACACACCGCAGCGAGCGCGGCAAATGACGGTATCGGGTAAATGAGATACCACTGAACTTTGTAGGCATCGAGCAGCATCAAAGCAACAAACGACGTCGCCGCCATCAGGATCAACGTCCGATGATATTTAGCCGGCCGCAAATTCGGAATGAAACACATCGCCAGGAACGCAGCCGCATACACCACCAGGACGACGATCTTGATATGGCTGGCAAAATTCGCGTTGTTGGGGTTAAACCCATAAAACTCCGCATATCGCCGGAACTCGCCCACAATTCCGCCCCACGGATTTGAAACGAAGCCAAACCGGCCGTGAGTATTATGAAAAAACTGCGACGTAAATGCCGTCCAGTCTTGCATCGCATACAGCAGCATGCCTCCACCCGCAATCGCGTAAGGCACGCCGGCCAGTAAGAAATGCAGAAACCTGATTCGCCTCCAATCAAGGTAGGCAATGACGGCAATGAGCGTGAGAAAGCTAATCATTCCGCCGTTCGGATGAGCCAGCGTACTCAGCGCAACCAGGCTATGGCTCACCCACATCGCGCGCGTCAGATTTCTCTCCCGGTAGCAGATGTAAGCCGCCATGCCCCAGAAACCGCACGCGGCGCTCATGATATCCATCCTGCCGAATGGGGCGCGCGCCATAAAGACGCTGTCGGTCGCAATCAAAAGAACGGCCAGCTCAGCCAGCAGACTGTCCCCGAACAAGCAACGCATCAAAACGAACCATGCCGCCAAGGCAATCAGCCCCCAGCACAACGAGAAGAAACGCAGCGCGAAAATGCTGTAGCCGAATATTTTGTACCATCCGGCCTGCAGCACCAGCGGCAGCGGCATCATCCAGTAGGTATGTTGGCGGACCCGAAGTAGAGATACGTCCATCCCCGGCATGGGCGAATCGGCCGGTTCCAGCGACGGAGTTCCAATGCTGCCGTTCTGCGCCAGGTTCCACGCCGGCATCGAATACCAAGCCTCATCCACATAAGGCACGGAGGTCATCACGCGCCCAATTATCAGTAAGACGTATGCGATAACCAGCGGAAGATAGTATTTGTAGCGAGTCGGCAATCCCCGAGTTCAATCCAGTGATATAGGGTACCATGGGCGTGCTATATTAACCCCTCCAGCCCAAACAAATGCCTCGCGATATCAAACCCAAACCACGTTCTCTGGGGCACATCGCAGTATTTCTTCTCTTCGCTCTATTGGTATTCCCGCAGTTGCCACTGGTCCCTCATGCGGGACTCGATACCGCCTGGATGGCCGGGTTGAACATGGCACATGCGCAACACCTGTTGTTCGGGCGCGACGTGGCGTTCACCTACGGACCTCTCAGCTACCTATCGGTTCCCCTATTCCCCGAGGCGGAGCCAAACCTGGTCCGTGCCTATACCTTCGGAATTTACGGCCTGCTACTGCTCGCCGCGTCGCAAGTGGTGCGTTCGGGAAAGCTCTTTCAATCGATCGCCGCGCTCTTCACGTGCGGCGCCGGCATCGTCTTTCTCGATTCGAGCTCCTTCAATCGCAACATTTTTCGCCTCGAGGCAGTCGGCCTTCTCGCAGCGGTCGCTTTTCTATCCACCGGCCGCAGATGGACGCCGCTGATACTGTTGGCATTCGTGTCCGGCTTGGCCGCGTTGGTCAAATTCAGCTCATCAATTGAGTTGATCCTGTTGACGTTGTGTTGCTTGATTTACGCCCCCCGGCGTATTGCCGTTTTACTGATAATTCCCGCGACGACCGTATTGCTCTTTTTTCTTTCCCAGGAAACCCTTGCTTACTTGGGAACATATTTCAAATTCGCGCTGGAACTCATTTCCGGTTATCCGCAGGCCATGGCCTGGTCCGGAAGCTTGAAGCAACAACTCGCCGTCGGCGCGGCTCTCGCGTTAATCTTCGTCGCCGCTCCATTAATGTCGGGCGAATGGAGAACATTGATCAAATATCTCCTGCCCGCCGCTATCGTCGCCTTCTTCGCCTACAAGAATTTCGTCACGCGCCAGGATTCCGACCACATGCCAATCGTCTTCTTTCAACTCGCGTTGGCCGCGGTCATGGCGATGAGTGCCACGCGCGCCATGAGGAGTACGTTACTCTTCGCTGTCCTCAGCATTGCTCTAACGGCCTGCGGAGCAATCATGGCCGTCCGGGTCTTCAGGCCAAATCCAGGCGACTTGGCCGCAAGCATCACCGGAATTCCGTCAAGGGTCATCTCTTACGTCGATTTCCAAAACACGGCGCAAAGGCTCGGCGCGGAATTTCAAGCGAATATCCAATCCGAGCGTTTGCCGGAATCCATTCTGCGAAGAATCGGCGACGCCCCGGCCGATGTGATCCCGCATAATATCTTGGCCGTCAAAGCCAGCGGCGTCGCCTGGAATCCGCGTCCCGTTTTCCAGTCTTATTCCGCCTATACGCCGTATCTGGACCGCATGAACAGCGAGCATTTCAGCATTAATGGCGCTGAACGACCGATTATTTCGTTACAATCCATTGACGACCGAATTCCATTCGTCGACGAGCCGTTGGTCTGGCGGGCGCTGCTCGACAACTACGATTTCGAATATCAAACAACCGAAATGGTGCTCTTGCGCCGGCGGGATCAGCCGAAATTCGGCCGGGAGACCGCCGAAGGAGAAACAACGGCATCCTGGGGAGAAACCATCGATCTCCCACCCTCGCGGCCAGGAGAATTTATCGTGATGCGAGCGAAAATATCTCAAAGCCTGGCCGGCAGTTTGACGAAACTGGCATTCCGGCCCTCGGTTGTGAACGCGAAGATGACATTTGCATCCGGCCTCGTCCTCGAAGGGCGAGTGATCCCCGCCAACATGGAAGATGGTTGGATCATCAGTCCGTTTCCGCCGGACGAGGCGCGCCTGGCGCCATTGTTCGATTGCGAATCCAATTCCGCGGCCAGTGCGGTTCGATCCATCCGGTTCGAAACCGAGGAACCATGGCAGTTCAAAAGCGAGATTTATGTCCAATGGTCCCGTTTACGCTGCTCGGGGCGATAAGCCCGTTCTCACACGCTTTATTATTCCCCTTTTTAACGGTACAATTTGCCCTTCACAATCCTTCCCGGATGGGATATACTGCCTCACAGTTCTCATTGCTTTGGGCCGTACTCAAGAAACAGGAGATTTCATGTTCATCAACAGGCTCGCACCAGGTGTGTGCGTACTCGCGGTCTTTGCGCTGAACGCTTTCGCGCAAACAGGCGGCATTCAAGGGACTGTCGCCGATTCAGGGGGCGCCGTAGTCCCGAATGCCAAAGTCGTCGCGTTCGATCAGGACAAAGGCATTGTCGCCCGGGAAACAACGACAAACAAATCAGGCACGTTCTACATCACGCCCCTGCTCCCGGGCCACTATACCATCCGCGTCGAAAACCCCGGGTTCAAGACATTCGAGAGCAAGAATCTGACCCTCGATCAAAATCAAGTGATGGAGCTGGGCACCCTCTCGATACAGGTCGGGCAGCTATCCGAATCCATTTCCGTCGAGTCGCAAGTGCCGTTGGTGGAAACCTCCACGTCACAGAAATCTTTCGTCATCAGTTCCAAAGAAGTAACCGAGATCCCGTTGAACGGCCGCGACTTCCAGACGCTCATGCGTACGCTGCCTGGAGTGGTCTCAAACGATACGAGCGATTTCCGCCTTGCGTTCAACAACACAAATGCCTTCAACGTAAACGGCCAGCGCGGCAGCAGCAACAACGTATTTCTTGATGGCGCAATCAATACCGATGTAGGAGCCAACGACGGCCAATACACGCAGATCAGCCTGGACGCGGTAGGCGAATTCAAACTCCAGACCAGCGCTTTCAACGCGGAATACGGCCGCAATCCCGGCGTCATGATTTCGATTAACACGAAGAGCGGCGGCAGCCAGTTCCATGGGACCGCCTACGAGTTTCTGAGGAACGATGCCATGGATGCCCGCAAGCCGTTCGACACAACCGGACTCGTACAGAAGCTCCGGTTCGATCAATTCGGAGGAAATCTCGGCGGACCCGTTTTGATTCCACACTTTTCCACCGGCGATCACAAGAAGCTTTTCTTCTTCTTCAACTACGAAGGCACTCGCGCAACGCGCCCGTTGAATTCGAATACGTTTATCGACATCCCCAGCGCACAGATTTTGACCGGCGATTTCCGTCAGCTCTATCGCTCCAACGCCGACGGGAGTCTGCAGACCATCGCCGGCAGCAACAATGTTCCGGTCGGAACCATCTTCCAACCCGGAACGATCGTCCGCGACTCTTCCGGCCGCGCGATCGGCGGCACGCCCTATCCCAACAACACCATTCCGCAATCGCAGTGGAACCAGAACGCACCCGCATTTATCAAGATGTTGAATTTCGTCAGCCGCGCGAACGGCACGCCCACGCCAGGCAGCCCCGAGCAGGTGCGGATCCCCTTCTCACCAACCTACCTCTTCAACAAGAACGCAAAGGTTGGCCGTGTGGATTACAACATCAGCCCCAACATGAACTTCTTTTTCCGCTGGGCCGATGACGCGCAGCAGGAACAGCAGAACATCGGTATCTTCAACAGCCTTCCGTACCCCGTCTATCCGCAGTTCCGGAAGAAGCCAGGCGCGAGCTGGTCGTGGAACCTGGTCAACGTGATTTCACCAAGCACTACGAACGAATTCATCTTCGCGTATAACCACCTCACGCAGGTCGTTGACGTGGTGCCCGGAACCGACAAGAGCTCCTACGACCGTACGGCTCTCGGCTTCAAATTCCAGGAACTCTATCCCGATCAGAACGTCCGCAACCGCTTCCCGAGCTACAGTTGCGGTATCGGGTCCTGCAACTTCTCCCCCTTCCAGGCCAACTGGCGGAGCGAAGGCAAAACCTACGCATTCACAGACAATCTGACGCACAATCGCGGCTCGCACACCTACAAGACCGGCATCTATTTCAACTGGAACGACAACGGCCAGCAACCCGGATGGAGCGATGCGCTGAATATCAACTTTGCGCCCAACGCCAGCAATCCCAACGACACCGGCAATCAGTTCGCCAACATGCTGCTGGGCAACTATACCAGTGTGTCGCAGACTCGCGGCATCTACTTCGGAGCGTTCCGGTTTTTTGTCACCGAAGCGTTCGTCCAGGATAGCTGGAAAATCAGCAAGCGCCTGACGTTGGAATATGGCGTCCGTTGGGCGTATGAAGGCCCCACCTATACGCGCGGCAGTTACCTACAGAACTACTTCGAACCGCAGCTCTACGACCGCAGTCAGTCGGTGCGAATTAACACCGCGAGCGGCGTGACAAACGGCACTATCATCGCGGGTTCCGGTAATCCGTACAACGGAATGGTGCAGGAGGGTTCGGCCAATTTCCCGCTCGGCGGCGTGGAGCACCGCAAGAACAATTGGGCTCCGCGACTCGGGTTGTCATACGATCCGTTCGGCGATGGTAAGACGGCCATCCGCATCGGCGGCGGCGTATTCTACGAGCGCGCGCAGCAGAACGTCTACAACTTTGGCGGCCTTGGCAACCCGCCGCTGGTCTCGACGCCCACGCTTTACGGCGGCAATATCGATGGAGTCTCGCCATCGTTGGTTTCCAGCGGAACCATCGCGCCCGTTTCGGCGACAGCGGTTGACATGAAAGGGCAGATTCCCACCACCTATTCATGGTCGGTAGATGTGCAGCGCGAACTCGGGCAGAAGACCTCGATGGATATCGGTTACGTCGGCAACATCGGACGCCACCTGCAATATAATCGCGACCTCGGTCAATTGCCGCTCGGGACAACCACCGCGCCCGGTTCGACGCTTCTCAGCAGTGTAAATTTCACCAACAACGCGGTCCGGCCGTACCTCGGATACACCAGCGTGAATTACACCGAATTCGGCGCAACGAGCAATTACAATGCGCTCCAGACGCGTCTCAGCCGCCGGTTCGCCAGCCACCTCACGATGAACGCCACTTACACCTATTCGAAGGCGATGGATGAGGTTGACTCGGACGGTACCGCGCTTGGTTACTCCTACGACCGCCGCCGCGACTACGCACGCGCGGGATTCGATCGAACGCATGTCTTCAACTTGGACTACGTTTATGAACTCCCGGCCTTTGCCAAGCAGAACACCGCATTGAAAGTAGTTGCGAATGGATGGCAGCTTGCCGGAATCACGCGGTTCGCCAGCGGCATTCCCATCAACGTCACAGCCAACGGCGATACCGGAACTCTGGCCGGCAGCAACGGGCAGCGGGCCGATTATCTCGGCGGCCAAATCTATCCCGATAACCCGACGCGCCTGAATTTCTTCAACCCACTCGTGTTCGGACGGCCGGCTCAGGGAACGCTTGGAAACATGGGGCGAAATGCGCTCACCGGACCCGGTATTAACCAATGGGACATTTCCATGTACAAGAATTTCAAGATCATGGAACGTGTCACCGCGCAGCTTCGCGTGGAGACCTTCAATACGTTTAACCACACGCAGTGGGCGACTGTAAACGGCGGTATCAGCGTCCCCAACCCGAGTTCACCAGTAACGGTCTCGAGCCAGGGAGGCACCGGGCAGGTGTCGGCTACGAGAGATCCACGTAATATACAAGTTGGGCTCAAGATTTTGTTCTAATCCGGCGATTGTCGTTCTGATCTGCGCTCTGATTTGTATCAACGTGTTCGGGGCGGATCCAGTGGAGGCGGTGTTTCAACAAGCCGCCTCCGCACTCTCTTCACAGGATTACCGAGCCGCAGAGCACGGCTTCCAATCTGTACTAAAGTCCCAACCGAACAATGTGGCGGCGCTAGGAAACCTCGGCGTCGTCTACTCAAGAACCCACCGCTATGCCGAAGCCATAGAAGTCTACCGCCGCGCTTTACGCATCGCCCCCGGTGACAAAGGCCTCACCACTAATCTCGGACTCGCCTTTGTCAAACAGGAGCGCTACGCCCCGGCGCTGCCGCTCTTCGAGAAACTCGCAGCCGATCCCCACGACCTCCAGGCGCGGGAAATGCTTGCCGCGTGCCGTCTCTCGTTAGGGCAGCTAGAACCCGCAGTCGCCGTTCTGGAACCACTGCAAGCGACCGATCCGAAAAACGCCGGCGTCCTCTACATGCTCGGTGTCGCTCTCACCAGGTTGAAGCGGACCGACGAAGCGCACGCCGCATTCGCGAAAATGATGGACGCGGTAAGCCCCGCACAAGCAAATTTCCTGATGGGCAAGGCCAGCTACGAAACCGGAAGCTTCGAAGAGGCGGCAGCCTTCCTGCGCCAGGCGTTAAAAGCGGATCCCGAATTGAAAGCCGCGCATCGCGAATTGGGTAAAACGCTCGTCAGTCTCCGAGACAACGACGCCGCACAAAAGGAACTACGGCAAGCCGGTTCTGATGACGCGGAGGCACTTTATTTTCTCGGAGCCGTGCTCGCGCAAGCTCACCAGGCAGAAGCGATACCGATCCTCACCAAAGCGCAAGCATTGAACCCCGACTTCTGGGGGCCTCTCTACTACCTGGGGCGAATTCATTTGGAACAAGACCACCCAAAGCAAGCGCTAGCGTTTCTCGAACGCGCCGCGAAACTCAATCCGGACGAACCGGCAATCCAATATCAACTCGGAGGAGCACTGCGCAAATCTGGACGAGAGGCCGAGGCGCGTGCGGCGTTCGCCCGAGTCAAGCAATTGAAGGCAGCCTCATTGAAAAGCGAGATCGACGTTCTAAGCCCACTGCCCACGCGTTAAAACGTTTCCGCTTTCACAATCCCCGCCCCTTCGCGAATCGTCACAAGCTGATTCGCCTTCACATTCACATGCTTCTCCCGGGCCCCGCTGGGCCACCAGATTTCCAAGTCGGCAGTCTTCGCCGGACCGAGCCCGAAATGCAGACGCGAATCGTTAGCGGAAAGAAAACTCGATTGGCTCAGCACTTCCTTGGCTTGAACCTTGCCGCCATACCGCGCAATCACCCGCCCGCCGATCGCGCTGCGGTTCGACTTCGTCCCAACGAGCTTCACCTTTATCCAATGGCCATCGCCTGTGACATCATTGCGCAGCAGCGAAGGCGGCTCGTTCAGATTCACGATCACCACATCCAAGTCACCGTCGTTATCGAAATCGCCAAACGCACACCCGCGGCTGGAATGCCTCGCCGCAACCCCCGGACCTGCCTGTTCGATCAACTCCTCAAACGTCCCTCCGGCCAGCGCGCGGAAAACCACTCGCGGCGTCTTGAATGGATAAGCGGGAACCTTGCTTTCAATCTCGGGATAAACGCTGCCGGTAACAAGAAAAATATCTGGCAAGCCATCGTTGTCGAGATCCTCAATTCCAGTCCCCCACGATACGTAGCGCGTTTCCACGCCCAGGCCCGTGCGCACCGTCGCATCGTCGAAATTACCCTTGCCGTCGCTCCGGTAAAGAATGCTCGTGTCGTCCGAGAAATGGGTCTTGAAAATATCCAGATTGCCATCCAGATTGTAGTCCCCGATGCCCAGCCCCATTCCCGCCTGCTCCACTCCGTCGCTATTCAAAGCGATGCCCGCTTCCAAGCCCATTTCGGTAAACGTGCCGTCATGATTGTTCTTGAAAAAGAAGCTCGACGTCGAATCGCACGCGACGTACACATCCGGCCAGCCGTCGTTATCCAGATCCGCCGCGACGGCCGTCAAACAGTAGCTTCCCTTCGCCTTGGCAATGCCTGACTTCTCGCTCACATCGCTGAAAGTGCCATCGCCGTTGTTGTGAAAGAGCCAGCAACGGCTAAAGGGGAGTCCACGGGGCCCGCAATTTACCGGCACACCCTTCCACGAGCAGTTGCTGTTCTGGCCCGGCTTCGGAACTTTATCGATCTGGAAATCGAGATACTCGGCCACGAACAAATCCAGATGGCCGTTGCGATCGTAGTCGATAAACGTACAACCTGCTCCCCATCGAGTGTCTTGCCGCGCGAGGTTGGCTTTCGCCGTAACGTCGCTAAAGGTCCCGTCGCCGTTATTGCGATAGAGCACGTTCTGGCCCCAGTACGTGATGAAAAGATCTTCGAAGCCATCATTGTCAAAGTCGCCCACGCAAACTCCGCAGGCCAAACCCGACCGCCGTAAACCCGCCTTATCGGTGACATCGGTGAACGTTCCATCGCGATTGTTTTTATAAAGGCGGTTCGTCGCGTCCGATACCGGATGGTCCAGGCGATTTCCGCATAGCACCAGAATATCCAGCCATCCGTCATTGTCGTAGTCGATGAAAGCCACACCGCAGCCGACGGTTTCAACAATGTAGTCCTTGTGATCAACGCCGCCATAGATCACCGGAGCGCGCAAACCTGCCTTTTCCGCGATGTCGGTAAAGTGCGCGTGGAAAGGCAAGCCCGACGGCTTTCCTCTCGGCGTTGCCGGCACATTGCGCGTGGATACTCCCTGGCCCCAGGCGCGTACCCCGGGCAAGGCCAGCAATGATAAATATTGCCGCCGCGACAGACGATTGAGCATGCGCTTTACAGTATCGCAGCAATTATCGCGCGACCCCGTTTGACATTACCTTCTACAACATCATATTATTCTCGCGAAGCCAAAGCGACGCTTTCGACAAAGGAGAATTCTATGACTGTGAGGCGAGTGGTCTTGTCCGCCCTGGGCGGCACCCTGCTGTGTACGTTTACCTGCCTGGCGCAAGCGCAACCGGACTGGCGTATGTCCAATGGCCCCGTGCGAGTGTACAACACCGCGAAACAGAAGCTGCGGGACGGCAAACAGATAGTAGGAGTAACCATATCGTCGCCGGATCCGAACATTTATTGCGCGGCGGCGAACTCCGGTTTTGATTACACATGGATCGAGATGCAGCACAGCCCGCTTACGTATTCGGATGTGGCGAAAATGATCTACGCCTGCCGTGGAGCGTCCGCGGTTCCGTTTATCCGTGTGCCCGACGCGACCGAAAGCGACATCCAGAAAGCCACCGATATCGGCGCGCTCGGCATCATTGTTCCGACCGTCGATACAGTGGAGAAAGCGCAGAACGCCGTAAAGTGGTCCCGCTATCCGCCGCTCGGCCGCCGCAGCATGGGCTCCGGCCAATATGGAGAGCTATGGGGCAAAGACTACCGCCAGACGATCAACGACAACATGCTCGTGATGGTCATGATTGAAACGCCCCTCGGAGTCGCCAACGCCAAGGAGATCGCCGCCGTCCCCGGGATCGACGTCATCTTCGCCGCCAGCACCGATCTCGGAAACTTCTCCGGCACCAAGCAGGGAGAACCGAGATACGAAGAGATGGTGAAGACAATCCACGACACTGTGCTGGCCGCCGGTATCAAACTGGGCGGGCCGTTGGCATGGAAGGACCGCCCCGGTTTCACCTTCTTCCAGGGACCAGGCGAGACCGCCCTCATCCGCTCGGGTGCGCCCGTTGTGCTGAAGACCGGCGCTCCGGGACCCACCACAGAACGCAAAAAAGGCGTAGCGCCGCTTGAGGGTGTCGGGCCTCAGTAACTCGCAATTCCAGGGGAAAAGCAATAGCAGCCGCACCCGCGGACATGGGTGAGTTGTATGGCAAGTTGGTGGCTACCAACTTGCGCGTCGAACTAGCGCTCCGGGCCATGGCCGGTGGGCGCGAGGTGCGCGTTGATGGTTTCGGTTTCGCCGCACAGCATCCTGCGGGCGCGCCACTGAGCGGTTGCGATTTCGTTTACCGGTCTGGCGGCTCCCCCGCTGATCTTGCGCGGTTTGGGGGTGTGGTGCGTGTTGGCTGCCGTGAATCCGCTACGCCACACGAGATTACTGTATCTTGAACGCATAAATACTCTCCTTATCCTGGCTTGAGCTTAGCGGATGGAGTTTGGTAGGTTGGGTGGATTTCTCGTATATTGTTGATTTTGTTTATGAAGATTTTTGTGATTCGAGTTTGGAGTTGATTCCGGCTTCGTTCTCACGAAATTTACCGTCGCTGCGTTCGATGCCTGAGCGTTAGTCTCAGTCCAACAGCGCCCGCGCGATCGCCGCTTCCAACTCCTCTTTCGTAAACGCTGTACTGATAAACAACTCCTGGCGTGCGCCCTGGCTTAATGCGATCGCCTTCCACCCATTTGTTGTCGACACCGTTACGTGCACGCGCACGGCACCTCTTGCGTCGCGTACCGGCCGGATCACTCCGGGAATTACGGACCGGATCGAGGTGTTTTGCGCCAGCAGGCGCTCGAGAAATCCTCGCACTCCGTCGATGATGCTGTGTTCGATCTTCAACTTTCCCTTTGCGGCGCGCAGCTTCATCACTTGAACCGTTTTTTGTAAAAGAAATCGATACCGAAGATGCCATTTTCCTCGCGAATGGCGATTACGGACCAGTTCTTGTTCAAATCCCATTCGAATTTCACCAACTGATCGTTTGCCTGCGTGAGGTTGGTGACGTAGGTGAGAGTAATGTCTTTCGAAATCTGCTGTTCGATGGTCAGGCGCGCTTGCGGAACAGCGTTCACGCCCGTAAGCAGCGGATCGATCTTCAGCCGGCTGACTCCAAAAAATCGCTGCAGCCGGCTTGAAACCGGCGACGAGATCGCCTGGCCGAGAAGGGAGTTTGTGCTCGTGGCCAGTGAGTTTTCGGGGCTTACCGTCTGGCTCGAGGCAAGCTGCGAATTGGAAGTCGGACTGCGGCCCACGGTGAGAAGAGCGATAATTTCGTTCGATTGCAATGGCGGATCGGACCGGTACGACATATTCAATTTGCTCAGCGTTCCTGTGAGCGTGAGGTCGACGGTCACTCCCGCGGCCTGCGTTTCGAGGTCGAGATCCAGCACCGGCTCGATCTTCACAGTGTTATAGAAGCCGACCTCTCCTCGATTGATCGCGTACTTGTTGCCGAAGAATTGAATGTCACCCTGATTGACCGTGATGTGCCCGAGCAGTGCCGGACGTCCGGCATTCCCTCGCAGCCGCAAGTCCATCTCGGCTTGCAGATTGCTGGACAGCGACGTCTGGAACTGTAGATTGGGAGCACTGTCGATATGGACATCGAGTTGCATCCCGCGAAGAAACTCGCTCGGCGCTGCGGGGGCGGCCACTGGACCCGCGGAAGCCAGTAAAAGGCTGCCGATATCGGTCTTGGGATTGAAGCCGGCTTTCAATACCGTGATCGACCCGGAAAGGATGCTTCGTGCCGATGTTCCCGTCAGGCTGAGCGAAGCGTTGGCGGTCAGGCTTACGCCTTCCAGCCGCACGCGAACGACGTTTGCAGTGCTTTGCAGGCGGTAAATGACCTCGCCGCTTCCGTATCCTACGAAACCGGTGAGAGCAATCTCGCCGCCGCCGGTTTGCGCGGTAATGCGGTCGACGATGGTGGCCCGATTCTGATCGAAAATGACGACGCCCGCCGCCTGATCGATGCCGTTCGGCAGATCGGCCATGCTGAAGGCGGCGTTTTTGAATTCCATGCGCCCGGTGACCAGAGGCTTATCACGGGTTCCGCGCACATTCGCATCAACGATGGCTCCGCCCGATGATGTCAAACCTGCCTGGAAGTCCTGCAGAATTGCAAGATTGGCATTGCCAACGATCTGAATGTCCCAGGGGCGCTTGGGGTCCCGGAAGCTAAACACGCCGGAAGCCTTGAGGTTTGTGTCCAGTCCCACGATCTCGGCGCTCTTGATATGGATGCCATTCGTGTCGAGGTCGAACACAATTGGCTTCGAGTTCTTCACGGTGAGATCTTTCGCCTGCTTCCCCAACACGTCAGGCATCTGTGTTGGCGTTACTTCCACGCGTGGAATCTCCAGGTGCCCTGTCATCTGCGCGGGTTTTAGAAGAGGACCCGAGAAGGTCGCGGTCGCGGTCATCTCCCCATCGAACGGCAATTTCTGCTTATCGTTTGGCTTGAGAAGATCCTGCAACACCGAGAGCTTGATGGGCGGGATTTCCAGATGCCCGTTGCCCACGCCATCGCCTGTAATCTGGAAGTCTCCGCTGCCCGTTATCTTGGAGGTTGCGACATCCCCCGTAAGCGAAAGGTGTAGTGCAGGCCCGCTTGTTTTCGCTTCCAGCGCAACGTTGCCAAATGTCCGTCCCTCGACAACCAAGCTCTGAAGTGAAAGCCGTCCGTTCAACGCGTTGAGTACAGGTTCGCCTTTCTGAATGGTCGCGCTACCGGTCGCCTTGAGGTCGAATGCTCCTTCCAGTCCTTCCTTCAAATCCTGGACGGTCTTCAGTTGTTGCAGGGTGAATCGAGCGGAGGACAGATCGAAGTTGAGATGTCCGCTGGTCCAGTCGTCTTTTTCGCGCTGATAGGCGCCGGAAACCAGGATGGTGGATTTGCCGTGGTCGAATTCGCCATGCAGCACTTCGACGCCGGTTGGCTCGTAGCGAATCTCGCCCCGGAAGTGATCGAACGTTTCGCCGTAGAGCGCGACCTTCTCGACCACCGCCTGCAGGACGGCCTTCGGACTTGCCAACGTGCCGCTAACTGAGGCCAGTCCCGATGCGATCCCGCCGACAGGCAATTTTTGATGCCCGTAGGTCTCGACCAATTTTCCAACGTCGGCTCCCTGAACCCTGACCGAGCCTGAAATCGCACTGGCGTCTTCCACCTTCCAATTCTGTAGACCCACGTTACCGCTACCCTCAAGTTGAAGCTGCCCTTGATGCAGGACGAAATTCCGCAGTTGCGCGGCATCGCGGCCAGCTGCGCCCGTGGCAGTAAAGCTATCGATCATCTCCCCGGTCGCTTCGAAGTGCGTGAGTCTGACGTCGCCGCTGATCTGCGGGTTGGTCAATTGTCCTGAGACCGAGCCAGTAAAGGATGCCTCGCCGCCGGCAGCGAGTTTTATGGGAAGCTCGGGGGGTGGATGATCGGAGGCAAACGCGAGTGCCGGCAACAAATCGTGAAGATCCTTCGAATCGAGCTTTACGTCGAGCCGCTCGCCCAAGGTGCCGTGGAATTGCGTGGAACTGCTGCCGGTCCGCAACACGGAATCGCCGAAATTCACTTTTTCGCCACGCTGATCGTAAGCAAGATTCACCACGCCTTCCATTGGAATTCCGGTGTTAGCGGGGAGCACGGTTAGCTGGCCAGAAAACTTCAGGTCATTGGCGGTGCTGGAAAGTGTGGCGGTTACTTCCACGGGGCCGGCCATCGTACCGCTCCACTCCACGCGGTTCTGCTGGACGGTTTGGGCAACAGCGCCAATCGTAATCCCGGTGACGTGCCCTTTTGCGGAGAACTTCCTGAACTCGCGGATACTCGCATTCCCTTGGAATATTCCGCCAAGCGCCCGCGCCGAGAGATCCTGGAGTTTGATCTCATGCTTATCGAAATGGATGACTCCGCGGCCACTGATGTTGGCCACGTGAAAGCCATCTCCACGGACGGCGATGCCGCTCCCTTCCACTCGCCCGGCGATCAGATAATCGGCGGCGGCGGAATAGGTCACCTTGCCTTCAAAGGTAACCGTTCCGGCGCCAGGCTGGGTTATGTTTCGCGGTATGTCGAGGGGCTTGGCCAGTGCGTTCAGGTTGCCGGTAGCTTTTATATAAAAGTCGACCTTGGGATGGAGCACGTCCTCCACGGTTCCCGAGGCGTCGACCTGAGTTTTTTCCATCGCGATGTGCGCCCGAGGCACGCGAATCACTCCTCGCTCGAGGGAAACGTTGGCGTCTACGTCTACGGCGAGCGTCAACACGGTCCCTGATTCCAGGTGGGTTTGCCTGATACTGACATCGCCGAAGTATCGAGGTTTTAGAAAGTCGTATTTCAGCGATGCACGCAGGTTCTCCGCCCGTAGCTCGAGCGGCACGCGCTGGTCGTTCACGTGCACCAGGCCATCGTTCAGAGCTATCTTCCCGATCTTCAATTGCAGGACGGTCTGAATGGGATCCTTCACATCGTGCTTCACCTTCGGCTCCGGAAAATTGGTATGGCCGTCGCGATCCACGAGAACGTTCACCCGCAGATGGTTGATGGTGGCCGACGCAAGATCGAATTTCTTCTCGATCAGGGAAATGATGCGCAGACCGGCTGTCACCGAGTCCGCGCGCACGAGCGGATCCTGGCCGGCCGGTTCCTTGCCGTGAAGCACGAACTTGTCTACCGTGACCGTCAGGGTCTTCCAATCGAGATGGAACCTGGCCGCTTCCGTGCGGCCGCCCGTGCTCCGTTCCACTGCTTCTACCATGGCCACGCGAATCTTTTCTTCGAACCACGGTGATGGCAGAATGGCGAGGACTGCGAGGATGGCGAAGCCCGCGATTGCCAGCAGAGTACCGATTATTATGAGCAACAGGCGAACGGCGCGGTTCATTGAAACACCTTGGTGTTCAAGCGGACGCGGCTCTGCTGGTGAGTCTGTTCGAGGTCGAGACGGCAATCGAGCGGATCAGTGGAATTGTCGTTGTCCTGAATCCCGGAGTCCTTCAATTGGACTTTTGCGCCGAAACGGACATCGATGAATGAGACCGGGGTGATCTGCCGCTGCAATGGAAGCCTCGCATCGCCGTCAGTGATATTGTACCCGGCTAGCGCGTTCTCGTAGGCTTCGACGATCTGTTCAATCCGGTTGCCGGCAATTTTGCGCTTATTTTCCCCGGACTGGCGGGGCGTTTCTCTGCTCTGAAAGGCCCGGTGGCGCTCGGGCCTGCCGCCGGAAGAGAATCTGCCTTTAGGATTTTGAGCTAGCACGAGCGTCTGGTTACTTTCGTTTGGCAAAATTGCGTTTTTGTTTTTGATGTTAGCGAGGACGATCGTCTGGGCCTTGAGCCCATGTTGGTCGAGTTCAAAGCGCACTTCTGGCGCGACTCCGCGGACTTCTTACCTCTTGCCAGGAGGCCGTTGCGGCGACCGGCTGCTACCCTTGCATCGGACTTCATATCGTATCTCCTGATTGAAGAATACAGGGCGGGAGGCCGCGAATAACGGGTTTTTGCCTCCAAGTAACTGATACATATCAGTAAGATTTTTGTGATCGCCGCGAATGGACGCGCATAAACGCGAATAAAGGCCAATCACTGCTTTCTTTGATCTCTATTTGGGTTGTTTTCATCGCTTCTGAGTGTTTAGCGCTTTCAGGTGGCTTTGGCTCTTCTTAACCTTGGGTGTGAGATTAACTATGGTTGCCGGCTCTGTGCCGGTTTGGTCGGTGGTATTTCGGGTTGTGCCGGAAGTGTGTGAGTTCGTGGATGCGGTCAGTTTTTCGCGGGAACGGTTGGATTTCTTTCCGGATTTGGTGCAGGCGGAGCTGTTGGGGCGGCGGATTCGGCGGGGGTTGGTGAATTGTACGCGGCAGTGGGGAAAATCGACTGTTACGGCGGCTAAGGCGGTTCATCAGGCTTACTTTTTTCCGAATTCTTTGACTTTGCTGGTGTCTCCTACGGCGCGGCAGTCGGCGGAGTTTCTTCGTAAGGCGGCCGGGTTTG
>Ga0105240_10001187_pt1 | contig 45557 bp, 35 predicted proteins | sample KBSC54metaG_FD_80426 | JGI IMG/M metagenome (GOLD analysis project Ga0105240, IMG submission 80426) | Corn rhizosphere microbial communities from Kellogg Biological Station, Michigan, USA - KBS C5-4 metaG | ecosystem: Host-associated > Plants > Roots > Rhizosphere > Soil | place: Michigan, USA... | reverse complement strand
GCTTGATTCCGAGAATGGTGCCGTCGCGCTTGGCCGCCATTTCGTAATAGTCCACGTGGCCGCGGCCGTGGATGGTGCACAGAAAATTCTCGCGCCGCGACTCGATCCACTTCACCGGCTTGTCGATCTTCATGGCGATGAAGCCCATCAACGCTTCCTCGGCGTAGACGTTGAGCTTGCTGCCGAATCCGCCGCCGACCGCGGGCGTGCTGACGCGCACTCGGTTTTCAGGGTGTCCCAGCATCTGCGCCACGAGCGTCCGCATCAGATGGGGAACTTGCGTCGAAGAATAAATAGTGAGGGCTTTGTCGCCGCTGCGCCAGTCGGCTACGACGCCGCGCGTCTCCATGGCGGTGGGGATGAGGCGCTGGCTGGTGATGCGCTGCTTGACGACGACGTCCGCCTCGGCGAAGGCTTTGGCAACATCGCCCCCATCCTGGTGGAAGGTGAATGCGGTGTTATCAGGCCACTCGGGGTGAACCGCCGGCGCGCCGGGTTCGAGCGCTTTTTCAGGATCGGCGACAGCGGGCAGCGGGTCCCAATCCACTTCCACCCGGTCCGCGGCATCGCGGGCGATGTAGCGATCGGATGCGACGACTACAGCCACGGGATGTCCGACGAAATAGACGCGATCCTGCGCCAGAATGTAGTGGTGCGGAACGCGCAGGCCAGGAAGCGATGCGCCGCAGGGGACGGGACCGACGTCCTTCACATCCACGCCAGTGAATACAGCCATAACTCCAGGGGTTTCCAGCGCGGGCTTGGTATTGATTCCCTTAATACGTGCCGCGGCGTAGGGACTGCGGACAATGCAGGCGTGCTGCATGCCGGGCATCTGAATATCGTCGACGTAGGTGGCGGTACCGGTGATGAAGCGGGGATCCTCGCGGCGCCGGATTCGTTTGCCTACGAGCTTGTCGGTTTTTGTAATGGTTGGCGTGGCCATGGCTATGCGGCGCTCCCTATGGACGTGGCTCGGGCAGCCGCTTTCACTGCATTGACGATATGTTGATAGCCCGTGCACCGGCAGAGATTACCTTCCAGCCCGTGGCGGATCTCCTCGTCAGTCGGATTGGGGTTGCGTTCAAGAAGTTGCCGGCAGGCGATAATCATGCCGGGCGTACAGAAGCCGCACTGGAGACCGTGTTCGTTCCAGAAGGCCTCCTGCATGGGATGGAGATTGCCGTTGGCTGCCAGGCCTTCGATGGTCACGATCTGCTTGCCTTCCGCTTGCACCGCGAACATCGTGCACGATTTGATTGCGTTGCCGTTCACCGTTACGGTGCAGGCTCCGCAGATGGAGGTTTCGCAGCCGATGTGCGGGCCGGTGTGGCCTACTATCTCTCGCAGGTAGTGGATGAGGAGCAGTCGCGGCTCCACTTCATCGGTACGCGGCTTTCCATTGATGATGAGGCTGATTTTTCGTTTCATGAGGGATATGCGGTGAGATTATCAAAGTGGAAGAAAGAATGGAAGCAGGGGAAGCCGGGGAACTCCCCCATCCCGCCACGGAGGTCCGAGACATTCTTTAGGCCAAATGTTTCGGCCTGTTTTACTGAGTGATACCACGGACTGCGAGACTAGCCGCCAATATTCACGAGGTTGACAAGCTCAGGAGCCCGCGAAGCCACCTGCGGCACTTCCAGATCCGGCATCGGCTTACCTTGGAAAAGCTTGCGGCACGGCTTCACCAGCCAGCGCGCCCATTGATTCGAATTCGATTTCCGCGCACTATCCGTCGCAATTCCGGTATTCGCATACATCAGCCGGTAGAGCTTCGAAATAATCATGAAAGCCAGGCGGCCTTTCACCGACTTCACGCACCGGGACCGCTTCCAAATCTCCGGCAGGCCGTAGAAGTTGTCCCAAACCTTCTGCGTCCTCACGCGAATCTCTTCCGTTGACATGGTTGGGTGAGGCGTGAACATCTTCGGCCGCTGCGCGCTCGGGATCAGCCAGTATCGAGTCAACGGAATCCCGTCGACATTTGCCGCATTGGCCGTCTGAGCCTTCTCCCACGTATTGAAATCCACCGTCCCAGGAAACGGCGTCATCATCACAAATTGCGCGAACGTCACGCCGGCCTGCTTCGCCAGCTCCACCGTCGCGTCAAACGTATCGGCGCGATCCGACGGCAATCCGAAGATGAATGAGCCCAACACATGCACGCCATGCTTCCGGAACGTTTGAAGCTGAGTTGCCAGGCTCGGACCCGACGCATTGAATTCCTTAAACACGTCCTTCAAGCCGGCTTCCGTAACCGACTCCACGCCCACCAGCGCACCCTTGATCCGCGCCTTCTTCATAGCCTCCAGAAATGTCGGGTCCTCCGCCGCCTCCATCGTGATCTGCGTGAAGAAAACCATGTCGGAGGGAAGCTCCGACAACCGATCCATCAGTTCGAAACGTTCCGCCCGCGTCGCTTGCAGTTCTGCCACACGCGCGGCATTTTTCTGCCGTTCGGCCAGCTTTAAATCGGTCAGAGTCACCGGATAAAAATTATCATCGGCCAGCGCGATAAATCGATAGCCCAACCGCCGCAGTTGAACAATCTCCTCGATCACCGCGTCGGACCCTCGTTGCCGCGGCTTCTGTCCATCCGTGCGCCACACCGAGCAGAACGAACAATGCTTCGGGCATCCGCGAACCGTCTGCACCGACGCCCACATATAATTCTCGCGAGGCATCAGGTCCCATCGCGCTTTCAGAAATTGCTCGGCCGGCACGCGCCCGCCATCATAAACTCGCTGCAAATTGCCGTTCGCGAAATCCGTTAGCGCTCTGCCCCACGCCACATCGCCATCGCCCGTAACCACCGAATGCGCCGCGCCGATTTCGTGCGCCTCATCGGGATAAAGCGTCGCATGTATCCCGCCGTAAATTACGGTCGCCCCGCGCTCGCGCACCATCCGGCCGATAATATGCCCGCGATGCGCATTGCCCGTATGGATTCCAATCCCGACCACATCGCCGGGTTGAATCCGCTCTATCTGAATCTGTTCCAGAGTTTCGTCGGTTATGATCGGCGCACCGAAGCGCTCCGGCGTCGCAGCCGCAAGCACATACAGCCAGCGCGGCGTAATCACGCCGACGCCAAAAGAAAAATCGCTCGGGTTCACTAGGTGAACACTCATTCGTTCTCATTCCTCCATCAATCTTCCGCAGCAGGGCATTGATCCAAGAAGGAAGGAGAGCGGACTGTTTCCCAAGAGGAGCGAAAGAAGCCCAAGTATATCAGAATAAATTCCACCTAGGGTTCTCACTAGCCGATCTTTTGGACACCCCAATTAATTCAACGGACTAAGATGAATCATGCCCGCAAATGACAACGATCTTCGAGCCAGGAAACGCGATCTGGAACAAAAACTGAGCGAGGCAATTTTGGCTTTCGAACGCGAAACAAGTCTGAGCGTGACCGAAGTGCTTCTCTCGCCCACAGCCACCGGCGGCAGCGCTGGAAATCAAGGTGGTCATCTCAAAGTCAAGGTTGAATTGCGGAGTTGAATGTAGGGTTTCGGCGGTTCAGCAACCACCGGTTCAGCAACCACCTTGACTCCAGACGATAGCAGCGTTATTCTTTACCTAGTTCATTACCCTAGCGAGCTAGGGTAATCGAAAAGAATGGCTCTCGCTCCAGACAACCTTCAAGGCACTCTCGTTCTGTTAATCCTCAAGACCCTCACCAGAGGACCCAATCACGGCTTCGGAATCGCTCTCCACATCCAGACTGTTTCCGATAGCGCTCTCCGCGTCGAGGAAGGTTCGCTTTATCCTGCACTGCACCGTCTCGAACGAGACAAGCTGGTTGCCGCCGAATGGAAAGTCACCGAGAACAGCCGCCGCGCCCGCTATTACAAGCTCACACCTGCCGGACACAAGTGGCTTGCAGCCGCGGAAGAAAATTGGACCGCGCTCGCCAAGGGAGTGAACAAAGTGCTGAGGTTCGCATGAAGAGCGTCAGGAATTGGTGGCGTCGCAAGCGGAGCTTCACCAATGAGCTTCACGAAGAAATCTCCTTCCATCTCGACATGCGCGCGCAGCGAAATCGCGAATCCGGAATGGCCGGTAGGGAAGCCGTTCAAGCAGCCCATCGCCATTTTGGAAACACAACTTTGATTCAGGAGGATATGCGCCGCATGCATACGAACACCTTCCTCGAGAGTTTAGTACAAGACCTTCGCTACGCCGCCCGAGGCTTTGTTCGCAGTCCGGTCTTCACTCTAACCGCCGTATTCGCCGCCGCGCTGGGCATCGGCGCCTCCACCGCTGTCTTCAGCGTGGTGGACCGCATCCTTTTCAGAAGCCTTCCCTATTCGCAAGCAGACCACCTCGTCTCCGTGGGAATGGCGTCGCCGCTTGATCGCAACGAATTCCTCTTCCCCGAAGCGTACGTTCCGTGGCGCGCCTACCAGAAGCCGTTCCAGGCAATCACTTCCTGGACCGCCGGTGTCGCCGCCTGCGACCTCAGTGAAATAAATCCTGTCCGGCTGGACTGCGCAAAGGTGGAGGCGAATTTCCTACCAACCTTCGGCATTACGCCGTTCCTCGGCCGCAATTTCACCGCGGCGGAAGATCGTCCGAACGCACCAAGAGTAGCCATGCTCTCGTACGGCCTCTGGCAAACCCGATTCGGACGCAATCCAAATCTGGTGGGCAAACAAATCCGTCTCGACGGCCAACCTTTCACCATCACTGGCATTCTTCCTCCCAGTTTTGAAATGCCGACGCTCAACCACGCCGATCTGCTGATCCCCCAAGCGCTAAGCGATACCGAGCGCAACGGAAGAGCGTTGCGGGTGTTCGCCAGATTGAAAGACGGCGTCACGCTCGAGCAGGCGGAAGCCGCAATGCAGCCCTTGTTTCAACAATCCCTCAAATCCGTGCCCGCGCCCTTCCGTAACGAGATGCGGCTGCGCATTCGCTCTCTGCGGGACCGCCAGATCCAGGATGCGCGGCTTGCCTCCTGGGTTCTCCTGGCTGCGGTCGCTGCTGTGCTGCTGATTGCCTGCGCGAACATCGCAAATCTGCTGTTGGCCCGTTCCCTCAACCGTCAGAGAGAAATGGCTGTGCGGACTGCACTCGGCGCGGGTCGCCTGCGCCTCATCCGCCAAATCATCACCGAAAGCCTGCTGTTGAGCGTTATCGGCGGCATCGCCGGCTGCGCGGTTGCCTCCGTCCTCCTCCGCACATTCGTCGGCATCGCGCCCGATGGCATTCCACGTTTGGCTCAGGCGGCGCTCGATACTCGCGTGCTACTCGTCACCTTCGTTGGATCGCTGGTCTGCGGTCTCTTCTTCGGACTGGCGCCCGCTCTGCAGACCCCTCGAGCCGAATCGCTTGCCGGATGGCGCACCACCGGAACGCGGCGTCTCTTGCTTCGAGAAACGCTGGTCGCCGCACAACTCGCCGCTTCGCTCGTGCTACTCACCGGTGCCGGTATGCTTCTCCGTAGTCTCTGGAACCTCGAAAACATTTCCATGGGCATCGAGACAGAGCACGTTGTCACCGCCGAATTTGTTCTCGGCAAGCAAGCATATTCAAAACCGGAGCAACAACTCGCATTCTTCGAACAACTGGAACCGCGCCTGCGTCAACTCGGGTATCTCGGCCCCATCGCCCTCAGCGATTCCCTGCCACCCTCCGGACCATCGCGATCCCGGCCGCTCGCCGCAATCCATGTGGACGGCCGCCCGCCGCTTGCAGAAGGCTCGGGCGGAATGGTCACCTGGCGCTTTGTCACGCCCGGCTACTTTCCGACTCTGGGAATCCCGATTTTGCATGGCCGCGGATTTGTTGAAGAAGACCGCGCATCGAACGAAAACTTCGTCATTCTCAGTCAATCGCTGGCAGCTAAACTCTTCGCCCACGACGATCCTCTCGGCAAGCGCATCAGGACAGAATCACCCGCCACCGTGATCGGCATTGCTCGTGATGTAAATATCGGTGATCACACGGAACCCGAATACTATGTGCTCCGCAAGCACATACTCGACGCGACTTTCAGCAATCAGATGCCTCCCAATGGATGGCGTCGAGCCAGCATCGCCATCCGCACTCCCCTGAATCCCAAAGAGACCAGCGGCTGGATCCGCCGCGAAGTCGCATCCATCGATCCGGTTCTTCCCGTCACCATTGCAACGATGCAGGAAAGAGTGAGTGGTTTGACGCAGCGGCCCCGCTTCATCGCGATATTACTGAGCCTGTTCGCAGGAATGGGCATACTGCTGGCGGCCATCGGAATCTACGGAGTGATGGCATTTCTCGTCGGCCAGCGGGCGCAGGAAATCGGAGTGCGAATGGCGCTCGGAGCCACCCCTGCCGTCATTGGAAAACTCATCCTCGCACGCGCGGCTCTCTGGACTCTGGCTGGCGCCACCATCGGCCTCGCCGGCTCACTGCTCGCCACGCGAACTTTGGGAACGTTGTTGTTCAACGTGCCACCCAACGACCCCGCGACCTTAGCTGCCGCCACCACTCTTCTACTCCTAATCTCCTTGGGAGCCGCCTGGATACCCTCGCGAAAGGCAGCCTCAGTCGATCCGATGGTCGCCCTGCGCCACGACTAACCTAACCTTCGCAGTTCAACGCATTTGAGGCCGGAAAGGTCTTTATTTTCACCGAGGGCACTCAGAAGGTCTCCACGTGGGGCCGGATGGTATCCGGCGCGCCGATTGGCAATCGGCGCTGTCCCCTTAGCTAACTAACACCGGGGATGGCCGCAGCGGTCCGAGCAATCCCCAAATCAATCCGGCACACAACAACGGCATTAATCCAAATCCAAAAAACACCGGAATATAAGAATAGTGGTCCACTACCCACCCGGTGATCAGCGCAAACACCATTCCGCCGAATCCCGAACCCATGCTCGCCAGTCCCCACACCGACGCCACTGCATTTTTCGGAAAGACATCCGCGGGCATCGAAAGCATATTCGCCAGGCACCCCGTATAACCCATCATCGCGATCGACACCAGAGCGATCGACAACCACGCATCCCGCACCAGCACCGCCGGAATCGCCGACGTCATCAGCACCGCAAAGAAAGTCAGTGCGCCTTTGCGCGCCATCGTCACCGAATACCCGCGCCGCAACAGCACGCCCGATAGCATTCCGCCAAGAAGATTTCCCATTCCGGCCACCACGAACGGAATCCACGCGTATTTTCCGATCGCCGCCATGTCGAAATTCCGCGCCCGCTTCAAATATTCCGGAAACCAGAAAATGTAAAAGTACCAAACCGGATCCATGAAAATCTTCGCCACGGTGAAACTCCACACGAACCGAGTCCGAAAGAGTTGCCAGGGAGGAATGGGAGGCGCGTTCGCTTCTTGCAAAACCGCCGCCGGCGTGTAATACGTAGGCCACCAAAACAGCAGCCACACAAACCCGGCCACGCCGACCACAAAGAACGCCGTCGGCCATCCAAAGCGCAGCAGCACAAAAGCAACAATCGGAGGCGCAAGAATCGCCCCAACCGACGACCCGCTATTGAACAGTCCAGAAGCCAAAGCGCGCTCCTGTTCTGGAAACCACTCGGCCACCACTTTCACGCCACCCGGCCAATTGCCCGCCTCCCCCATTCCCAAAAGGAAGCGATAAACACCTAAACTCACCGCGCCACGCGCAAAAGTGTGCAGCACCGCCGCCGTAGACCACCAGGCGATGCAAAGCGCATATCCAAGCCGCGTGCCCAACCGGTCGATCATCGGTCCGGACAAGCCATTCATGATCGTATAAGCAAACATGAACGCGGACACCACACGCCCGTATTCCACATTGCTCATATGGAACTGCTCGCGCAATACCGGAGCCGCCACCGAAAGAGTCTGCCGGTCCAGGTAGTTGATCACCGTGGCCCAAAACGCCAGGGAAATCATCAGCCAACGCTTGCTCTCCGCTTGAACCGGCACGCCCCGCCATTATATGCATGCTTCGCCGATCCACGAGGATCGCGCAACTCCCGGCCAAAGACAGTATTAATGCGGCAAAAAAGTATTCTGGATGAGCGTTTAGTACGAAATATCTTTGAGATTTTTCCCACGTGTAAATAGCGCCGGTCGCTCAGCGGTTTATGCACATTGTTTCTCTTATCGTTGTCTGCCCACCTGAGGTGTGTGTTGTCGAAGCCAGGTGCATTGGGAGGGAGGCGTCTACTTCGGAAACTACCCCGGCGCGCAATTTCCTGTTGGCGAATTCGGAAACCAGCCCGTTGGCCGGCTGTGCCACGCCCGTTGGACCCCGAAATCCGCGTCATCGATATGCTTTGATTCCTGCCGCCCGCGGCCAGGGAATCGGCGGCGCGTTGCTCCGTCAAATTATCGACGAAGCGCGAGCAGCCGGCCTTACGGTAACGATTCACGTCGAGAGGCAAAACCCTGCATTCACGTTATACCAGCGGCTATTTTTCCACCCAAAAGAAGACAAAGGTGTCTATTGGTTAATCGAATGGAGTGGCTAATCGAATGAAGCCCCGGTAGTTCTAGTTGAAGATCGCTTCGTATCCCATACCCTTCTCATCCGGTCCAATCGGAACAGGAAAAATCTCCACTTCGCCTCCCGCGTTTCTTTACCCGTCAGCCGGCGGCATTCGATCAGTTCCAGATCCACGAATAGAGGATCGCCAGGATCTTGAAAGTCTCGCGAACGCGTTGCAAGAAAAGACCATAGCTCAATAGGAAAGTCATGAGGAGAAAGGAATCCATTTATGATCCCGATTTCACACCATGCGTCCCCATCCACACGGTCAGGGCATTCTTCGGAAATCTGATCCGCCACTGGAATGGTCGTCTGTTTGCAAGAGCCAGATCCGAGGCTAGCAGCCAAGCATGCGTAACGAACATTACCCAACAACCAAATCACCAAACCAGTCCGTAGCCTATTGCGAGACTGCAAGAAGTCTCTTGGATAAGTTTGGTGAAGCGGTGGAAGCCGTCTTGATCCTCCTGGAACAGCAGTTCCTTGCGACTCTCGAAGGGGACTCGGATGCAAGCCGCTTCGATCTCCTGATCCATGACGCCATGGAGACCAAACAAAATGCTAAATATGCTTATCTCAATCATTTAGACGTGCATGGCTGCTCACACTACTATGAAACCCTTAACGCTCTCCGAACGTGAAAGAATTACTGACAGCATGTTGAAGATTCAGTCTGTGCGCAATTCGCTGGATTTCGTAGACGAAGATAAAGTACCTTCAATAGAGAAAATTGAAACGTGCCTGAAGAATGCGGACGATGACCTCCGCACAGTCTTGGGCTACATGCCCTCTCCTTCCCCGGCCGAGAAAGAATCACATGACTTTTAGCCGGTAGTACTGTCTCACAAAGCGTAAGTTTTGCATTCCTCCGCCAACGCTTCGGCGGGGCTGCCTGACGCAGGTATCTTCACTTCACCGGCACGCCTCCGCATCAGATGAGCGTAACTTTTTAGAAATGTTTTAACTTCTACTCAAATCAAACTCATCAGTACGCGCAGGCAAGCTTCGATCGGAGGACCTATGACTCGAAGTCTTCTTATCTTCCTGCTAGCCGTCTCCCCAGCGGCAGCCCAATTCAACGCAGCGATTCAAGGCACCGTCACCGATTCCACAAGCTCCTCAGTGCCGAACGCTAAAGTAACTTTGACCAATCAGGAAACCAACATCCAGCAGTCCACCCAGACCTCCGGCACAGGGTTTTACCGCTTCTCCGGTCTCGCCCCGGGACGATACGCCCTTTCCATCGAGGCTTCCGGATTCAAGAAGGAATCGCGCGAGAACATCAGCGTGAGCGCCGAACAGTTGCAAGGCGTCAACGTCACGCTCACTCCCGGTGCACTCACCGAGTCCATTACTGTCCGCGCCGATGCCGGACCGGGACTCCACACCGAAGATGCTTCCATCGGACGCACCATCACCACCGCCGAGATCCAGCGTCTTCCCCAGTTCAACCGCGACCCTTATGAACTCCTGCGTTTCACTCCTGGCGTGTTCGGCAACGGCGCCCGCGACAGCAGCGGCAACGCCGTCGCCCTCCCCAATACCACCGGACCCGGCGGTTCGAACGCGTCTATTTTTCAAACCGAGAATCAAGTCGCTATCTCCGCCAATGGACAGCGTCTCTCTGACAACAACTTCATGGTCGATGGCGTCACTGTGAACAGTCTGAATTGGGGCGGCGCCGCGGTCCTCACTCCAAACCAGGAATCGATAAAGGAAATCACCGTTCAATCCGAATCCTACTCCGCCGAGTACGGCCGCAACTCCGGCGCGCAAGTACAAGTCGTCTCCAGGAATGGAACCGATCAATTTCACGGCAGTGGATTTTTCAAATTCAACGATCCAGGCCTCAACGCATTCAACCGCTATGGCGGACCCTTGAACGCGCCCGCAGTCCGCGTAGAAAACAAATTCCGTCAATACGGCGCAAGCCTCGGCGGTCCCATTGTCAGGAATCATCTGTTTTTCTTCGCCAGTTACGAAGGCCTCAGAAATCGCGCCGACAAACCCTATACAGCCTGGGTCGAAACCTCGCAATACCGTCAAGCCGTCATCGCCGCGCGCCCTGGCAGCGTTAACGCAAAAATCCTGCAGGACCCCGGCGTGAATCCGCGAGTAATCGCCGTGCTCAACTCCCCATGTCCGAAAGGATTCGCCGCCGGAACCTGTCAAGTCGTCAACGGAGGTCTCGACATCGGTTCGCTGAGCGGAGCCGCAAATCAATATGTCGATATCGGCAAGAACCCAACTGGAGCGGGCCTCGACGGTATTCCCGATGTCCAGTTCGCGCAGCTAGCCGCGCCCAGTTCATCGCGCGGCAACCAGTACAACGCCCGCGTAGACTATACGCGCGGTAATGACAGTTTCGCCTTCAGTACCTATCTCACTCCGTTCAGCGGTTCACAGGCCGACACCGGGGCCGCCAGCCGCGGCATGGCCGACCTCGCCAACAAGCCGTTCAATAGCGCCTACACCTTGACGTACAATCGCATCCTCAGCCCGACGCTTTTCAATGAAGCGCGAGTGAATCTCACACGATTCACGTCCAATCAACTCTCCGCCTCCAGCAACGTGAACTTCGGAATACCGCGTATCGAGGTTCAGGACCTCCCCTTCGACCGCATTCGCTTCGGTGCCCCGCAATCGGATGCGACGCCGGCAATCTTCGCGCAAAATACCATCGAGGTCAGCGACACTCTGAGCAAGGTCCTCGGCCGCCACGCCCTTAAAGCAGGCATCATAATTCGCAAAGAACAAAATAACGACAATCTCGCCGGCGGCGCCCGGCCTCTCTATACGTTTCAAGGCCTCTGGAACTTGGCCAATAGCACACCAGTCTTTGAGCAGATTAACGCCAATCCAAACAACGGAGCGCCCGCTGACGCCCAGCGCTACCTCCGCAGTGGCGATTACTCGGGCTTCCTTCAGGACGATTTCAAACTCCTGCCGAATCTGACGATCAACCTCGGTCTGCGCTATGAGTATTACGCTCCGCTGACCGACACGCGCCACTCACTGAGCAATCTCTTCTTCGGACCGAATAATGATTTTCAGGATTCTTACATTCGCCTGGTCGACCAGCTCTACAAGCGCGATGAAAACAACTTCGCGCCGCGCCTTGGATTCGCCTGGAATCCCACGCATCTCAACAACCTGGTCGTCCGGGGCGGCTACGGCTGGTTCTATAACCGCATTCCCGGAGTAGTCTTTGAAAACTCCGCCGGCAATCCGCCAAATTTTGCGCGCTTCACCCTCTGCTGCGGAAACGCCGGCAGCCCATTCGACAACAACCAAATCATCTACTCTCTCGGCACCGATCGAACCATCTACGGCTATCCCATCAACCCCGCACTCGCCATAGGCATCGATCCCGTCACCGGAGCCCCGCGCGGGCCATCCAATCCCACGGCGCCCCAAGTCGGAATCTACATGGCGCAGCGCGACACGCCGAATCCCTACGTGCAAATCTATTCCTTCGACCTCCAATACCAGTTGCCCCACCAGGTAATTGCGACCGTTGGTTACTCCGGCAGCGCCGGCCGCAAACAGATCCGTCTCGTCAACCAAAACTTCCTCTACCCCGTCAACTCTGCAACGTTCCCGTTCAGCACGGTTTACAATCCGCAGCCCGACGTCAACACCAACTTCAACGCGCTGCTGGTCACCGTGAGCCGAGCTTACTCGAACGGCTTCCAATTCCAAACCAACTACCGCTTCTCGAAGAGCATGGATACGCTCTCCTACGAAGGGCCCGGATTCGTCACCAACCAGACGTATCCTCAAAACCAAGCCACCGAGCGAGGCCCCTCCGACTTCGACACCACGCACTATTTCACGACGACCGCCCTCTACGATCTACCGTTCTACCGCAACAACCAACAAGGTTGGGCCGGCCGCGTATTCGGAGGCTTCACTCTCAGCGGAGCCTTGACGGCGCACAGCGGTTTCCCATGGACGCCGGTAACCGGTCAATCCGTCCAGACACCCGGTGGACCTAGCCTCTCGCCCACCCGCCCAATCGCCTATTTCGGAAACGCAGGGCACGATACGTCCAACGACTCATTCATCAACGGAACGAATTTCCCACTAGGAGGCTCCAAATACTTCGACATCACCAAAGGAGGATTTCCAGGAATCGGCCGAAACAGTTGGCGGGGACCCCACTTCTTTTCTGTCGACATGGCGGTAGCCAAACAGATTCAAATCCGCGAAACCCTAAGACTCGACCTTCGGGCAAATCTCTACAACATCTTCAACAAGCTGAATCTGGTGCCAATCGCCTTCGGAAGCAACCAGGCCCACATCGAAGACCCCACCTTCGGCCTTTCCCCCGCCGGAGGAGCCGGGCGAGTGGTCGAACTCCAGGCCCGCTTCACGTTCTAAGCAGTCTTTTTTATTCGCGTGAATTCGCGTTGATTCGCCGCCCGCATTCTCCCATTGCTACCATCACTAATGGACCCGGGTCCACTCCGGCCGCTCCTGCAAACTATGGAATATAGAACTTTAGGAAAGACGGGACTGAAAGTCTCCCGCCTCGGGTTCGGTGCCGCCACGTTAGGAAATGAATACGGAACAGCCGACCCCCAGGAGAGCGCTCGCGCCGTAAACCTCGCCATTGACAGCGGTATCAATATCTTCGACGTCGCGCCATACTACGGTCGCACGCTTGCCGAAACCCGTCTCGGCGAAATGGTCGAAGGACGCCGTCACGAGGTCATCATCGCCACCAAGTGCGCTCGCTACAACAAGGCCGAGTTCGACTTCTCCGCCGGGCGCGTCACGCAGAGCATCGATGAATCGTTGCGGCGGCTGAAGACCGATTACGTCGACATTCTCCACGTCCACGACATTGAGTTCGCCCACAAGCGCCAGGTCATCGACGAGACCATCCCGGCCCTGCGCAACATCCAGGCCGCCGGCAAAGCGCGCTTCATCGGCATCACCGGCCTTACCGTCTGCATGCTTCGCGAGATAGCGGAAGAAACGGATGTCGACTGCCTGCTCTCCTATTGCCGCTACAACCTCATGAACACCGACATGGCGTCTACCCTGTTTCCACTGGCTGAAAAACAGGGCGTCGGATTGATGAACGCCTCGCCCCTCTACATGCGCCTGCTCACGCCGGAAGGTCCTCTCGATTGGCATCCGGCATCGGCGGAACTGCGCGAGGTCGGCCGCCAGGTAGTCGATCTCTGCAAGCGGCGTGGGGCTTCTCCGTCCAAGGTGGCGTTGCACTACGCCAGCGCCCCATCGTCGATCGCATCTACCTTCGTCGGGATTTCTACACAGGAAGAAGTGCTCCAGAATATCGGCGCAATCGACGCGACTCTCGATCTCAGTTTGCTCGACGAGATCGACAAGCTGGCTGAACCCGTGCGCCACCGGATCTGGAAATCCGGACTGCCCGAGAACTATGATCGAATGATGACAGACTAACTCATGTCTAACACCCATACGCCCATCGACGAACCTCTTGCCGCCTATCTCCGCACCGTCTCTCTGCGCGAACCGGATGTACTCCGGCGTTTACGAGAGGTAACGGCTTCGCTGCCGCAGGCCATGATGCAAGTTGCTCCGGAGCAGGGGCAGTTCCTCGCGTTCCTCGTAAGGCTGATCAACGCAAAGAACACGCTGGAAATCGGTGTTTTCACCGGGTACAGTTCCACCGTCGTCGCCCTGGCGCTGCCCGACGATGGCAAAATCACCGCCTGCGACGTCAACGCCGAGTACACAGCGGTGGCCCGTCAGTTCTGGGCGGAAGCCGGAGTCGCCGGCAAGATCGACCTCCACCTGGCGCCCGCCGTCGAGACGCTCGATGCCCTCATCGCCGCCGGCCACCAGGGCCACTTCGACTTCGCCTTCATTGATGCCGACAAGTCAAACTATCAGCGTTACATCGATCGCGCTCTGGTCCTGATACGTACCGGCGGACTCATCGCCATCGACAACGTCCTATGGCACGGAAAGGTGATCGACCCCTCGGTGAACGATGCCGACACCTTCGCCATCCGCAGCGTCAACGAGAAACTGTTGCGCGACGACCGAGTCGATCTCAGCCTGATCCCCATTGGCGACGGCCTCACGTTGCTGCGCAAAAGGTAATGGAATGTTGCGCATCATGCTGGTAGAGGATAGTGCTGCCGATGTCTTCATGATCAAGGAATCGTTGAACGAAGCCGGTATGCAGTACGAGGCAATCGTTCTCGGCGACGGAGAGGACGCGTTAATTTCTCTGCGTGACACCGCGAAACCCGATCTCATCGTCATCGATCTCAATCTTCCGAAAATCGACGGGTACGAAGTTGTCGAGAGCGTCCGCGGCAACCCGAATCTTGCGGACATCCCCGTGGTGGTCTTGAGTTCCTCCAGCCTGCCATTCGACAGGCAGCGCGCCGAAGGACTAGGCCGCACCCGCTACATCAGCAAGCCCATCACGCTCGACGAGTTCATGGCCATCGGCCGCGAGATCCGCGATTTCTACGACCGCTACCGGTAAAACCCAACGTTATCCAACTCGATCCAAACCTGAGTGCCCGCCGCACGCGCCGCCTGAAAGCTGAGCGTCAACACGTCGTTCAATGCCGGCAATGGAACCCTCACCGTCCGCCACTTGCCATCCGCTTTGAATCCCGCGCTCGGATATTCAAAGTTCCGTACCGAGCGCGTTGCCGCGATCAGGTGATACTCGCCCTCGCCGCGAACATCGAAGCGCAGGCCCTTGTACCCGCCGATATCTACCGGCTCAATCCCGCCGGGCCGCAACGGCACCGTCACCTCGACGAACGGATGCTCCTTCTCCGACATCTTGCCCATCATCGACAACGCATGCCCATGGTCTTCCCTCAAGATGCGGCCAAACATCATCTGTGAGAAGTCCTGCCCCGAATCAGTCTCGTTCACCCACCGCGTATCCACGCTGCTCCGGCCATTCGCGCTCTCAAAATCGTCGATCTTTTCAGGAGCCTTCACCGAAGCTAGCGGGCTAACGCCTGGCAACGCGATCAGTTGTTTCAGAGCGCCCAAATCCAACTCGCGCCCAGCCAGGAATACGCGCCGGATCTTCTCAATATCCTCGATCTTGCTCAGCGGTTCACCTTCCGCCAGCACCAGGTCCGCCAGGTTCCCGGCCGCAATTGTGCCACGATCCGAAAGCCCGATTGCGCGCGCGCTATTCCCAGTCGCCGCTGTGATCGCCTCGAGCGGAGTGAGTCCCGCATGCACCGTGAGCTCAAGTTCGCGCAGGGTCGCCCATCCGTGATACGTCCCCGTGACGCCGGCATCTGTACCCGTGCCAATATTGATCCCGGCGTTGTGCAGCGCGGCCACATTCTCAAGCAACACTTTGAATCTCCGGCCTCGCGGAGACGGTACAAAATCCCCCCGTATCATGCGAATTGCCGGCGCCGCACTCAGCGGAGGGTGTATGCCCGCCCGCGCGACGGGCTCGAGAACCGCCGCCAGCATGTCCGACAGAATCGCCCGGTCGCGAGGTTCATAAACGGCCAGCGTCGAAACATAGCTCGTCCCTTTCGCCTTCATCAAGTCGATGAGCTGAGCATCCACCGGCAAATCGCCGACGCCATGAGCGAGCACATCCACGCCCGCCCGCGCGGCGATCTTGGCCCGCTCCAGAGTCACCGTATGGCTCAACACCTTCAGCCCATGCTGATGCGCCTCATCCACCAGCGCAGCCAGCGTGGCCTCATCCATGCTCGTCATATCGGGAGCGGTCCCATACCGCCAGCCATCTGTGAACACCTTGATCACATCCGGTTTGTAAGGCAGCATCCGGAGGATGGCCGCCCGTGCTTCCCGCGGCGTGAGCACCTGCTGTTGAAAAAAATCGCCCCTGCCGGCCTCCGCGCCATGTCCACCCGGCGTAGTGAAGCGCGCCGCAAGATTGATGTGCGGACCAATCACTTGTCCGCTGTCGAGCAACCGGCGCATCGGCGCGAACGTCTCAGGGTAAGTACCGAAATCGTCCACGGTCGTCACGCCGCAGATAAGATACGCGGCCAGAGTCTTTGCCCAATCTCCGGAAACGCCGGCCACAGCCGAATAGGGAAGGTGCGTGTGCAGGTCGAATAACCCTGGCATCAAAGTAAGCCCGTCCGCTTGAATCACTCGCGCATCACCCGGTACTTGAACAGTGGAGCCCGCAGCCTCAATGCGGCTGCCTCGAATCAGCACTACGCCCTTGTACGGCGCGCCGCCGCTGCCGTCCACAATGTTCGCGCCAGCGATTGCCGTCAACGCTTGACTCAGCGCGCAAAAAGCACCCGCCACGAGAAGAACAAAAACTCGCATCTCACGAGTGTACTTGCTGCTGGACGAATACCCGCGTTACAGTGGAAACTCTGGAGGTGGTAAATGGCATTTTGTCCAAATTGCGGCACTCAGACGGAAGGGAAGTTTTGCCCGAAATGCGGTACGGCAATCGGGGTCGCTCCTGGCGGGCCCCCTCCAGGTAATGCCGCGCCTCCGCCCTATCAGCCCCCACCGCCGTACCAGGCCGCGCCTCCGTATCAAGCTCAACAGGCCTATCAGCCACCCCCCACCGCCAGCGGCATGACGGACAACGTGGCCGGGGCCCTCTGCTACCTCATCGGATTCATCACAGGCATACTTTTCCTCGTCTTGGAACCCTACAACAAAAGCAAGTTTGTCCGCTTTCACGCCTTCCAGTCCATCTTCTTTCACGCGGCGTTCATTATCTTCTGGATTGTCCTCACCATCGTGACCATCATTCTTCCGTGGGGGCTCCGTATGATCATCCACTTGCTCAGCCTTTGCTTCTGGCTTGGCGGTGTCGGGCTCTGGCTCTTCCTCATGTACCAGGCCTACAACAACCAGCGGTTCAAGATCCCGATCATTGGGGATATCGCCGAAAAGCAATCGTAATTTAAACCGGCGGTGTTGCGTCCAATAAGTTTGCGACTCCTATCTACCTGCCTTCTGGGCGTCTGCCTGCTTTGTATCCAAGTGTGTGCCCAGGACCCGCCGCGCGTCGGCGTCATCGACTTCTATGGCGTCCACAAAACGCCGGAAGCCAAAGTCCGCAAAGAACTTGGGATTAAGGAAGGCGACATGCTCCCTCGCTCGAAGGGCGGCACGGAAGAGCGAATCGAAGCAATCCCCGGCATCACCGAGGCCCGTCTGGAAGCCGTCTGCTGCGACGCGAATCACAAAGCAATCCTCTACGTCGGAATCGAGGAGAAAGGCGCTCCACATTTCAACTACCGCCCACCTCCATCCGGCGAGGCCCAGCTCCCCGCCAATATCGCTCCCATCTACGCCAGATTTCTAGGAGCAGTTGCCGCCGCCGGCCAGAAAGGACCGGTTTCCGAAGACCTCACTCGCGGTCATTCGTTCATGTCCGATCCAAAAGTGCGCGCCCTGCAAGAGGCCTTTGTCGACCTTGCCACCACCTACCCAACCGAGCTCCGCAACGTACTTCGTGAAGGAGCGAACGAAGAGCAGCGAGCCATGGCCGCCTATATCTTGGGCTACGCTCCAAACAAAATGAGGGTCGTCAACGATCTGCAATATGCGCTCCAGGACCCCGATGACACGGTGCGCAACAACGCCATGCGCAGCCTCGCCGCCTTCGCTGTCCTCAAACAGAAAGACCCAACAGTGGAATTGAAGATCGAGCCCATCTGGCTCGTCGCGCTGCTGAATTCGCTAATTTGGGGCGACCGCCACACTGCCGCTGTAACCCTCGTCACCATCACCGAGCAGCGCGATCCGGAGACCCTGAGTCTCATCAAGGAACGTGCCATGCCGGCCCTCGCCGAGATGGCCTCCTGGAAAACGCTCGCCCATGCACTGCCTGCCTATATCCTGATGGGGCGCGCCGGAGGCCTCAAGGAATCGGAACTTCAAGACGCATGGAGCAAGGGCCAACGTATGGCAATCATCAAGAAGGTGATGGCCGAACAGTGATAAAATCCTGTCCAGCAAGCGATCTTTATGCGCTGGAAAATCCTAAGCCTGTTGCCCTTACCAGCCGCCCTGTGCTTAGCCGCCGCGCCGGCTAACGACGTCATCTTTCGCGACAGCATGCTGCCAGTTCTCAAGGCAACCTGCGCGAGTTGTCATGCGGGCGCCTCGCCAGCCGGAGGGCTCAACGTCAACGAACTCGCCGCGGTTCTCACAGGCGGTAAGCACGGCCCGGCCATCGTCCCCGCACACTCTTCGGATAGCCTCATCATTCAATACATCCGCGGCCAGCGGACGCCGAAGATGCCTATGGCGGGATCGGTGTCCGAATCCGCCGTCGCAACGCTCGTAGCCGCTATCGATCAGATGCAACCGGCCGCCCAAAAGCCGAAGAACGCGTACTCCGAGTGGTTGCTCCACAAACCCGCAGCGCCGGCTGTCCCCGCAGTTCATCAGTCCGATTGGGTCCGGAATCCGATCGACGCATTCGTGCTGGCCAAGCTCGAAGAAAAGGGCCTCGCCCCAGCCCCGCCCGCCAGCCCGCGCGCGCTCATCCGCCGTGTTTACTTCGACCTCATCGGCCTCCCGCCCACACCCGATGAAATTCGCCAGTTCACCGCGGACCCCTCGCCCCAAGCCTACGAAAAGATCGTTGATAAGCTCCTCGACGATTCCCGCTACGGAGAGCGTTGGGCGCGCCACTGGCTCGATCTGGTCCGATTCGCCGAGTCCGACGGATTCGCCATCGACGGCGAGCGCCCCACCGCCTGGCGCTATCGCGACTACGTCATCCGCGCATTCAACAAGGACAAACCGTACGACCTCTTCATCAAGGAACAACTCGCCGGTGACGAGATGAACGACAAGCGCAGCCCCGCCGAGGATCGCTCCGAGCGGCTGGTCGCGCTGGGCTTCATGCGCATGGGCACCTGGGAAGCCGACGCAAACTTCAAAACGCAACTCCGCCAGGATGTGCTGAACGACATCACCGGAACGACCGCGCAAGTTTTCCTCGGTCTCACCGTCGGCTGCGCTCGTTGCCACAACCACAAGTACGATCCCATTCCACAGCGCGACTTCTACCGCATGCAAGCCTTCTTCGGCGCAATGCGTGTCGAGGACCGTCCAGCGTCTTTCATGGAGTCCGAACATCCGAAGCTGATGAAGCAGCTAGCCCGCCGCTACGAAGACGACGCGGAGGCCGCATCCGACGACTTCAAGAAAATCGAAGCCGAACTGAAGAAGAAAGCCCCCAAGGATTTCGCCAAGGTCATCAAGGATCACAAAGACCCCGCTTTTACCGAGGACGAGCGGAAGCGGTACGAGACCGCACGCGATCATGCCCGTCAGCTTACCGACGCCGCACCGCGCTACCGCCCCGTTGCTTATTCGATTTCAGATGTCGTCCCGCCGCAGGTTTCAGCCATCGCCGATACATACGTCCTCGCGGGCGGGGAACTGGCCAGCAAGGCTGAGAAGGTGGAACCCGGATTTCCCGAATGCATTACCGGAAATGGCGATCCAGCGAAAATTCCCTTTGCCGGAGGAAGCTCAGGCCGGCGTGAGGCGCTAGCCAATTGGATCGCCAGCGAGGAGAATCCTGTCACGGCACGCGTGATGGTGAACCGAATCTGGCAACATCACTTCGGCGAAGGCATCGTCGGAACACCCAGCGATTTCGGCATGAACGGCGAGCGTCCCACAAATCCGCAGTTGCTCGACTGGCTGGCTACGCAGTTCGTCGACAAGAAATGGAGCATCAAAGCGATGCACAAAATCATGCTCCTCTCGAACACATATCAACAATCGACCGCGGACCCACTACCCGAGAGATATGTGCGCTGGCAGCGGCTGGAAGCAGAAGTCGTGCGGGATTCAATTCTCTCCGTAAGCGGCCGCTTACAAAAATCCGACGGTGGTCCGGGCGTCTTCCTGAATATCCCCGAGGACGTCGCCGAAGGATTCGAGTTCTTCAAATGGTTTCCATCGGACGAAAAGGACCAGTTGCGCCGCACCATCTACACATTTCAACGCCGCTCAGTGATGCTCCCGATGGTAGAAGTGTTCGACGGAGCCAACATGAATGAATCCTGTTCCCGCCGCAACGTGACGACGGTAGCGCCGCAGGCCTTCTCACTATTGAACGGCGAACTCACCAACCGCGAAGCAAAATACTTGGCAGCGCGCGTCATTGAAGAAGTCGGCCCTGACAAGAAAAAGCAGGTAGACCGCGCCTTCTGGCTCGCATTAGGCCGGGAGCCATCTGCACAAGAGAAAACAACAGCCGCCGCATTGCCACTCGAGCAACTCGGAGTAGTGCTGTTCAACCTGAACGAATTTGTTTATCTGGAGTAAATCATGGATTCGCGCAGACATTTTCTGTACCAGAGTTTCACCGGCGTCGGCTGGGTCGCGCTCGCCGAACTCTTGAATCGCGACCTGTCCATCGCCGCCTCCAATCCACTCACGCCCAAGGCCCCGCACTTCGCGCCGAAAGCAAAATCGTGCATCTTCCTCACCATGCTCGGCGGCGTCAGCCAGGTGGACACATTCGATCCGAAACCCGCGCTCGCGAAGTTCGACAACACGGTAATGGATTGGAGCAAAGAGAAAAATACCGATCAACCAAACCTCTTCGCCAAGCCCCGCTTGATTCTCAAGAGCCCATGGGAATTTAAGAAATACGGCAAGTGCGGAATGGACGTCTCCAGTCTGTATCCGAACATCGCGGGCTGCGTGGACGACATGACGTTCGTCCGCTCCGTCCAGGCGGAGAACGGCAATCATCCCGCCGCGGTCTTCCTCATGAACACCGGTTCCGTAATTCCCGGCCGCCCGTCGATGGGCGCCTGGGTTACCTACGGACTAGGCACCGAGAATCAGAATCTACCGGCTTTCGTCGTCCTGCCGGACTTCCGTTCGCTTCCCTTCAGCGGCTCGCAACAGTGGGGCAGCGCCTTCCTTCCCGCCGCCTATCAAGGCACCGTCCTACGCTGGAAGGGCGAGGCCATTCACGACCTCAAACCGCCAGCGAATGTGACGCCAGCCCTGCAGGCACAAGAAATGGATGCCCTCCGAGTCTTCAATCGCCAGTACATTCAGCAGCACAGCGGCAACCCCGATCTCCAGGGACGCATGGACGCCTACGAACTCGCCTATCGCATGCAGACCGAAGTGCCCGGCGTCATTTCCATTGATGGAGAGAACGAAAAGATCCGCGACATGTACGGCCTCAACGACCCGATAACGGAGTCCTTCGGCAAGCGATGTCTGATGGCTCGCAAGCTTGTCGAAAAGGGTGTGCGCTTTGTACAGATCTACACCCCGAGCCAATCCTGGGACAGCCACACCGATATTCTGAAGGGCCATCAGAAGAACGCCGTTGAAACAGATAAACCGATCGCGGCGCTCATCAAAGATCTGAAACAGCGCGGACTCCTCGACGACACGCTCATCGTCTGCATGGGCGAATTCGGACGCACGCCGGACAACCCCGCCGAAATGCGCGACAAGCCAGGCCGGGACCACAACACGCGCGCCATGACCATGTGGTTCGCCGGAGGAGGCACGAAACCCGGAACCGTGGTAGGCGTCACGGACGAACTCGGATTCAAAGCGGTCGAGAACATCTACCGCATGCGCGACGTCCACGACACCGTCCTCCATCAGATGGGCCTCGACGATATGCGCCTCACCTACTACAGCGGGGGCCGCAACATGCGCCTCACCGACACTGGCGGTAAAATTATCAAAGAAGCACTGGCGTGATGGGCGATCCAAATCGCGAAGTAGCCGAGTGGGCGCTGTTCCTTGGTGGTGAACTGGTAATTGAAGGCAGCGAGCGCCGCATTCATGACGTCTCGGAACTGCCCGCCGGCGCCTTCAAAATTCGCATCCTCGATCTCACTGGCACGCTTGCCGAACCTCCCGATCTCGCGCGCCTCTCCGCACTCGATGCGCTCCGCGAACTGTACCTCGCCGGACCATCCTGGAATAGAAACGTGGACGGCGGGAAGGATCACAGCAAGGATCTACATTTTCTCGCCTCCGTCAAAACGCTCCAGAAGTTGACGTTCAGTTATCACTTTCTCGACCGCACGCGTTTTCACGATTCCGGCCTTGAATCAATCCAAAGTCTCCCCGATCTTCGCGAGCTTTCCATCCGCCAGACGGGAATCAAAGGCCGCTCGCTCGCACCCTTCAAGAACATGGTGGCGCTCGACGTCTCCATTACGCCGTTCGACGACGCCGGCATGACAAACCTGGCCGGAATGGCCAACCTGCGGCGGATCTGGGCGGGAGACACGCTCGTTACGGATGCAGGCGTTGCCGCCCTCAGCGGACTCCAAAATCTGGAGGACATCGATCTTCACGGAACGCCAATCTCCGACAATGGCCTCGCGCAACTCTCCAAACTGAAGCGCATCCGCAAGCTCAATCTGATGGGCACCGCCATCACCGATGCAGGCGTCGAGACTCTCCGCGACATGCGCGGGCTCGAGTACCTCAATCTCTACCGCACCAAGGTCACCAACGCAGGTCTCGATCGTCTGAAACCCCTCACAGCGCTCCGCGAACTCGATCTCCGGTACACGCGAGTATCGCGAGGCGGAATCGATAGCCTCCGCGCCGCTCTCCCGAAAACGTCATTCGTCTTCATCGACTCCGCCCCGGTGATGGCGGGCCGGACCATTCCCGAACCCGCTGGCAGGAGCGACGCGGACATCGCAAAGTGGGTTCACGCTCTCGGCGGCAACGCCACCATGGAAGGCAGTTCGCTAGCCGGCATTTCGCTCAACGCAACGCCGATTACCGATGCCCGCCTGGTGCATCTGAGCGGCCTAAGCCATCTCAAGAAACTAAATTTATCGGGAACAGAAATCGGAGATCTGGGCTTGGCTCATTTATCCGCACTAGCGCAATTAGCGGATCTTTCCCTCAACGGAACAGCAGTCTCAGACAAAGGGATGAAGCAACTCGCGAGCCTCCAATCACTGCGCAAGCTGACCCTGAACAACACCTACATCGAAGGGCCAGGTCTTCAGTCGCTCGAAGGCTTAAAGAACCTCGAAGAACTCAGCCTGGCCGGATCGCCCATTCGCAACGGTTCGCTCAAACCGCTCGCCGCGCTCCCCAGGCTTCAACATCTATCGCTGGCCTACACCGATTTAAATGATGAAGGACTAAAGCAACTCGCTGATTTCCACTCGCTAACGGAACTCGATCTCTGCGGCGTAGACATCACCGATCAAGGCCTGTCCGCCCTCGAAGGCCTCGTGAATTTAACAGCGCTCTGGCTGCGCGACGGCCGTTTCGGCAACACCGGTCTTCAGCATCTCGCCAAACTTCAGAACCTGCGAGAACTCGATCTCTTCCGCGATCACACCACCGACGCCGGCCTCGAAGCGTTGGCCAAACTGAGCAACTTGCGAAGGCTGAATCTCGATTACGCCGAAGTAACCGACCAAGGGCTCAGCCGGCTGAAGGCGCTCGCGTCGATGGAAGATCTGAGTCTGGACAGCACCAACGTGACGGACAAAGGTGTCCCGGATCTGAGCGCGTTTCCACACTTGCGGCGAGTGAATCTCTATCACACGTTTGTGACGGCCAAAGGAGAGGCGGAATTGAAAAAGACCCTACCCGAATGCCAAATGATCTGGGACAAGGAATCGTCGTTGCCGAACCGGCGAAGGACATAATGAAGCTCCTCCCGGCATTACTCTTCACCTGCTCACTTTTCGCCGCAACCCCCGATACGGATACCGCGGCCTGGATTACCGCGCAAGGCGGCCGCGCGGCCACCGACGCAGCCGGGCACGTGATCTCCGCGAATCTCGGTTCCACTTGGATCACCGACGTCGATCTGCAGCGAATCGGCGAGTTGGCGTATCTGCGGGATCTCGATCTCTCGCATACGATGATCACCGACGTGGGTCTCGAGCATCTGAAAAACCTGCGCCGCGTCACCACCCTCTCTCTGTATTACGCCGAATATTTCAGCGACAGCGGCATCGCCCATCTGGCCGATTGGAAATCACTGGAGCATCTCGATCTGCACGGCACCAAAGTCACCAGCAAAGTATTCGAACACATCGCCCGCCTCACCGGATTGAAGTCGCTCGACATCGCCTTCACGCAGATCGACGACGACGGTTTCGAGAATCTGTCCGCGCTCACGAATCTGCAGCATCTCGCCATCGGAGGAAATCGTCTAAACGGTTCAGGGCTCGCCTCGTTGAAACTGCTACCAGCGCTCACCAGCCTGGATGTAGGCGGCGTGCAGTGGGTCGATTCAGGCACATGGGGTCTGCCGCTGACTGAAGCCAATTTGCGTCAAATTGGAGCCTTGAAACAACTAAAGTCGCTCAGCCTGAATGGAGCCAACATCACCGATCGCGGAGCCGACAAACCCGGACAGGCAGAATCGATACGCACGGAGTTGAAGGGTCTGAACGCCCTCAGCGGCCTGGTGAATCTGGAAATGCTCGATCTCAGCCGCACGCCGGTATCAGCGGAAAGCCTCGAACCGTTGCGAGCGCTCCCAAAGCTGCGCGAAATCCGCCTGGGAATGGCGCCAAATATCAACGATTCCGCCGTGCCCATACTCGCGCAGATGAAAAACCTGAAGGCCGTCTACATCGCCGGAACGAAAATCAGCGATGCAGAACGAGCCAAGATACCGGCGCGCTAAACGATCTCGCTCAGCTTCTTCTCAGCCGTCGGGAATTTTTTGATACCGGCCTGGAGCGCCTCATCCGCCAACGTCACGTAGAGATCGCCCATCGTGCCTGTCGTCCGAGTATGCAACCCGGTCTTCATATTGCCCGCATGACCCGCAAGAATCACCGCCAGGTTGTTATTCTTGTGGGCATTCGCCTCGGCATGTTCATGAGCAAACACCAGGCAACAATTGTCCAGCAGCGTGCCCTCGCCTTCGGGCATCGACTTCAACTTGCCCACGAGATAGGCGAATTCTTCCACGTGCCAGCGGCAAATATCGCGCAGAATACGCATTCCCTCCGGAGTCTCCACAGTACCGTGCGTGTACTCATGATGCCTTTGCGCAGTATGCCCGAGCCACGGAAAACGCGAAAGCCCCTGGCACTTCGAAAGCATGTACGAAGCAACACGCGTTTGGCGCGAGGCTAGCGCATGCGCCAGCAGGTCGCTCTGCAGACGGGCAATCCGCGGCCAGTCCTTCAGATCCCCGCCTTCAGGCGGACGTTCCACCACTTGTTTATACTCGGGAGGTAAACTCGCAATCGAGCGTTCCAGTTCGCGCACCGAAGTCAGATACTCATCCACGCGCTGCTTATCTTCGGACCCAAGTCTCGTTTCAAGGGCCGCGGACTCGGCCCGGACAGAATCCAGAATGCTCTTCTCCCGATTCACCCAGCCCTCTTCGCGGCCGCCAAACAAGCGATCGAAAAGACGATGCGGAATCATCTCCGGAGGCAGCGGTCGATCCCGGTCCACCCAGCTTAAATTGCGCTGAATCGCTTCGCCGAAAGACTCCTGACACACACCGATCTGCAGCGAGCGGAATCGCGAGTCGCCGCCCATTGTGTGCGCGACAACCTGATCGATAGAAGGCCCGCCCGCACCGCGCCCAGTGTAAACCTCGCCGGAAACAAGCGCGCTCATCGAAGGATAGTGGCTGTTCCCCGGACCAGGCAATCGAGCGGCAGGACTATCCAGACCCGTCACTAAATGGATATCGTTGTGGAAGCGTTCGAGCGGCGCCAGACACGGAGTGAAATCAAAGTCCGCGCCGGTCTGCCGCGGAATCCAATACTTCTCCGGAATTCCGTTGCCATTGAACCAGAAAACAAATCGCGTCTCAATCGCCCGCGAGCCGTTCGTAGCCGCAGCGGCATACGCGGTTCCGCTCGCATTGAACATCGCCGCCAACGCCGGAAGACCCACGCGGACAACGCTGCCTCCTAAACCAATCCCACTCAGAAATGTTCTACGAGACAGAGGTCGTTTCATTCGGCTGGTCCTCCAAGAAAAACCTTGGACTCTACAATTGAGACTATCAGGTTTTGGAAGTGGAATCCCGACTCGCTGAAGGCCTTGAGCGACGCATCAATGGCCGGTTGATCCGCTTCAGTTTCAGGGCGTCCCATGGCATAACGGAATAGCTGCTTCACCACGCAACGCTGGCAATTCGGAGTCGCGGCTAACAGCGCTCCCAGTTGTTTCGGCGTCTGGAACTCCGAGTTCGGAATGCCGCGAACCGACGCCGTCGTATCCACCGGCAGCTCATGCACAACAGGTTTCATCCGAGGCTTTGTCTTCAACTGATCCACCGTCGGAAAGATCACGACCGTTTGCTTGGCCCGGTACTTGCCAATCGCGTCGTAATGCTCAAGACCGAAGCCGATAGGGTCGATCAACCGATGGCACCCCGCGCAGGTCGGACTCGTCAGATGCATAGCCAACCGGTCGCGATTTGTCAGCGCTTTCTCAGCGGTCGGGTCAGGCAGATTCGTATTCACGCCCGGCGGCGGAGGCGGCACAATCTGGCACAGAAAGTGTTCACGCACGAAAAGTCCGCGCTCCGTGGGCGAAGTGTCGGAAGGCTTGCTCGTGAGCGAAAGAAAGAGCGCCGAACCGACGATTCCAGAGCGCTCGGAGTCGGCCGGAAAGTCGACGCGCCCGAACTCTTGAGCCGGCGGCTGCACGCCATATATTTTGGCTAGGTCGTTGTTCAGAAAAGAATAGCCAGCCGTATAGAAATCAAGAAACGACTCGTTATCCCACACCAGATGATCGAATAACCGGCGCACTTCTTCAGTCATCGCCCCTACCAGTTCAAGGCCAAATTCCGGATAGAGCCTGCGGTCGCGAACCGCGTTTTTCAACCGGTCGAATCGCAGCCACTGCGCCAGAAACCCGTCGAATGCCACATGCGCCCGATCGTCGGCCATCAGGCGGCGCGCCTGCTTCTCGATCCCCGCCGCATCACCCAATTCGTTCTTGCCCGCGGCGCGAAAAAGCGACTCGTCGGGCATGGTGTCCCACAAAAAATACGACAGGCGGCTGGCGATCTGGTACTGTGTCCATCGGCCATCCGGACCACCTTCCAAGTGAAACAGGAAGTGAGGCGACTGCAGCATAGCTTCCACCACAACCTGAGCGCCGGCAAGAAAATTCCTGTTCCGCTCCGCTTCGCCTCGAAACAGATTCTCATAAGCACGAACTTCGGAGTCGGAAAGCGGACGCCGGAAACTGAGTTGTCCGAACTTGCGAATGAACTGCAGCCGGCAAGCGCCATCGCCCACGCCCGAGGGTTTACAGGGAATTAGACCGCGCGTGTCGCCGCCTCGAAATGCATTGCGCGCCAGTTTCTCCGCGGCGCGGCTATACGCCTCGGCCAGCAGAGGTGAAATGCTTTGCGCCTCAGCCTGATTCGTGAACCCGTGAGTGAAATCTTCGTTCGGGAATTGATCGGCGGGCCGTGTCTGATCGCCGAGCAGATCCTGCACGGTGTGGTTGTACTGGCTATGGGTAAGGCGCCGGAGGATCGTTACAGCGCGGCGTTCAGGAGCCACTGCGGCGGTCGCGGTTTCAGGAGAAGTCGCCAGCGCACTAACCCACGCCAGCAAAATACGCTCCTCTTCGCTCCCTGGATGAATCCGTTCTCCGCCCGTATGCGCAATCCGGTTAGTAGGCTTACGAAAGAGCAACGACTGGTCCGGATGAGCCGGGTCCACCAGCACTTTCAGCCTCAGGCCGAAGCCCGTGATCTCCTCCGCGGTAGCCTGTTCAGGTGGAAAATGAAGGCGCGTCGCCGAAGCCACCCCGTTGTCGTTATGGCAAAGCCGGCACTGCGCTTTTTCAAAAACTGGATAAACCTTCGTGGCGAAAAAGACTGGATCGGCGCGTTGCGCAAGGAGTTCGGATGCCAGCAGCAGCACCCACCAGGGCGCACTGAAACGATACATATTCACTTGAATGCCTTAATCGTATCACCGCCGGATGATAGATGAGGCTACGTCAGAGGTGGTTCGCGTATTGTTCCAGAGCCACCCGAACCAGTTGTCCCCGTGTGCGGACGCCCGTCTTTTTGAACAGGCTCTGCAAGATCGCCTTCACGTAGCTTTCCGAAATCTGCAGATGAGCGGCAATCTCTTTGTTGGACAGTCCCTCAAGAACAAAACGCAGAACTTTCCGCTGCCTCTCGTTGAACATCGGCATGGCATCCGGTTCGGGTTCCTCGCCCATCAGATGCGCGAACCGTTTGTCCAGGTATTTGCCTCCGCCGACGACCGTGCGGATGCCCTCCGCCAATGTATTCAGCGGACTTTCCTTCAAGAAAATCCCCGAGACACCCTGTCGAATGAGCCGCCTCGCTTCGATATCGCTAACCCATGCGGTCACAATAAGGACCTGGCCCGCGAAACCCTTCAGATTCGCCGAGGGGAGAAATTGTGATGCCCGCTCTGCGCCCAGATCATGATCGAGCAGAACGATCCCGATCGGCGTCTGTTCAACGATCTCCAAAGCTTCTTTGATGGTTCCGCAATGCTGGATGCTCAGGTCCGGCTCGTCGGCCAGCGCACGTGAAAGGCTCTCGCGAAACAGTGCATGATCGTCCACCAGGAGAGCGTTAATCATTAGTCCTCTCCTTGCCCGCCGGCCATAGTTCCACCACGAAACAACTTCCTTCCGATTGCGGCTCGTAGCGGAGATCGCCGCCATCCGAACGGAGAATCGCCCTGGAAATGAAAAGGCCAAGACCGTCAGAGTGCGCGCCCGGCTGGAATGGACGAAAGAGCTGATCCGGCCGTACAATACCAGGGCCACTATCGCGGAACTTCACAACCACCATGTTACCTTCCAAAGCGGCTTCCACATCGATATCTTTCGTTACTGCTTCCTCAATGGCCCTTTGGCTATTGCGGGCCAGGTTGAGGAAAACCTGCAGCAAACTATAGTGGTCCGCCTGCACCAGCGGCAGGTCGCGGGCTATATTCCAGTGAATGCCCCCGCCAATTTCGCGAATCGGCGCTTCGATCACCACACGCGTTTCATCGAGCACAATGCCCAGGTCCGCGACAACAGCCGTGCGCTTCGAGGCCAGCCTCACTCCGGACGACGCAATTTTTTCCAGCCCACGGATGATGCTCGCCAGAGCCTGGAACTGTGGTGTCGTCTCGACCTTTGCCACGCCCGACAAGCCGTCGAGCGCGGATAGCGCCGCGCTGGCAAGATTCCGGATCTCGTGCGACATGGCGCCGATCAGAATCCGCGAGGTGGACATCATCGAATCAAGTCCGGTACCTTCACGATCGCGGAGATTTTCCGACGCGTCCCAAACGACGGCGGCCAACCGCCGGCCTGATAGCGTAGGGTAAGTAGACACCCACACGTGAGCGAGAAAGATCTCGCCGTTCTTTCGTTGCCCTTTACATTCGATGGTCGTCTTAAACGTTTCCGAAGAATCCGGCCCAATGAGCAGATGGTCGAGTGTTGGGAGAAACGGGCGAATGTCTTCGCTCTCCAGCGCGTCATTTTCGATGCCTAGAAGTTGCTTGGCCGACTGATTCACAATCAGAATTGTTCCGTCGCTGTCGAGAGTGAAGATCCCCAGCGGACTCGTCTCGATCAGCACCCTTAGCTGCTGCTCGGCTTCGGCGCGAAGCTGCATTTGTTCTTGAAGATCTACCAGGTGACGCATCACCAAACGCCGCTTTTCATTCAGCTCCCGGACGAACATGCCTGCCAGTGCGAAGGCGCCGCTGGCCACCGAAATGCGAGCGGCGGCGCCGGGCTGTCCATTGAGCGGATTGAAAGCTTCGCGCAGAAATGCGCAGCCGGTTGCGAGAACGAGGATCTGCCAGTGCTGCAACGAACTGGCAATCAGCAGAATGGGCAGGATATAGAGAAAGCCAATGGAAATGTTCTCAAAGAGCTGCCAGTCGAAATAGGCGATGAGTAGAATCATGCACCCGGCCGCGCTCCACGCTTGCAGCCGGTGCCTCTCTGAGTACGCCAGGAAGTTCTCGACCATTTTTGATCCTAGGCCTTGCGGCGAAGTAGAAAATACCACAGCAGATAGCCTATAAGAAAGATGCCCGCGGCGATACTGATTTGGCGGATATAGTGCTCGGCCATATCAAGCATCGAGTTCCACTGTTCGCCGAAGAAGTAGCCCAGCGAGATGAAAGTCAGCGACCATAATAGACTCCCGCTATATGCGAACACCGCAAACTCCCGGTAGGGCAGCTCGGCGGTCCCCGCGATATACGCAGTGAAGTGGCGCACACCGGGGACGAAGTAGCCGAACGTCAGCGTCCATCGTCCAATGCGGTGGAACCAGGCGTGGACCCGATCGATCTTTTCCGGAGTCACATGAATGTAGGTCCCGTAGCGATGGAGGAGCGCCAGCCCGAGTTTCTTGCCGAGGAAGTAGCTGATCGTAATGCCGCACCCGCTGCCCAGGCACCCTGCGGTGAGTGCACCTCCAAAAGTCATCTGTCCCTTGTAGACGAGATAACCAGTGAAGGTGAGAAGCGTCTCGTCGGGTATGGGCAGTCCCACAATGCCCAGGATCAGCAGAAAGAAAATCGCCTCATAACCGTACACCGAGATCCAGTGGAGAACGGTTTCAAGCGTCAAGATTCAACTCAGATCGGGAAATGAGAACACGGGTTCGACATCTACCGGGATGCCGTTTGTCGCGGCCAGCGCGGCCTTCAGATCGTCCGGCATCTTGTCATATTTCGTGAACCAGGCTTCCACGCGGTTGCGGCCGCCGGTCGCCTCCATCTCCAGCAGCTCCTTGGCGAGTTGTGCCAGCGCGGCAGGGATACGTTTGTAATCGATGACGTACCTTCCATCCGAAGCGCGCTTGAGCGCCTGTTGCTCAAGCAGATAATTGAACTCCATCATCTCCGCGCGTCCGTGCGCTTCGCCGGTTCCGAAGCGTAAGGTGCGAAAGATGCCTGCTACATAGGACGAATAATACTCTTCCATCCGGCTCTTCGGCAGTGCGCCGTGATCCATTAGCCATTGAAGGCCAAACATTCCAGCCACATCGGCTTTGGCCTCTTCCATGCCAGAATAAGCCGGGCCGATAGCTTCGTTAATATCGATTTGCTCCCCATCCCTGCGGGCGAACGCAGGTCCCAAACCGTGCGAGATCTCGTGCAGCAGAGTGCAAGCAAGATATCCTTCGCCAGATGCTTTGGCCGCCTGTTCAGGTTGCATCAGCCTCTTAGCGATCGGCAGCACGACATTGGCGACACGCGCATCCATGAAGTTCTTAAAAAATATCTTCTTCGTCCCTTTTTCCTGGTGAATTCGTGGATCGTTCGGCAGGTTGTCGGCCACAGCCTGATAGCCATAGCGCAGATCGCCAGCGCGAAACGGAGCATCCATTACCTCCATAGGTGTGAGATGCCCGCGTTTGGATGGCCGGTCGGCGGGTGCAAGCGGCAGCGCGTCCTGAATGTCCGGCACATACTTCTGGTACACGGCCAGCTTGGCGCTCTCCTCTTCATTGCGAATAAGGACAGAGGCTCCGTAAGAAGTCTTCACTCCGAGCAGATCGTCGAGGTAGGTCTCGTACGGCGCGAAGATGACGTCGAACTTGGGGTCCTTCAGGTCGAGCCAGGCGAGATCGCTCTTGTAGTAATCGTCGGTCAGCAGAGCGTCGGCCCGAAGGCGGAGAAAGTTTGCGAAAGCACCGTCGCTGCTGAGAGCGGCGGCTTCGCGAAGAGCCTGGGCCATCGGCTCCAGGAACCGCTTGTATTCTTCGTGGTACGGCACAGTCGCAAAGTTAGCTTTCACAACGGTAAACGGACTATAGATCGCGGCCTTCTTCTCCGGATGTTGTTTGACATACTGCTCAATCGCAGCGCGCGTGACTCCGCGGGGGTAGAGGTCATGCCCGGGCGGCATTGGCGCTTCGCCGTAGAACGGGCGGTTTTCATCGATGAGATCCCATCGGCTGCCCATGATGCCGAAGAGCGATTTCAATACCGGGTCCTTGGTGGACTGATAAACGGCCAGCCCTTCGCGATCGCTCTGAAGCCAAAAGACCTGGTTGAGAAGTTGGCACGCCTTCACCAGCTTCTCCACCATCTGTCGCTCGCGAGGCGCGAGAGCGGACGAGTGAAGAGGCATCTCGACAAACTTCCATTTCGCCAGCCGCTCCGCCGGGGTTTGGGCGGCAAGCAAAAGCGCGATCAATACCTTGAATCTGTTCATAGGATGGGCCGCAAGTCCATCTTATGCTGAAGAGTGATGCTTCGACGAATCTGTCTGATCGGCGATTACGACCCCGGCGTAACCGCCCACCGGGGAATCGACAAGTCACTTGCCGGGATTGCCGAGGCTGCTTGGTTGGGTACGCCCGCGCTTCTCGACGCACCACTCGGACAGTTCGCCGGATTCTGGAGCGTGCCGGCCAGCCCTTACGAAAGCATGGAGGGCGCGCTTCGTGCCATCCGTTTTGCCCGCGAGCATGGACGGCCGTTTCTTGGAACGTGCGGAGGATTTCAGCACGCGATACTCGAATACGCACAGAACGTTTGGGGAATCGCGGAAGCCAGCCACGCGGAGGTAAATCCGGAGGCCGCGATACGGCTCATCGCACCCCTGAGCTGCGCGCTGATCGAAGCGGAGGGCATTATTCGTTTCGAGCCGGACAGCCGGATGGCAGCGATTTACGGCGCGACAGAGGCCCGTGAGATGTATCACTGCAGTTATGGTTTCAATCCGGAATACCGGTCTCTGCTAAACACCGGGCCGCTTCGCGTGAGCGGCGTGGATGAGCGTGGCGAGATTCGCGCAGTCGAATTGAACGGGCATCCATTTTTCATGGCCACTCTATTTCAGCCAGAGCGGCGCGCGCTGAACGGCGAAGTTCATCCTTTAATACGAGCGTTCGTGGCTGCCTTGCGGGATCCAGTCGAACATCGGTAGGACCGTCCCATTGCGCAGCTTGATCCCGCCGCCGTGAACGTCAATTTCGGCGATGCCGAATTGTTCGTCAGGAACCACTTCGCCAAGTTCGGAGATGCCGTTGCGTTGGCATCACGCCACACGCCGATGCCCCAGATTTCCGAGCCGGTGAGTTTACCATCCCGGTTATCGTCGAGCGCGGCCAACGGTTCGAATCCATCGCGCCAGAACATCCCCAGGTCACGCTGCCGAAGAGTTGCCGCCCGGACTTAATATGTCCCGTGCGGTCCGGATCCCAGACCCGAATGCAGGTCGTGGGTTGGAGCCACGTCCACGCGCGGTGATCGTCGAAGCCATCGAGGTCGAAACGGACACGAGTCGTGAAAGACGTGAGTTCCTCAAGGCGTGCGCCGGGACGTGAGCCGAAGATGATCGGCGTTATGGCAAGCGGCTTGTTTTGCAGAACCTTTACATTGCGCGACACCTCTTCGATTTCTTTTTGCACGGCACGGTCCTGCTTTTGCGTCTTCAAAATGTTAACGATCGCCGTACCGGCCTGCTCCGAGAGAAGAGCCGAGAAGCGGTAACTCTTCTTCAGGTCCTCTTGCAGCGCGAGTTGATATGCGAGCGATATTCCGGAAGAGCTTGGTCGGCCAAAGCAGCATTCTCTTTCGAATGGCGCGAATATTCCTGCATCATCCAGGCGAGGCTGAAGTGATAGAGCGCGTTCTTCGGATCGAGTTCCACCGCGCGCCGGTAGTGGGCGATGGACTCTTCGGCATCTTTGACGTCCTCAGGCAGCAATGGTTCCGATACGGTTCTTGGAGGAACGCTCGGGTCGGCGAGTTTACCGCTAAGCACAGTCTTCTGCTGTGAGAACTTGAGGCTATGCAGACGGCCTACCAGATACTCACGTGCCGCGTCGTCCGAGTGCTACCGGAGGTCTTCGATGGCGTTGGTAAGTAAGCGATCGGCCCGGACCTGTTGCCACGGGGGCCAGAAGGCCATCAGTGGAGAGCAGCAGCAAAGGAATCCGAGCAGAAATCGAATCACGTCTGACCTCGTGCGTCGAGCGCGGGCGGCTTGTGGATGAGATCCACGATCGCCTGAAATAATTTCGACTTTACCGTATACCGCTCCGGCGCGCGCGTCACATAGCGAACGATCACATCGAGCCCATTCCCGGACGGCCGGAGATCGACCAGCGGTTTGGCTGAAAACTCGCGGACGCCCGATCGGCTCTTCACCTTTTGCCAATCGTTCTCCGCCTCCCGAGCATCGGCCTCGGTCTCGAGCTCTACCTTTTGGCGGATCAGCAAAGCCATCTGATACGCATCGCCCGTCGCCGGTAGAGTCATTTGCAACTCGTCCCAGAGCCACTGCCCGGTGGTCGAAAAATTGAAGTAGTGGCCCTCGATGGCGAACTTATTGACAAACGCGACGCGCCGTCCTGTGGGGTGAGCCGTGTCGGCGCGATTGCCCATCTCGAGGAGCACCGTTTTCATCAGACCGATTTCAATCACTTCCCCGCCCACACCTTCGATTTCCACCCAATCGCCCACACGCATCCCGTGCTCCCCCATCAGGGTGAACCAACCGAAGAACGCGACAATGAAGTCTCTCAGCACAACCGTGAGGCCGGCGGTGGCGAGGCCGATCATGGTGGACGTTTGCGTCGGAAGTCCAAAGACGATCACCAGAATCAATCCGGCGCCGATCAACTGGACCGCAATGGTGGCGGCGATTTGGAGCTGGTGCAACAGCCTTCGATCGTTCCGGTGCGCGAAGGACCTCCGAATAGACCGATCGATCAGAACGACGGCGAAAAGAATGGCGAGAACCGAGGCGAGCCCGACGAGACACAAGTGGAGAACGGCGCGTCTCCTCGTCTCGACAAGGCCCATCCAGCGCGCGTACACACTGGCGAGTTGCTGGCTGTCCTGGCCCCTCTGGTCGAGTTCCGCGAGTGTCTTGCTCCGGTCGGAAAGAAGGCGCAACCTCCTGACCATGGCATTCACTTCCTCTTCATCGGGGTCGCTGGAGGCATTGGCGGCTGTGGATGTCTTGTTGGCGTTGACCTGCTCGAGAGCCTGGTGCTCCCGTCCCAACAGCGATGCTTTATCGGCGGCTTGCTTTCGCGCCGCCTCGAGTTGACTCTGCCGCCTGCCAAGCGAAAACCACGCGGCGATCTGTTCGCCAAGCCTGCCGGTCCGTTGCGGGGCAGGGAACTGGAGCTGTTGTCCGTTGCCGTGTTGCGCCGCTTCATGTTCCTGAAAGGCGCGTTGAAGTTGAGCGTGCTCGTCGCCACCGGCGCGCGCGAGATCTTCCTGGGCGTCCGCGAGTTCGTCTTCATCCAAGGCGAGTTGAGCCTTCGTCAACTCCAGGCGGGCAGCGGCGGATTCGCTGCTCTCCGTAGTCTTGCTCAACTTCGCTATTTGCTCCTTTTCCGATGCGATGCGTTCCTTGCGCGCCTCGATTTGATCGGTCAGTACCTTGAGAGGCCCGCTGGCCGGGGCCGGTTGCGCTGCCGCTACGCGCAGGGCGCTGGCGAAGGCCTGATCGAACTCGTGATCGGAGAGCCGTAGAGCTTCGCGCGCCAAATCTTGTTCATCCGGCACATCGGCGATCGTCACCATTTGACGAGCGGTTTGCTCGAGCCGTTCGTCGATGGGCGATGCCGTATTCGGAGCTGGCTGCCTGGAGGCAGCGCGGCCGGCATCGCGGGTCAGATACGCGGCAAAAATGCAGGCGATCAGCAGCCCCGCAACCATCACGGTCAACAGATTCTTACTAACGCGTTTCATCGACTCCGGTATTCACTTTGGCGATACACTCGAGGGTAGTATGAAACACCTCCTGCGTGCACTCGTGATCATCGCTGGAGTTCTGCTGCTGGTTGTGGTTGGTTTGTCGTTTTTGTTCAACGTAAACGACTTCCGTCCGATGCTGGAAACGGAGCTCAGCGGAAAGCTTGGCCGGCAAGTGAAATTGGGTGGCCTCAAGCTAGCGCTGCTGTCGGGTGGTGTCTCCGCGGACGACCTCTCGGTGGCCGATAACCCTGCTTTCGGCAACACACCGTTTTTGCAAGCGAAGTCACTCGCAATCTCCGTCGATCTGAGCCGGCTGATTTTCTCGCGAAAACTCAACGTGACGGGACTCACCATCGCTCAACCTGAGATCGTGCTGATGCAGGCTCCCTCAGGCGAATGGAACTATTCGAGCCTTGGCGCGAAAGACGCGAAAAAGGACGTCGCGCCCGGATCATCCAGCACCCCGTCACTCGACCTTTCAGTGAAGCTGGTGAAGATCACCGATGGCCGTTTGACGATGGGCAGAACCAAGAGCGCGGTGAAACCTCAGGTGTTCGATAAGGTCAACGTGGAAGTACGGGATTTCGCAGCCGACTCCGCCTTCCCGTTCTCCGTGACCGCGGATGTGCCCGGCGGCGGCCAGTTGAAAATCGACGGAAAAGCCGGCCCAATCGATTCTTCGGACGCGGCGATGACGCCGGTGGAAGCCAACCTCAGCCTGCAACACGTCGATCTGGTGGCAGCCGGATTTGTAGAGCCCGCTTCCGGATTTGCGGGAGTGATATCGCTCGACGGCACAAGTTCCTCCGATGGACGGACGCTCCAGTCAAAGGGCCGCGTGACCGCCGATCGGTTGAAGCTGGCCAAAAACGGAACTCCGGCCGCAAAAGCGGTGACGTTTGATTTCGCCAATGCGTATAGCCTGCAGAAACACACAGGAGTGCTGAACAAAGGCAGCGTACACATCGGCAAGGCGGAAGCCGAAATCACGGGAACGTACGATCTCCAAGGGCAATTTGCGGTGGTGAATATGAAAGTCTCCGGCCCCAATATGCCGTTGCAGGACCTCGAGGCAATGTTGCCGGCCTTTGGCATTGTGCTTCCATCGGGATCATCCCTTCAGGGTGGAACTGCCCACGTCGCGATGGTCTGCCAGGGACCGACGGACCGCTTGGTAACGGCCGGAACGTTGGGGCTGGCTAATACAAAACTTGTCGGTTTTGATTTGGGATCGAAAATCAAAACCATCGCGGCGCTGGCTGGGATCAAGACGGCGGCGGACACAGATATTCAGACATTCAGCGCAAATGTGCGATCGGACCCGAGCGGAATCACTGTAGAAAACCTGTCGTTTATCGCGCCCACCATCGGCGAGCTAAGCGGAGCCGGCACCGTGAGCGAAAGCCGTGCGCTGGATTTCAAGATGTTGGTGAAGCTTCACAATTCCGGAGGATTGCTTTCGGCGGTTTCACAGAACGGTGAGATCAGCGTACCGTTTTTCATCAAGGGCACCGCATCGAATCCGGCCTTTGCCCCGGACGTGAAGGGGATGGCGAAGACTCAGGTTGACTCCTTGAAGAGCGATGGCATCAAGAAGGCCAAGGGGCTGCTGGATGGCTTCCTGAATAAGAAATGAGCGGATTGAATCCGCTTCAAGAGGGCTACCCCGCATCAACGCGGGACTTCCACAGCCGCCAGAACCGGCTTTGATCCGTCCGCGAGCCTCTTAGCAGACACGCCCTGTTTGGACTCGATCCACTTCGGTGCAATATCGCGCTCCTCGTCCGGCCGATTCATCACGAACGCCGCCACCAGCACCGATTGTCGAAGCCACCAAACGCTAAAGCTGCTACTCGAAAGATCGCCCCGGTGAACGATCTCTTCCGCACCCGCAGGGTCGCCCCAAAACTCGTAAGAGAGATCGAAGACATCAGAAAAGAAATATGGAACATGCTTGAAAGGACTCCGCTCGCCCATCAGCGCCCGACCGCAATACTGCCCCTGCGAAACCGCATTGTCCCAATGTTCCACGCGTCGTCGTTTCCCGAACAGCACATCCTGATAGTTCGCCACATCACCGGCAGCCAATATGCCGGAAGCGCTCGTTTCAAGATACTCGTTCACCGTCACGCCGTCAGCCACCTCGATTCCGCTAGTCGCAAGCAGTTCCGTCACAGGCTGAACGCCGATACCAGCTACCACCAGATCGCTCGCGATCGACTGCCCGTCCGCGAGAACTACCGTTCCACTGCCCTTCAACGCCCCAACGGTTGCGCCCTTAGAGAACCGAACGCCGCGCGCCGTATAATAACCCTCAAAAAAAACCGACATCTCCGCCGAGAAGAACTGCTTCCACACGCGGTCCTCGCGCACCACCATCGTGACCTCAACACCCTTCTGAGCCAGCACCGCGGCCACTTCCATGGAGATAAATCCGCCGCCGATGACAACAGCTCGTTTCACACCCTCGGCGCGCTGCCGAATGGCCTTGGAGTCATCGAGCGAACGCAGATATTGCACGTTCGCGAGTCCGGCGCCGGAAACATCCAACATTCGAGGCCGCGCACCCGTAGCCACAATCAATTTCTCGAATCCAAAATCCCCGCCGGCCTGAAGAGAGAGCACTTTCCGCTTAGGGTCCACGCTCGTGATCTGGCAGTCAAGCCGGATCTCAATCCCATGTTGACGGTAGAAATCTTCCGAATTGATTCGGACGCTTTCTTCGCTGTCCCGGCCCGCCAGAAAGCCCTTCGACAAAGGCGGCCGTTCGTAAGGTATGGAAGTATCCGCGGACAGAATCGCCAATTCCCCGGACTTCAAACCCAGTTCAACCAACTGTTTGGCCGCGTAACCCGCAACCATTCCTCCACCCACAATCACAAATTTCGATTCACTCATGTCGCCCTCACTTCGGTTTCAAGAATGTCCCCTTCTCAAGCTCCTGGAATGCCTCCTGCAGTTGCGCCTGCGTGTTCATCACGATCGGACCGTACCACGCCACCGGCTCCTCTAGCGGCTTGCCCGAGACCAGCAGAAACCGGATGCCGTCCTCCCCCGCTTGCACCTCCAACTCATCGCCCCGATCGAAAAGCACGAGCGAGCGGTTGTCGGCCTCGGTCGGAGGCGTCGTATCCAGCCAGCCAACGCTCTCCGTCGGCACAGAGAGCGGACTCGACGCGTTACAGAACTTCCCGCCGCCACCAAACACATACGCAAAAGCGTGGCGCGTCGTCTCCACCGGAAGCGTTTTCCTCCGCCCCGGCGGAACGGACACATCAATGTAAACAGGCTCAGCCGCAATTCCGTCCACCGGCCCGGTCTTTCCCCAAAAACTTCCACACACAACGCGAACGTGAGTACCGTCGTCATCGGTAACCTCCGGGATATCTACCGGCTTTACCTCCTGATAACGGGGAGCCGTCATTTTGAGTGACGACGGAAGGTTCGCCCACAACTGGAATCCGTGCATCCTCCCGGCCTCATCACCCTTCGGCATCTCCTGGTGAATAATCCCGCTTCCCGCCGTCATCCATTGAATGCTCCCGGCACCGATAGCCCCACGGTTCCCCATGCTATCGCCGTGCTCAACGGTCCCTGCCAGAACATAAGTAATGGTTTCGATCCCGCGATGCGGATGCCATGGGAAACCCGCCAGGTAATCCTCCGGGACGTCGTTGCGAAAATCGTCAAGAAGCAGGAACGGATCGAAATCGGACGTGTTGCCGAATCCGAATGCGCGGCGCAGGTGCACGCCCGCGCCTTCGAGCGTCGGCTTCGCTTTTACGAGCCGTTTTACTGGACGAATGGACATTGGATCTCTCCGCTATTTTTGCCAAAGGATTTGGTTCGCTTCCAATGGCGTCCGCGCACTCGGATGATAAGGGACGACGCGCGGTGTAAAGTCGTTCGCATTACGATTATGCTCTACGCTCACGGAGTATAGAAATCCGCTCCCCGGCAATTGGCCTCCACGATTCATTGCTTTCCGCACCGGCGCTTCTCCGCCCCGGCCGTCCGCGAACAACTCCACGCGTACCGCGTCAGCATTCAATCCGCCCAGGTACACAGGAATTTCAAAGAAAAGGAGCCCGTCTTTCGTCTCCACTCTAAGTGGACCAAAGGAAACACCCTTCCATTCAGCGGCCACCTTCCGTTGCCACGCCAGCACCTCGACGCCCAGTTTGCCGCGCTCCGCCGCTCGTGCACAATAGGCGCTGGCACCGGCAATGTAGTGGTCCTCCGTATACTCGCGAACCACGCGATTTGCGGAATATTCCGGCGTCAGGCGCGCCATGCTCTCCCGCATCCGGGCTAACCATCTGGTAGGAATCCCGGCGCCGTTACGTTGATAGAACTCCGGGACGATCTCACGTTCTAAAAGCGAGTAGAGGGCCTCTGCCTCGGCGGCATCCCATCCAGAGTCGCCATCGTGCTCGCGGCCGTCTCCGATCGCCCATCCCGCGTCCGGCCCGTAACCCTCCGCCCACCAGCCATCCAGTTCCGACAGGTTCAGTCCGCCGTTCACCAATACTTTCATGCCGCTGGTGCCACTCGCTTCCCAGGGCCTTCGCGGAGTGTTGATCCAGACGTCCACGCCGCCCACAAGCTGCTGCGTCAACAGCATGTCATGATCGCTAAGAAACACAGCCGGAGGATGCTCGCCTAACCCACGGATGAATTGCGTCCATTGGCGGATCATATCCTGTCCCGCACCATCGTTTGGGTGTGCCTTACCCGCTATAACCAGTTGCACGGGTTGCTGCGCGTTGCGCAGAATACGGACCAGCCGGTCAGGATCGTACAACAACAGGTTCGGCCGTTTGTACGTCGCAAACCGCCGCGCAAAGCCCAAAGTGAGAGCCGCGTAATCGAAGATCTTACCCGCCTCCGCAATCTCGCGGTCCGATCCATCTTGCATCGCGATCTGGCGGGAGTAGCGAGCCCGAATGTAATCGATCAGTAATTTCTTCGACTTTGTCCGCATAGTCCAGATGGACGTGTCAGCGACGTCACGAATCTTTCCCTCCATCTGCTCAAGATCGCTATGCCAGCACCTTCTGCCACATATATCGAGCCACAATTCATGAGCCTCGGCCGAATCCCAGGTCGGAACATGCACTCCGTTGGTCACGTGGCCAACGGGTACTTCATTGGTGGGCCACCGCGGGAACATCGGCCGAAAGAGAGCCCTGCTGACGGCCCCATGCAATTTGCTGACGCCATTTACACAGCCGCTCCCATGCAACGCGAGATATGCCATATTAAAAGGCTCTCCAGTGTTGTCTGGGTTGCTCCTTCCCAAGGCCATCAACTCATCAAACGAGATCCGCAGACGGTCCGCGCAATATCGCGTGAAATGGGAGCGCATCAGGTCAGCGGAGAAGCGGTCAAATCCAGCCTCCACGGGCGTGTGTGTAGTGAACAGGTTTCCGGCCCGGGTCACGGCCAGAGCGGCAGCGAACGGATGCCCGGTGTCGTCCATGTAGCTGGCAGCCCGTTCAAGAATCGCAAATGCGGCATGACCTTCGTTGAGATGACACACCTCGGGCTGAATCCCTAGAGTTCGAAGCAGGCGCCAACCGCCAATCCCGAGTACAATCTCCTGTCTCACACGCAGATTCGACCCACCGCCGTAAAGTTCGCTCGTGATACCTCGATGTTCGGGAAAGTTCGCCGGGTCATTCGTATCGAGAAGGTAGAGTTTCGTACGTCCGACGTGGACTTCCCACGCGCGCATCCAGAGATCGGAACCAGGAAACGGAATCGACAAACGCACCCAGTCGCCCTTCGCATCCCGCAAAGGCCGTATGGGCAACTGCCCCGGATCGTTGAATGGGTACAGTGCGCGTTGACAGCCGTTGCGATCCAACTCCTGGCGAAAATAGCCCTGACTATAAAGCAGGCCAAGGCCAATGACCGGAACGCCCAGGTCGTCCGCTGCCTTAAGCTGATCGCCCGCGACGTTACCAAGTCCGCCCGAATATATCGGCAATGCCTCGCTCAACATGTACTCCATGCTGAAGTACGCGACGCTCTGGAGTGCCGAATTCTGGTGGCTTTGCTCAAACCAGCGCGGCGATTCGTTCTCCTCCGATCGAACGCGTACCAGTTCATTCAAAATCGCGCGGAAATCAGGCGTGGAAGTGATGGTTTTCAGCCTTTCGCCGGAGACCGTCTGCAGCACCACCCAGGGATTGCGTGTCCGTTCCCATAACTCCGGATTCAGTTGCCTCCAGAGCGCGTCGGCGGCGCCGCTCCAAGTGGACGACACATCCAATGCAAGCTGAGTTAACGCATCTTCCTTTGAAATATCGGAAGGGAGGTTTGTATACCTCAGATTACCCATATTCTTTGAATCCCTCGTGGGGCAGGCTGGTAGCCTGCAGCGGGTTGTAAACCCGCCCGGAGCGGCACTAACTCGGAAGCATCGGCCGGCCCTCGTGACTTACCAGCAGATCATGCATATCGTTCGCATGCTCCTCTTCGTTAGTCAGGATGCCTTCCATCATCACCCGAGTCGTCGGATCCTTATCGGCAAAGTACCGGATCAGTTCGCGATAGTGTTCACACGCAATGCGCTCGGCCACCAGGTTTTCTTTGATCATTTCGATCAAATTTCCACCCTCGGTATACTGCGATGCCGACCGCGTGGTCAGGCCCTCAGGATTGAAGTTCGGTGTCCCTCCAAGCTGATTGATGCGCTCGGCGACTTGCCGCATGTGACCCTGTTCTTCTTTCGCATGCTCATCGAATTCCTCCTTCACACTATCGCTAGAGATTCCGGTGGCTGCAACTGCGTTCATAGTGTACCGGAGGACGCAGACGATCTCCGTTGCCAAAACAGCCTGGAGAATTTCGATCGTCTGTTTCACGTCGCCTTGATAGGCCGGAGTCACAGCGCCTTTCTCGATGCTCGCGCGCGCTCTGGACCGAAGCTCTTCGACGTCGGTAAGAAAAGGTTTTTCGTTCTTCATGATGTCTCCATACTAGGTGGGTCTCAAGATAAGGGTGGGCAGGGCAAGCAAACGGCCACGGAAACTAAGACTTTGCCTTCTTCTTAGGTATCTTTGCGCCAGAACTCCGTGCCTCATTGAGCGCAATCGCGACCGCCTGTTTTCGGCTCTTCACCTTTCCGCCGCTCCCCGATTTAAGGTCGCCATGTTTATACTCGCTCATCACTTTATGGACCTTCTTTCGTCCGGCCCCCGCGGTTTTCTTCGGCATATAGTTCTCCCCATGTTGGATTCCATTGGAGCATGTTGGTTTCGTGAGGTTCCGCTAAATTGATGAAAGAATAGCGAAGATCATCCGCCCAGGAGTGCCGGCGCGCCAGTCATTATCATGATGAACCAGATTCCCCATCGGCCGGCGCCGCGGCAAAGGAGGTCGTCACCCCCTTCCGCATTCCGGCTATCGACTCTCTACTTCTTCACGAACTTCTTCACGTTGGTCCCGTTCACCTCGCCCACATAAATGGCATTGTTCGAGTCAACGGTCACGGCCGTGGGATTACGCAGCCCCTCAATCCTCTCCAGCACTTTGCCATCTCTTGTGTTGGCGATCAGCAGGCAGTTGTTCTCGGTCCCATCCACGACGTAAATAAGATCATTCTTAATGAACAAGCCCCACGGCGTGCCAAAGTTGGTCCACTGATCTAAAAATTTGCCGTCCTGATCAAAAATTTGGATACGGTTGTTCGAGCGATCGGCTACATAAACGCGGCCTTTTGAATCGATCGCGATGCTGTGAGGCACATTGAACTGTCCCGAATCGGTCCCTTTGCCGCCCCACCATTTAATGAACTTGCCGCCTTTAGATAATTTCACGACACGCGTGTTTGGACCCTCGCCATCAGCGACGAAAATGTCGCCGCTCTTCGCCACCGCAAGGTCGGCCATGCCGTTGAAGGTATCCTGCGAGGTATTGTCGCCGGTAACACCTTTTTTGCCGAGCGTCATCAGCAGCTTGCCGTGGGAATTGAATTTAAAAGCCTCCATGTCCCCACGGTCGGTCACCCACACATACCCGAAACGATCGACACGCAAAAAGTGTGTCGTCTTAAACATGCCCTGACCCCACGCCCTCAGGAATTTCCCGTGGCGGTCAAAGACCATGATCGGCATCGCCTCATTGCGATGCAAAACGTATACATTGTCGTGAGCGTCGACATCCACGCCGGTCGCCGCCCCCCACTTTGTGACGCCAGGCGGGAATTGCGCCCAATTCTCGACCAATTGATAAGGACTCTCCGCCGCGAGCACTCGCACGGCGGCAACTGCCATAACAGCTAAAAGATTTTTGAATGTACGGTTCATGCGCGCTCTTGTGAAATTTCTCATGATGTCGTAGTAAGCCAGTCGGCTCCGGCCATTATAGGGTGGATTTCTTGCCCCATGCTTCCATCTGACTCGCTCTCAGCCCTAAGTCCCGAGATGCCGCAAACCATGCTGGCGACCGAACAGAATGAATTGGTCGAGCGATTCGGCCAAAAAACGAATGCCCAGAAAGAGGGCAGCGATACAAGGGCTTTCCCGGTCAAAAGTGCGACAAGAGCGACTACGGGTCCAAGGCACTAGTGGTTCCATAGCCCATTTTCTGCGAACGAGACACTTTCCGTCCGGGCTGAACCCTTCTTCTATCGCGTAGGCATTCCTCATAGTTAGTCTCTAGTATTCACCAGCGCTACCGGCGGCCTGCAAACCAAAATAAATTCGCTCAAATCCTACAGGTATGCCGAAAAAAGCCCAGTTGCGCGTTTCTCTCGGTCGTGCCAGCCCGCCATTCGTCATCACGATGTAATCCGATTCACCATCGGCCGCCGCCGCAGCAATAAACCTCCCCCTTCACAGAGTGTTGTATCTCCCACCCCAGCGCCCAAGAGGTGGAAAGATTCGTCACTGATTTTCATTTGCGGACCGAGCATCCCTCAAAACTGTTTTGGACAGCCGATACAACCGTATATGAGGGCGCACGTCTTTGAAAGCGACACGAGTGGCGCCGAAGAGAGCCCGTTCGCCATCCCATCAAGTACGTGAGTGCCCAGCGCTTCAGGAACCGCCAGGCACATCGCGTAGAGGCGCCCTCCACAGAACGGGAGAGCCTCAAGGAGTGTCTACGCGCTTCACCGCATTCGGGTGCGCGACATAAAAGTGGAGGTCATGCTGCTCGGCGCCCCGGTTGTATCGAATCGTCCATTGAGATGACGACACTGCAAGGCGGGTCGAGAAGGCGCAAAGCACTGAATCAAAATGCGAAGGTCCAGTACGATACGCCGTGCGGTACCGTCCCGCTCTGTTGGTAGTTAGTCAAGTTGTCCGGTTTTATTAATTAGTGATCTGTCCGCTTTGTGAAACAAAGTAGTGCGGCTGTCAGGCCGCCCTCGCTTTGGTTTTGGGTTTGGCCGTTGCTTTTGCT
>Ga0105240_10001186_pt1 | contig 45590 bp, 36 predicted proteins | sample KBSC54metaG_FD_80426 | JGI IMG/M metagenome (GOLD analysis project Ga0105240, IMG submission 80426) | Corn rhizosphere microbial communities from Kellogg Biological Station, Michigan, USA - KBS C5-4 metaG | ecosystem: Host-associated > Plants > Roots > Rhizosphere > Soil | place: Michigan, USA... | reverse complement strand
GATCGAAACAAAGGCGCGCTTTGCGAATGATTCGAGAACTGCGATGCCTGGGGTATCGAGTGGAATTAGAGAACTCGCAACAGGCCAACCCAGCATGAGGAGAGGATTTTCGACCCTGGAGAGAGGGCGCTCTCCGCTAACGGGTATTCCGCCCGCGGGCAGGGATTTTCAAGGCAATTTTCAAGGGATGAGGGTCTACCGATCCGATGTGGTCGTTTTGAGGAGCGCAGAAGGAGCGGCTCTGCGCCCCGTTCATCGTCTTGATGAGCCCGCCAGGCTATCCCTCAACTTCCGGTGCACGCGCACAAGGCACTGTTCGAGAAATCTGTCGTCCAGGACGCTTCGGGATGAGCAAGCGGAACCAACGCGGTTGCGCCCAGTAGGTTTCTGATCTGCACACGGAGAGAGGCCTCGGCGAACTGTCGTTGCGAAGTTAAGGAGCGCGCGATCGAGGACCCTGATGGTCTTACTGATTCCAAGTCCTCGACCGAAAGCTTCCAAGCCCTAATTGACTTCAGCGATTAAGACCATTAGCAGAATCAGAGCGCGCGCGATCCCGCGCGCGGCCCAAGAAAGGCGACGAACTTCAGTCTTGCCGGTCCCACCAACAGAAACGGCGGTTAAACCTCGTTAGCCCGCAAAGGGCCGATCTCGGCCCTCAATATTCGCAACGCCAATGCGAGTCCGCGATCCAGGCTCCATTTTGCGGGCGTTTACTTAGGAGCGTCGGACGACCCGAACGGGTCGTCGCTGAAGGCAAAAACATGCAGGAATTGCCCGCTGAGGAGTTGCCAGCTCTCTTTTCCGCCGAGCTCAGGCAAGGTCGTAGCGATCAAGGTTCATCACCTTGGTCCACGCAGCCACGAAGTCTTTCACGAACACCTCTTTCGCGTCGTCGCATGCATAGACTTCCGCGAGGGCCCGGAGCTGAGAATTAGAACCGAAGACAAGGTCGGCCCGGGTGCCGGTCCATTTGATTTCGCCCGTCGCGCGATCGCGCCCCTCAAACACACCTTCGGTTGTAGAGGAGGCCTGCCACTTCGTATTCATGTTGAGCAGGTTGACGAAGAAATCATTCGTTAGCGTCTCGGGCCGGTTGGTGAACACGCCGTGTTTGGACTGCCCGGCGTTTATATTCAGGGCGCGCAAGCCGCCGATGAGAACCGTCATCTCAGGAGCGGTCAGCGTCAGCAACTGTGCCCGATCCAGCAGCAGTTCCTCAGCCGGCAGGTGCTGTCCGCTTCGGAGATAGTTGCGGAACCCGTCAGCAGCCGGTTCAAGCGGCGCAAAGGAATGCACATCGGTCTGCTCCTGCGAAGCGTCCATGCGCCCCGGCGTGAAAGATACCTTCACGTCGTGTCCGGCTTTCTTCGCAGCCGCCTCGATGGCCGCGCAGCCTCCCAGAACAATCAGGTCAGCGAGCGAAACCTTCTTCCCGCCGGACTGCGAAGCGTTGAACTCCTTTTGGATTCCTTCGAGCGTCTGCAACACCTTTCCCAGTTGAGCCGGCTGGTTGACTTCCCAATCCTTCTGCGGCGCGAGGCGAATGCGCCCGCCGTTCGCGCCACCGCGCTTGTCGGAGCCGCGGAACGTCGCCGCCGACGCCCAGGCCGTCGAGGCCAGTTCGGAAATGGACAATCCTGATGCGAGAATTTTGGCCTTCAGAGCAGCAATATCCTGCTCCCCGATCAACGCATGATCCACAGCGGGAATCGGATCCTGCCATAGCAGCGATTCCTTCGGCACCAGCGGACCGAGATACCGCGAGATCGGCCCCATATCGCGGTGCGTGAGCTTGAACCAAGCCTTGGCGAACGCGTCTGCGAACTCCTGCGGGTTCTCGTGGAAGCGCTTCGAGATCTTTGCGTAGGCCGGATCCATCCTCAGCGCGAGGTCCGTCGTGAGCATCATCGGCGCGTGCCGCCTCGACGGATCGTGCGCATCCGGCACGGTGTCTGCGCCGGAGCCGTTCTTGGGCGTCCACTGATGCGCGCCCGCGGGACTCTTCGTAAGTTCCCACTCATGGCTGAACAGCGTGTCGAAGAACCCGTTGTCCCACTTTATTGGGCTAGGGGTCCATGCGCCTTCCAAACCGCTGGTGATCGTATGGGCGCCTTTGCCGCTGCCAAACGTGTTTACCCAGCCGAGGCCTAGCTCCTCAATGGGGGCGCCTTCCGGTTCGGCGCCGACATATTTGCCCGGGTCGGCAGCGCCGTGAGTTTTGCCGAACGTGTGTCCGCCGGCAATGAGCGCGACGGTCTCCTCGTCATTCATCGCCATGCGAGCGAACGTTTCGCGGATATCGCGTGCCGCAGCGATTGGATCGGGATTTCCATTGGGGCCTTGTGGATTCACATAAATCAATCCCATTTGAACAGCGGCGAGAGGATTATCGAGCTGACGATCGCCGGTGTAGCGCTCGTCCCCCATCCACTTGCTCTCAGGCCCCCAGAAAGTGTCCTCTTCGGGCTCCCAGACATCCGCGCGCCCGCCGCCGAAACCGAATGTCTTGAACCCCATCGACTCCAATGCGACGTTACCGGCAAGAATCATGAGATCGGCCCAGGAGATTTTCCGGCCATACTTCTGTTTGACCGGCCAGAGCAACCGGCGCGCCTTATCGAGGCTCGCATTGTCCGGCCAGCTATTGAGTGGCGCAAAACGTTGAGTGCCGGAGCCTGCCCCGCCGCGGCCGTCGCCGATGCGGTACGTACCTGCGCTGTGCCACGCCATACGAATGAAAAGCGGCCCATAGTGGCCATAGTCAGCCGGCCACCAATCCTGTGAATCCGTCATCAAAGCATGCAGGTCTTTGACTACGGCGTTTAAATCGAGGCTCTTGAACTCCTCAGCGTAGTTGAACGCCTTTCCCATCGGATCGGATTGGGGCGAGTTCTGGTGCAGAATCTTCAGGTTGAGCTGGTCCGGCCACCAGCCCGCGTTCGTTGGGGCCCCAGCCACCGTGTGCCTGCGAGCGCCAACCTTTACCGGGCACTTGGCTTCGGTTGGATTATTGGGGACAGCCGCCGCTGTCGCTGTGAGTTCTTTCTCCATTGTCGATTCTCCTTAATCAGTCAAAAAAATGCCGCGACGAACCGCGACCCGTCTTAGCTTTCCAGTCTTGCAATCGCCGGCCACGCCTGCTGCCGCGCGCCATTCACCGGCATCCACGTGTCCTGCGGCGCCTAACGGGAAACGCGCCGTGGAGCACACTTCGTGCAGAACCCCCGGAAAATGAGTTCGCATTCGCGAAGAACCCGCTTACCGAGGGAGCTCGAAGTAGGCTTGGGTACGTCGTACCATTCCATGTCCTCAACATTGCCGCAGCGGTCGCAAATGAAGTGGTGATGCTGCACGCCTTTTGCATCGAATCGCGCGGCGCGGCCCTCGACGGCCACTTCACGTACCAAACCCGCCTGCACCAGGTCCCGCAGATTGTTATACGTCGTGGCCCTTGAAGAGCGCGGATCCACGCGATTCACGGCTTCGAAGATTTCCGCAGCCGTCGGATGCCTGCTGTGTTCCATCAAGAATGCCATCACGGCGTAGCGCTGCGGAGTACACCGCAACCCGCTGCCCTCCAAGGACCGTCTAATGGACTCGGCAACCATGAACGATTTAGATTATATCTAATGTAAGAGTTTGTCAAGACCAAAAGTTATCCACTTCACTCGCTACTCTCGACGTGGGCTCTTCGTCTTTCACGCGGCCTGCTGCCGGCGAAATTTGCCTCTGTTTTCGTCCCTCCTCCAACTTCTGATCCCGCTCGGCATGGATCTCCCGCTGACATCCCAGCCGCCGCACCTTCAAGCGAGAGCGGCGGCCCCTTGGTGGAGGGCTGCGTCGAGGACTACAACTACGTTCGGTTGAATAGCGCCGCCGGCTATCACGCCGAAGGACATGCGCGCGTCCAGCAATGCCGCCTCGGGATGGCGGCTTTGCAGTTCGGACTGAAGTATATATTTTGATTCGTCGAGTAGCTGAGTTGTTGCAGATCTCCGTACCTCCGTCCTCGCTATCGCGCGTGAGTACGATCCAGTGGTTCAGCGCATACTGCCTGCCCATACACAGCCAGATCCGGCCAGTTCGCGTCTTCGGAAACTGCCATCTGGCCAGTATCGAGTGACGACCAAAAACACCTCAATCTCCTTTAGATTCATTGTGCCCTCCTTGCTGTCGAAAATCGCATGCTAAACCAGAATCAGAAAAGGAGCTGTAAACATGCCGTCCCAAGCAAGAATCGACGCAGGTCGGCGCAATGGAATGCTGGCCAACGAAAGCCCGAACTTTTTGAATCCACTCGAAAATCCTACTACGAACTCTGGAAACCGGAAAACGAATTCGAAGCCGACCTCGTCAACGACATGGTTGCCGCCCGCTGGCGCCTCAACCGCATCTAGACGGTCGAATCCGAAACCATCGACGTCCGCCAAGCCCGCATGGATCACTCCGGAGAACTCAAAAAGGAGTTCGAAATCATCCCGGAACCAACCCGAACCAACCCGCATCGCCATCGCCTTCGAAAAAGAGATGAACGAATCCAAGACCTGGGCCAATCTCTCGCGCTACGAAGCCCGCTACTTCCGCGAACTCCGTCAAGGCGCCGCCGAACTGCGGCGCGTGCAAAAAGGCCGACGGGACGCCGAAGCCGATGAAGTCGCCGAAGCTGCCAACGAAGAAATCAACAGTGAGTCCGAGCCAATTTGCAAGAACGAAGGTAACGAGCCGGCGCTATCTCTCAAGACGTTGCAAAACACGATTTTGCCAAACGAAGGTAATGAGGTGGCGCGATCACTTTTCGCAATTTTGCAGAACGAAGGTAACGGTACACCGCTCATTTGGATTCACTACAGCTATCAACGCGCCATTATCGTCGATCACGCAAAGATTCCGCCCACCAGCCTCGCCAATTTTCCGGTGCTCATTCTCGGGCATCTATACCTCCCTGTTCCGTGGTACTCGTTTCCGGACCGAATTGGAACCCTACATCACCCATCGAACTCCAATCTGGACCGAAACACACTCAATATGTGGATCGATGCCTGTTGGCCGGAAGGACCTCCGTTTGTGTTCACGAAGCCCCCATCCCGCTATAATCTGAGGAGATAGCCTCTCCATGCGCAAGCGCATTATCTACGGCGGCGGTGCTGGCCTGCTGGTCATCCTGGTGACGCTGGTTGTGTGCCTGGCTTCTATCAGTTCAGCCGATTTTACGCCTGCCAGTTCCGCTCAAACCTACGCGCTGCTCGCCGTTTCGACCGTCATTTTCCTGCTTACCGTGGCGCTGGCGTTCATGCTGGTGAAGAACTTCGTGAAGCTTTACGTGGAGCGCCACCGGAGCCGGGAAGGGTCGCGCATCCGCACAAAGTTTGTGCTCGGGGCGCTCGCGCTGAGCGCTACTCCGGTCGTCTTTCAGTTTATCTTTAGCTACGTAGTCCTGAGCCATAACCTGAATAAGTGGTTCAGCAGTCCGGCCGACGTGATCACGCGGAACTACATCACGTTGGGCCGTGCTATTGAACAGCAGAACTTCGATAAGGCGCGTGCGCTGGCCGGGTGGCTGGCTACCTTACCTGAAGTTCAGGATGGCGCCGCGACGCCTGCGATTGCGCAGATTTGCACGGATCGGGGTATCGCCGAACTGGTCCTGATGAAGCCGGACGGCGCGCGGACGCTGCTCTGCGGCGGCAACGTTAAATCGCGCGGCAAACCGACCGTGGCGGAGGCGCAGACCGCGGCCGGCAAGCTCCTGGTGTATGTTCCGCTGCCTATGGATTTGGCCAGGACATCCAGCGATATTGAGGCCGCTGTCGCCCGGTACAACGATCTTGTGGAGAGCCGCAAGGAGACTCGGTTCGCTTATCTTGAGCTGTTGATCTTGATTACGCTTTTTGTGCTGTTCGTTGCCGTGTGGATCGCGCTGTTCTACGCCAAGCTGATCATTGTTCCCATCTCGGCTCTGCTCGGGGCCGCGCAGCAGGTGCGCGGCGGGAATCTGGGTTACCGTGTTCGGGTGAGCGCCATCGACGAACTTGATAGCCTCGTGCGTGCCTTCAATGAGATGACGCAGGACCTGGAAACCAATAGCCGTGAACTGGAGAATCGGCGCCGCTTTACCGAAGCGATCCTCGAGAGCATTCCGACCGGCGTTGTTTCGCTCTCCTCTGACGGGCGCATTCAGAAAGTGAACCGCGCGCTCAAAGCCATGCTCGGGGCGGATCGCGTGGAGCGCGCCGCACGCCTCGACGACCTTCTGCCGCCAGAAGATGCCCGGGAGATCCGCTACCTGATGAATCGGGCGCGCCGTACGGGTATCGCTGGAACGCAACTGGAACTGAAGAACGAGCATCGATTCGTTCACCTTTCCGTAACGGTGGCTTCGCTCGAGGATAAAGTGACCTCCGGCTATGTCCTGGTGGTGGAGGATACCAGCGATCTGCTCCGTGCTCAGAAAGCCGCTGCATGGCACGAAGTGGCAAGGCGCATCGCGCACGAAATCAAGAATCCGCTGACTCCGATCGCACTGTGCGCGGAACGTATCGGACGCCATCTTGCGCGGGGGATCACGCCGGACACGCCACGCGTCCTGGAGGAATGCTCGACGACCATTGCTTCCGAGGTGGAATCGCTGAAGACCCTGGTGGATGAGTTTGCGCAGTTTGCGCGGTTCCCCGCGGCGCAGCCCGTTCCCTCGGATCTGAACGAGATTGTGGAAGGGGCGCTCGCGGTGTTCAACGGACGGCTCGATGGAATCGAGATTCACAAAGACCTGGCGCTGAATTTGCCGGCGGTGAATGTGGATCGGGAACAATTCAAACGTGTGGTGGTGAATCTTGTGGACAACGCGGCGGAGGCAATGCAGAATTCGCATGTGCGCGGATTATCCATTCTGACTGCTGCGCATTCTTCAGAGATGGTGGAACTGGTGGTTGCCGACACCGGGTGCGGGGTTTCCCCGGAAGATAAGGAAAAACTCTTCCTGCCGTATTTCTCCACCAAAGGCCGCGGGACTGGACTGGGGCTGGCGATCGTGAATCACATTCTTGCCGATCACAACGCGCACATTCGGGTGGAGGACAATCTGCCCAGCGGCGCTCGTTTCGTGGTCGAACTGGCCACGCTCACTCCCTCCGATCCGGAAGTCCATCCGGCGGAACTGCACGCATGAAACAGGCCCGCATTCTGGTCGTCGACGACGAGCCAGGCATCCGCACCTCGCTGTCCGGAGTTTTGGAGGACGAGAGTTATGAAGTGGACGCGGTCGCGGATGGCGAGTCGTGTCTGGCTCGCGTGGCGGTTCAGAATTACGACGTAGTCCTATTGGATGTGTGGCTGCCGGGCATCGATGGCATGGCAACCCTTGCGCGCATTCAGGAGATCCCGTTCGGCGAGCGTCCGATGGTGGTGATGATCTCCGGGCACGGCAATATCGAAACGGCAGTGAAAGCTACGAAGCTCGGCGCCTTCGATTTTCTCGAGAAGCCGCTCACTATTGAGAAGGTGACGGTGCTGGTGAAGAATGCAATTCAGCAGCGGCGGTTGGAGATCGAGAACCAGCGCTTCAAAAACGATCGCGCGAAGCCCGAGATTATCGGCGAGAGCGTGCCGGTGAAGGCATTGCGGCAGCAACTTGCGTTGATGGCGGCGACCAACGGGCGGGTGCTCATCTTCGGCGAGAGCGGTACCGGCAAGGAACTGGTGGCGCATGCGATTCATGAGGGCAGTCCGCGGGTGAGCGAGCCGTTCGTGGAGGTGAACTGTGCGGCGATTCCGGAAGATCTGATCGAAAGCGAGCTATTCGGTCATCGCAAGGGCAGTTTCGCCGGCGCCACTGAAGACAAGATTGGAAAGTTCCGCAAGGCTGATAACGGTACTCTGTTTCTTGATGAAGTCGGGGATATGAGTCTTAAAACGCAGGCCAAAGTTCTACGTGCACTCGAGGAGCAGCGCCTCGAGCCGGTGGGCGCCAGCGAATCCCTGGCGGTGGATGTGCGCGTGGTGGCTGCGACGAACAAGAATCTGGAGGACGAAATCGCGCGCGGGAATTTCCGCGAGGATTTGTTCTACCGGCTGAACGTGATTCCGTTCTATGTTCCGCCATTGCGCGAACGCGTGGAGGACATTCCGCTGCTGGCCGACCATTTCCTGCGCGAATTCACTACGGCGTATGGGCGCAAGTCGAAGGAGCTGACGCCGGAGGCTTACCGCATGCTGCAGGGGTATTCATGGCCGGGAAATGTCCGCGAGTTGAAAAACCTGATGGAGCGCATCGTAATTATGAATCCTCAGGTTCGCGTGGATGCGCGCCATATCCCGCTGAATTCTCCACGGCGCATCAACGCTACGCGCCCTTTGGAGAAATTTGGAAGCCTGCAGGAGGTACGGGAAGCGGCCGAGCGGGAATATATTTTGAAGAAGCTGGACGAGACGCAGGGCAACGTGACGCGGACGGCGGAGTTACTTGGATTGGAACGGAGCAACTTATATCGAAAGATGAAATCGCTGGGGATCGCGCCGAAAGAAGGCTGAAATCGACGCGCGGTTATCCCAAGGCGATCTTTTTCGATGCCAGTTGTACGTGGTTGAATTTGAATTCCAGGACGGTCTCAGGCTTCTCGTCCTCCATCCAGAAGCATTCGATCGGGCCGAATAGCGTACTCAGTTCGTCCCGGGTGCAAGTGGGTAGATACACTCGGAGCACGCGAGGATCGTAATAACGGAAGACCAGCGAGGCGCCGTCGGGTCCGCGCACAACCAGGAATTCCCGAAGGTGGCGTCTCAACCGATTGAGCGCTCCGTCGCACTTCAGAAACACGCCCCAGTTGTTACCCCAGGCGTGCCGGAGAAGGAGGTGTGTGTCGCTGTACCCGTAGTCGAGCCGCACGAGATAGGGCGCGGCGATTTCCAGAGCCGAGGGCAGAGTTCCACTGTATAGGCAGGAATACTCCAGGTGGCAGTCGAGCAGCATTGGGAAGACGCGGGGATCGCGTGCGCCATCGACAATCATCCATACGTTGCGCCTGGAGCCTTCGGGCCAGAGACATCTTTCCAACCGGCTGAGCCGTTCGTCGTTCATGAATTAATCCGGGCCGCCGACCGCGGCCTTTTCACTACGTTCATTGCGGGCAAAAGGGTGCGCCCTGGGCCGCCGCGGCGATCAACGCTGCCGCTTGCGCGTTCAAAGCGGTGCCAGAAGGAAACGTCGGCGAATCGGGAGCCGGCGCCTGGGATGAACCTGATTTGCGGGGATTCCTTTCCGATAGCGGGAACGGAACAGGTTTAGGGGGCGGCGGGGCAACGAGCGTTGGGGAGGTTTGGGGTTCGGGTGGGGCGTGAGCATGCAAGCGGCCGGAAACCAGCAGGTCGGCGCACTGTTCGATTACGTCTTCGTCCGTCATCCCGGAAAGCTGCCAGGAACCGTAGCGCGCTACCAGGCTTCGCAGGGCGTTCATCTTCAGAGCGTCGTCCCGAAAGCGCTGGAGCCACTGGCGCGCCGCGAATCGATCTCGCAGACCAAACATGAGATCAGTGTTCCGGCAGTCTTGCTTGTCACAAAACGTCCAGTCGTGTGAACGGAGCGGGAGCATTGGTCTGCTAATTTTACTCCGAGGCGCGCGGGACCGAAATCCCGCGCGGGGGTTTCGCTACTGGAAGATTACTCCACTCTTCGTGCTGGTCGCCGACGCACTTACGAACGCCAGATCCACACCTGGCGCGTTGAACTGAATCGGATTGGTGTAGTTGCCGACCGACAGCGACGATGTTGAGATGTTTATGCCGCCGGCGCTGATCACCGAACTCGGCGGAAGAGCCAGAAGGACCGCCGAAGGAACGTGGAACGTGTGGGCCGAGACGGGCGCCGAGCAAATGAAGATGCCCCCGAGAGCCGGAGATGTCTGGATGGATGCACCGGTGATCTGGGCATACGTGTTTGCATCTCCTCCCGTCCAGTTAACATCTACACCCTGCGTGCGCTGGATCGTCGAAATACTATCGATATTCGACCACACCAGCGGAGCCGCCAGCGAGATTTGTGCCGTAAAGCCACCTACATCGGGGCCACCGCTACCGTTGTCGAACTTAAAGGTGCCGCCGCTATCCGGAATGAAAATCGGAAGTGCGGAGGCCCCGGAGCCGCCTCCCAAAATAGCGAAGTATAGTCCGCTCTGGAACGGCATCGATTTTGTTCCGTTTGGACCGTTGACGTTAATCGAAGGACCGGCGTTCAACTGAGTGGGCAGAATTGGATTGGTTACCGTGCCGCTGCTGCCGCTGTAGGTGTAAACGACGCAACTCCCAATCGACGCCTGCTGGCCAAAGGCGGAAGTAGCGGCGAACTGCGCGGCGGTGTACTTGTAAAACGCGCCGCTTCCGTCATCCGTTGTGGAGTTGCCTCCGATGGTGGTGCCGCCGATGGTGATCGGGGCCGAGACAATAGTCGTCTTGGAAATGTTTACGAAACCGAGGCTGAACGTGCCTTTGCTGAGCAGCGTCTGAAGGGCGGAATTTGTGACGCCAGTGGTAACCACGTCCGAGCAAACGCGGCCCGTTGTTGCCACTGGAATAGTGCTGAAGTTACTGACGTAACTCCCGGTCACGACCACCACTGAGACGCTGCAGCCGGTGACACCGGCGGGCACTACGACGTTAATTTGATCGAGGGCGGGGAACTGCGACCGGCCATGATAAGCAACGGCCGCTTTTACGCCGCCGATGTCCACTTCGATTGGAATGTTCGTCAGATCCGTCTGTGTCTGGACTTTGGTCTCATCGCCGGTCACCGGACCGAGGCCGGTTCCCCAAAGGATGATCGTGTCGCCGGCATTCGCAGCCGCTGTGGCGCCAAGATAGGCATTCCCATTGTTCGCATTGAATACCGCCGCCGGTCCGCTACCAGCCCCATTGAGAGTCAGCAATCCAAATGCGCTCTGAACAACTTTTATGGGAGCCGTCGCACTGGCCGTGCCGTTGTTCGTGACGGTGATTGTTCCGGTTCCAACTGGTGTACTCGAGGGCAAAATCGCATCAATCTGTCCCGGTGAAAGGAAGTAGATCGGACACGCTACTGTGGAACCGCTCACGGTGACATTAATGGTTACGCCGCTCAAGGTTGTCTGTAAGGGAACGGATTGCAAAGTGGTCGTCGTGTTGGCCAGCCCTGATCCATAAATGACGAAGAGAGATCCTTGTGCGATGCCGTAGTTAGGCAGTCCCGGCAGGATATTGCCGTAGTTGTTTACCAGCGCTGTGACCTTCGGCTGCGCGGCCGCGGTCGCGACAACAAAAGCGCCGAGCACACACAGTTTCAAGAACGATTTCATTTGTTTCCCTCCTGGCTATAAAGCCATACAGTGCGCGTCTGCGCGTAGTCGTTTCATCCGGGCGTACAAATTTTCGGTTCCCTGGACAGATGGCAGTATAACAAGGAGAAGTACTTTTGGTCTAAGGTCCTGCCTTATCTTTCGGGTCAGACGGAGGAGGGGGTAAGCTGGATGGTTGCCAGTAAATCTGGAAGCCCGGGAGGAACTTTGAAGACGCTTAACTGTCTGAGTATTTTGTTAGCGATGTCGCTGTCGGCTGTGTTCGGGCAGCCGGTAATTTCGAGTGGCGGCATCAGAAACGCTGCTAGCAATGCGCTTGACGGACTGCCCAATTCGGGGATCGCGCAGGGTTCATATTTTACGATCTATGGGTCGAAGCTCGGACCGGATATCGCAGCGGTATATTCCGGCCCGCTGCCATACCAAAAGAGCCTCGCTGGAACTTCTGTGAAGGTCACGGTGAGCGGAACCAGCGTTGATGCCGCGATCTATTTTACGGGGGCGAACCAGATCAATGCGATTCTTCCTTCCAGCACGCCCGTGGGCACTGGTACGCTTACCGTCACTTATGGACAGACCAGCGCGCCGGCGACGATCCACGTCGTTGCCACTGGATTCGGTATCTATACCCTGAATTCTAACGGCGCCGGACCGGGAATTTTCTCAAATTTCAATTCTGCTACGGACCAGCCGCTGAATTTGCCGAATAGTTCAGCACATCCGGGCCAGTATGTGATTCTTTGGGGCAATGGCCTAGGACCGGTGAATCCGGTAAAAGAATTTGATGGGCCGCAGCCGGGGGATCTCAAGCTTCCTGTGCAACTGTGGGTTGGTGGAAAATCGGCGACCGTCACGTACGCCGGCCGTTCGGGATGTTGTGTTGCGGAAGATCAGATCGTCTTCATTGTGCCGAATGACGTGCCGCTCGGCTGCCATGTGCCGGTTGCGGTGCAGGTGGGCAACGTAGTGAGTAACTTCGCGACGCTTGCGGTGGCTGCGTCCGGCACCACGTGTTCCGACGCAGTCTCGCTGTCCAGCGATCAAATCACGAAAGCGCAGACGGCCGGTTCATTTACTCAGGGCCTGATTACGCTCAACCGGATTAACGCGAAGGTAACGGTGCCCCTGCTGGGGAGCCTCTCCGTGGTCTCCGATCAGGGCACTGCCAGCTTCGGGCGCTATACTGCGGCCCAGTTGCTCTCCGTCTCGTATCCCGTGGGTTTCGTTTCCACTGTCGGAGTCTGCAACGTTTTCACTTTCCAAGGCACCGGCGTGCAGTTTCCGACCGATGCGGTTCAATCCACCAAGTTGGACGGGGGGACCGCCATTAACATCTCGGGCCCCAACGGGGCGAAGCAGATGACAAAGCAGACGGGCGGTGGATACTCTGCTCTGCTGGGCGGAATCGACTTGAATAATCCGTTCGGCGCGTCCTCCCCCGGCTATCTTGATCCCGGTTCCTACACGATCGACAACGGGACGGGTAGCACGGCGGTTGGTCCTTTTAAGGCGACAGTTACGCTGGGTCAACCGGTGGCCTGGACGAATTCGACAGGCATCACGAATGTGGATCGGACTCAGCCGCTAAAGCTTACTTGGAGCGGCGGCGATCCGAACGGCTACGTGGCTGCTTTTGGTCTTTCCTCGACGACGAACGCTAGCGTCGGTTTCTTCTGCAGCGCCAAGCCTTCCGATGGTTCCGTTACGATTCCGCCGGCGGTGCTGCTAAGCCTGCCGCTTTCGACGGGTGGATATCTAGGGGTCCTCGGCGCGTCCGGCAATACTCCGTTTACTGCGACCGGGATCGATTCCGGCGCGGTCGTCGTTACCAGCACGAACGCGCAGACTGTGGCTTACCAGTGAGTTTCTGCGCCGCGACGCACTCGGGATAGCCGTTCCGGAAGAAATACACGCCGTCGATCTCTGCTGGCAGGCTCGTGACCGGCCGGGCCGCGGTTTCCTGGCACGTGCGCAACGCGAGCCGCGACACGCGTCCCCAGATGCCTAAATTATGTTCTAGAGTCCCGGCGAAAAACAGTATCAAGCCAGCAGCGATGATAGCTTGTTGCGTCTCTCCGGCGATTCCTTCCAGTAGCACCGCCAAAAGGATCGCGAAACCGGCAACTGGTAGATAGAGAATTCTCGAGCCCAGGAGATCGCGTCCGATCAGACTTCGGGACAACACGGGTAGTAATAGTGTGATTACCAGTCCGATGGCACACCACAAACGCCGGCGGCCTGTTCGTGTGAACGCTAGAATTGCCGCCGGTGCGAAGACGAATAGCAGCGCGATGGAAGGCGGTTCGCTCCAGTTGATCGGAAAGAACAGCAACGCCCAGGCGCGCCATAGAAGCGTGTGTGCTATCAGAACCGCGTTCAGGTTCCAGATCTCGGGCCGCCCAGTGGCAGGATCGAGGTAGCCTCCCATTCCGCCTTGCAACCACCAACGGAGTGCAAACGCGGCGCCCGTCACGAAGGCGACTGCTGCGAGAGGGAGAATGTTGGATCGGAGCGGACGCCTGGAGATCGCCAGAAACAGGATTGCTGCTATGGGAAAACAATAAGCCGATTCCTTCGAGAATAATGCTAGCGCGAGAGCCAAAAGACACCCGGTGATTGAAGCCGCGCGCCGGCCGTCGCAATATTGAAGAAACAGAACGGATGCGCAGAGGAAAAAGAACGTAGCCTGCCGGTCGTAATGCGCGCCCATCCAGCTCACTGCCTCAACACGCGAACCGTGAACAGCGAAGATCCCGGCCGCTATCGATGCCGCCGGATCGACTATGTTGAGCCGGCGTGCGAGTATCCAGATCAGCACGCAATTGATCAAATGGAGAAGCAATCCGGTGGCGTGCCAGATGAGCGGGTCGGTTCCTGCCCACAGCGCTTCGGCGGCAATCGCCAGGTCCGCGGCAGGTCGGTAGAAACTGTCGCCACTGGCGTGCGACAGATCAGCACGAATCGTATCGGAACGTAGTGGATTTGATGCGAGCCAATAATCGTCCGATAGCAGTGGGAACGATAACGATGGCCAGAAGCAGCCGGCGGTCGCGAGTAAGATAACTGCAAGCCATCTCCAATTCATGCATCGTTCCAGAGTCCGATCAGTGGGCGCACAACACGAGCTCCGCACGGCGGCCATGCCAAGTAAGGAAATCGCGATGGCGCTCTCCACATTCAGTGGGGAGTGCATTCTATCTACACAGATCCGCGAGCACGACAAATCAGGGAAATTATTTTAAACTTGTCTGAACGATATGAAACTGGGTAAGAAGCCGGCCAAACTCGATCCGCGTACGCTCACATTTAAGAAGTATCTGCCTCCACGAACGCTTCCGCCTCCGCCTAGCAACGAGAAGTGGATCAGGAAGGTGGCGAGCTGGCCGATGATGCTCAACGACAAGCTCGGAGACTGCACCTGCGCCACGGCGGGGCACATGATCGAGCAGTGGACAGCCTTCGCTGGCAATCCGTTCACGCCGGCCGATCAGCAGATTCTTGATGCTTACGAAGCAATCGGTGGATACAAACCGGGCGACCACACTACCGACCACGGTGCGCACGCTCTCGACGTGTTGAACTATTGGCGCAAGACCGGAATCGCGGGACACAAAATTCTCGGTTATGTCTCAGTGAACCCCAAGAATCGCACGGAAGTTATGGATTCCGTTGTGCTCTTCGGTAATTGTTTTGTGGGATTCCAGTTGCCGCTGAGTACAGAGACACAAACGCACTGGGCCGTGCCGAAAGGCGACGCAAAGGGTAGCGGCGCGCGCGGTTCCAGAGGCGGTCATGCGATTCCGATCGTTGGTTACAACGAAGACGGGCTAATGGGCATCACGTGGGGACACCTCATCCGAATCACGTGGGGATTTTGGGATGAATATTGCGACGAAGCCTTCGCGGTGCTCAGTCACGATTGGATCAGCAACGTAACCAAACTCTCTCCCAGTAATTTCGATCTACATACCCTCCACGCGGATCTCCGCCACATCGACGCCAAGCGGCACGCGGCATCAACGGGCGCAAACGCTTCCGTACAATAGCTGTTGTGCTCCTGGCTCTCGACGCTGGCAATACCAACATTACGATCGGAATTTTTGAGGGCCGCAAGCTGACGGCGCGGTGGCGTCTGCGCACGGTCCACGAGCAAACGGCTGATGAGTGGGGCATCCTGTTGCGGAATTTATTCGCGCTGAACTCGCTCGATCTGGCGGCCATAGATGGCGTGATCATCGCGAGCGTTGTTCCGCCGCTCGATTCCAATCTGGCCGCGATGTCGGAACGTTATTTTCATCGGGCACCGATGTTCGTGAATTCAGAAACCGATACGGGAGTCAAAATTCGGTACGATATCCCGCAGCAGGTGGGCGCGGATCGCATCGTAAACGCCGTGGCCGCGTCGCTCAAATACGGAGGTCCTTGCGTGGTGGTGGACCTTGGCACGGCCATCACGTTTGATGTAGTTTCCCAAGACAGCGAATACCTCGGTGGCATCATTTGCCCTGGTATCGGGATCGCGATCGCCGGGTTGTTCAGCAAGACCGCCAATCTGCCGATGGTTGATTTCCGCGCGCCCGAGCGGCTGATTGGGACGAATACTGTCGGTGCGATTCAATCCGGGCTCTATTACGGTTCGATCGGGATGATTGATGGCATTCTGGAACACCTCATTGCGGAGCTGGGACCGAAGACTTCAACCGTCGCGACGGGGGGGCAGGCCGAGCTGATTATTCGCGGATCGCGGTTTGTAAAGGTGATGGATGCGGACCTCACGCTTGAAGGCCTGCGGATTATTTGGGAACGGAACAACTTGCAGTGACTGATCCGGAACGTTGGAACTACTTCAACTATTTCACTGAGATCGAAGAGCACTTTCAGCGGGCGCGCGGGGCTAGCTTATTTCTATTGTCGCCGCTCGATTGGGCCCTGATTGAGACGTGGAAGGGCGGCGGCATTCCCCTGGAGGCCGTGTTGCGGGGTATTGATGCTGCTTTCGTGAAGTGGCACGCGCGAAAGAAGAAGCTGCAACAGGTGAACTCGATTGCGTATTGCGCGCAGGCTGTTTATCAGGAAGCACAAATCATGGCCGGCGCGGCGCCGCCCCGCAAACCGGTTGAGGCGCCTTTCACGGTTGAAGAGCTTCGAGCGTTTGTGGAATCGAACGTTGCGGCATTGCGTGGGAAGCCGAAAATGGAAGAGGTTACCGAGTCTCTGCAGCGTATTGCGGAAGCGGTAGAAACGCAAATCGGGAACCTGGAAGAGCTGGAACAGCGCCTAACTGGGTTGGAAGACAAGATGAAGGCGATTGTGCGAGCCTCGCAATCGGACGATGACCTTTTTGAGGCGCGCCGGGAACTGGATGCTACTTTGCGCCCGTACCGTGGAAAAATGACCGCGGATCAGTTGGCCATACTGGAAAAACAATACTTAGACCGGAATTTATTAGAGAAAGCAGCTCTTCCGCGGCTCAGCCTGTTCTACCTGCGGTGAGCGGAAGATGATCGCAACCCAGAGGGCGATTATTGCATCTGTATTAGTAGGGAGCGGCTAGGTGAATGGCCGCTTCTGATCTGAGCTCGTTAATCTCCTTGTGAGTAACGTGCCGAACGGTGGGTGTCTTCCTCCGAGCGCCCACCGTTTTTTTTCTTCCGGCCGGACATACTATAAGGATCGATATGCGCAAGGTTCTTTTATTTTGCGCCTGGTCCTTAGTATTCGCACAGGATCGCCAGGCGGAAGTTCTGGCTGAATTCCGAGATTTCGTCGCAATCCCCAACGTCGCGGCCGACAAAACCGATATCGAGCGGAACGCCGAGGCTATCCGCAAAATGATGGAGCGGCGTGGCATCCATGTCAAATTTCTTAGGACTCCGGACGCGCCGCCCGTGGTGTACGGAGAAATTGCGGTTGCCGGCGCAAAGCGCACGCTGATTTTTTACGCGCACTATGACGGTCAACCGGTCGACGCAAAGCAATGGGCTGGCGGCGATCCGTTCCGTCCCGTACTGCGTTCGGCGGCGCTGGAGAAAGACGGGCGCGTATTGCCTTGGCCGCGGCCGGGCGACAAGATTGATCCGGAATGGAGAATTTACGGACGCTCGTCGTCGGATGACAAGGCTCCGATCATCGCGCTGATGGCGGCGCTTGATCGCGCAAAACCCACGTCGAATATCAAGTTTTTCTTTGAGGGCGAGGAAGAGGCATCGTCCCAGCATCTGGAGCAGATCGTGCGCGAGAACGCGGCGCTGCTCGCGGGTGACGTCTGGCTGATCTGCGACGGGCCGCTGAGCCAGAACCGGCAACAGCAGATTTATTTTGGCGCTCGCGGCGTGGCCGGATTGGACGTGACGGTCTATGGTGCGCGCCGCGAACTGCATAGCGGGCATTACGGCAATTGGGCGCCGAATCCGGCTATGATGCTGGCGCGATTGCTGGCATCGATGAAGGATGACGACGGGCGCGTGCTGGTGGACGGATTCTACGAGGGCATCGTGGCACTGAGCGAGTCGGAACGAAAAGCGCTGGCTGGCTCGCCTGATATTGATTCAGAACTGAGGCGCGAACTTTGGCTGGCTCGGACTGAGGGCTCTGGGCGGAAGCTGAATGAGTTGATTAACGAGCCGTCGCTGAATGTGCGTGGTTTGGAGAGCGTTGCGGTTGGGAAGCAGGCGCGGAATGTCGTGCCGGCGTCGGCGACTGCGTCGATTGATTTGCGATTGGTGAAGGGAATCGACTGGCATGTTCAGGCTGAGCGGGTGATTCGGCATATTGAGAAGCAAGGGTATTTTGTAACGAAGAATGAGCCGGATGAGTCGATGCGCCGGCAGCATCCGAAGATTGCTCGGGTGATTGTTGAGTCGGGTTATAACGCTGTTCGGACGTCTATGGATTTGCCGATTTCCCGTGATGTTGTGAAGGCTGTGGAAGGGGTGCGTGGACCGGTGGTGCTGATGCCTACGCTTGGCGGGAGCGTTCCGCTTTGGGTGTTTGAGGGAGTGATGAAGACTCCGATGATTGGGGTGCCTATCGTCAATCATGACAACAGTCAGCATAGTTTTAATGAGAATTTGCGGTTGCAGAATCTTTGGGATGGGATTGGGACGATGGAGGCTTTGTTGACGATGCGGTAGGGTTCATTCTCGCGGAGGTACACTGTTCGATTCAAGCGAGAATTTGCAGCGCGGCGCGTTCGGCCAGACCGTTGGGTGTGAGCCCACCGATCTCTACTTCACTCATGTCACGAGGCGTGCGCGGTGCGGCCAATTGCACTCGGAGGTAGTTTGATGTGACTGCGGAGATCCGGTCCTCGAGGGTCACCGCCTGTAGGTGTTTGCCGACCATACGCTGTCGAAATTCGAGATTCTTCGCCAGTGCGAGTGTCTTTAATACTCGTCCTCGATGCCGGCGCGCTTCCACAGGTACCTGATCAGTCCGTTCCGCCGCCGGTGTGCCGGGCCGCTCTGAGTACGGGAAAATATGGAGATACGTAAACGGTAGACTTTCGATGAATGCGCGTGTTTCTTCGAACTCTGCTTCCGTCTCGCCCGGGAATCCCACCATTACGTCGGCTCCGATCGCCGCGTCCGGCATCCACGCGCGGGCTCTTCGGATGCGGTCCTCATAATGGCTCGGCCGGTACTTCCGGTGCATCCGCCGCAATACTGTGTCCGAACCGGATTGCAGCGGGGCGTGAACATGCTTAGCGATGCGTGGCGATTCGGCGATCAATCCGAGTAGATCGTCGGAGAAATCCATCGGCTCTACCGAGCTGAGGCGGATCAGGCGGAGTTCCGTTTCCGCCAGGATGCGGCGAAGCAGACCGGCCAGACGCACGTTACTGCCGGGTTCGCGGCCCCACCGGCCGAGGTTGATGCCGGTCAACACAACTTCACTGAAATTTGCGCTGAGCGTTCGGATCTGCTCGATCACCTGATCGGCCGGGGCGCTGCGGCTGCGCCCGCGGACGAACGGGATAATGCAGAATGAACAGCGGTTATTGCAGCCATCCTGAATCTTCAGATTTGGACGCGAGCGATCTCCGGCGGGGTCCGCAACCGGTGAGGCGAGAAATTCGTGTTCAGCGAAGATATCCCCGACGTGAATTTCGCCGTGGAACGGCGCGGATGGCTCGGCCAGCAGCCCGGCTAGGTGGGTTTTGTGAGAATTTCCGACGACCATCGCGACTCCCGGCAGCGCGGCGATTTCGTTCGGAGCGCGCTGGGCGTAACAGCCGGTGACAACGATCCGCGCGTCAGGGTTTTCGCGATGAACGCGGCGGACTACCTGCCGGATCTCATCGTCCGCCGTCGCTGTCACGGTACAGGTGTTCAATATGACGAACTCCGGCCTGTCCGCGGGCGCAAATCCTCGTTCGAGGAGTTGCGATTCGAGCGCGGCGCCATCGGCTTGGGAAGCGCGGCAGCCAAAATTCTGTATGGCGAAAGTGGCCACTGTCTTTCCATTATGACGGTTGGCGTATGACGGTTGTAGACGGTCGGAATCTTCCTAGGTGTAGACGAGCCGACGTGGGGCCGATGGAACGCTTGTATGTCAACGGATCGGCTACTGACGCAGGAAGAAATCGATAACGTATTCCGCAACGTGCGGGAAGCGTCGAAAGACGACGATATCTCCAAGCGTGCCAAGCCGTATGATTTCCGCCGGCCGGATCGGATTGCGAAGGACCAACTCCGCGCGATTCACCTCCTGCACGAGAATTTCGCACGAAGCCTGGCGTCCAGTTTGTCAGCATATCTGCGGGCGTACGTGACCGTAAATCTGGTCTCTGTCGAGCAGATTTCGTTCCGTGAATTCATCCAATGCCTTCCGTCGCCCACGTGTATCGTTTCGCTGGGGATGAAGCCCTATGAAGGGAATGCGGTACTCGAATTGAACCCACAATTGGTTTTTCCCATCCTCGAGATGCTACTCGGAGGGAACGCCAAGACGATCTCCAAGGTAGCCAGGGAGATTACGGAAATCGAGCAGAGCATCATTGAAACCCTTCTCCGCATCATTCTGCAGAACCTAAAGGCGGCGTGGCATGCCGTTACCCAGCTGGACTTCAGCGTTATCAGTTACGAGACAGAACCGGCGCTTTTGCAAATCCTCTCTCCTTCCGAAGCTCTGGTGGCCATTGGAATGGAGGTAAGGGTCGGCGAAAATTCTGGAATGATGAACGTAGGAATCCCCTCGATCGTGGTGAAGATGCTGCGGCAGAAGTTCGATCAGCAATGGAGCGTCCGCAAGACCGAACAGACCGAAGGCGAGACGGCGCGCATCTTGAAGCTGATCCAGCCGGCGATGATGAGACTGGATGCGAGGCTGGAAGGGACCATGCTTTCGATTGAGGACATGCTGCAACTCGAAAAGGGCGATGTTCTGAAATTCGACGCGACGGTCGACAAGCCGTTGGATCTCGTGGTTAACGGAGTCCTCAAGTTCCGCGGACAGATATTCGGGATGGGTATGAAGAAGGCCTTTATGCTGGAGGAAGCTTATAAAGTATGAGAAAATAATACTTTGGTCCTGATTTTTTTCATTTCCGCCTGCGCCACGTTTGGTCTACTATTCGGGGTTGCGGTGCAAGGGCAGACGATTTCGACAAAGCCGGCGGCCCAGACGAAGCCGCAAACATCACAAAAGAAAGTGGCGGGTCAGCCCTCGACTGCGAAAAAAGGCACGCGAACAACTACGGCGCGGACACACCGTCCGGCCCCCGCGGTGCGGCAGGTCCGGCAGCAGACACCGTCAGTTCAGAGATACTCGGAAATCCAACAGGCACTGGCCGATAAAGGATATTACAAGGGGCCGATCAATGGCCAATGGGGCCCAGACTCAGTAGAGTCGCTGAAGCGATTTCAAAGCGAACATAACCTGGAGTCGGATGGAAAACTCGGGTCTTTATCCCTGATTGCATTGGGGTTAGGACCGCAGCACACCGCCAATGCCCAGGTACCCGGCAGTAATAAGCCGTCAACCGAATCTTCGATGCCAGCTCAAGTACAATCGCCTCCGCCACCGGGGCTATCGCAATGATCATAGGCGTTCCGAAGGAAGTGAAGGATCAGGAGACGCGCGTAGGGTTAGTTCCCGGCGGTGCTCAGGCACTGACGGAAGCAGGACACCAAGTGCTGGTGCAGGCGGGCGCCGGAGCGCACAGTTCACTGCCGGACGCCGAATACGCGCACGCCGGAGCGGAGATTGTTTCTACGGCCGATGAGGTCTGGAGGCGCGCCGAACTGGTCGTAAAGGTCAAAGAGCCGCAGTCATCGGAATATGGGTTTTTGCGTCCGGGGTTGATGCTCTTCACCTATCTCCACTTGGCTCCGCTGCCCGAGTTGACCGACCGTCTCCTGACGGCCAAGGTCAATGCGGTGGCGTATGAGACCATCCGCGAATCGGATAACTCTCTTCCATTACTGATCCCGATGAGCGAAGTAGCGGGGCGCATGTCCGTGCAGGTGGGCGCTCAATATCTAGAGGCGCCGAATGGCGGGAGGGGCATTCTGTTAGGCGGTGTGCCCGGCGTCGCACCTGCCAACGTGGTCATCCTCGGCGGCGGCATCGTCGGCCACAACGCGGCACGCATGGCTTGCGGCCTGGGTGCGCACGTGACCATTATCGACAAAAACCTGGACCGTTTGCGCACGCTGGACGACATTTATAACAGCCAGATTGTGACTCTGGCATCGAATGCCTGGACCATTCGCGAGGTGCTCAAGCATGCTGACCTGGTGGTCGGCGCTGTGCTGATTCCCGGTGCATCCGCGCCAAAGTTGGTACGCCGCGACATGATTCGGATGATGAAGCCGGGTGCGGTAGTGGTGGATGTCGCGATCGATCAGGGTGGATGTTTTGAGACATCTCATGCGACGACCCACACCGACCCAACTTACTTTGTGGACCACGTGCTTCATTATTGTGTCTCGAACATGCCGGCAGCGGTTCCCCACACCTCCACCTTCGCGTTGACAAATGCGACCTTTCCGTACCTGCTGCAACTTGCGAATAAAGGATTGGAACGCGCTTGTGAAGAGAATCTTGCGATTCGTGAAGGCGTTAATACATACCTGGGAAGCGTGACCTATCCAGCCGTGGCGGAATCTCAGGGCAAGGCATGGAAAGAACTCAGCGCGGTGATGTAATTTATACTGAGACGGGATCTTGGATACCGAAACACAGCAGCGGCGCGGCCGTGTTTTAGCGCTTGATTTAGGCAAGCGCCGGATCGGCTTGGCCATCAGCGACGAACTCGGCATCACCGCACAAGGGCTGGATACTTTGCAGCGGACCAACATCCGCGAAGATCTGCTTTATCTTTCTGATCTGGCCAGTGATAAGAACGTAACGCTGATTTTGATGGGCCATCCCGTTCACATGAGCGGCCGTGAGGGAAGGCAGGTGGAATATACGAAGGACTTCGCCGAGCGTCTGGCAGAGCAAACCGGAATTCCGATGAAGTTCTGGGATGAGCGTCTCACGTCGGTCGAAGCCGGGCGCGTTCTGCGCTCCAGCGGCATCAGTATTGAGAAGCGCGCGCGGGCCGTGGATAAACTATCCGCCGTGCTGCTGCTCGAAAGCTACCTCGATTCTCTTTCTCACTCATGCTCCGAGTAATCAAGTGGTTATTTTTCGTTGCGCTGGTGCTGATTGCCGCTGCCGGATGTTATCTCGCTTATCAACTGCAAATTCCTTACGCCGGTTTTAAAAACGAGGTCTTCGTGGATATTCCCTCGGGCACATCCACCCGTGGCATGGCTCGAATGCTCGAGGACGCGGGTGTCATCCGGAATCAGTGGCAGTTCCTTGTGGCTCGCGCCCTGCGTAGAGGTGAGGTTTTGCAAGCGGGTGAATACCGGTTTGCGCAGCCCGCCTCGGTGTGGACTGTCATTCAACGAATCATCCGCGGCGACATCTTTTTTTACGAGCTGACGATTCCGGAAGGGAGCAATCAGTTCGATGTTGCCGCCGCCGTAGAGAACCTGGGAGTCATGAAGGCACAAGATTTCCTCAAGGTCGCGGCGGATTCCGAATTGATTAAGGATCTCGATCCTACGGCGCCTTCGCTCGAAGGGTATCTTTTCCCGGCCACTTACCGTCTGACGCGCCATACCGAGCCGCGCCAGTTCGCGAGAGATATGATTGCCCGCTTCCGCCGTGCGTGGAAAGAGCTGGCCCATCCCGAAGCAGATCCTCACTATACGGTGACGCTCGCGTCGCTTGTCGAAAAGGAAGCGGCCGTACCCGCCGATCGTCCTGCCATCGCCTCTGTTTTCGCGAACCGGTTGGATCGCGGCATGACTCTCGATTGCGATCCCACCACGATCTACGCGGCGATATTAGAGAAGCGATATCGCGGGACGATTCACCGGTCCGATTTGCAAAGCCTGAACGAATACAATACCTACAAGCACGCCGGTTTGCCTCCTGGTCCGATCGCAAACCCTGGACTCGACTCACTGAAGGCGGCGCTTTCTCCGGCGCACACCGACTACTTTTATTTTGTTGCGAAGCCTGACGGGTCCGGGAGCCATCAATTTTCCACTAGTCTCGAGGAGCACAACAAAGCGGTACAGGCCTATCGCGATGGGCACAAAAGGTGAATCGAGAAAGGCGCGTTTGACGGCTTACCTGAATGAGATTCAGGCGGAGCGGATCGACGAGGCAGTGTGGCAGGCGCTTCTGAAGCGTCTCACGCCGGTTTCCGAAAGTTATTTGCGCAAACTTGTGCGGGCCACTGGCCTGCCGATGACGCCGATGGTCTCAGGAGTGGTTCAAGACTCGTTTGATCATCTTGCCCCCAGCCTGGTGGCGCTCGAAGCGGAGTACGAAAAATCCGACGCCGAACGAAGGCGTGCGGTTCGGAAGCTGGTTATCATCGCTAAGGACCACGCAACATTCGCGTTGAGACGCATGGCGCCGGATGACGAGCGGCGCGCGATGAAGGAAGAAATGCTTTTATGGATGAGGACCTGGCTTGAGAACCCGACTGTCTTTTCCAGCTGGCTTGCGTTGAGGCGAGGGCAGGGAAGCTTAGGACCCGGCTAAGACCGGCAGCAATTCGGGCTTCTCGTCTTCTTCCGCGGCATCCAGATTCAAGTGGCGCAAATCAAGCAGGCGTTGGGGTTCGATGTTGCCCATTGCCGAGAGCATGCTTTCCTTCAACCTTGGATGCTCTTGTTCCAGTTCGCGGAAAATATCACGGAGCGACCGGCGGACTGTTCCTGTCTTCTGCGAGCATCCGCAGGGAATGACCGGCGCGCCAAGCGAAGCTGAGTACTCCCGCGTGATTTCTTCGCTCACATAGACTAGCGGCCGGATCAAGCGAAATTCCTTCTTGCGCGAGAACGTCACCGCTGGAAGCGAACTGAGCCGTCCCGTGAACATTATGTTTCGCAGCAGGGATTCGCAGAAATCGTCCGCAGTGTGGCCCAGGGCGATTACATTTGCGCCGATGCTGCGTGCAATGTCATAGACTGCGCGACGGCGGAACCGGCTGCACATGTCACAGCCATGGTCGGGAACTTCTTCCAACAGCCTCATCGAAGGGCCGTCGGTAATATAGGTCCAATCGACTCCGCGAGCCTTCAGATAATCGCCGAAGGGAGCAATCGGCGCGAGGAATTTACCTTGCTCCACGGTGAATGCGCATAACGAAAAGTTGATAGGCGCGCGCTTCTGAAGAAGGGTGAGCGCTTCGAGGAGGGTCACCGAATCTTTGCCGCCGGAGAGGCCGACCGCCACTCGATCGCCCTCGCGAATCATGCGAAATCGCGTGACGGCCTCGCCGACTTTGTGCAGCAATGCTTTTTCGAGATCCAAGATCTATTATATTCGCCGCTATACGATGTCCGCGAAACTCTTCCTCAATTTGTGAAACCACGCGTATCCTCCCACACAAACCACTAGGGAGAGAATCCATAATTTCCAAAGCGAATGGAATTCCGGAGGCCGGTTGTAGAGGAAAATCGAGCGGTACCCATGAACCAGCGTGTAAATGGGATTTTTGCCGAGGATCACAAGCGATGCCTTCGGCAATTTTGTTTCCGGGAAGCAAATCGGAGTGATGAAGAACCAGAGCGTTAACAGGAAGCTGATGATCTGGCTCAGATCGCGCATATAGACGCCCAGCGCCGCGAGAAACCAACTGACGCCGAGCGTGAACAGAAGCTGAGGAATCAGCAGGACCGGCAGCCAGAGCACCGTTGCTGGAATTCCCTCGCGGATCAGCAAGAGCGCAATAAGGAAGATAGACAGCGTAAACGCTTCCGTGACTAGCGCCGCGAAAACCTGGTTTACCGGTAGAGTCTCCACAGGGAAAACGAGTTTCTTCACAAAGTTGCGATATTCCAGGATCACGTATGGCGCACGCCCGGCCGCCTCACTGAACGGTAGCCAGGGCAACATGCCCGCGAGGAAGTAAAGTGCGAACTCGGTGCGGCTCGTATGCGGATCCACCAGCACAACGCCGAAGACGAAGAAATACGTGGCCATCAATAGCAGCGGATTCAAAACAGTCCAGAGTAGATCGCCGAAGCTTCCGCGATATCGCGACAAAATGTCGCGCCGGACCATCGAACGGATCAGGCTCCGATTCTGCCAGATACTCGAAAAGGGCAGCATGAAAGCTTTACCCACTCCACGCCAGAAATTGCGCCGCCGCAGCGATCTAAGCGTCGTCACCGCCGTTTCCAATAGCTTGGCGCGGCTGTGTTCGACATAGGCGTCGACTAGTAGGAACGAAGCGCCTTTCTGATAAAACCAGCCGCTGCCCGCGTGGATGGGCGAAATGTAGATATGATACCGGCCTTTTTCCGGAGGTAGAGCCAGTTCCAGTTCCACGTCTTCGGCCTCTGCCGGCGCGAGGTCTTTTTTCAGATTGACCCAGTCTCCTTCCGCGATGAACGTGCCTGTTTCCGGGTCAAAGATCTGCCAGCCCAACGAATAGCCGGCGTCCCGTTTCCAGGTCTCGTTAGAATGATTCACCAAGCGGAAGCGTGAAGTGATGATCCGTGTCGATTCGTCGATGGAGAACTCGGGTTGTTCAAACGCTACGCGCATGAAGGGCGCCTAACCGGCGTAGAGCCACGTAGGATAACGCTCGCGGATGGCGCCCTGCTTGACCCCGACAGCGTAGATACCATCGCCGCGCAAGTGCGCCGGCAGCAGGTAATGCTCCAACAGATGCTTCACCCAATTGTGTTCGGGCTTGGGCTCGTCGAGAAACTCTCCCGTTTCGAGCAGTTCGACATCGAAGCCGGAATCGCGTAAAAGATGCTGCACTTCACGCGGCGCATATTCGCGATTGTGGCGGGCTTCGGGCTCTTCGCCTTCCTTCGCCGGGCGGATATAGGCGGGAAAGAATCCTGGATGATAGCCCTGTAAAATGGCCGAGATCGCACGAAGCGAAACGATATTGGGCGTGGTCAGAACAAGATGTCCTCCGGGCCGCGTGATCCGGTTGATCTCCGCCATCATGTGCATGGGATCGTTCGGAAGGTGCTCGAGTAATTCGCAGCAGAGTACCGTCGCGAAGTATTCGTCGGGGTACGGAAAGCCGTCGCGCTCGGCATCGAACAGTTCGACGTCACACTCAAACGTTTCTCCACTGGCCGAAGTCACGGACTTATGTTCCACCTTTCCCGCCGGTCCATAGTAGCAACCGCGCACTTCGCCATACCCGAGCTTTGTCTTGAGCGATGGCGTGATCTGCAGATACGATCCCATCTCGAGAATGCGATCGTTCGGCCCTCCGGGTGGAGTGATGGAAAGGGTCTTGGTGAGGCGCGTGATATGCGTGTTCACGTAATCGTGCCCGCCACTGTTCGTGGCCCAACCGCGAATGTATTCCGGTTCAACGGCAGCCGCCGGCTCGGCGCGCGGGGCGTTTGTCTCAGTCTCGCCGGCGACTGTGTGCGCCCGCGGCTGCTGCCATTCGCTGCCTTCCGCGATGGCCTCAAGAAAACTCACATATCGCTCGGCCACAAGGTCCCAGTTGCACTCCTCGCTCACCCAACGGCGCGCCCGTTGTCCTATTGCCTGGCGAAGATCCTGACGCTCCACCAGCAAACTCAAATATTCGAATAGAACATTTTCTTCGCTCGCGTCCACCGGGACCTTCATGCAGATCTCATCCGGGTATTCCGCGAAAGATCCGATGTTGGAAACCAGCACCGCTTTGCCCAATCCTAGTGAGCGAAGCAGCGTACCGGAACTTTCGCCGACAGTCGGGAAGCGCAGATTCAGCACAATGTCACAGGCGGCGATGTAGCCTACGAAGTCCTCAATCGGCGTGAAGCCAAGCACTCGCACGTGGGCATTGAGGCCGAGGGAATCGATAAGCGATGAGATCGGAAATTCGGGATGCGCCTCGCCGACGAGAATCATTTTCGCGCGAGGGTCCACGCGCACCAGGCGGCGGAATGCGCGCAAAGATTCCGCGATGCGCTTGTATGGCTTGAGAAATCCGAAAACGCCGACGAGTACAGCGGATTCATCTACACCGAGACGCTGGCGGTAACCCATGCGATCCGCATCCGGAATCCAAGCTCCGTGCGGGATCACGGCAACGGGCCCCTTGAATCCGGCCGCGCGTACCGATTGCTCCACGCAATGACTGTGGGCGATGACGCCGAGAGAGCTGCCCAGAATCCGACGCAACATGGGGACACCCTCGTAATCGGGTCCGCGCTCCAGTGTGCGCACACGGTTCGCGGCATAGGCGAGCGCCTCCGCGCCCGCATCGTGTTCCACTTCCCGCAAATACGCTTCCCAGTCGTTCCTGCGGATGGTGATATCTGTGATCAGGTGATGCAGGTTGGCCTCATGCATCACCACCACGCCGGGTTTTACTAATGCCTGTTCGTAAGCGAAAGCGTGATGGGCGTTATTGCCGATCTGGTAGACGGGAATATCGAACTCGGTTGCGCGAAATCCGTTGGTGCTGGTTTCGAAGACCGTTACATCGGCTCGACGCCGCAGCGATTCCACCAAAGCAGAGGAGTAATCCGCGATGCCACTCTTGGCGGGCGGCATCGGAGAAAAAAACGCAATTCGCATTCGTTTAGCGGACGAGCTCCATGCTGAATGAGCCCATGGCAAACGGAACCCGTACCATCACCGGAGTTCGAGTGGCATCGTGCGCAAAAAACATTTCCACCGTATTCTGTGAATTCGGGCCCTTGATGGTGGCCACAACGCGATCGACCACAACGGGTGCTTCCGATACGCGGATGGTCTGCGTGCCCTTGAATTCGACGCGAGTGTCGTAAGGGGAACCGTAGAAGACCTTCTCCATTTGCGGAATACGGCCATGCGCCAGCTCATTGCGAAGAAAAAACAGGAACGTCAAAGCGTCCTTCGGGCATTGCGAAGTCGTCAGTTCGGTTTTGCCGCCGCCATTGGCCGTGGTGCGCGTGGCCGTCAGCGCGGAGGATTGGAATTCTGTCTCTTCTTTGGCATTCTTCGGGCCGTGAGTGAAGGCCTTGTCGAGCCGAAAGGAGCAAAAACCTGGACTCGCCGACGACTTTGCGCGCTCTTCAATAGGAAAGCCCGGCAGAGAAGCGTTCAAGGTGAATCCGAAAGACAAGCCAGTTCCGTCGGTGCTCGATACCAGCTCCGCTTCACCAAGGCTCAGGCTGCTTGGCCAATTGATGCTGTAGCGTAAGGTCTCCGATTTGGAAACTGCCTTCTCCGCAGCCAGCGCGCGCACATTCGGGGACACGCTTGCCACGTGGGCGGTTCCATCCGAGATTGCCGGAGTCTGCGCTAACAGCGACGCGGCGGTGAGGAAGATCGTTAGTCGAATCATGGTCGTGAAATCGGCACGGCTCGCCGCGCCCGGACTGCGGCGGCAGCTTTGCCTCCCGCTATTTCATAATAGACGTCGAGCGTCTTCCGTGCAGTACGATCCCACGTAAATAATGACGCGCGATGTTGCGCCAGCCGTTCCATACGGGTCCGAAGTTCCGGATCGAGCACTATGTCGCGCATCGCGCGGACCATTTCTTCAGTCGAATCCGGATCGAACAGCAGCGCAGTCGCATTCGCAACTTCCGGCATGGCCGATGAATTGGAACAGGCGACGGCGCGGCCGCAAGCCATTGCCTCCAGGATGGGCAAACCGAATCCTTCGTAGAAGGACGGAAACACAAATAAATCGCAGGCGTTGTACAGGAGCAGTAGATCGTCGTCGTTAACAAAACCGGTGAAGTGGATGCGATCCGCTACTGACGAATTCTTCGCGGCTTTCATCACGTGATCGGAAAACCAAGTCTTCTGCCCTACGATCGCCAGACGGTGCGGTAACTGCGGATGAGCGCGGATTAACTCCTCAAACGCGTGGATCAGCCCGATCTGATTCTTGCGCGGCTGCAAGTCGCCGACCGTGAGGAGAAAAGGAGACGGGATCTTGAACCGGGACTCCACTTTACCCGCCGCGAGTTCCCGCGCGATGGGATGGAAGGCGGAGGATACGGCGATCGGGACGACCACAATCTTCGAGTCGTCGAGATCGTACGCCCTGGCGATTGCCTGGCGTGAAAACTCACTGGGGGTCAATACCTTGGCCGCGCGTTCCACGGTCTTTTTCACCGTGATACGGAGCTGCAGGCGCCGCGAGCGCGGGAAATATTCAGGATGTTCCAGGAAACTGACGTCGTGAACGCTGACTACGACGGGAACGGGGCACGCGAGCGGAGCCGTGTATTGTACGTGAATGAGATCCGGTTTATCCCGCCGCAACTGGCGCGAAAGATCCATTCCGAGGCGCAGGAAGGAATTCCTCGAGACATAGCGCTGCGTGAATCTGGAGGGCACCACTCTGGCGACCTCCGCGCTATGCGCGCATAAGTAGGCGATAAATTCCGAGGTGCGGTCCAAACCCGCGAACCCATTGAGAAGGTTGCGGATGTAGACCTCGTTCCCCGTTAGGTGCCGCCCGATGGCGTGAGCATCAACAGAAAAGCGCATGCACCGTACCAGTATAGAGGGTATATGGTTTCCAAATTTGGAAGCCGCTTCGTAGTACTAGACGTAAGCGAACCCCGTAATACGACATTGTTTCTAAGAACACCGACTGTATCCCCGTAGTCGCGGTATCCGATGGTCAATTCAACTGCCCTAATCCAGCGGATACTATTAAAGACATGGCATTTCGTGGGGTCGACTACATGCTGGCCGACTCTCAGTTCAGTGAGCAGGAGCTTCTCGTCCGGCAGACCGCCCGGCGTTTTGTGGAGGAACGTCTCATCCCCCTCATTCGCGACTGCTACCGTGAAGACCGATTTCCGAACGAAATTATTCCGGAATTGGGAGAACTTGGATTTCTCGGCGCTAATCTCGAAGGCTACGGCTGCGCCGGGATGAGCAACGTGGAATACGGGCTCGTCATGCAGGAAGTGGAACGTTGCGACTCGGGTATTCGAAGCTTCATTTCCGTCCAGGGCGCGCTGGTGATGTATCCGATCCTTACCTATGGATCGGAAGAGCAGAAACAAAGATGGCTGCCGGAACTTCAGTCGGGGCGCGCAATTGGATGCTTCGGACTCACCGAGCCCGGATTTGGGTCGAACCCCGCGGGCATGCTCACAAAGGCCCGCAAAGAAGGCGGCGACTGGATTCTAAATGGCGAGAAAACATGGATTACCAACGGATCGGTGGCGGCCGTCGCGCTGATCTGGGCGAGAACCGGGGAGGGGATTCGCGGATTTCTTGTGGAAAAGGGAACTCCCGGTTTCGCCGCCAGCGACATCCACGGAAAGATGTCGATGCGGGCTTCCGTCACCTCCAGCCTTTCGTTCAGCGACTGCCGAATTCCCGCCGCGGCCATGCTTCCAGGGGCGAAAGGGCTGAAAGGTCCACTCTCCTGTTTGACGCAGGCCCGATACGGCATTGGTTGGGGCACGATTGGCGCGGCGATGGACTGTTACGAAACTGCTCGTCAATATTCAACGGTACGTAAACAGTTTGATGACCGTCCGATTGCCAGCCACCAGCTCGTTCAGGAAAAACTCGCCTGGATGATTACTGAAATCACCAAGGCGCAGCTCCTGGCCTTGCACGCCGGCCGTTTGAAAGATGCCGGGAAGCTGGAAGCGGCGCACGTCTCCATGCTGAAACGGAATAACGCGGCTATGGCGCTCGAATGCGCGCGTATCAGCCGCGATCTGCTCGGCGCCAATGGCATCACCGATGAATATCCCGTCATGCGGCACTTGTGTAATCTCGAAACTGTAAAAACTTACGAAGGAACGGATCACATTCACGCGCTGGTCATTGGCGAGCGGGTGACCGGGATTTCGGCGTACAAGTAGGAGATGACGCAAAGCCCTTTCGCCAAAGATTTTCTCGCGTCCTGGGTAGTGTTTCTGGTAGCCCTGCCTCTCTGCATGGGCATCGCGATCGCGTCCGGAATGCCGCCCGCTTCCGGCATCATCACGGGTATTCTTGGCGGTATCCTCGTAGGGGCTCTCTCGGGCTCGCCGCTCCAGGTGAGTGGTCCTGCCGCCGGTCTGGCGGTCATTGTTTTTCAGCTCGTACGCGATCATGGCTTCGAAGCGATCGGGCCCATCCTGGCCGTAGCCGGCGCTTTGCAGATGGTGGCCGGAAAATTCAAGCTCGGACGCTGGTTCCGGGCCATGTCGCCCGCCGTTGTTTATGGCATGCTCTCAGGCATTGGAATCCTGCTCATCGGCGGCCAGTTCTATGTAATGCTCGATGACAAACCGCGCCAGACGGGACTCGATAATCTGATCGGAATGCCGGGGGCGATGCTCCACGACGTCATTGGCGATCACCGCTATGCCGCCGCCTTGGGCGTATTGACCATGGCAGTCTTAGTCGGCTGGAATGTGTTCCGGCCAAAGAGACTGAAGTTGATTCCAGGCGCTTTAATCGCCGTGGTCACCGCGACCCTCGTCGCCGCCATTTGGAAATTTCCTGTTCATCACGTCGAGGTTCCAGGCAATCTTCTGAACGCGATTCATCTTCCCAGGGCGACCGGTTTCTCCGAATTCCGCCATTCGTACATGTTGATTTCGGCAATCGCGATGGCATTTGTCGCCAGCGCTGAAACGCTGCTTTCCGCTTCCGCAGTGGACCGGCTGCACACCGGTCCGCGGGCGGATTATGATCGCGAACTCTTCGCTCAGGGCGTGGGCAACACGCTTTGCGGTTTTCTCGGGGGCTTGCCGATGACGGGCGTCATCGTTCGCAGCTCCACCAACGTCCAGGCGGGCGCGATCACGCGGCTGTCCGCGATTCTTCACGGCGTCTGGCTTCTTGCTTTCGTTGTCGCGCTGCCGCATGTGTTGAGTATGGTGCCAACCGCGAGCCTGGCCGCGATCCTGGTGTGTACCGGCTTCAAACTAATCGAATGGGATAACGTGAAAGCGCTCTCCAGATATGGCCGCATTCCGATTGCGATCTATGCCGCCACGGTGATCGGAATTGTGGCGGCGGATCTACTTACAGGCGTCATCGTCGGGTTAATTCTTTCGTTGATGAAGCTGCTGTATAAGATTTCGCAGATCACGGTGCGCTTCGAACTGGACCGTGAATACCACGAGGCGCATTTGCACATCGAGGGAGCGGCGACATTCCTGAATATTCCGGAACTGGCTTCGATTCTCGATCAGATCCCACCCGGGACCGCGCTGCACGTTCACACGGCCGAGCTCATGTATATCGATCACGCTTGTCTGGACCTGTTGACTACATGGTCCGAACAGCAGCGGGCCACGGGCGGGAAATTGATAGTGGAGTGGGAGCATCTAATGGCGCGGTTTCAGCGCCAGCGCGTGGATGTTTCGGAATTTGAACCCTATGTCGATTGAGCCTTGTCAAGGTTAAAAACGACACGCCTCCATTCCACAACAGGCTTTTGAAAGTTAATCTAAGTGCGGTCTCTGCCGAATCGACCGGCCGTCGCAGGCACTTCCGCGAGTCGACAAACCAGGCAAGTGGAACGCGGAGGGTCGCGGGCGTTCGGGGCGCGCGGACGCACTTTCCGGTAGCGCCGTTTTGGCGTCCCTGCGGGAACCCCTGGGCGGTTACCGTCGATGATATATACTCGCTGACAAAGTGCCATGGCAAGTGGACTTGCAAAAAGGGATTGATTCCATGAAGTGCCTTTCTGTTTTCTCGTTGCTCGCAATATTGTCATTGTCAACGCCGTTAGCATCTCACGCACAGGTCCTATACGGTTCGCTGGGCGGAAATGTAACTGATGCCAGCGGCGCTGCGGTGGCCGGTGCCAAAGTCGAAGCACTGCACGTCGCTATGGGAATTTCTAAACGTGCCGTTTGCGACGATAACGGCGCCTATGTTATCAATGATCTCCAGCCGGGCGTTTATCGCGTAACTTTCTCCGCGACTTCGTTCGGCATTTTAGTCCAAGACAACGTCCAGTTGGACGCCAATACAGACCGCCGCCTGGACGTTCAAATGCAAGTGGCCGGCGTGAGTCAGAATGTAACCGTCGATGCCTCTCCGTTAGCGCTGCAAACGGAGCGCGCGGACGTCACTACGCAAATTCAGCAGACGCAAGTCGCAAATCTGCCCCTCGGCGCAAATCGCAACTTCCAGACCCTGATGAAGCTGGTGCCCGGCTCGAGTCCTCCCGCGCCCTCGCACTCGTCCGCTGGAAACCCGACGGGGGCCTTGCAAAGCTACGTCAACGGCGGCGCGGATACATCGAACTCCACGCGAATCGACGGGGCAGCAGTCCTCAACTTCTGGGAGGGCAACATCATCGCGTATGTGCCGCCCGCCGAAGCAATCGAAGCGGTGAACCTGGTGACTGCTAGTTTCGATGCCGAACAGGGACAGGCCGGCGGATCGGTTGTGAACCTGACGATCAAATCAGGCACGAATCAATTCCACGGCGCCGCTTGGGAATACAACACCAACAGCGATCTGAAGGCGCGAAATTTTTTCTACTACGGCAAGAACAATCCGAAGAATATTCTGAACCAGTTTGGCCTATCGACCGGCGGGCCGATCATCAAGAACAAGCTTTTCTTTTTCGTGGATTGGGAGCGCTACATGCTTCGGCAAAGCGTTTCCGGACTACAGTCGGTTCCGACCGCGTCCCTGCGTCAGGGAAATTTCGCCGGTACCGGCTCAACCATATACAACCCGTTCACGGGTAATCCGGACGGTACAGGCCGAACGCCGTTCGCCAACGGACAGATTCCGGCATCCATGCTCAGCCCTGCGGCATTGAAAATGGCCGCGCTGATCCCGGCGCCAAACCAGGGGACCGGCATCGCCAACAATTACTTCGGATCGGCCAGTCTTCAGTACACCCGCGATAACGTGGACATCAAAATCAACTACAATCCTAACGAGAAAAGCACACTTTTCGGCCGATACAGCCTCATGCCAGCAAATATTTTCGATCCGCAGGCGCTAGGTCCTGCCGGCGGCAACACCTTTGATGGCGGGCAGCCGGGCACCGCGCCGAGTCTGACGCAAGTCGGAGCACTGGGCGGAACTTACATCATCACGCCCCAGCTTTTGCTGGATGCCAATATCGGATTCGTCCGGGAGCCCCTCGCGGCCAAGAATGTCGACCTGAACAAGAATTACGGTTCGGACGTGCTGGGCATTCCGGGTACAAACGGTTCCGATCCTTTACAGGGCGGATATCCCAACTTCGTTGTCAGCGGGTTTTCTTCACTCGGCAATCCCAACGTGTCGAACCCGTTCCAGTTTCGCGACAACAATTATCTTTATACCGCTAACGTCAGTTGGATCAGGGGAGCCCATTCGTTCCGGTTCGGCGGCGAGTTCGACCGTTGGCAGATCAATCATTTTCAGGCGCAGTTGAAATATGGGGTGCGCGGCGGGTTCAACTTCACCGGCGGCATCACGACACTGAACGGAGGGTCCGCCCCGACCGCGTATAACGGCTGGGCCGATTTCATGCTTGGCTTGCCGCAAGCGATGGGAAAAGACAACCAATACATCAACCCGGCGACCGTCCGCGAGAGCACTTATTCATTTTATGCGCGGGACCACTGGCTCGCGACGCGCAACCTGACCATTGACTACGGCATACGCTACGAATTTTACCCATTTGCCACTCGCGATCACTTCGGTGGCAACCGCTATGACTCCGGCTCGAATCTGGCACTCCTCGGTGGCGTGAATGGGGTGCCCAACAATGCGGGGGTCGACGTGGGTCTCGGACAACTGGAGCCGCGCATTGGCCTGGCGTACCGGTTTGGCGACAAAACGGTTGTCCGCGCCGGTTACGGAATCAGCAGCGACCCCTACTATTTCACCAACATGCGCGACGCGTATCCGGCTGTGATCTCGCAACAGTACTCCGGCGCGAATTCCTACACTGCGGCAGGGAGCCTGGCAACCGGCATTCCTACATTGATTGGACCGGACATAAGACAGGGAAGTTTTCCGCTCCCGGCAAACGTCGGTACGCTCACATTCCCGCAAGACTTCAATCGCGGCTACATCGAATCCTATAACTTCACGATGCAGCGGATCATGGGTCTCGGCTTCAACGCGCAGGCGGCCTATGTCGGTACCCGGACCGTACGCCCCGTTTCCGAGGTCAATATCAATGCAGCGGGGCCTGGCACCGGCAACGCCGGTACGCCGCTCTTCGCGAAATTCGGTAACGCGAATACCATCAACGATCAGATTCCGTTCAATGGCGGCCGCTACAATTCGCTGCAGACTCAGTTGAAGAGGAGCGCAGGAAGTTCGGTTTTCGGCATTGTCTACACTTACTCCCGTGCAATCGATTTTTTCGACACTGAGAACGCTCAACTCACCTGGGCGTGGGAACCGATGTGGTACAGAAACAAAGCCCTCGCCGGCTATGATCGCACCCACAATTTTCAGACCTATGCGGTGTACACCTTGCCATTCGGCCACGGCCACCAGTGGGCCAGCCACGGTATCGCGGCGGCGCTCGCAGGCGGGTGGACAGTGAATACCATCCTCAGCCGAATGAGCGGTACGCCCTTCAACGTTTTGTCATCGGGCACGTCCGTAAACGCGCCAGGAAATACTCAGACGGCTGATGTGGTACTCCCGACTGTGGCGATTCTCGGCGGGCATGGTCCGAACTCGCCCTATTTCAATCCACTGGCATTCGCGCCAGTTTCCGCGGTTCGTTTCGGGACCAGCGGTAGAAATATCGTGCGCGGGCCCGGCTTCTTTAATCTCGATGCAAGCGTCTTTCGCGATTTTAAAATCCGCGAGACCATTAAACTGCAGTTCCGAGCCGAAAGCTACGGATTAACGAACACTCCGCAATTCGCGAACCCCGCGGCGACGGTCTCGAACGCGACGTTCGTCAACGGAGTCGTTGCGAATTACAACGGCTACGACATTATCAGCTCGTCGAGTGGAGAGCGTCAGATCCGGTTTGCGATGAAGCTGATTTTCTGAGACGGGCGAGGCCGGTGAAGGCGTCCGTCTCTCCGGCAGCAAAGTTCCGATATCGGAAACTGGTGCTCCCCGGTTGGACGCATAACGCGCGTTGCTGGCAGGTGGCGGTGAATCGTTTTATCGAAGCCAATCCGCCTTCGAACCGCGCTTGGTCACTGCACTCACGGCCAAACGATGCTTCCATTTTCTGAACTTCCGGCCAAACGATGGTTCCAGCCCCCGGATGGAGTCACTCAGGCGGCTCGGATCTTAAAGGACTTGCAGGTCTCGTGCGGCCAAACGATGCTTCCAAATCCGGCAAACGATGGTTCAAGTCACAGAATTTCAGCGATGCTGTCTTTGCGGCGCGTTTTGAAATTCTTTGGGAACCGCAAACCCTTGAGGGCGCGGAGCGAAGCAGAGGCCCCGCAGCGCACAAGGCGCGGAAGAAAGCCAGGAAGCAGTGCCCGATACCGGCGGCAGAAAAGAATGATCCAAGGCGACAGGAGAATCGCCGACACCGGGCCTGAGGCAGGACTCAGTCACGGGAATTGAAGAACTTGGGAGACGGTTGGTCATCGGACATCTCCCTGGAGAACCAGCCGCAGGCAGCGGAACCGGGACGAGCGCTCCCACCAGAATCGTTTTCCCGCTCGAACGCAGCCGGTCGACCGTTTGTTGCCAGAACTCATCCGTTGCCGGAGTCCAGGTTAATCAAAAGGCACAGGCTCATGCCTGAAGCGCGAAGGTAGTTGAGACACTGCGCCAAATGATCATTGGTCAACCGGTCGACGCATTTCAATTCAAAACAAGAACGTCCTCCACGAGGATGTCTGCAAAGTAGTCGCCAACACTTTGTCCTTTGTAGGCAACGGAAAACGAAACTTGTGAGGTCGACTGCAGACCTCGAAGTCCCAGTTCCCTGAGAAGGGCCCGCTCATAAACTTTTTCGAGAAAATCCGGCCCCAAGAGTCTTGGAGACCTCAAAGACCGCGCCAATCACTCGTTCAGTCAAAGAATCGAGATCAGTGTTCATCGGCGTTCATCGGCGGCCCCCTTCAGTGCCCTGACCAGTCAAAAATTCTCAGAAAAATTGCTCGCCGCTGATAAACGCCGATAACCCAAACCATCTGAAACTAGCAATCCGGTCATTGCGGCGGTTGCCGCCGGCGTTTTTCCGATCCGGGTCCGATCATCGGCGGACCCTTCCCGTCGCCGGCGAAATTCAACGTTACGTCCACCACGTGTGTCTTCGCGTCGATGGTCGTCGATGATTTCGTCTTGCCGAGATTGTCGAACATTCCGTCTGCACGTATGCGGCTGAGAAAGTAATCCGGATAATCGGGATTAAACGGATAACCCTCTTTAATAGCCCACATCTTGCGGATCTGTGGTTCGCTGAGGAGATCCAGGCCCTGAATATCCACCTTGCCAAACGTATATTTCGGTCCCGTTTTCACATGGACCACTACGTTGACAATCAGATTTTTGTCGTCGATTTTGCGTTCCGTTTCGGTCAATACATCGAGATATCCTGTGCGGTGAATCGAGTCGCGGATGCGATTGACGGCAAGCTGAATCTCGTCGAAATTAGCCACTTCTTTGAGCTTGAATTTCCCCTCGGCCACCAACGCTTCGGGATCGAGCCCACCCACGACGCTCACCTTGCCGAGCTTGTAGACGGGGCCTTCCTCTACGGTCACCTTTACTACCAATCCTTTTACATCTTTGGCGGGCTCCGTCTCGAGTTTCGGAAACTTCACACGGATGCGGCCTTGCACCTCATAGACCGGCCGGACAGAGTTATCGAGAAGTTGTTGGAAATGCTCTGGCGTATAAACAGCGCCGATGGCTACGCTCGAAATCGCCTTCTGCAGGATCGGAGTCGTAATCACCTTGTTGCCAGTGAATCTTACCTCCGCTACTGAAGGCAAATCTGATGGTTCGATGAACACCTCCAGCTCGCCCACGCGCTCGGCAGAGACCTTGGCGATGATTGCCTGCCCTTTGCCGCTGTTCCTGGCGAGATAGTCCGCGACGTGGGTTGCATATCGGTCGAGGACCGGTTGTGTCCCGGGGATTTTGTCGTCGAACAGCGGCTCCTGCTGCCGCAAATATTTGCGCAGCGATGCTTCTTCGGCCGGGATATCTAGAAAGCGGTAAGGAAATATCTGCCCAATTTCGGTTACTTGAAATACCGCGTTGTACCCGCCCTGCGGCGATGGATTGAACCGGTATCCAACGGTTTCAAATGCTCCGGTGGCGATCAGCCGGTCGCGCGCCGCATCGAATTCCGGTTTCCCCGCGACCTGCCCAACCTTGAGCCCGGAAACTGTCAGGATTCTGTCTGCCGGATACATCTTATTGCCCTCTACCTTGAGACTTGCGATCGGCCACGCTGAAGGCGGTTCAGGCCTCTCGGCGGGCGGAAGCGCCGGGACGGGCGCGCTCTTACGGCTGCGTGGAATCTGGCCGCTGGAAGGCGACGCCCAGAGGAGCAGAAGTGCAAAGGCCGTGAAGGCGTGTCGCCAAGTTGGAGAGAAACAAGCAAGCCCAGGGCGCCGGGGGCTAGTCCGTTTTGCGCGAAGTTCCTCGGAAGTTTTCTTTACGGCTTCGCGGCTTGACCTGACACGTTCTTGGCCATAGCGTGACGGCGAGTTCCTCAAAAGAATCAGGATTGCGCGCATATCTCGATTTTAGACGTCCCGGATGCCCCGGGAGTGTACGATTACTCTGATTCATCGAAATCAGGCAGCACTACCCGGCATACCCAAAAGTCATAGATGCTTCGCATAATGCCGTAGATCTCATCCAGAGTTCCCGCTTTTCGGACGTACGAGTTCGCCCCCAGTTCATATGCCGCAGTGACGTCGCGTTCCGAATTCGATGAAGTAAGCACCATCACAGGAATCTTTTTCAAATTTGGATCGCTCTTCACTTCACGGAGGACCTCGAGCCCATCTTTCTTCGGCAGATTTAAATCCAGGAGTACTAACGATGGCCTGGCCGCCACGGAATATTTTCCGCGGCGCTTTAGATAATCAACCGCCGCCTCGCCATCGGATACGACAGTCAGGTGGTATTTTGAAGCAAAAACAGAAAGCCCTTCTCTGACGAGACGGACGTCTGCCGCGTTATCTTCGACAAGCAGTAGTTCCAGCTGCCCGCCCGCATGAACACCGCTCATTTTTCTACAACCCTTTCCCAATCCCCGTATTGTTCTATTGTAGCGAACGCCTATATTGTTTAGGTAGCGAAAATAAATTATAAAAAGTGTTCGCTTATTTAACGGGTTTTTGTGATTGCGTTCCAGTGACGGACGGAGGGGCGAATCCGGGGTCCTGGTGGACCGCACCCTTCCGCTATTTGCGCCTCTGCGGTATACTGAAGTTGTCGAACCAGTCAGTGCGCGCAAGCGCACTTTTTTATTGGTTGCAGACGTTAGTTGGAGTTCACATGGTGCAAAGCGGCAAAGAGGCGCTCGCACAGCGGGTTAAGGAAATCGCCGCCCGGGTCTGCGAGCCCGAAGGAATCGAGCTTGTCGAAGCCAATGTAGTTGGCGGAGGCAGCGCGCGCTTAGTTCGCATCTATATAGATAAGCCGGCCGGCGTTTCGCACGCCGACTGTGAGTTCGTTTCTCATCAGGTAGGCACTATATTCGATGTGGAAGACGTGATTCCAGGCGGCTCGTATCACTTGGAAGTCAGTTCGCCGGGCGTGGAGCGGAAGCTGACCAAGCCGGCGGATTTTCAGCGCTTTCTCGGCCAAAAAGCCAAGGTCGTTTTGCGCGAGCCTGTCGAGAATCAGCGAAGTTGGATCGGCAAGCTGGCGGCGTTCAACGGCGAAGTTGTGACGCTCGAACCAGTGACCGGCAAGCAGATCCAGTTCGCGCTCGACCAGGTAGAGAAGGCGAATTTGAAGTTCGAGTGGTAGCACACGAGACCACGTTCCACCAGGAAATCAACGAAAAGAGAGGGATACCAGATTGGGATCGATCTTTGAGTCCATCGAAATATTGAGCAAGGAGAAGGGCATTGACCCGCAGGTGGTCATCACTGCGGTCAAAGACGCAATGCTGGTCGCCGCCCGGAAACAGTTCAAGACGAACGAGGATCTGGTCGCCGAAGTAAACGACAAGGCGAATCTTATCCAAATCTACGCGTTGAAAAAAGTGGTGGAGACGGTTGCCGATCCACTGAACGAACTCACTCTCGAACAAGGTCGCATTCTCGATCCTCTGGTAGAAGTAGGCGGTGAGATTCGGATTCCCAAAGCCACCGAAGCATTAGGCCGCATTTCCGCCCAAACCGCCAAGCAGGTGATTCTACAGAAAGTTCGCGAGGCTGAAAGAGAGACAATCTATTCGGAATATAACGATCGTGTCGGTGAACTGGTGAATTGCGTAGTGAAACGGATCGAAGGCCAGGATCTTGTCTGTGATCTTGGCAAGACCGAGGCTAGGCTTCCTAAGAAGGAACAGTCCAAGCTCGAAAGCGTCAGTGTGGGCGAACGTATCCGCTGCGTGATTAAGAGCGTTGAAAAGGCAGGCAAGAACGCTGGCGTGATTCTTTCCCGCGCCGCGCCTGAATTGGTGGCGCGTCTGTTCGAACAGGAAGTTCCGGAGATTTATGACAACACGGTAGTCATCAAAGGATGTGCGCGCGAAGCCGGTGAGCGCACCAAGATTGCCGTCCTGAGCCGCGATCGCGACGTGGATTGCGTCGGCGCCTGCGTCGGTATGAAGGGCATGCGCGTGCAGTCGATTATTCGTGAGTTGCGTGGCGAAAAGATTGACATCATCGAATTTTCGGAAGAGCCGGTGGTATTTGCCACGCATGCTTTGAGTCCGGCAAAAATCAGCCGCGTATCGATTGTGGCGGGCGCCGACCATCACATGGAAGTTATCGTCGACGATACGCAGCTCTCGCTCGCAATCGGTAAGAAAGGTCAGAATGTCCGGCTTGCGGCGAAACTGCTCGGCTGGAAGATCGATATTAAGAGCGAAGAAGAAAAACGGCAGGAAGTGGAAACACAGATGGCGGCTCTGGTTGTCCCGGGAGCTCCCGTCTCGGTCCTGATGGAACATGGATTGCCTGAAAAAGTAGTGGAAAAGTTGATTGAGGGCGGGATCGCCACGGTAGAAAAACTTGGCGCAATGACGCCGGAAGAATTGGAAGAAATACCCGGCATCGGCCCCAAGATGGTGGAAAAAATACAGGATGCCGTGGTCAGCTATTACGGCCAATTTGAAGAACAGATAGAGGCTCCGCAGCCGGCCGAAGCCGGAGCGGCGGAGCTTGTGGAAACCGCCGGTGATACCATCGGCGAGCCAGCCATCGCGTTACATATAGAAGCCTCCGGCGAGTTGGTGGCAGGCAATGATGAGAAAACCTTGGAAGAGGAACCCGCACATCCCATTGAGTCTGATACCATAAAAGACGCGGAATAGGTTCTTTGTTGTCCGGGAGTAATCAAGAAGGAGGCTTTGCGTACACAAGACAGGACTGTCTTGATTTGTAGTTTCTCTTTATGAAAAAAATCCGAATCAACGAGTTGGCGCGTGAGTTGGAAGTCAAGCCCAACAGGATACTGGAGATGTTGCCCGAGCTTGGCGTCGTCGAAAAGAAGACCCACTCGAGCTCGATCGACGAAGACGTCGCCAACATCGTGAAGCAGCGCCTGATCGGCTCCCCTGACTCCGACTTCTCGCCTGGCGACGAAGATCTGGACGAGACGGACTCATCCGTGCCGGAATTTGCCGCAGCCGAAATTCCCGCCCGGGTCGAGTCAAGTGCCTCAAGTCATGAGGTCGCCGGACCTGCGGAACCCGCCGCTGCAGCCGAACCTGTTACACAACCTGCGCGTCCAGCCTTTCCAATCCGTCCTCCACTCGTGTCACCGCGCGAAGCACACCACGCCGTTCCTGGGTCTCCCGTGGCTCCGCCCATCCCACCAGTGGTTCCCTCTATTCCCATTCCGCCGTCAGTGGCCTCCGCGGCTGCTCATGCTGTTCAGACCCCACCGGCTCCCCATACTCCGGCACCTAGTTCGCCTGCGCCAGCGCATCCTGCTCCTGCCGCGCCTGCTCCCGGCCCGACGCCGGGTAATCCAGTCCGTCCAGTTCTGCACGGAAGAAATGTGCCGATTTATCGGCCAGGCCAAGTGATCTCAGGGCCGCGTCAGCCGATGCCGCCGGAATCGAAGTCAACCGTAGCGCCAGGCACACCGTTGCCGCCACCTTCGCGTCCTCCGGCGCCGCGGCCACCCGGGCCACGGATGCCGGCCGCGCCACCGAGTATCGCCATTCCGTCCAGATCTCAGACGCCGCAGCCGCCACCCGCGCAGCACGCCCCGGCTCATCCACAACGGCCTTCGCTCGTCGGACAGCCTGCGGCGCGTCCTGTTGTGCCGCCACGTGCCGACTTGGTGGCCCGATTAACGCAGACGAAACCATCGCCAACACCCGGAGCTCCTGCGCCCAGGCCCGGAGCCCCCTCGCGTCCGGCGAGCCCTACTCCGGGTCAGCCGATTTATCGCGGGCCCATTCGTCCCGGTCAGCCACTAATGCGCGGACCAGGTGTTCCTGGAGCGCCTGGCCCTGGTGGTCCGAATCGAGGCGCAGTGCGCCGCCCGATGCATCCCACAACCATGCGCGTCGGGCTCGAACCGGCCGTTCCGCTTCCGGTGGATACGCAGCGGCGCGGCCAGTATAAACCATCGAACCGCGCCGGAGCACCGGATCGCCGCCGAGACCTGGAAGAAGGGAATTTCCGGCAACCGATGCGGCGCAGCGAACAGCCGCTCGCACCGCCGCCCATCGATCGCGAAATTACCATTTCGGAAGGCATCACAGTAAAAGAGATTTCCGAAAAGCTCGGAATTAAAGCAAACCTGGTGATCAAGAAGTTGGTCGACCGCAAGATTTTCGCGACGATTAATCAAAGCCTAGATGTAAAGATGGCCGAAGATATTTCGCGCGAGTTCGGCGCCTCTATTAATCAAGTCAGTTTCGAGCAGGAGTCCACTCAGGAAGTGCAGTTGGCCGAAGTGGAGAAGGACCTTGTTCGGCGCGCGCCGGTGATTACGGTCATGGGTCACGTCGACCATGGAAAGACCTCGTTGCTCGACGCAATTCGCAACGCCAACGTCGCCGGACGGGAAGCCGGTGGAATTACTCAACACATCGGCGCATACGACATCACGAAGAACGACCGCAAAATCGTGTTTATCGACACGCCCGGTCACGAAGCGTTCACACGCATGCGGGCTCGCGGAGCCAAAGTCACCGACATTGTGGTGCTGGTAGTGGCTGCGGACGACGGCGTCATGCCGCAAACTGTCGAGGCGATCAATCACGCCAAAGCGGCCAAGGTACCGATCATTGTTGCCATCAACAAAATCGACAAGCCAGACGCGCAGCCGGATCGAATCAAGCAGCAACTGACCGATTACGGTCTTTTGGCCGAGGACTGGGGCGGCGATGTCGTGATGGTCCCGGTATCGGCCAAGAGCAAACTGAATCTCGACCTGTTGTTGGAAATGATTCTGCTGGTCGCCGATATCGGCGATTACAAAGCGAATCTTACCCGGCCAGCGATGGGCACGGTGCTGGAGGCAGAGCTGGATCGCGGACGCGGTCCCGTGGCCACAGTATTAGTGCAGAACGGCACGCTGCGTGTCGGCGAGTTCTTCATCTGCGGCCAGGTATTCGGCAAAGTGCGCGCCATGTTCAATTCACTTGGCGAACCGGTCAAGGAAGCAGAACCCTCCACGCCAGTGGAAGTCCTGGGTCTGGACGCATTGCCGGAAGTCGGCGACAGCTTCCAGGTGGTCAGCGACACTGCCAAGGCGAAGCAGATTGTCATGTATCGCGAGTCGAAAGCGCGCGAGAAATCGATGCAAAAGGGCGCGCGCATGACGCTCGAGCAGATGCATGACAAGTTTAAAGAGGGTGATATCAAGGAATTGAATATCATTCTCAAGACCGACGTCAGCGGCACTGCCGAAGTGCTGGCGGAAATGCTCGAAAAACTTTCGACGGACAAAGTAAGAATTCGGGTCCTTCACAAGAATGTCGGTGCAATTACCGAGACCGATGTACTGCTGGCTTCCGCGTCCAACGCTATTATCATCGGATTCAATGTGCGGCCGGAACGTATTGCGGCCTCCGTGGCCGAGAAGGAAAAAGTCGACATTCGCTTGCACTCCATCATCTACGAACTCACCGACCAGATGAAGAAGGCGATGACCGGAATGCTCGAACCGGTCTTCAAGGAAGTATTCAAGGGCCGCGTGTCCGTTCGCGACGTGTTCAAGATTACGAAAGTCGGAATGGTTGCCGGCTGTCTGGTCACCGAAGGCAGCGTGGCTCGCAACAATCAGGTCCGGGTATTCCGGGACAATGTTCTGGTTCATACGGGAAAAATCGAGAGTCTGCGGCGCTTTAAGGACGACGTAAGCGAAGTAAAACAAGGCTTCGAGTGCGGCGTAACAATCGCTAATTATTCCGACGTGAAACCAGGCGACGAACTCGAAATATTTGTCTCGGAACGCATGGCCGCGGAGTTATAACCCGGACATGCCGGCTATCGGCGTTTTGACAATAGAATTGAGGCTCGACGATTCACACTCGCTGAAGGATAAACGCCATGTGGTGAAGAGCCTCAAAGACCGCCTCCGGCACAAGTTCAATGTGTCGGTCGCCGAGATCGATTTCCAGGATCTCTGGCAGCGCGCGCTGGTGGCGGCGGTTACCGTCTCGAGCGATCATGGGAACGCCGAGGCTGTCTTGCAGTCGGTAGAAAACGAAGCCGCTTCATTGCTCGGCCGCGCGATGGTTTCCGCCAACGTGGAGTGGATCGAATG
>Ga0105240_10001184_pt1 | contig 45640 bp, 34 predicted proteins | sample KBSC54metaG_FD_80426 | JGI IMG/M metagenome (GOLD analysis project Ga0105240, IMG submission 80426) | Corn rhizosphere microbial communities from Kellogg Biological Station, Michigan, USA - KBS C5-4 metaG | ecosystem: Host-associated > Plants > Roots > Rhizosphere > Soil | place: Michigan, USA... | reverse complement strand
CTCGCATGCTCGGTGATCGCCTTCGCGGGAGCGGCATTCCTCGCAGCCGGTGCCAGATACTCCTCTCCGACCTGATTCTCCGACGGGGGCACGAAGTCCGGCGACGCCGGCGCGGCCTGAGCCACGCTACGTGCCTCTGACGGAGCGCTCGCCTGCGACTGTCGCGCCGAGGGAGCCTCGTGCGCGCGCGACTGGGATGCGACAGTCGCTGGCGGGATGGCCGCCCGTTGGGGAGGCGTCGCGCTGGCAACCGCGGCATTGGCTGCGGCAGGCGCCGCACCTGCGCTCGAGGTGCTGGCAGCTGCGGCTGCCGGACGCATCGACGTGTTAAGCGAGTCGTAGCACCGATACCGCTCCGCCGTATCCGTAATCCTTCCGCAGGCCATCACATTGTCGGACACGGTCGGCGGCGCAGTGTGGCAGCCGGCAAGAGTGCCGGCCGCCACTGCGAGAAGGATCACGCTGTTCGCGTTGCGCATGGCTTCATCCTCAGAACTGAGCCTTCACTCCCAGGAAGAAGGTTCGGCCATAGACATCGTAGAAGCCCGGGCTGGTGACGCCTTGGCCGGAGATCGGCAGGCTGTACGAGATCGGATTGCGGCAACCCTTCGTGAGGGCATCGGCACTGCACACTGCACTGAGATTGGTCCCGACAGGATAACCCAGCGTGGCGGTCGTGATCGCGGGCGCCTTGTCGAACAGATTGTTGATGCCGCCGCGCAGCTGCAGCATCTCGTTGATGTTCCAGTTGAACGACAGATCGAACGCGCTCCACGCCGGCGCAGCCAGAGCCGACGAGGGCGTGTAGCTGAGCATCTGGCCCGCCCCACCGGCGGCGACTTTGTTGTTGTTGGCGATGACCGCCTTCTGGGAGGCGATCGCCGCGGGCTCGACCGAGGGCAGGAAGCGCCAGCGCAGGTTGACGTTGAACCGCGGCATCATCCAGCCGATCGTGGTGAACAGCCGATAGGAATAAGAACCGGGGTTGGTCCCCGAGAGCGTCGGCCCCAGCGATCCCTTCCAGTCGGTCGTCACGTCGAAGTCGGCGGGTGACTGCTTGGTGCGGTAGAAATTGAGCCAGGAGTCCTGCGAATTGAACGTGAGCGCGCCCGGCAGCCAGCGCAATCCCATGTCGGAGAACTTCGCCATCCAGTTGAGCTGGAAGTCGATGCCGGAGGTCGAGATCGTGCCCTGGTTGGTGTAGATCAGCAGCGCGCTGTTCTGCAAGCCAGTGCCTTGATCGCGGTTCACGTTCTGGCAGGCGCTGCTGGCCGCCCGGGCCGCGGCGGCCGCCGCATCGGCAACCTGTACTGCGCCGTAGCACAGATAGTTGGCGTAGTCGGTCGAGTCCAGCCCGATGGCGTGGCGGATATCGATCCGCCACCAGTCGATGGACGTGGAGAGGTCCCGCAGCAAAGGGTTATCCGAGAGCTTGCTCACGACCAGGCCACCGGTCCAGGTGTTGGCCGTCTCGGAGCTCAGATTCGGATTGCCTTCCTGGTTCACGTAGAACTGCGTCGAGGTTGCCGAAGAGGCCTGCGACTGGTTGTGATAGTAGTTGGCCGTCCCGGCCGTGCCCATCATGGCCTGGCAGATCAGGTAGGTGCTCGCAGCGCCGGCAGCCGTCTGTCCGGCGGCGACTTTGGTCGTGTTGCCCGCGACCGAGCCGGAGGGCGAGAAGTCCGGCGCTGCACCACCGGCACCGAAGGGTGAGGCGGACTGTACCGAGCAGGGGTCACCAAAGATGTTACCGGTCGTGACCACCAGTTCCTGCTCGTTGAGGTAGAGCTCGCCGAGGTTCGGGGCGCGCGTCGCACGATTGAAGCCGCCGCGCAGGCGGTAGGAGCGACCGAGCTGCACGTCGGCGTCGACCTTGAAAGTCGTCGTGCTCGAGGTTGCGCTGTAGTCGGAGTAGCGTCCGCCGAAGTCCAGGCTCGCCTTCTTGATTGGCCCCAGGTCGTTGACGACGGGTACGAACACCTCCGCGTAATAGTCGCGGACGGTTGTCTGGGCATTGAGGCTGCCCGTCGGAAACACGCCCGAGACCGAGTCGAGGAACGAGTTGCTCGACTGCAGCTGATCGGGAATGTACTGCGCGGAGTCGCGCCGCCACTGGTAGCCGAGCGCCGCAGTGATGGTGCCGGTAGGCAGCTGGAACAGCGAGCCCTGGAAGTTGCCCTCCACGATGTCCTGCTGAACCTGGGTCTGCGCCTGAGGGACCGCCTGCACCGCGTACGAGCAGTCGGCGCTCGGAGCCTGGTCAGCGGCGAACAGCGTGTTGTAGAAGCCGCTGGTGCAGGTCGACGGCACGGTCGTCCCGAAGCCGGGAGATGCGCTGTTGTGATTACCGATCAACGACAGGCCGCGGCCATAGTCCGGTGAGTCGATGACCGCACGCCAGCGCTGCACGGACTCGTAGCCACTGCCAAGGGTGTAAGCCGTGGATTGGCCGCGCGAGTAATAGGCGTCCCCGGTCCAGTCCCCTGCGATCGGGAAGCGGATCCCGGTCTCGATGGTCCACTCAGTCGTGGTGTCGATCGTCGAGCGGCTGCCGAGGCTGTTGACGGGGTAGGTCTCCGAGGTCCAGCTCGCGGGGGCGTTCGTGCAGTCGGCTGCCAGGATGGCCGGATTGCACTGGACGGGTCCGCCGTAGCTCACCGAATAAGCATTGGGTCCGAGAGCGGCGATGGCTGCGGGAGTCGGGCTGCCGGGAGGTCCATAGGCCGGGTTGCCGAGAATGCTGCGGCTGTTGAGCAGCAAGGCGAGCTGCCACGGCACCGGGTGCTGCGCGCCCTTGGTACCGGTCGGAATGAAATTCGGATTGCTGAAGGCGTTATTCGTGGGGTTCGCAGCGAACGCAGCGGCAATCTGCTGCGCATTGGTCGCCGTCTGCAGTGACGGATTGATCGGGCTGTCGGTCGCCGCGTTGTACGGCACCGTCGCCTCGCGCCCGTAGTTCGCAGAAGTCGGGAAGAAGTACGTCGAGGTCAGACTCTGCGCAAAGCGCACATTGGAGTAGAACTGCACCTTGTCGGTGAGGTCGAACGTGCCGCTGCCGTAAAAGGAGTAGCGCGTCTGCGGCTCGCTGACGGTCTCGTTCGGGTTATTCCACTTCAGCGTCTGCACGACCGTCGGTGGTGAGGCCACGTTGTTGGCGTGCGTCGTATCGTAGACGTTGACGAGGCCGTACCCTTGGCCGGTCGTCGGGCCCTCGTAGTTGCTCGAGCCGATGGGGCCCGCAGGATCCCAGATGGTGCCGTCGGCATTGAAGCGCAGCCCGGCAAGGATGCCCGACCCGGGATAGGGAAGCACATAGGGCGTGGTCGCCGTGCCACGCGTGGGAAAGAGCGCGTTGAGCGAGGACTTGCTGGGAGGAGTCGAAACGGTATTGATGCCGTTCGTGCCGAACAGGTACAGGTACTGCCCGCCAATGCCCGGGTCGGACCACCCTTCGGTGTAGAAGTCGCGATTCTTCTGGTAGGCGGCGCGCCGATCGTAGTACTCGGCCCCCAGAATGATGTTGCCGCGGCCGTCGCCGATCTTGGTACCCATGAGGACGGTCGCCCTGAGCTCGTTGCCGTCGCCCGCCTGGGTGATGCCGTCCTGCACGTCGACCTGCAGGCCCTGGAAATTCTTCTTCAGGATGAAATTGGTGACGCCGCCGATCGCATCCGCACCATAGACGGCCGAGGCGCCGCCGGAGATGATCTCGACCCGATCGATCATCGCCGTCGGAATGCTGTTGACGTCCGTCACCATGAGCGGGTTGACGGGTGTCGTGCGATGGCCGTCGACCAGCACGAGGCTGCGGTTGGGGCCGAAGCCGCGTAAGGAAATCGTGGAGATGCCGACCGAATTGACGGCCGTCGATTGGACGTCGGCATTGCCTGTCGTGGGCGTAGTGGCCGGGTTGAAGTTCGGGAGCTGGTTGAGATAGGACTCGATGTTCAGGCCGGAGCGGGTCTCCAGCTGCTCCGCGTCCACCGTCACGGTCGGGCTGGTCGCCTCCATGTCCGGACGGCGGATGCGCGAGCCGGTCACCGTGATTTGCGTCAAAGCGGATGACGCTCCTGGGTTTGCTGCCGCCGGCGGGCCTTCATCCGCCGCCCACACCGTTGGGACGCACACCATTGAGGTGGCGCCGAGCGCGGCAACTACCGCAACGCGTACCAAATACGACACCGAGCCGGACTGCGTGACAGACATCTCCCCTCCCGTCTATGAGGCCACCTGGGGCACACTTGCGCGACTCCGGGTCGAATTGTGGTCTTCTTGGTCAGACGTACCGCAAGCGTGCAGGCTCGTCGTGTCTCCCCAAATATCGCGCGCGCAATATGGTTCATGCTTTTGAAAAAGACAATGCAACGCAGCGTGCGTGATCGCCAGCGTCCACGTAACGGAGGCTGCGAACGAGCGGTTTCGTGAGATGAAACCTGCTAAGACCGGGTCACCTCGTTTTTTGGACCCCGAAGGCAAGTACTGATTCGATACAACCTGGCGAGGGTAACTGTCGGCCCGTCGCGCTCAGATTCGCGCCGCGCGATGGCGCGCCGGCAGATAAAGAGACACGAAGGTTGCCTGCGCTCGGGCAAAGCTTGGCGGTAGCGCTCACATGCGTTTGGCGATCGATGGGAGCGCTACCTTTTTGAGTCCGCAACTCGCAACCCGTTGGAGCGTCAACGGATTCACCGCCAGATACATCAGCGCCATGCCCGTGAGGGCGAGCAGCAGTTTCTCGCAAAGGCGTCTCACCCTTCCGTGCACGCCTCGCACGGCTCTCCCGGTTGCGCGCTCGAATCTCTCGGAATGACGTAGCGCGCGGCCTGCAGTTTCGGAATCAGCACGCTCAACGTGAGCAGGATCTCTCTGCATGCCCGTGTCTCAGGCGACACGATGTTCTCGCGTTCGCGTGCGCTGCCCATCTCTTCCGCCAGAAACGACGCGAGGGTTTGAAGCTGCGCGATCGAGATATCGAGCAAAGTGTGCGGGGTGGGAGTCATGGCCGGTCACTTCTCGGTGAGGCGGGGTGTGCTGTGTATTTATACAGCCAGCTCACGAACAGGCAAGTGAAATCCCGCAGCCATTTATCCAGTGACCGCTCACCCAAGGTACTGTATGAAGCAGCGAACGCCGCGGGGACTGAGAAAAAGTGTCGGACACAACCTGCGTCATCACCGGTGGAACGGACGGAATCGGCAAGGCGGCTGCGCACGCCCTCGCGCTTCAGGGAGCACGGCTGCTGATTCACGGGCGCGATCCGCAAAAGGGCGCAAGCGCCGTCGCCGAGATCAAAGCGCGCAGTCGCAACGCCGCGGTCGAATTCCTGCAAGCGGACTTCAGCTCGCTCGGCGATGTGCGCCGGCTCGCCGCGACGCTCATGGAGCGCGCCCCGCGGATTGACGTGCTCATCAACAACGCCGGCGGCCTGTTCGCTCGGCGCAAGCTCTCCCAGGACGGCTATGAAATGACCTTCGCGGTCAATCACCTTGCCCCGTTCCTGTTGACTCACCTGCTCATGAGCTCGCTGCGAGGCGGTAAGCCGGCGCGGATCGTGACCACCTCCTCCGAAGCGCATCGACGGGCGAGGCTGCAACTGGACCAGGCGAGCAGCCGCTACTCGGCGATGGGGGCCTACGCAAGCTCGAAGCTGGCGAACATCCTGTTCACGCGTGCCCTCGCAAAGCGCCTCGCCGGCACTTCCGTGACCGCGACGTGCCTGCACCCCGGGTTTGTCCGAACCAACTTTGGACGCGACCTGTCAGCGGTGGGCAGGCTCGTTTTCGGGTGGGTGTCCCGTTTCGCCCGCTCACCGGAAAAAGGTGCGGAGACGATCGTGTACCTCGCCACCTCCGCGCAAGTCCAGGGCGCCTCCGGTGGCTACTACTTCGACTGTAAGCCGACGCAGCCCTCACCCGCCGCCCAGGACGAGGGGGCCGCGGAGGATCTGTGGAGGCTGAGCGAGCAATGGGTGGGAATTGCCTGAAGCGCGCCGTCGCCGGCCGGCTCGCTTGCGAGTTGCCTGACGCTATGCCCGCATCAACGTCTATTAGAATAACAAGGCGGGGAGTGAACGATGGACACGCCACGCGGCTTCAATCCTGTCGGGCAATCAGCACCGGGTCTTCCGCGCCACGACGCGCCCCTTCCAGGGCATGTGCCGGGCGCACCGTCCCTACCCCTCGGGGGTGGAGATGCTCCCACTCCAGCGAATGGCGGCTTCAACACTGCCTACACCGGCCCCGGACTGCCGCTGTGGGTCACCCAGCCGATCGCACGGTTCTTTTTCTTCCTGTGGGTGTACCTGTTCGCACCGGTCGTAGCCGCGCTGTATCCCATTGCTGGTGCCGCCGGTCTGGTCGGCGCGGGGCTGTTCTATCTGCTTGCCCGGATCATGGGGGGAGGATATGACACTACCCACGGTTGGGCATGGACCGGATGTTTCCTGGGAGTCGTCGCGTTGATGCGAACCGAGACTCGCCTCGAAGGTGAGATCCCCGGCTACCTGGCCGCGCGTCGCTGGATACGGCTGGGCCTGTGCTTCATCTTCATGTTCTACATGAGCGTCCGCGAGCAGGGTAATTCCGCAGGCAGCTCGTTTCTGGTGGCGGCCATCTTCACGGTCATCATGCACTTCGTGCTGCGCTCGAAGTGGCTGCGCTTCGTCTGGCACGCCATGCAGCACACATCCTGGATGCGCGCGTCGGTGGAGTCCCCGTTTACCTTGAAGCAGTAACGGCGACGGCGGGTCCGCAGGTCCGCGAATCACTCGCCGGTAGGAACGATTCCGGCGTTTTCAGTCTGCCGCTCACGCGCACCTCCTCCGACTCGCTTCAGTGCTTGCGGGCGCTCAGCAACGATGGTGTTTCCAGCCGCTTCGTGAAGGAGACGACCTCGAGCACGAAGTCCTTGTCGGTCTCCAGGCGGCGCAGCTGTCGCAGATCCTCTTCGAGCCGCACCGGATCGCTGGAGTGGTAGATCAGACGCTTGTTCTCGGTGGCACGCGGCGACACGTAGTCCAGAAAGATTCGCCGCCGCTCGTCTGAATATCGATCGAGCACCCCTGCGACAGCCTCCCCATGTATGACGGCGGCCAGGGCCTCATAGAGGGCGAAGATGTCGAACAGGCCCGAGGTGAGTCCCAGCCCGCCGGTTGGATTGGTGACGTGAGCCGCATCCCCGGCCAGCACGACGCGGCCGACACGGAAGCGCTCGGCCGCGCGCTGATGCATGCGATACGGAGAATGCATCGCCAGCCGATACTGCGTGGGGCGCGACAGAATCGTCCGGAAATAGTGCGGCATGCGCTGCAACACTCCCTCCTCCGCCAGCGCGGCGTCTTCGCAATACGTGCAGCGCCACAGGCCCTCGTTGTCCAGCTTGGCGATGATCGCGCCGTATTGCGAGTCGATCATGAGCGTCGAGCGCGCGTATCCGTCCCCCTCGAAGTCATAGTAGATATTGGTCGCGACGAAGCGCTCCGGCCATGTCATGCCGTCAAAATGCAAACCAACAGCCCGGCGCACGCTGCTGCCGGCTCCGTCCGCGCCGATGACCCAGCCGCTGCGAAATTCCCGTGGGCCGCTGGGGGTCTGCGCACTGACCGTGACACCGCTGCTGTCCTGCCGCAGACCCGTGAACCGCGTGTTCCAATGCACCGCAAAGTGGGGCATTCCCTGCAGGCACTGCAGCGCGAGCTCCGCGAGTTTGTTCTGCCCGAGGTGGATGTTATAGGGATGCGGCGTGATTGCGGACAGGGGCTCGAGCGTGAAGGAAATCCGCTCGCGCGTCTTGAAAACCAGGTAGTGATAGTCCTGCTTCGGAAAGCCGATCGAGCGGGCGCGCTCGAGCAGGCCCAGCCGCTCCAGGCCCTCGAGCACCGACCAGTGATAGACGGCCGCTCGTGGGGAGTCGACGATGTATGGCTCACTCTCGATGAGAGTGACTTTGATTCCCGAGCGCGCCAGTCCGAGCGCCCCCAGCAGCCCGACCGGGCCCGCACCGACGATCAGAACTTCATCTTCCGTCATGCGAGCTCGTTCCTGTCGAGTGGGTTCACGACCATGAGAGCAGGCTCGCCGCCTCGGCGCCGAGCGCGGGCTCGTTCAGAGTCAACTGCGCGGGCTCTTCCCGGAAGCGGATGGCCGAAGCCAGATGGCGGCGGCCGAGCGTATCGTCGACGACCATCTCGCGCGCGAGCAGTTGCGGGTCCGCAAGTGCTTCCGGGAGCGTCTTCACGGGCGCGTAGCAGACATCGAGCCTGGCGAGCCACGCGTCCCACTCGTCACGTGTCCGGGTGGCAAAGGTCTCCTGCAGGAATGCGACCAGGGGCTGCTGATGAGGTCCCGGTCCGCGCTCGCTCAGCTGCGCCAACTCCGGCCGCCCCAACGCTTCCAGCAGCGCTCGCACGAATTTCATTTCCTGCCCGGCAAGCACGATGTGACGCCCATCGCGGGTAGCATAAGCCCGGTAAAACGCGGACCCTCCCGTAGTGCGCTCCTCGCGCGCGACTGGCTGCCGATTCTCAGCCAGCGTCGGCCCAAGCATGTTCGGCAGAGCGGCGACCATGCAGTCCTGCATGGAAATATCCAGATAGTCGCCATTGCCCGTCACCTCGCGGCGCCACAGAGCCATCAGCACTCCGGCCAGTCCCTGCAGCGCCGCCACGATGTCCGCGACCGGAATACCAGGAATGACCGGCTCACCGTCGTTGCCGAGCGTCACGCTCAACATGCCGCTGAGCGCCTCTACCGCGAGATCGTGAGCGGGACGAGCGCGATACGGCCCTGTCTGACCAAAGGCGCTGATCGAGCAGTAGACGATGCCGGGGTTGCGCGCACTGAGCACCTCGTAGCCGACACCGAGGCGCTCGACGACACCGGGACGGAACGTCTCCACGAACACGTCGGCGGAGTCACACAGATTCAGCAGCTGCTCTCGCTGTGCGGGGTCTTTCAGATTCAGGACAACGCTTTGCTTGCCGCGATTGAGAGCGCGGAAGAACACCGTGCTCGGGCCGTCGGCGAGCCCGATCCCACGCGCGGGGTCCCCGCCCGGTTCCTCCACTTTGATCACCTGAGCGCCGTGATCGGCCAGCGCCTGCGTGAGATAGGGGCCGGGCAGAAACCTCGAGAGATCCACGACGCGCAGGCCCTGGAGCTTCACGTCACTCCTCCCGGGCTCGCCGGCTGCAGCAGCTCAGGATTGTCCGCGCCCAACGGCGAGCACGCCCGGGATAGCGGACGCCGGCCGTCGATCTTCAACGGATTGCTCAACACGCGAAGCCCTGCCTCGTTGGCGTGACTCACGTTGTGGATCATCCCCGTCGAGGCCACGAACTCGCTGTCCAGAGCCAGGGCGACGTCGAGCACCGGTGCGGCCGGCAGTCGACCTTCGAACCGCGTGAGCCAGTGGCGTGTCGGCTTGCGGCTGAGCTCCTCGTCGAGCACGCGAGTTAACTCCTCGCGGTGGGTGTGGCGCGCGCGGATGCTCGAGAAACGGGCATCCGCCTGCAGGTCCGGCCGCCCGATCGCCTCGATCAGTGCAAGCCAGAATTTGTCCGTCATGCACATGACGAAGATCCAGCCATCCTGGGTGGCGAGCGTCTGGGCCGGCGCGACCGAAAAGTGCGCGCTGCGCGGCAGGCGTGTCGAGCGCAGCCCTTCGTTCAGGTACCAGGTGGCGGCGTAGCCCAGCTGATGCAGCGCCACATCGAGCAGACTGACATCGACATCGCAGCCTTTCCCGCTCGTGCGCGCCTGCAGCAGCGCGGCCAGCAGCCCCACCATCGCCGTCATCCCCGTCATGTGATCGATCATCGAGGGTGCGCCAAAGCGCGACGGCGGCCCCTCGGGCTCGCCCGTCAGGCTCATCAGGCCGGATTCGGCCTGCATCAGATAGTCGTACCCCGGCCATGCCGCGCGCTCGTTGTCACGACCATACGCTGAGATGTGTACACAGACGACCGAGGGCTTGATACGCGACAGCGCCGCGTAGTCGAGTCCGAGCTGCGCCGGCAGGTCGCCGCGGAGATTGTTGACCACCGCATCGGCACCGGCGACCAGATGCAGGAACGCGGCGCGTCCGGACTCGGACTTGATGTCGAGGGTGACGCTGCGCTTGTTGAGATTCCACGTCTGGAAGTACTGGCTGTCGGCCTCACCGAGCAGAAACGGACCGGTGTAGCGCGCCGGGTCGCCGCCGACCGCGGGATTCTCGATCTTGATGACCTGCGCGCCCAGATCGGCGAGGATCATCGTCCCGTAGGGACCCGCCCCGAATTGCTCCAGCGACAGAATGCGCGTTCCGGACAGCGGTTGGGTTGTGCTCATGTCACCGGGTTTTGCTTGATCCATTGGCGCGCGATGATGATCCGCTGGATCTCGTTGGTGCCTTCCCCGATGCAGGTGAGCGGCGCATCCCGATAGAGCCGCTCGATGTGGTATTCCTTCGAGTATCCATAGGCGCCGTGGATGCGCATCGACTCCGTCGCATTCTCCAACGCCGCCTCGGAGGCGAAGTATTTCGCCATCCCGGCCTGCAGATCGCAGCGCTCTCCGCGATCGAACGCCGCCGCCGCATCCAGGGTCAGCAAGCGCGCTGCCCGCGCCCGGGTGGCCATCTCCGCCAGCTTCAGCTGAATCGCCTGGTGCTCGCAGATCGGCTTGCCGAAAGTGACCCGCCCCTGGGAATACTGCGTCGCCAGCTGCAGCGCACCCTCCGCGATGCCCACGCCGCGAGCGGCCACGTTGATGCGTCCGAGCTCCAGTCCACCGGTCGCCTGATAGAACCCCTGCCCTTCGACTTCACCGATCAGGTAGTGAGCAGGCACCCGGTAATCCTGGAACACCAGCTCGGCCGAATCGAGCGCCTTGTAGCCGAGCTTGTCGAATTTCTTGCCGACCGTGAGGCCTGCCTGCTTGGGCGCGATGAACAGGCTCATGCCCTTGTGGCGTGGCTGCGCCTGCGGGTCGGTCTTCACCAGCAGCGCGAAACAGGACCCTTCGACGCCGTTGCTGATCCAGGTCTTGGTGCCGTTGATGACGTAGTGATCGCCGTCGCGGCGTGCGCTCATGCGGATGCCCTGCAGATCGGTGCCGGCGTCCGGCTCGGTGAGCGCCAGTCCGCCGCGGATCTCCCCGCTCGCCAGCCGCGGGAGCCATTCCTTTTTCTGCCGGTCGGTGCCGAATTTCTCGATCGCGAACGCCAGCATGAGGTGGGAATTGAAGATGCCGGTGATCGCCATCCACACCGAGGAGATGTGCATGACCAGCTTGGCGTAGGTGCTCGCCGGCAGGCTCATTCCGCCGTACTGCGTGCCGACGGTCGCGCCGAAGAGTCCCAGCTCCTTCATCTGCTCGACCAGGACCTGCGGGTAGCGATCGGCGTGGTCGTATTCGAGGACGCGCGGCTTGACCTCATTGTCCACCCATCGCTCGAGCGCCTGCAGCAGTTGCTGCTCTTCATCGGTGTCGAGCGCCACGGTGCGTGCTCCCGCGCCAGGGAAAGGTCCGGACACGATATTCACAAAGGATCGGCGCTGTCAATTTGCGACGCCCGCGTCAGCGTCGTGCGGTCATTGTGGGGCGCGCACTCGGGGATCGTGCAATGAACGTGTGCCGCAGACCGCACGGCAAGCATTGCGGTATGGACTCCTGCTTGTTAGCCTGCTGCGGACCGCATCATGTCTGAATTCAATCTCACGCGCCTGGAGAAAGTCATCTCGGGCCCGGGCTCGGTCGATGCCCTGGGCGCTGAGATGGATGCGCGCGGTGTAGCGCGCGCGGTCATCGTCACTGGAGCTTCTCTCGGGCGATCGCACCTGCTCGAGCGAGTGAGGGGCGCACTCGGCGCTCGTTGCGCGGGCGTCAGTTGCCACGCAGCCGAGCACGCTCCAGCCGGTGGGGTTCGAGCCATCTCCGCCATGCTGACAGAGCTGCAAGCGGATGCGGTCATCAGCTTCGGCGGCGGCAGCGCGATCGACAGTGCCAAGGTCGCGGCTGCCTCGTTCATGAACGCCCGCGACATGACGCTCGAGGGAGGCCCTCTCGATCTGAAGAGGGCATTCGCGCCGCGGCGCGACGCAGGCATGGTGCACATCGCGATCCCGACGACTCTGTCTGCAGGAGCTTTCACGCCGGGGGGCGGCGTTACGGACGAAGCCACTCACATCAAGCGTGCTGTCCTCGACGCGCGTCTGCAGCCGTGCGTCGTGATTCACGACCCCGAGCTGTGCACTCAAACACCCGATTTGCTTTGGGTCAGCACCGGCATTCGTGTTCTGGATCACGCGATCGAAACCCTCTACTCCAAACGCGCCCATCCGTTGTCCAACGCGCTGGCCTTCAGCGCCATCCGGATGATCGTCGAGCACCTCCCCGCTTCGCGCGGCCCGGACCGAACCTCGTACCCCCATCGCACGCGCTGTCTGGATGCGGCGTGGCTGTCTCTGTATGGCGCATTCAATACCGGACTGGGACTCTCGCATGCGCTCGGTCACCAGATAGGGCCGGCCTTCGGCATTGCGCACGGGGTGACCTCATCCCTGTGCCTGGTCCCTGCCATGCGATTCATCGCCACCCGCACGCCGGAGTGCTTCGAGGAAATTGCAGAAGCCCTGCGAGTACCCTGGACAGAGCCCCGCTCGAGTGCACTGGCCTGTGCGGATGTGATTCAGTCGTTCATCGCGCAGTTCGAGGTGCCAACGCGCCTGCGGCAGCTCAACGTCAGCTCCGAGCGCGCTGTTGCGCTCGCGGATGCCGTGTTCGCAGAGCTCAACCTGTTCGATGCCATGCGTCATCCCGTGCGGGTGCAAGACATTCGCCAGCTGCTGGCGCAAATCCATGGCGACGGTGCAGTCGCATGAACCACGCTCTCCTCACGAGTGTGCGCGTGATCGAGAGCTCGGCCTTCGTGGCCGCACCGCTGGCGGGCCTCACCCTCGCTCAGTTTGGCGCGGACGTCATCCGCATCGACCCGATCGGCGGCGGAATGGACTATGGGCGATTGCCTGTGATGCCCGGCGGGCGCAGCCTTTACTGGACGGGCCTCAACAAGAGCAAGCGCTCGTTGGCCGTGGACTTGCGTCGTCCGGAGGGACGCGAGCTGATTCAAGAGCTGGCCGCTGCCACAGGTGTCTTGCTCACGAACATCCCGACATCCTGGCTCTCACACGCTGTCCTCGCGAAGCGGCGCCCGGATGTCATCACCTGCACCATATCGGGAAACGCCGACGGCAGTACCGCGGTCGACTACACGGTCAACTGCGCCACCGGCTATCCCGCAATCACGGGCGGAGGCTCGCTGGATGCGCCAGTCAACAATGTCGTGCCGGCCTGGGACTTGGCGTGCGGCTATCAGGCGGCGTTTGCAGTCCTGGCGGCGTTCGAGAACCGTCAGCGCACAGGGGAAGGCGCAGAGCTGAAGATTGCGCTGTCGGATGTGGCCTTCTGCGCTCTCTCGCATCTGGGCCTCCTGGCGGAGGTCGAGCTGCTGGGGCGCGAGCGGGAATCCATCGGCAACGATATCTACGGCGCCTTCGGCCGGGACTTCGCCACCGCCGATGGGCGTCGGATCATGATCGCTGCGATCTCGGCCGGTCAGTGGCAAGCGCTGGTTGAAGCCTGCGACGCGGCCGCGACGCTGGCGCAGCTCGAATCGAGCCTCGGCCTGGCATTCCGGAAAGAGGCCGACCGCTATGCGGCGCGTGACAGCATCGCCAGGGTGATCGCTTCATGGTGTGCCGCGCGGCCTTTGGCTGAGATCACCCGCGTGTTCGACCAGCATCGGGTGTGCTGGGGACTCTATCGAACCGTCGGCGACCTGCTCGCCAACGATCCGCGTGTCTCAGCGGCCGCGGAGGTGTTCGAGCCGATCGAAACGGCCGGCGTCGGGCGTCACCTGGCGGCGGGCACGCCCGTGCGCATCGGTGCACGACCACGCGGCGCCATTCGCCCTGCTCCCCTGGTGGGCCAGCACACGGATGAGGTGCTGCAGGATGTGCTCGGGTTGGACTCCGCAGCCGTCGGTCGCCTGCACGATGCGCGCATCATCGCCGGTGCGGACCTGGATCCGACCGCGATCAACGCCGCCGGTGCGACGGCACGGGAGCGTGCCGTCTAGCACGCCTCTTTCGCGCCTGCAGGCGCTGCTCGCGCTCGAGCTGCACGCGCACGTTCACCAACATCCTCGCGACGCACCGTTCAAGGAGACGGACCTCCCGCGGCGTGAGGCCAGTGATCATCTCGGCGTTGCGCTGCCGGGCGAGCGTCGCCAGCGGACCGTAGACTGTGCGGCCCAGCGCGGTTGGGCTGATGAGCACGCCGGGTCCTCCCCGGCGGGGGACACGATCCAGCAGGCCGGCGGCAACGAGCTTCTTCACGGTGCGACTCACCTGAGCGGCGCCCCGATGCAGCAATGCTGCAAGATCGTTGAGCGACAGCCCGGGTAGCTCGCACGGCCAGGCCACCACGCGCCACTCGAAATCCGACAGCCCGGAGACTCGCGGAAAGGCGAGCGAGGCCGCACGCGTGAGGAAATCGACGAGCCGGATGAGCTTGACGGTCAGCAGCTCGCGGCTCAAAGGACCTGCCTCGACGCGATGATGCAAGGTCGGCCGCGAAACTTTGCGCCGCGCGTGCCGTGCGTTTGCCATTCGTCCCCCGTACCCCGTGACTTTTTTGCTGCAGGCAAGATAGCAATGTTTGCGTTCTCTTTTCATGTTTTCGCGCAAAAACAGCTACTTGGGAACACTCTCGCGACCGCGATCCTGACCCTATTTGACATACGCAAAAAACCCACACAAGCTAGCGATGTCGATGAAAGATCAATGGGCTTGCGAACGAAGCACGAGCGCGGAGACGCCCAGGCTTCGCTCTCAAATGGGCGTCGGTTCGCCTTCGCAGTAAAGGGGAGTCCATGAAAGAAAGGCTGCAGCCGCACCGGGTGCCGCGTCAGACGCGCGCCAGGGTGCTCCGTCGATTTGCCGTGATGAGTGCCGTGCTGTGGGGAATCAGCCACATGGCGGTTGCCCAGGACGCCGGACAGCCGCCAGCCTCAGGGAGCGGTTCAGCCGACAACCAGCTCTCCGAGGTGGTCGTCACGGGCTCGCGCGTCGCGCGCTCGACGTTCACGACCCCCAATCCCGTCACCGTGCTGAACTCCAAGGACATCGAGAATCTCGGCCTGGTCAACGTGGGCGACGTCCTGGCCGAGCTTCCGCAGAACTCCAACTTCTTTGCGGCCAACAACGTCGGCCTGGGCAACTTCAACGTGGGCGCCCAGCTCGCCAACCTGCGCGGCCTGAATCCGTTCTTCGGCACACGCACCCTGACCCTGGTCGACACCGAGCGCGTCGTACCGCAAGCGACCGGCGGCGGTGTGGACGTCACACTGATCCCCTCGATGCTCGTCGCCAGAACCGAAGTAGTCACCGGCGGTGCCTCCGCGGTCTACGGATCTGACGCCGTCGCCGGTGTCGTGAACATCATTCTCGACAAGAAGCTGACCGGGCTCAAATTCCAGGCCGACTACGGCCAGACCTCCCACCACGACGGCGGCGACACTCACTTGTCCTTCGGATACGGCAACGATCTGGGCGATCGCGCGCATTTCATCGTCGGCGCCGAGTATGAGAACTCCGAGGACATCGGCATCTGCTCGCAGGTGCGCGACTGGTGCAGGACCAACTATGGCCTGCTCACGAACACCCTGTACAAAGGGGCGGCCGCCTCGGGCCCCTCTCCGGCCATTCCGCCGAACGGCCTGCCTCACTACATCATCGGGCCGAACGCGACGCTCGCCAACCAGAGCCAGACCGGCGTTCTGACGCCGTGCGTCGTGCCGGTGGGCGTGTGCATCCCGGCCGGGCCGCAATACAATTTCAATTCCGCCGGCACGGGGACCTCCGTCTTCAACCCCGGCACGTATGCCGACGGAGCCGGGGTCTTCGGGTTCAGCCAGGGCGCCGGCGCGACCGGTGTGGGCGCCTACGATGGCACGACGATGAAGCCCTCCACCAAGCGCTATACGGGCCTGGCGTACCTCGATTACAAGCTCACCGACAACCTGGACTCGTTCCTGCAGGTCTCCTACGCACGCAGCTTTTCCACCAACCCCATCGCCAACGGCGCCATCGGGCCCATCGCGCTGGAGGTGGCGAACGGGGTGTTCGTGCCGCTCAGCAGCCACATCAGCTCTGACAACCCGTACCTGCCCGCGCAGTTTCAGCCGGGCGGCGCCAACGCGCTCTTCCCGTCCATACCGATTCCCCCGCCGCTGTGCGCTCCCGCGCCCTATCCGTGCGGAAACTCGATCGGTGGTGCGCTGCTCGGCTACAACATGAACGCCATCGATCCGGCGCGTAATCAGACGGACAACGACACGATACGGATCACCGGCGGACTCAACGGCGCGATCACCTCGACCTGGAGCTGGGACGCGTACTTCGAGTACGGCCAGAACAACAACAACCAGGCCTTGTTCAACAACGTCGTCGGCTCCTACCTTCAGTTCGCTCTGGATGCCGTCAAAGACCCCGCCGGCAATGTCGTTTGCCGTGCGACCCTGCCTGGCCCGGCCTTCAATGCCGCCGCCGCCGGCTGCGTACCGATCAACCTCTTCGGTGCCGGCAACGCTTCGCAGGCAGCGCTGCACTATGCGTTCCGCACGCTCGTGGAGTACTCCACTCTGGACCAGGCCGTGCTGTCAGGGAATATTCACGGCGACCTGTTCAGCGGCTTCGGCGCCGGGCCGTTCAAGGCCTCCTTCGGTGCCGAGGCCCGCCGCGATACCGCCAACGTCACCCACGACCTCGCCGGCCAGCCCTGGTACAACTCCTACTTCCTCAGCTACGGGCTCGACTACGCCGGCAAGATCTCCGTGATCGAAGGTTACGGCGAGGTCGATGCGCCGCTGCTGAAGGATCTGCCGCTCGCCAAGTACCTCGACATCGATGTGGCCTTCCGCGAGACCAACAACAAGAACCGGGACGAGACCATCGGCTCCGCGACCGACGGCGAGTCGGTGACCCACAACATCGCCAGCTGGAAGCTGAGCAGCATCTGGGACCTGAACGACTGGTTCCGGCTGCGCGGCACCCGCTCGCGCGACGTGCGCGCCGCGGGCTTCCGCGAGCTCTATGAATCCTATGCCGTGGCGGCCGGCGGACCGTTCGGCCAGATCGTCAATCCGGCGAGCAATCAGAACCAGGTGGTGACGGCGCTCACCGGCGGCAACATCAATCTGCAGCCGGAGAAGGCCGACACGACGACGTTCGGTTTCGTGTTCTCACCCAAGACCGGGCCGCTCGAGCGCTTCCAGTTCTCCGCCGACTGGTACCGGATCGTCATCAACGATCCGATCACGGGACCGCCGTTCGGCCTCGGCGTACAGAACATCGTCAACCTGTGCAATGCGGGTCAGCAGGCGTTCTGTGATCGCGTCGACTTCACCAATCCGGGCGGGTTTGCCGCCAATACGGCTCCTGGGACCATCACCATCAACAACACGGCGGTGAACCTCGGTCATTTCGAGACTCGTGGCGTGGACTTCGAGACGAGCTATGCCCTGCCCCTGCAGGACATCAGCAGTAGCCTGCACGGCGACCTCGATTTCCGGCTGCTGACTTCGCTGCTCTACAACATGACGGTCGACAACGGACTCGGCAGCGGCGGGGTCGACTATGCGGGCCAGACCGGCCCGACGGCCGCGTTCGGCAACTTCAACACCTCGCCGCGCTGGCAGTCGAATTTCTTCCTCACCTACGGCAACGGGCCGTTGTCGGCGACCTTGCAGGTGCGCTGGATCGGGCGCGGCCAGTACACGACCCTCAGTGCGTTCGGCGGCACGGCGTTGCAACCCGGCGACCCGGGCTATGCAACGACCAACCCCAACAGCATCAACGACAACTCGGTCGCCTCGGCCACCTACCTGAACCTCTCGGGGTCCTACGACATCGGCCCGCATTTCTCGGTGTTCGCCCGAATCGACAACCTCCTCAACAAGGACCCGCCGATCGCTCCGGGCGGCAACGGCTATCCGACCAACCCGGTGTACTTCGACACCTACGGGATGAGCTGGAAGGTGGGCGTGCGCGCCAAGTTCTAAAGCACCGCCACAGCCGGGGTCGGTTCGCACGCGAATCGACCCCGTTCGGCGCGCTGGTCGGCGGTTGGCAATCGGGCGAGAATGACACCTCCGAAAGGAGTGTCGCCCATGAGCAAATTTGCCTTGACGCCGCCGACTGAGGCGCAGCGTGCGAAAATCATCACCGGCCTCACCGAGGAAGAACGCGACGTTCTGCTCGAGCACGGCACGGAAGCCGCATTTTGCGGCGTGTTCCTCGACAATCACAAGAACGGCGTCTACACATGCCGTTTCTGCGGCTTGCCGCTCTTCAGATCGAACGCCAAGTTCGATTCAGGTACCGGCTGGCCTAGCTTCTTCGAGCCGTTCGACGCAGCGCACATCCGCCGGTTGCGCGATACCAGCTATGGAATGATCCGCGTAGAAGAAGTGTGCGCGCGCTGCGGAAGCCATCTGGGACACATTTTCCCCGACGGCCCTCCGCCCACCGGAGAGCGGCATTGCCTGAACTCCGTCTCGTTGAGCTTCACCGAGCAAGGCCAGGCACTGCCGGATGTACTGGGCCGCGGAGCTCCTGAGGGCCAGGCGCTGCCTTAGCGGCAGGCCGTCGCGCTCGGCCGGCAGCAGACCTGGGAGAGCCCCCGCAGGGGTACCCCCAGAGTCCGCCGTACACGGGGTGGAACTGGCGACAACTACGAAGCCGAGGCCTCGCCGGATCCGAGATGGGTCAAGGTCTCCGCGGCCGGAGAAGCCACTTTCCGGAAGCGGGACGCGTGATCGACATCCACGCGGTGCTCATTACGCCATACCTTCGACTCCGGAGCGAACAGCGGCTGCGACGGCAGCGGCCGACGTAATTCCCGGTCGTAGCGGTTGAGGTTGAACGCGGGGCTGAGAGGCGTGATGGCGAACTGCAACAACGCGCGCAACCGGTTGCCGAGTGTTCGCCGATTGCGCGGCAGGGCCGCGTAGCGGCGCGCGATCGTTTCGAAGTCCTCCGCGGGACGGCCTGTCACCTCGAGCACGTCGGTGGTCGGCGCTCCCAGCTCGAAGGCTCCGCGCTGGTGATCGCCGATGTAGTAGCGAATGCCGCTGACGAGATCGATGGGAAGCCCCCCGCTGCGAGCGGTCTTCAAGAACATCCAGGTCGGCGTCGGCAAAACCCTGACTGATCGCCCGACAGCTCGACCGACCGCCCGGGCCATGTCGCCGGCACTGAGCAGCTGCGGACCTGTGGGTCGATAGCGCTTGCCCGCGTGCCGCGCCGTGTCCATCAAAGCAGCGGCGGCGACTCTCGCGATATCCTCGTTGGAAGGTGGCGCGTCGCGGTACGTTCCGAAGATCCATGGGAAGGCACCGAGATGCGCCGCAAAGCCCGTCATTGCCAGATAGGCGTCCGCAAAGATACCGGGGCTGACCACCGTGTGTGCCACGCCAGGGGTCATCGAGAACAGCCGATCGACCAGCCAGCTCTGGCGCGTCATCAGCGACGGGTGCGATGGACTTGCCAGCCACTGCGTGAGACCGACGATGTGCTCGAGCCGGGCTTGTGCCGCGGCGACAGCGAACGCGACCGCACCCTGCAGCATGTACGGGTCGAACGGCGGACAATAGTAGGCACGCTGGACATCCTTGAGCGCCTCCGAGACACGCTCGACATCGCTCATGTCGGCAACCACGACCTGCGCCCCCTGCGCCCGCAGTCGCGCGCTGCGACCGTCCTCCCGATGCACCAGCGCGCGCACGGGATAGCCTGCCTTCAACAGCTCGGCAGCCACGATGCTGCCGGTCTTACCGGTGGCGCCGGTTACGATGATTCTCGGCTGAGTCATGCTGGGCTCCTGAGCGGGCGCGGCCCGCGGTTGTGGTACCATTCAGTACCAAGTGCGCGGTAGTCTGGTACTGTGTGGTACCAATGTCAATAGAGGGCGGCCATGACCGGTGCATCCAAGTCGAAGCGGCATGTGGAGGTCGAGGATCAAGCCGAGGTGCGCGGTCGCATCCTCGAGGCAGCCTTCAACGCGTTCACGAACAACGGCTACGCGGCGACCAGCACACTCGAGATCGCCACGCGCGCCCACGTCTCGAAGCGAGAGCTCTATGCGCTGGTGGGTAACAAGCAGGCAATGCTGATCGCCTGCATCCGCGAGCGCGCCAAGAGACTGCAGCCGCCCACTGACCTGCACCCACCGCGCGACCGCGACACGCTCGCGATCGTGCTTAGCTCCTTTGGAGCGCAGCTCCTGCTCGAGGTCAGCGACCCTACGATCATTGCGGTGTTTCGACTGGCGATCGCCGAAGCAGTCCACGCTCCGGAGGTAGCGCAAGCCGTCGAGAGCGTCGGGCGCGAGACGGCCCGCGTTGCGCTGCGTAACATCATGGCGCAGGCCGCAGCTTCCGGACTGCTGCGCGGGGCTCCTGGCGAGCTGGCTGAACAGTTCGCGGGACTCCTCTGGCGCGATTGGATGGTCAGCCTGCTGCTGGGCGTTGCACAGCGGCCGGGCCCGCGTGAGATCGCCGAGCGCGCTCGCGAGGCCGCAAGCGCTTTTCTCCAGCTGCATGCCCCCGTAGAGTGACGCCGATGACCCCCAGACGTACCGCGATCTTCCGACCCGATCCTTTCATCGTTGCGCTACTGATCGCCGCCCTGCTCGGCTTCGTGGCCCCGGCAGTCGGCTGGTTCGCAACAGTCGTGGACCTGCTCAAGACAGCGGCAATCACACTGCTGTTCTTCCTGCAGGGAGTGCGACTGCAACGCGCGGCCGTCATCGCCGGCATGACCCACTGGAAGCTGCAGTTCCTCACCCTCGCCTGTACGTTCGTGCTTTTCCCTCTCACCGGAGTCGCGTTGCACGCTGTATTGCCGCACGCGCTGGGAGACTCCTTGTGGGCCGGAGTACTGTTTCTATGTGCTCTGCCCTCTACGGTGCAATCGTCGATCGCGTTCACGTCCGTTGCGCGCGGCAACGTCTCCGCCGCGATCTGCGCCGCGACGGTGTCCAACCTGTTGGGTATCGTTCTGACGCCGCTCCTGGTCGCGGTCCTGCTGAACATGCACGCGAGCGCCTCACCCCTGGAGCAGATCCGTGCGATCACCGAGGAACTGCTGGTGCCGTTCGTGCTCGGTCAGGCAGCCAGCCGCTGGTTGCGCCCCTGGGCCTTGCGCCATCCGGGACTTCTGGCGATCACCGATCGAGGCTCGATCGTCCTGGTCGTGTACGCGGCATTCAGCGCGGCCGTCGTCGCGGGAACGTGGAGCCGGGTGCATTGGAGCGACGTGCTGATACTGCTGGGCATCAGTGCCGGTGTGCTCGCTCTGGCCCTGGCGGTCACGCGCGCTGCGAGCCGCATGGCAGGCTTCGGCATCGAGGATGAGATCGCGACGGTTTTCTGCGGCTCCAAGAAATCACTTGCTACCGGGGTACCGATGGCGAACGTGCTTTTCTCGGGAGCCGTGGTCGGGCTGGTCATCCTGCCGGTGATGATCTTTCATCAATTCCAACTGGTGGCGTGCGCCTATCTGGCGCGCCGCTATGCCGATCGTCCGCTCCCCGCCGAGAATCACCTGGAGTCCGACGCGAGAGTCTCTCTTTAAAACAATCAATTAGTTATAGAACTTTCCTACTGCTTTATCTGGGAAATATCGACCGACGCAGGGGCGCAAATCGCCGGCTCTGTGTCCCCCTCTCGGTCCCCGCTCCTACCAGCCCGGCGCCCGGCCTGCCGTTTCGGTACGGTACAGGATGCGGGGGACGGGACAGCACGCGCGGGAGGCCCGTGCGTCGCCGGCGACCGCGCGATTTCAATCCGATCACATGGAAAGCACGTCGCGCTCCACGCGCGGGGATTGTTCAAAACATGCGTAGTCAGATCATTGCAGCGCTCAGCGTCGCATCGCTCACGATTGCCGCTCTCGCCGGTTGCCAGAGCACCGGCGATAACACCGGCCCGAGTGCCGCTGCGGGCAACACTGCCGGCGGGAGCTCCCCGATCGTCGACTCCAAACGCCTGCGGGCGGCGGACTCGCCGGAGAACGCGGGCCAGTGGCTGATGTATGGCCGCGATTACAACGAGCAGCGCTACAGCCCGCTCACTCAGCTCACCGCGGACAACGTCAAACGGCTCGGCCTGGCCTGGTGGGCCGACCTTGCCGAGCGCGGCGGCGTCTACGAGACCACGCCCGTCGTCGTCGACGGCCGCATTTTCATCACCAGCCCCTGGAGCAAGGTCTACGCCTTCGATGCGAGGACCGGCCGCCAGCTTTGGAAATACGACCCGAAGGTGCCGGGTGAGTATGCCGTGAAGCTGTGCTGTGGAATCGTGAATAGGGGTGTCGGCGTCTGGAAGGGCAAGGTCATCTGGGGCACGCTCGATGGCCGGCTGATTGCCGTGAACGCCGGCACCGGAGAGAAGGTCTGGGAAGTACAGGCCACCGATCCGAAGAAATGGCTGTCCATCACGGGTGCACCGCGCATCGCCGACGGCCGCATCTTCATCGGTGAGGCGGGCTCGGAGTTCGAGGAGCGCGGCTATCTCGCCGCCTACGACGCCGACAGCGGTAAGGAGCTGTGGCGTTGGTGGGCCGTGCCCGGGGACCCCTCCAAGCCCTTCGAGCAGCCGGAGCTGAAATGGGCCGCCAAGACCTGGAGCGGCAAGTGGTGGACGTTCGGCGGCGGCGGCACGCCGTGGGACGGCATCACCTACGATCCCGTAACCGACTACGTGTACATCGGCACGGGGAACGGTGCGCCGTGGCCTTCGGAAATCCGCTCACCGGGTGGCGGTGACAACCTGTTCACGGCCTCGATCGTCGCGTTGGATGCCAAGACCGGCAAGTACGTCTGGCACTACCAGGAAACCCCTTACGAGAGCTTCGACTTCGACAGCACCGCGCAGATCACGACGGCCGATCTGGTCATCGACGGGCAGAAGCGGCACGTCGTGATGCATGCGCCGAAGAACGGTGTCTTCTACGTGCTCGATGCCAAGAGCGGCAAGGTGCTCTCGGCGAAGCTGTTCGTGCCGACGGCCAACTGGCTCACCGGCTTCGACAAGAACTCCCGCCCGATCCTCAATCCGGCGGGCAACTACGGCAAGACGGAGAAGGGTTTCTATCTGGTGGGATTCCAGTCGCACGTCTGGTACCCGATGTCCTTCAATCCCAACACGGGGCTCGTCTACCTGCCGACCAACTACGGTAGCTACGGATACGTCGCGCAGGCCGGTGCGAAGCTGGGCAACCAGCTGCTGTCGATCAACATCGCCAAGCATCCCGAGGGGACGCCGCCGAAGGTCGAGGGGCTCGGCAACTACCTGGTGGCGTGGGACCCGGTAAACCAGAAGGCAGTCTGGACACAGCACGAGGGGAGCGGCCGGTCCGGCACGATGACCACCGCCGGCAACCTGGTGTTCCAGGGCACCAATCCGCACCAGTTCACGGCCTTCCGCGCCGACAACGGCGAGAAGGTGTGGAGCGCCGATGCGCAAGCGCAGATCGCCGGCGGCCCGGCGAGCTATGCGATCGATGGCGAACAGTACGTCGCCGTCGTGGCCGCCGGCCAGGGAGGATTCGGCGGCGGCGGCTACTGGGCGCCGAATTACGCGCGGCTGCTGGTCTACAAGCTCGACGGCCAGGCCAGGCTGCCTGCCGCGGAACCCTATACGCCACCGGCGTTGAATCCGCCCGCGAGGTTCGGCGACGCGGCGCTGCTGGCCCAGGGCGAGACTCGATACAACGAGCACTGCGGGAGCTGCCATGGCAACAACACTGCCCGAGTGGCCAGCCTGTTCCCTGACCTGCGCTATGCGGGCGAGTTGTGGAGCAGCGATGCGTTCGAGGCCATCGTGATCGGCGGCGCGCTGCAGAACAACGGCATGGTGTCCTTTGCGAAAATGATCACGCCGCAGGACGCGGAGGCGATTCGCGCGTATCTGGTGAAAGTGGCGAACGACGCCAAGGACCACCCGCCTGCATCCGGCGGGCGTCGTCCGAGTGAGAGCCAGGCAGGTGCCCGAGCGGCACCGGGTGCTGCACCCGGGCCGAGCGCCGGCGCGACGCCACCGCCGCCGGCGCTGCACTAGCCCCGGGCTAGTAGCTCGGTTGCCCGCGGGCGCCGGCCGGAAGCGGCTGGCGTCCTCGACGTATCGGCGTTCGACCCGCCGACGAGGGCGCCGCACGTTCTCGCGTGCGGCGCCCTCTCTCAGCCGACCTACATCTGGTGCTTGATCTCCAGATCGATCTCCAGCGGCGGCGCCGGATTGTTGACCTGGGTTCCCTGGCCGGCCGACACGAGGTCGAACTGGCCGAAGTAGTAGCGCTTGCCGGTCAGGTTCTTCGCCTGCACGATCGCCTGCCAGTTGCCCTTGGGCGGCTCCCAGGTCAGGTGGGCGTTGTAGACGGTGTAGCCCGCCGTGAGGTTGTAGGGCGAATTCTGCGCGGCGGTATAGATGGAGCTGCGTGTCGAGCCGTCGATACGCGCGGTGAACGTGCCGTACGATCCAACAGGCAACGCGTACTGAACGCCGGCGCCGCCCGACCACGATGGCGTGAAAGGCGGGGTCTCGTTGGGAGTGATTCCCGTCACCGGGTTCACGTAGACATACTCGAACTTCAGCCAACTGAGGTTGGCATCGACCTGCAAGCCCCCGAATACCGCCTGAGTCTCGAACTCCACGCCCTTCTGATGCCCCGCGCCTGCATTGTAGGGCAGCGCACACGGCGAGCCGAAGTTGAGGCCCGGAATGCCGGCCGCTGCCGTGGCCGCCGCAATCGAGGGGATCGAGCTGCAGTTCGCCAGGGTCAGCTGGATGTTGCGGTACTGCGAGAAGTACCCATCGATGTTGGCGTGCAGATGGTTGCCGAACCAGCTGGTCTTCAGACCCAGCTCATACGTGGAGAGGTTCTCCGGCTGGAACTGAATGGCCTGCGGCAGGTAGAACGGGCGCGGATCGACGCCGCCGCCCTTGAACCCGGTGGAGTACTGCGCGTATGTCATCAGGTCATCGGTGAAGTGGTAGCTGAGGTTCGCACGCCAGTCCCAGCGGTTCGCGCGATATTCCGAGGATGCACCGTTCAGGGGAGACACAGCGGCGGCAGAGTCGCCAGTGGTGGTGCCATCCGGCGCCAACCGCACGTAGTTATAGGTCTTATCCTGCGTGGTGTAGCGGATACCGAAGATTGCATCCAGCTTCGGCGTCAGGTGGAACGTGGTGTGCAGGAAGCCGGCCTTGTCGTGCGCCTCGATCGGGTCGTTCTGGTAGAAGTTCAGCAGGTTCGGGAACCCGGTGAAAATGAACGCGTACGACAGGTCCTCATGGCCAAAGTACACGGTCAGCTCGCGGAAGTAGTACGCGCCGGCGGTCCAGTCGAGGAAATGGTTGAAGTTGCCGCTCAGGCGCAGCTCTTCGCTGAACTGGTGATGCCCCATCGACTCGGCACCCAGATCCAGCGGCCAGATGGAGACGTCGTTGTCGTGCACCCAGGTCGCCGAGTAGCCGCGCATCGCGGTGATGCTCTTCAACGACAGGTTGTCCGCAATGCCCCAGTCCGAGGACAACGAGACGCCCCAGTTGTTGACGGTCATGTTCGGGCTGACGCAGTACGCCTGCTGGCCGTTGTTGCCCCCCAGCCCGGGGATGCCTCCGGGGGGAGTGACCGGAGAAGGCGTGGGCATGCAGAAGTTGGCGTACGTTGCGTAGAAGTTCGGCGCGATGATCTGCGGAACCAGCGCCTCGTTGTACGGCAACAGGTGACCGTTGGTCGTCGGAATCGACAAAGCGGGCGACGTGGCCGAGCCCGTCGCCGGGCCCGGAACGCGCACCAGCGGACCCGGGCCGGCATAACCGAGTGTCTCCGCCGTGAACTCCTGGTTCTCATTCGTCATGTCGGCAATCAGGTTGAATTCGAGCTTGTCGGAGGGCAGCCAACGAACCGCCACCCGGCCGCCTGCGTAGCCGGTGCCGCCCTCCTTGCCGATCTGACAGTTGCTGGTCTGCGTCGGAAATCCGGGCAGCACCGAGTAGGTGCCGGTGACACCTTTGACGTCCGTCGCCGTAAAGCTCGGATTGGCGCACGCAAAGTTGTAGCGGGTGACGTAACCCTCCTGGTGGTTGCCTACGCCGGAGAGCCGCACGAACAGGTTGTCGGTGATCGCGAAGTTCGTGCCGGCACGCAGCTCGACGTGATTGCGGCTGCCAGCCAATAGATCGAAGCTCATGCTCTCGGTGGAGTCGGGCTTCTTGGAGAACAGCTTGATGGCGCCCCCCTCGGAGTTCATGCCCTCCAGGGTGCCCTGCGGGCCCCGCAGCACCTCGACGCGGTCCAGATCCAACAGATCGAACAGCGAGCCGGTGAGCGTGCCGAAGTACACATCGTCGATGTAGATGCCGACGCCAGGCTCCAATGCCGGATCCAGGTCCGACTGGCCGATGCCGCGTATGTACGCGCTCATCGACGGACCGAAGGCGCCGGCCTCCTGGTTGAGCTGCACGCTGGGCGCATCGCGCGCGATCTCGGTTACGCTGGTCTGGCCGCGAGCCGCGAGCGCTTCGGCGTTGACAGCAGTGATCGCGAGCGGCGTCGACTGCACACTCTGCTGCTGGTACTGAGCGGTGACGGTTACCTCCTCGAGGCCGCCACTGCTGGCATTGTTGGCAGCGGGCGCGGCGGGAGCCTGTGCCTGTGCGAAGGCAGCCGAGGCCGCCAGCGTCGAAGCAACGAACAACGCCGCTGTTCGTGGCGCGATCAACTTCAAGAGCCCACTCGACATGAGATATTCCCCCCAAAGGCTGGTTTCTTGTCACACCCGCGCGGAAGCCGCTTACGCCCTGCCGATCCTCCTGGTCGTCGGAGCTGGCCGTTCCCGCGTACCAAAAATCCAACAATCGAGAGGCCAAAGCTATGCCGCTTGCGAAACTCGGTCAACTCCATTGCGGCACAACCTGGCGTGTCTGACGCTCTGCACGCCGATGTTGCATCGCAGCGACCGTGAATGTTCCCTGCCGATCTATTAGTGTGACTACCAAGCAACAGGAGAGATCCGGCGAGTTGTGAGCGATTGTGGGTCAGCGCCGCGAAATCGGCGTTTTCGGCAAGGCAACACCCACCAGCACGCCCACAGCGACAGCAGTCGCGACTGGACCCACGCCAACCACTGCCAGCGACACCACACTCTCGCCGACGAGGTGTTGGGCGCGCGGCAACACCAGCGCCGCCGCACATAGACTCGCGATATCAGCACACCGCGACGGTTACGCCGTCAAGAAAGGTCGACCCGCACCCAGTACGATCGTCGGGGCGCTAGGAGCGCGAGTCCTCGCAGGAGTCCTGGAATTCGGAGGACGCCGCCGCGATGACATCGATCCTCGGATCCGCCGCCAGCGCGCGCATCGCGGCCTCGCTCACTCCCGACATGGTGAAATGGGCGCCCTCGCCGTTGCTCGCCGGGAAGATGATCAGGCTATGACCACCGACTTTGGCCGCGATGGCCGTCGCCAGGACATGAACGTCGTCATCGGAAATAGGTAGCGTCTCCGGGAGCACGGCCGACTTCAGCTGCGACGCCCGGGCCTCCGGCGTCAGTGCCCGCAGGTCGGCCAGCTCGGCCGGCGTCTTGAACACAATCTCGTATTGACCGGCGATGCGAATGCGCGCGGGCAGCTGGAAATTCTGCAGTCGCGCCGCCGCCCACGCAGGCGCCTGGGCAGCCAGGAGACCCAGCAGGATCGCGCCGAGGATCCACCGCGAGCAGTCACGACACAGGGACCTTCGCATGCGCCAGATCGTACTGCGCCGGAGACGCACTTTCCACGTACCCAGGACGCGAGGGCGCCGAGTGGACGCCGGGTCCAGGGCCGACCCTGGGCGGCTCGGCGTGCCCATCGCTCAATTATGTCTGCGGCTTGCCCATCGGCTTGCCGGCGTCGGTCTGCCCGCGCTTGTCCAGCACGATCACTCCACCCTTGACCACCACCTCGGTGGTCATGAAGTTCCAGTATCCCACCAGGGGGTTGCCCCCCAGCAGCACGATGTCGGCGAACTTGCCCGGCTGGAGGGTGCCGAGGTCCGCTCCCCGATCGAGGAACTCGGCCGAATTCGGGCCCATGATCTTGATGATGTCCAGCGGGGAGAACGCGACGTTGAGGGTCTTCAACTCCTGGTTCAGCGCCGCCGTGGCGTTGAAGTTGGTGTCGGTGCAGTAGGCGTACACGACGCCATGATCGAACAGCGTGCGGCCGTTGATCGGCAGAAACCCGCCTTCACGGCCCTGCCCCTCGTTGCTGATGACTCCCTGCGGCCAGGGCTTGCCGTCACGAAAGGTGGGCTTGTTGTCATGATTGAACACATCGAACACGGGCGGCCCGAAGCCGGTGCAGGAGGACACCATCGCCCCTGAGGCCTCGACCTGGTCGGCTTGCGCCTCGGTGACCCAGTCGAAGTGGGGTGTGTGGATGAGCTTTTTCCCTCCAATGGAGACGGCCGCCACCATGTTGGCAGGACTCACGGCATGGATCTGCACGGGGATGCCGACCTTCGCCGCCTCATCGAGCGCGATGGCGAGGTTGTGCGTCTCCTTCTGCGTCGGCGGCGCCGGTGGAGGAGCCATGGGATAGATGACCTCGGCGATGGAATCGTAGCCGGCACTCTTGGCCGCGCGGATGGCGTTGCGCACTTCCTCATCGCTGTTCAGGCGACCGGTCACGATCCGGTCCGCGGCGAGGATGCGCGGGCCCTTGATGTCCCCGCGCTCGACACGATGCTTCAACTCCAGGATCGCCGCGTTGTCATCGCCGCCCGCCTGCACGGTCGTGAATCCGGCCTCCAGCAGCTCGCGCATTCGATCGACGGCCTGCTCGGCAAAATACCGCTCCGGAGGTCCATAGATCAGATGACGATGCACGTCGATGAATCCCGCCATCACCGTCATGCCGGTGGCGTTGATCCGTACGCTGCCGCGTGCTGCCGCAGGAGCGCGACCGGCCGTCACGGAGGCAATTTTGCCGTCCTTGACGAGCACCGCGCCCTTCTCGATCACCTGTCCATCTCCGACGATGATGCGGGCATTGGTGATGAGGAGGTCTTGCGCCGCAACGGTGGTAGCGGCGAGACCCGTCAGCAGCACGGCCGAAACGATTGCGATGAGCCGCATGTCTTGAAGTCCCCCTGTGCGAGCCTCGTATAATAACTGATGATCTTTTCATCGGCACTCGCCGCGCTGCGAGCCTGCAGCGGTGTCATCGGCGTCCTCGTGCTCACGAGCGCCACCGCGCTGGCGGCCCCTGCCCCCGATGCGGCTTTTCAGCGAGCCTTCGGCGAGCACTTCTTCTCTGATTGGTGGCGGCTGTACCCGGACTCTGCGATCGAGAACGGCTACTACAAGGGCGCGGATCGACTGGTCGTACCCGACGAGCGTGCGCGCGCGGACGAGCTGGAGCACGTAGGTCGTTGGCTCGAGCAGCTGCACAGGATCGACCCGAAGAGCTTGAGTCCGCCGGTGCGCGCGGACTGGGTGCTGCTGGACAACCAGTTCAAGAGCACGCAGTGGGAGCTGACTCAGCTGCGCGATTGGCAATGGGACCCTTCCCTCTACAATGTGGCCGACCCGTTTGCCCTGCTGCTCGCCACCAACTACGCACCCGTGGAGCAGCGCCTGCGTACGGTGATGAAGCGCCTGGAAAAGGTGCCGGACTACTACGCAGCAGCGCGGAGCAACATCAAAGACCCGACGCCGGAGCACGTGGACCTGGCGATCCAGCAGAACCGTGGGGCACTGGGCGTTTTCGGGGACGGTCTCGCTAAGCAGATTCAGGCCTCGATGCTCAGCGCCGCGGAGCGAAGTGTCTTCGACCGGCGCATCACGGCAGCGCGCGCGGCAATCAGCGGCTATGTGAGCTGGCTCGAGGCTCTGCAGAAGAAGATGGCGGCAACGCTTCGGCCCGCCGGCCCTCATGACTTCGGCGCCGCCGCCGGCCGGGTTCGCTCCTTCCGCATCGGGCGAGAGCTCTACGAGCAGGAGTTCGCCTTTCAGATCCAGTCCGGGGAGAGCGCCGCGGCGCTCTATCACCGCGCACAACAGGAGAAGGAGCGCTTGCTCGAGCGCATGGGATTACTGGCACAGCTGCTATGGCCGAAGTATTTCCCCAACGAAGCGCCGCCCGGAGACCGCCAGGAGCTCACCGCGCGCGTGATTGCCGAGATCTCCAGGCAACACGCGACGCCCGCGGACTTCGTCCCGGAAGTGAAGCGGCTGATCCCGCAGCTCGAGGACTGGGTCAACGAGCATGGGTTGCTGGAGGTGGATCGCAGCAAGCCGCTGGTGGTGCGGGACACCCCGGAGTACAAGCGAGGCGTGGCCGGCGGCAGCCTGGATCCGCCGGGCCCGTACAACCCCGGCGCGCAGAGCTATTTCAACATCGATCCGTTCAGCGAGCTGACTGCGGAACAGGCCGAGAGTTTCCTGCGCGAATACAACCGCTGGATGCTGCCGATCTTCGTCATCCACGAGACCGTGCCCGGCCACTATGTGCAGCTGATGTACTCCAACCGGTCCGCGAGCTTGATCAAGAGCGTCTTCGGTAACGGCGCCACCATCGAAGGTTGGGCCGTCTATGGCGAGCGGATGATGATGGAGTCGGGGTACGGTGGAGAAAGTGCCGAACAATGGCTCATCTACTGGAAGTGGAACCTGCGCTCGGTCTGCAACACGATCCTGGACTATGGCGTTCACGTGCTAGGCATGAGTGAGGCGGAGGCGCGCCAGCTGCTGGTCCATGACGCGTTTCAGGGGGAGCAGGAGTTGCGGGAGAAATGGCACCGCGTGAAAGTGACCAGCGTGCAGCTGGACATGTACTTCGCAGGATATTCGGCCATCTACGACTTCCGCGAGCGCCTGAAGAAACAGCAGGGCCGTGCGTTCGACCTGAAGAGCTTCCACGAGCGGTTCCTGAGTTTCGGAAGCGCACCGGTGCCGTTGATCGAGGAGATGATGACGGCGAGCCAGTGAGGCTCACTGAGTTGGGCGGGCCTGCGAGGCGCTGCGCGGGCTCGCCTGTGTACTGCTGGTCGCCTTCCATGTCATCGGCTCGCATTCGAGCTCCGGCCTGCGCGTCGAGGAGGACTCCCTCTACAGGCAGTTCTGCAACCTGTTCATGCATCTGCGGATGCCGCTGTTCACGTTTCTGTCGGGCTTCGTGTACGCCTACCGCCCCGTCCTGCGGGCCGATGCGGCTGGTTTCGCCTATCTCGCTCCGTTCTTTCTGCTCGGGCTCGGGGTAAATCGCTTCCGCTCGGTTTTTCTCAAACCGACGCTGTCATGGATCATCGCAGCGTGCTTCCTGGGCGCGATGACCTTGCACGCCCTCACCATCGCAGCCGATGGACAGATCGCCGAGCGCGGCACCGTGTTGGGGTTGCTCATAGGGGTCGCGGGCACACTGACGCTGATCTACTTCTTCCCGCACCTGAGGACGCTGGAGTGGCTGGGCGCCTACTCGTTAACCGTGTATCTGTTCCATCCCTTTTTCGTGGCTGCCTCGCGCGCCGCCCTGAAGGTCGCGCAGATCACTTCGACCGAGCTCGGCTTCGCCGTCGGACTGGCCGCAGGCGTGCTCGGGCCGGTCGCGCTGGAGAGAATCCTGCAGCGGAGCACTCTGCTGCGGCGCCTGCTGTTGGGACGGCGTTAGGGATGGATGTACGGCCGCAGCGCTCGCGGGCGTGCGGCCGGCAAGTCGTTGACCGTGGTGCCGCGCTGAGGGCGCGACACACGGATCGCACCGCTAGCCCTTCGTCAGGTTGTCGAAATCGCTCGCGTCGTGTCTTTCGGGCAGCTGCCCGTCCGAGCCGAAGGTGCGATTGACGATCTGGCCGCGCTTCACCGCGGGCCGGCGGGCGATCAGGTCCACCCAGCGATTGAGGTGGCGATATTCGCTCGCGGACAGGAATTCCTGCGCGTTGTAGGCACTGCGCAGGATCGCGCCGTACCAGGGCCAGATCGCGATGTCGGCGATCGTGTACTCATCCCCGACCATGTACTGGTTGTTGGCCAGATGCGTATCGAGCAGGTGCAGATGCCGCTTGGTCTCCATGGCATAGCGGTTGATCGCGTATTCGATCTTATAAGGTGCGTAAGCGTAGAAATGCCCGAAGCCGCCGCCGACGAACGGCGCCGCTCCCATCTGCCACATCAGCCAGTTCATGGTGGCCGCGCGCTGGTAGTGGTCAGTGGGCAGGAACGCGCCGAACTTCTCCGCCAGGTAAAAGAGGATCGAGCCGCTCTCGAACAAGCGCGTCGGCGGATCGGTCGAGCGGTCGAGCATCGCGGGGATCTTGGAATTCGGATTGATGGCGACGAAACCGCTGGAGAACTGTTCCCCCTCGCCGATCTTGATCAGCCAGGCGTCGTACTCCGCGCCCTTGTGGCCGGCGGCGAGCAGCTCCTCGAGCATGATCGTCACCTTCTGGCCGTTTGGCGTGCCCAGGGAATACAGCTGCAGGGGGTGCTTGCCGACCGGCAGCTCCTTCTGGTGAGTGGCGCCGGAAACGGGGCGGTTGATGCTCGAGAACTGCCCCCCGTTCTCCTTGTCCCACACCCAGACCTTCGGCGGAACGTAGCCGGGCGGCTGATTGGCGCTTGCGGAGTCGTTGTCGGGCATGTCGTCATCCTCGGATGGGTCCTGCAGACAGGAGCAAGTAGAATCAGGAGCTTGAAAGGGATCATAGGCTCCGTCGCCGGGAGCTGAGAAACCTGCTTTGGGTTCACTCTACCCTACCTCTAAAGAGGAGGCGGACACCGCGAGTATCATGCGCACTGCACGGTCGGTGACCGGAGCCGGGGGAGTCAGGAACAATGAAGAACCCGAACTGGCCATGCCAGGGCTGGCGTCTCGCCACTTCGTCATGACCAGTGGCGAGCTCGTGCGCTCCTTGATCGCCGCAGGGTTCGACGTCCGGGGGATGTACGGCGACACGGCCGACAGCGCGTTTCGCCCGGGCTCGCCCCGCCTGCTCCTGGTCGCAGAAAGAAAGTAACGAGACGGTGGCGGGGGCGGCACCGTCCTCCTGGCGCTGCGCCTGACAGCAAGGCTCGTACGCGCTACGCTCGGCGCCAATGACCGAGATCGCTCCCTATGGCGCCACTTATGCTCCGCTTCGCGCGGAAGTCGAAGTGCGCGATTGTGAAGTCGAAGGAAGGATTCCCGAGAGCCTGAGCGGCGGCTTCTACGCAGTCGGCCCGGATCCGCAGTATCCGCTGGCCCCGGGCAACATCCCCTTCGACGGCGAAGGGCACGTGCGCCTGTTCCGAATCCGGGGTGGCCGCGTCGACTATCGCAGCCGGTACGTGAGAACCGAGCGCTATCTAGCGCAAGACAGAGCGCGCCGTGTCCTGATGCCGATGTACCGCAACCCTTCCCGGGACGACCCGAGTGTCCGGGGGTTGAGTCGCAGCACGGCAAACACTCACGTCATCCAGCACAGGAACCTGCTCCTGGCCCTCAAGGAGGACAGTGCGCCCTCCGCGCTCGATCTCAATACACTCGAGACGCTCGAGGCGGTGTACACCTTCGAGGGTCAGCTGCCGCGCGATCAGCCGTTTACTGCGCACCCGAAGGTGTGCTCGACAACCGGCAACCTCGTTGCCTTCGGCTACGAAGCCCGCGGGTTTGGGAGCGATTCGATCGCGGTGTTCGAAATCGACCGCAGCGGCAGGAAGATCTGGGGGGCGGAGGTCAGCATGCCCTACGTCAGCAGTGTGCACGACTTCGCGGTGACCGAGAAGCACATCGCCTTCTTCCTGATTCCGTTGGCCATCGACCCTGAGCAGATGCGTCGCGGGGGCATTCACTGGTCGTGGGACAAGGACAGGAAGAGCTATCTGGGATTCATGCGCCGTTATGGAGATGGCAAGGATCTGCGATGGATCGAGGGTCCGCCGCGGGGCGGAAGCCACACGCTGGGTGCTTTCGAAGACGGCGACAAACTGTACTTCGACAGGGAGGTCACCGCCGGGAACCCGTACGTAGTGATTCCCAACAAGGACGGAGCGCCCTATGACGCAGCCGCCGGCACGAGCTATCTGCATCGACTGTCGGTGAGCTTGAACGGCAGGAACGACAGTTACGGCATCGAAAAGCTGTTCCCGCTCATAGCGCCGCTGCCACGGCAAGACGATCGTTACAACACCGTGCCTTACCGCTACGGTTACATGGGGTGCCCGGATCCTGCCGATCCGGTGCGCTGGAAGGCAGCCTGTTATGCGCGCGTCGATCATCAGACGCGCACCTTCGAGCTGTGGAAAGCACCGCCCACCGTGTCCCTCGGAGAGCCCTTGTTTGCCCCCAAAAGCCTCCATGCCCGCGAAGGCGAGGGCTACCTGCTGGGCGTCGCCTGGCATCTGGATCAGCGCCTTCGATCGGATCTGCTGATCTTCGACGCCGAGCACCTCGGCGAGGGACCCATGGCTACGGTGAGGCTGCCCGTGCAGGCCTCGCCGCAGATTCACGGCTGGTGGGTACGGGAAGATCAGTATCCGCAATAGCGGCGGGGTCGGCGGGGTCGCCGGAGCGCCGGGAGCGCCGGGAGCGCCGGGAGCGCGAGGCTATCCCGGCACGCCGCGGCGGAGCGCTACTTCTTGGGCTTGCGGAACTTGAAGATCGTCTGATCGGTGAGACCGCGCAGGCCCGGTGTGAACACCATCTTCGTGTGATCATCCTCAGGGCGCGCGAGCAGGTGGCTCTCCTCCACCAGCTCGAACCCCGCCGCGGTGACTTCCTGCTTGATCAGCTCCGGATCGATCCGGTGCAGGGTCTTGGTGTCGCGCCGCCCCGAACCGGGCGCCGCGTTGTGATCGACGACGAAGAAAATGCCGCCGGGCTTGAGAGCCTTGAAGACACGCGCATTGAGGCTCGCCACGTCGATGTCGTTGATGGACAGGTCGTGGTAGTAGAGAACGTTGAACACGATGTCGACGTGCTGCGGCAGCTCCAGCTTGTTGTAGTCGACCAGCTCGTACTTGCAGTTCGGATGCGCGGCGACGAACGCGCGACTGGCAGCCCCGGCGCGCTTTTCGGTGTACGGCAGGTCGTACATGTAGACCTTGCCCTTCGGCCCGACGATGTCGGACAGGAAAGAGGTGAAATACTGTCCGAAGGAGGCGAACTCGACCACGTGATCGCCGGGTTTGATGCCCGACAGGGTGAGCAGCTCCGCCGGCTTGCGGTTGACATCTCTTGCTTTCTGCTCCGCGGGGCGCGCCGGGGACTCGATCGCGCTGCGGATATAGGCAGGCGTGCCCGCCGGAATCGCATACTCGGGCGCCGCCGCTGCCGCGTCCGCCGCCACTGCCGAGCCGCTGGCGGCCCCGAGCGCAGCGAGCGCGCAGACGATCGCGAGAGTTCGTGGAATCATTGTCAGTGCCCCTGATTTGTTGCCGACGCACGGCTTGCGGTGCAAGGATACTACTTCAATTGCCCACTTCCGCGCCGCCTGGGGTCGAGATCGATGCGTCTGGGGTTCCAGCACACTTATGCCGCCCTGCCGAGCCGCTTCTACGCGCCGGTCACCCCGACCCCGGTGCGCGATCCGCAGCTCGTCGTCTTCAATACGCCGCTCGCGGCCGAGCTGGGGCTCGCTGCGGGCCCTGCGGAGGCGGCAGCCCTCTTCTCGGGCAACCAGCTACCGGAGGATGCCAACCCGATCTCCATGGCCTATGCCGGACACCAGTTCGGTGTGTTCGTACCCCGGCTGGGTGACGGGCGAGCGATCCTGCTCGGGGAGCTCGAGGACCGCCATGGAGTGCTGCGCGACATCCAGCTCAAGGGCGCAGGCCTCACGCCTTTCTCGCGAAGCGGCGACGGCCGAGCCGTCATCGGGCCCATGCTGCGGGAATACCTGGTCAGCGAAGCCATGCACGCGTTTGGCATCCCCACCACTCGCTCGCTCGCGATCGTCACGACTGGAGAGCCCGTGTACCGCGAGCAGCCCCTGCCGGGTGCCATACTTACCCGAGTTGCCGCAAGCCACGTGCGCGTCGGAACGTTTCAATACTTCGCAGCCCGGGCCGACCAGGACGCGCTGCGCGCGCTGCTGGATTACGTGATTGGGCGACACTACCCCGAGGCTCGCGAGGCCGACTCCCCTGCGCTCGCCCTCCTGCAGGAGGTCACACAGCGCCAACTGGTCCTGGTGAGCCAGTGGATGTTGCTGGGCTTCATCCACGGCGTCATGAACACCGACAACATGGCCATTTCGGGGGAAACCATCGATTATGGTCCGTGCGCATTCATGGACCAGTACGATCCCAGGACGGTGTTCAGCTCGATCGATCGCAACGGCCGCTATGCCTACACCAACCAGCCGGCGATCGCCCAATGGAATCTGGCGCGCCTCGCCGAATCGCTCCTGCCGCTCATCCATTCCGACAGCGAGAGAGCGATCGAGCTCGCCCGGGGAGTGCTCGATCCGTTCATCGCACAATTCGACGCACGGATCCTCGCAGGGATGTGCCGCAAGATCGGTCTGGCGTCGCCCGCGGACGGTGACTCCGCCCTCATCCGGGCGCTGTTGACTACCATGCAGCATTCTCAGGCGGACTTTACTCTCACATTCCGTCTACTGGCGCGCGTAGCGGAAGAGCCGGCTGAGGAGTCCGAGCTGCGCAAGCTGTTCCCCGAGGCGTCCGGGATAGACGCGTGGCTCCGCGATTGGCACGAGCGAGTGGCACGCGATCCGCAAAGCTCCGCTGACCGAGCCAGCCGCATGCGCGCGGCGAATCCCGCGTTCATTCCCCGCAATCACCGCGTGGAGTCCGCCCTGAGAGCGGCCGAGAGTGGTAACTACAGCCTCTTCCACAGGCTTGTTGCGGTCCTGAGCCACCCGTACGACGAGCAGCCGGCCATGGCCGATCTGGCGAAGCCTCCTGAGCCGGCGGAGCGCGTGTTGCAGACCTTCTGCGGCACTTGACAGGGACGGTCAGGGCCTGTGCCGTCGACGGCACCGAGACACCCTTAGAGCGGAAGCGCGGTGGCGGCCTCGATCGACTTCATCGCCTCGAGCATGGCGGCGGTCGGAGCGTCCCCGACGTCCTGCGTGTGGAAGATCACGACGTAGCGCTTCCGTACGATCGCACAGTACATGACACCGACCGCCTCGACACCGCCGATCTTACCCTTCCATGTCGCACTGGCCGCGGGCCCGCTGGCGAGTCTCAGTTCCCGGACGGGGGACGCGCTGTAATCCGTGCGCCGCCGCTCGACTCCGCCAAGGAACTGGTGCAGGTAGGCCTGCGCCGCGTGCGACAACTCCTGCGGCGTGGAAGTATCCGCAGTAGCGCCCATGTCATAGAGGGTCACCTGCAGGAGCGCCTTGGACGCGCCGGTGCTCTTGGTCCAGGCGGAGATTTCCGCGCCGTCGTGATGCCCGGAGCGGGCAAACTCGAACCCCTCGGGAACCGTGAATTGGATGGGCCCCACGGTTGCGGCGGCCGCCTGCGCAGACGCGGCTACCGCGATCGCGCAAGCCGCCACTCCCACGATGCTTGCGCGCCGAAGAATGTGTCCCATCCAACGAGAGTAGCGCGCTCTCCCGCCGCCCGCTCAGCGGGTTGGAGAACGTGCGAAATGCGTCTCACCGGGCGCCACCACCGGCTCTGGTAAGCCGGCGATGACTTCGTGCGAAGCACAGGAGCCGGCTCAGGACTCGTTCAGTCCCGCAACGACGCTCACGGCGATGATCGCCAACACGGCAATACACCAGGCCATGAACTTGCGCTCGCCTGCGGTGCGAAAGTAGCCGAGCACGGTCACGACACGAATGATCGGAAGCAGCACGACCAGCAGAATACCCGCAGTCGTCGTGACGGAGCCGGCGGTCGCCTTGCCAGCCCAGCCCAGCAACAGACCGGCCGCAATGACGAGCGAGGCAACCCACGTGCCACGGCTCAGCAGGCTCGCCAGCGAGCGTGCGATACGTGGACCGGAGCTATCCATGCAGCACCGCTCTCAGGTCGATGCCGAACGCTTTGATGAACATCTCGAGGGCGAGCAGCACCAGAACGGCGACAAAGAAAATGCGCAGCCGCTCGCTGGAAAGCCGCAGCATCAAATGCGCACCCAATGCTGCACCCAGGACAGAGCCCAACACCACGGGCCCGGCGATCAGCGGCGCCACCAGTCCCCGGGCCATGTAGGCTCCGGCGCTGGCCACGCCCGTGACGCCGATCATGAACGTGGAGGTTGCCGTCGAGACTTTGATCGGCAGGCGCAGAGCGGTGTCCATGGCCGGGATCTTGAGCACGCCGCTGCCGATGCCGAGCAGTGCGGAAACCAGGCCCGCCCCGTACATCAAGCCCATGCCCAGCGGCAACCGCTCCACACGATACGGCACGCGCCTCCCGTCAGGGCCGTCGGGATAGGCACCATCGAACGCAGCCCAGGGATGGCTCGCGGACACGTCGTGCTCGGCGAGCTCGCGTCGCGGCTGCAGCATCTGGTACGCCGAGAGCACCAGGATTGCGGCAAACAGTCCATAGAGCCCGCTCTGGGGCACCAGGCCGAAGACCAACACTCCGCTCAAGGCCCCGAGCGTAGTCGCCACTTCCAACACCACCGCGAGTCGAATGTTGACCAGCCCGGCCCGCAGCGCGGCGCCTGCGCCCCCGCACGAGCACGCCACCACCGAGATGATGCTCGCGGTGATGGCGGTGCGGATGTCCAAGGAGAGCAGTCCCACCAGCAGCGGCACGATGAAGATACCGCTCGCCATTCCCAGCACACCGCCCAGCAGACTCGACAGCAGCGAAATGGAGAACAATTGCGCGCCGAGCGCCAGCGTCATCTCATCGCACCTAGGCCGACTGCAAGCGAGGAGCGGGTATCGGACCCAGCGCCTTCTCCAGGGACAGCCCTATGCCGAGCAGCTTCCGGTCCGTTCCAGGGGGAGCGTCGAACTCCAATCCCACAGGTAGCCCCGCGGCGGTCATGCCCGCCGGGAGCACCAGGCAGGACAGGCTGGCGCAGCTTCCGATGGCCACCTGTCGTCCAATCGAGGTGAACAGCGGTACCGGCCGCCCATTGATCTGCAGGGTGTCCGGGTCGCCTTGGGGAAACGCCGGGGTCAGCGAAGGCGCGAAGGCGAGCGCGTCGATACGGTTGGCGCGCAGGAACGCGATTGCCTCCGCCTTCATCTGCCTCTGCTTGCGATCCTGCTTGCGGTAGTCCTCCTGGCTGTACGGCTGGCGGCTGTCGTTCAGGAGCCCCTTGAGATTGGCGCCCGCCTGGGAGACCAGCTGATCCACGGATACTCCGGTTCCCTCCTCAGCCAGAAAGCGCGCCAGACCCGGCAACAGCTCGATTCTGAGCAAAGGGAGCTCCACGTCGACGGCCGCCCGCAACGAAGCTGGCAACTCGACGGGTACGATCTGCGCCCCGGCGGCCTCGAGGCGGTCGATCGCCGCGGCGACGATGCGTCCGCACTCCGCATCGATGCCCTGCATCAGATACTCGGAAGTTCCGATCCGCACACCCTCGAGCCGCGTGGCGCTCACCGCCGAGCGCTCTCCGGTGACGACGGAATCGAACAGGACGATATCGGCGACGGAGCGCGCGAGCGGGCCGACCTGGTCGAAGCGCCTGTGGCTGAGGGGCATCAATCCCTCGTCCGAATAGCGCTCGAACGTCGGCCGCAAACCGACGAGGCCGCAGAACGTCGACGGTACCCGGATCGAGCCGAAGGTGTCCTCGCCAATGGCAATGGGAGCGAACCGCGCCGCTACCGCCGCGGCGGAGCCGCCACTGCTGCCCCCTGGAGTGCGCGTTCGATCGTAAGGGTTCAAGACCGGTCCGAAGGTGGCGTTGTTGCTGGTCCAGCCGCAGGAGAGCTCGTGGAGATTGGTTTTGCCCATTACGATCGCGCCCTCCGCGAGCAACGCACGCACCACCCGCGCATCCTCCTTGGGCATGAACCCTTTCAGGGCACGGGTGCCGTTGGATGTGGGTAGGGATTTTGTATCGATGCTGTCCTTCACTGCGATCGGCAAGCCGTGCAACAGCCCGAGCCGGCCGCCACGCGCACGCAACTGGTCCGCGGCCCGCGCTGCTTGCATCACATCGTCTGGACGCAGAGTAATGAATGCGTTTAGCGCTGAGAGTTTCGCCGCGCGAGTCAACAGCGCCTGTGCGTACTCCTCAGCCTTGAGGTCGCCGTTGCGCAGCGCCGTGACTGCCTCCGTGGCGGTGAGATCGGTCAGATTGCCGCGAGCGGGACGCGGCGCGCCACTGACCAGCGGCGCAGCCGTTGCTGCGAACGCCAGAAGGGACGATTGCTGCACGAAGTGACGGCGTGTGAACGAGTTTTGGATTGGTTTTTGGCTCATCAGTCCCCCCGCAGCGTAGCGCAGGTGTATCAGAGGGCAGCACCTGCCCTGTCCGTCAACCGCAGAACGGCCGCGACGCGCGGAGCGCTCCCGGAGGTGATGCGGACCGGTGGGCAGGCTATCATCCGCCCTCTTCCATAGACAGTACCAGGGGGAAGGTCCTCATGAACATCCGCGTCCTCGCCATGACCGCAGTCACCGTCGCGCTCTCTAGCGCTCTGCCGGCCAACGCCGCGCCGCCCACCGGCGTGTCTTTGAATGCCGCCCGGGTGGGGGCCGTCAATGTCGCCGCCGACGAGAAGTTCTATGAGGCGGCCTTCGGACTGCACGAGGTGCGGCGCTTCGAGTTTCCGGGCGGCGTGGAGGTGCTGATGAATTTCGGAAGCACTCCGGATGCGGCGAAGACCAACAGCGCGCCGCAGATCGTCATCATGCAGCGCAAGTCGGATACGATCGACGATACGATCCCGCATCTGATTTTCACTGTCACGGACATCAACGCCACCGTCACCGCCATCAAGGCCGCCGGCGGCAAGATGGACAGCGAGCCGAAGGAGTTCGGCAAGACCGGCATCATGATTGGCATGGGCATAGACCCCGCCGGCAATCGCATCGAGATGATCCAGCAGCCCAAGAAGTAGCACTCAGTGAGAGCAGCGGCTGGCCGGGCGGCCGCTGACCTCCACCGCGAACCGGCCGCGAACCGGCCGCTGGCCCCCACCGCGAACCGGCCGCTGGCCCCCACCGCGAACCGGCCGCTGGCGTCCACCGCGAACCGGCCGCTGGCGTCCACGGCGAAATGTAGCGGCCAGTCGCTGCGCCCCGGAGCCTCAGCGCGAGACCGCGCTCAACAGGTCACCTGCCCGCGGCGGAACCCAGGGCACGTGGATCGAGCAGCGCCCCGGCGTGTCCACCCCGACCTGAAACTGGAATCCGGTGTCCCGGTTGAAGCGCAGATCGCCGAGATACCAGGCATTGCCCTGCTGAAACGCGAACGGCACGCGCACGAACTGCATCATGGCGGCCGCGTCGCAGTTGCCATCGACCAACTGCACCAGTTGGGTGCGCGACATCGAATACTCGCCGAACCAAAGATTCGAGGATGAGCTGGGCGCGGACACGGGTGTCATCGGTGGCGTCGGCGGCCGCAAGAAGCGCGCCGCACGCGCCGAGCGTTCAGGTGCAGTGCGACCACTCTCGGGCTTGGGTGGCGGACGCTGAGGAAAGACGGTCGGACAGCGGCCGATGGGAACGACACCCGGAGCGATCGACAGCACACCGTCGCGAACCGTGTACAGATCGTCACGCGTCTCCATAACGAGCACTTCCCAACACAGAGGGTAAGCGGGCGTGGGCATGAGGACGCGATCGATCCTACGATACCCCGGAAGGCCCTCGGCGAGGATGCCGTCGATCCGACTGGCGGCGACGGACCGGCACGCCACCGATAGGCCGACGACGCCGGCCATTACAGCAACGCTCGCCAACGCCGCAGCACGAGCGGACGCCCACCGCCCGACGCACAGGAGCGCCAGTAGCGCGGCGACGATGGTGACGTAGGACAGCGGTCCGCCGCGATGCATCCAGCCAACCCCGAGCACGCCTGCCACGGCGGCAAGGGACAGCAGTGCGCGCGCGAGCCGCGAGCGCATCAGAAAAATGAGCGGTGCGCCGGCGAGCCAGAAGAGCGGCTCCCCGATGAACAACGAGTCGCCATAGAGCCAGCGGTTGTCGAACGGCCAGAACGGGTGCACGCCGTAGGTGTTCAGCGCGTCCATGCCCAGATGCAACAGTGTTCCCACGACTGCAACCAGGGCCAGATGCCACCGATCTCTTGCCGCCGGCACGAGCCGGCGCCTGTGCATCCACCACTCCGCCCCGGCGTACAGCAAGCCGGCCAGCACCAGACAACCCACTACCGTGTGGGTGTAGCCACGATGCTCGAGCATGTAGCCGAGCCGCCGGTCGGAAGCGGTATAGCTCCACGCCAGATCCATGTCCGGGGTGTTGCCGCCGATCGCGGCCAGCGTAACGAACAACGAGCGCCGCGCAGCCTGGGGAAGACCACCCTCGGATGGTCGCGTACAGCGGGTGAAGGCCTCGCCGGCGGCGAGCCCGATCACGGTGTGAGTGAGATTGTCCATTCGGGCGCGGGCATTCTAATGCGCGGCACTCTGCTATAGAGTCCTGCCAACGTACAACAACTCAGGGGTGGATCCGTGAACCGACGAACGACCCTCCATCGTGCCACTGTTGCCGTGGCCTTGCTCGCCCTTGGCCCCATCGCTCTGGCGCCCGCTCGCGCGGCTCGGGCACACACCCCCGGAGGGGCAGCCGCCGCCTCCCCCGGCACGCCTTCAAACAGCGCCGCCGCCATCGAGCTGTCACACGTGCTGACGGCGGCCGTCGAGCGCGGAGACACCCCGGCAGCGGTCGGCTTGATCGTCGACCGGCACGGGGTGCTGTATGAAGGCGCGGCCGGCAAGCTGAACGGCTCCGGCAGGTTGCCGGCGAATGCGATTTTCAACATCGCTTCGATGACCAAGCCGGTCACCTCGGTGGCGATCATGATGCTCGCCGAGCAGGGAAAGCTGTCGATCGAGGATCCGGTCTCGAAGTACCTGCCCGGATTCGACCACCTGCAGGTCATCACGAAGTTCAATCCGCAGGACGGCACCTACGAGACGCGCCCCGCAAAGCACGTCATGACGGTGCACCATCTGCTGACTCACACCTCAGGAATCGGCTACGGCTTCACCAATCCGATCGTGGCCCGGCTGCAGCAGGGTAATCAGAAGCAGGAGTGGGAGCTTCCGCTGCTGAGCGATCCGGGTGAGCAGTGGCACTACAGCGCCAGCACGCGAGTGCTGGGACTGATTGTCGAGAAAGTCACCGGCCAGGACCTGGAGAGCTGGTACCAGGAGCACATCTTCCGTCCGCTCGGCATGCGGGATACCTCCTACGCCGTGCCCAAGGATAAGCAGGCGCGCCTCGTGACGCCCCTCGCCCACAAGGACGGCCGATTCGAAGCGCGCACCAACGCACCGGTGCCGGCGACGCCGACTCCTCCCTATCGCGGCGACGGGGGTCTCTACTCCACGGCCAGCGACTATGGGATTTTCATCCGCATGCTGCTCAATGGCGGGCGTCTCGGGAACACGCGCATCCTCAGCGAGAAGTCCGTGCAGGAGATGAGCCGCAACCAGATCGGATCCGTCCTCGTCACGCTGCAGCCGGATGCCATGCCCGATCTGACCCGGCCGTTTCCCTTGGGCGCAGGCCATGACAAGTTCGGTTTCGGTTTCCAGGTCACGGCCGACACGCCGGACGCCCATACCTACCGGCGCCCTGGGAGTCTCAGTTGGGCGGGCATTTTCAACACGGAGTTCTGGATCGACCCGCGCACCGGCCTGGGCGGCGTGCTGATGATGCAGTTCCTGCCGTTCTACGATGAAGGGGCCATCCGCACCCTGCGGGAGTTCGAGGCGACGGCCTACCGGGAGCTCGCCCACTGACCGGCGCTCATGGCGCCGCCAGTGCTTTCTGGAACTGGGCGCTCTGCAGCATCGAGCTCACGGTGTTGACCAGAGCATCGCTCAGGACCTCGTCGTAATTCTCGAGCTTGTAGGAGCGGCCGAAGCGGGTGGCCTCGCCCGAGGCCAGTCCGCTCCACAGCGTCCTGCCGTCCTGCCCGATGACCGTCAGGTGCACCGCGACCTCGCTTTTGTAGGTACCGGTCTCGCGGACGAAGAACTGTTTGACCTCGCCACGAATGGTCACCGCGGCGTTGCCGTCGACGGTTTTCAGTCCAGCCCGGTCGAACAGCTCGCGCATGTGGCTGCTCACGAACGCGCCGACGTCATCGCGCGTCGTGACGGGCTTCGGATGGGCATCGTCCTCGCGATTCTCCCCGATCGCCGCCTTGTCGGCGCGCGCGTCCTGAAACGTGTCGAACCGGATGGGAGTCTGGGGCATCTGCACCGCCCCCAGCTTGAGCTCCGAGGTCGGCTTCCATTGCAGCGGCACATGCTCCAGCAGAGCCGCGCTCGCATCAGCTGCAACAACGCCCAGAAGCAAGAGAAGAAATCGCGCGCGCATGAGTCATCCGCTCCACTATCCAGTCGAATTGAATGATATGCCGCTCGCGACGCGGCGAACAACCGCCGTGGCGACGCGCGTGCGGTCCGCACTCCGCGCGCCGCCCCCCCAGCGCGCCGCCCCGCGCGGCTATCGCCACACGCGCAGACTCGGCTGTGCGACTCGCGCTGTCAGCTCCGAGGCACGATCCTGAGCAGCGCGCCATCGCCCGTCAGCAGGTAGATGTTGCCGTCGGGGCCCTGGCGAACGTCGCGGATGCGTTGGTTACGATCGCCCAGCAGCCGCTCCTCCCCGACCACCCGCTCGCCGTCGAGAATCAGCCGCACCAGGGCCTTGCCGGCGAGGGAACCCACGAACAGGTTGTCCTTCCACTGCGGGAAACGATCGCCGGTGTAGAACATCATTCCCGAAGGGGCGATGTCGGGGAACCAGTAGTACAGCGGCTGCTCCATCCCGGCCATGGCCGTGCTCCCCGAGCCCACCGGCTTGCCGGTGGTGTACTGCAGCCCGTAGGAGATCACCGGCCACCCGTAGTCGCGTCCCGAGCGGATGATGTTCAGCTCATCTCCACCGGCGGGACCGTGCTCGACCTCCCACAGCTCACCGGTCCGCGGATTGATCGCCGCCCCTTCCGGATCGCGAACGCCGAACGCAAACACATCCGGAGGCACCAGGGGATCGCCCAGGAATGGGTTGTCCTGCGGTATCGTGCCGTCGGTGTGGATGCGGCTCACGCGGCCGGCGAAATTCTTGCGGATGGTGACATTGGTCTCGTAGCCGTTGCGGCCACCGCTCAAGTCGCTGTTGTAGAAGCGGAACCGATCGGCGCCGGTTGCATACAACGTCCCATCGGGGGCAAACGCCAGACGTCGCTCCGCGCCCTGGAGGATCACCGCAACGTTCTCCAGTCGTGACTCGTCGTCGCTCAAGCGCGCGCGTGCCACCTGCTCCATGCCCAGACGCATCCTGCGCCGTTCCGCGACGGATACGTTGAATACGCGGTCATAGGCGAACTCGTTCGGCCAGAAGCCCGCCGCTTCGCCCGGCGGCGGAGCGAAATAAGAGAAATACACCAGCCGGTTATGGGCGAAGTCAGG